>Ga0182015_10000106_pt1 | contig 113535 bp, 82 predicted proteins | sample 712P3MmetaG_FD_120478 | JGI IMG/M metagenome (GOLD analysis project Ga0182015, IMG submission 120478) | Permafrost microbial communities from Stordalen Mire, Sweden - 712P3M metaG | ecosystem: Environmental > Terrestrial > Soil > Wetlands > Permafrost | place: Sweden: Stordalen | collected...
CCATCCAGTTGCCGGATAACGATAAGATCCGCATTTTGGCTATATCGGTAGCCAATGAGAATCCGGATGTGAAACCGGCACAGCCGCTCTACGATGTGTTTGCTCCGCCGCCCGCTGGCGCCGGCGATTCTACGATCCGAACACCGACCGCCAGCCTTTCAGTTCCCAAACGGTAAAGCTGGACTACGGCGCGGTGTTCCTTGCCGATGGGACATCCTCGGCGGTTGCGCAGAGCATCAGTGATTCGTATGTGTGAGCGGCGGCAAAGGCGGGTCTGAGACCATCGTCATGCCGTATCGCCTCGGGGGCGATGGCCGAAGATAGATTGCAAGTGTAGGCACGAATCGCGATCCTGCTAAACGAGCGTTTTTTGGGGATTTTGTAGCTTCGATCTGTATGTTCTGCTGGATAATAGGTTTTCGATAATCCAGGTGATATCCGGTCGACTTGGGAAAAGCGCCACTAGGAGGGATCGAGCATGTATTCGTCCCCTGCCGAAGCACCTGGTGAATCTCCCCCTCCGCTAAAACCAGAAGAGGGAGAGCCGGAAGATCCGGTCGCGGGCGGTTCCTGGTTCAAGGGACCAGTGCGCGGCGCGCTCGTGGTGGCTGTGATTGCACTGGTAGTCGGCGCGCTTGTGATGCCGGGTATAAGACGTAAGAACCGGGCGAGCGGGAGTGGCGCGCAATCTTCGAGTACTCCCACCGATCCCAGTCGCACCTTGCGTCTCAAGGGCACAACCCAAGCCGTGCAAACTCGTGCCATCCTGGCTCCCCTTCTGGCGGGGCAGCAAGTGGGCACTCTCACGATTATCAATCTGGCGCAGAGCGGAAGCCGAGTGAAGCGGGGAGATCTGCTGGTGGAGTTCGACCGGCAAGCCCAAGTGCGAGATTTCATGGATAAACAGGCCGACCACAGCAAGCTGGCCGACCAGGTGGTGGAGGAGCAAGCAAAAGAAAATGCTGCTCGTGCCAAAGATGAAACTGAGATGAAGCAGGCGGAAGACAATCTGAGCAAGGCTGAGCTTGAAATGCAGAAGGTCGAGATCGTCTCGCGCATCGATGCGGAAAAAGCCCAGGAGAACCTGGACGAGGCCAAGGCCACGCTGCAACAGCTGCGCGAGACTTTCGATCTGAAACGCAAGGCGGCACAGGCGGCGATTCGCATCCTGGAAATTCAGCGGGATCGCACTCGTGAAACCATGCTGCACGCGCAGGCAAATTCCGAGCTCATGCAGATCCACTCGCCCATTGACGGCGTGGTGGTTCTGAACACGATCTGGAAGCAGGGAAAGATGGGAGAGGTCCAGGAAGGCGACCAGGTGCGGCCGGGTGTTCCTTTCATGCAGGTGATCGATCCCTCTGGAATGGAAGTGCAAGTGCCGGTCAATCAGCAGGATTTTCTTGGTTTGCGGGTGGGCCAGACGGCGAGGGTGCGCCTTGATGCCTACCCGCAGCTTGTGTTTCCTGGCAGGTTGGAAGAGATGGCTCCCATTGGCAGGGACGGTGACTTTTCTTCCAAGTTGCGCACCTTCGCCGTAATTTTCTCGATTTCGGGAAGCGACGCTAAGCTGATGCCGGACCTTTCCGCAGCGGTTGATGTGGATCTTGCCGCGCCCGCCGGCGCTGCCGGAGGATCTCAATGATCAAACCCCAATGGCAAATATCCCAATGACCGATATCCCGATGACCAATCGGATCAGACGACTCTGGGTTCGGCGCAAGGCGGTGATTGTCGTCGTGGTTCTGTTGGTGGGCAGCGGTGGCGTGCTCGGTGCCGTCCGATACTCCAATCGGTCGCCGGATATTCCGACGTTTGATGTGAAACGCGGTGAGTTCGTGGACTCCGTTCAGTTCCGAGGTGAAGTAAAGGCGATGAAGTCGGTGACGATTTCCGCTCCCGCCGAAGCGGGCGATCTTCAGATCATCAAGATCGTGGCCGACGGCACCCAGGTGAAGCGGGGCGATGTGATTGTCGAGTTTGACAAAACAAAAACCGAGCAAGATCTGGCGCAATACCGGTCCTCTCTGAAATCGGCGCAGGCGGAAATCGACCAGGCTCGGGCGCAGGCGCGTTTAGCAGAAGAGGAGGATGTAACCGCGGTAATGAAAGCGCGATTCGACGTGGAAACTGCAAAGTTGGATGCCAGCAAACAGGAGATTGTCTCGAAAATCGAGGGCGCCGAGGCGAATTTGAAAGTAGCCGACGCCGACCAGAAGCTTCACGAAGTGGAAGAGAAGCTGAAAGCCGATCACACTTTGAATCAGGCAACCATCGAGAGCAAGGTCCAGGCGCGCAAGAAGGCTGCCTATGACGTGCAGCGCGCGGAGTACGCCTTGACCAAAATGAAGTTGGCGGCGCCCTCGACAGGAATGATCAGTCTGGTGTCGGCGTGGCATCCCGGAGGCGAGGCCCCGTTTAAACCCGGGGACCGAGCGTGGCCGGGCGCGCCGATGGCCGAGTTGCCGGATGTCTCCACGCTGCGAGTCACGGCACGAGCGGACGAAACCGAACGCGGCCGTCTGGCCGTGAAGGAAACAGTGACGGCGCAACTGGATGCGATCCCCGACCGGCAATTCACCGGCAAAATCGAGCAGATCAGCACGATTGCGACAATCGACTTTTCAGCCGGTTGGCCGATCCCTAGGAATTTCAATCTTCAGATCGCGCTCGATCAGACCGATGCCCGGCTGAAGCCTGGCATGACAACACAACTGACGGTGGTCGTGGACCGGGTTCCGGACGCGCTCACGATTCCGGTGGAGGCTTCGTTTCAAAAATCGGGGCAGACCGTGGCATACGTTTGGGAAGGTTCGAGATTTCAGGAGCGTGTGATCGAGGTCGAGCGGAGAAGCCGCGACCGTGTCCTGGTGGCGAAAGGTCTGCGCCCGGGCGACCGCGTTGCGCTGAAAGATCCGTCGGTGAAGGAGTGATTTCGCGTAAATGAAACGCCGTCGTGTCATCACGTGGGGAGTATTGGCGGTTATTCTGATTGGTGCTATAGGCGTGGTGGCTGCATCCCGCCGAGCCAGTCTTCCTGCGCTCAATGGCGGGACTCTCTCCGCTAAGGTGATGCGTGGAGATTTAGATCTCAAGGTGGTGGCTACGGGTGAGCTGCACGCGACCCATACGATCACACTCACCGCGCCTCCGGTCGGTGGCGGCGCCCTGCAAATCACTCGGCTTTCTCATACCGGTGTAGCCGTCAAGAAAGGGGACATCGTCATCGAGTTCGATCCCAGTGAACAGCGCTACAAGCTGGAACAGAACCGTTCGGAGTTGCTGCAGGCGGAGCAGGAAATCACCAAGGCCAAGGCCGATGCCGCGGTTCTGGCGGCGCAGGATAAGGCAGCGCTGGTCAAAGATCGCTTTGACGTGAGGCGGGCGGAGCTGGAGGTGCAGAAAAACGAATTGGTGAGCGCCATCGATGGTAAAAAAAATCAGCTTGCGCTCGAACAGGCGAAGCGAGTGCTGGCGGAGCTGGAACAGGACATCCAGTCGCACACCGCATCCGGCCAAGCCACGATTTACCTTGCCCAGGAGAAACGGAACAAAGCGAAGCTGGAGATGGATCAGGCGCAGCAGAATATCGATAAGATGCATGTTCCGGCGGCAATCGATGGGCTAGTCTCCATCGAAAAGAATCGAGATGAGAGTGGCGGGATTTTTTTTGAGGGGATGACTCTGCCTGACTACCACGAAGGGGACCAGGTCCGGCCGGGCAGCGCCATTGCGGAGGTGATTGACCCCAAGGAGATGGAAATCATCTCTCAGATCAACGAACACGACCGAAATAATGTCAAAACCGGACAATCGGTGGAGGTGCGGTTTGACGCGCTGCCGGGTCAGATTTTTCACGGAACCGTCAAGACCGTAGCTGGGATGTCGATGCGGGAATTCTGGGATGAGAATCTAGGCGGGAACTTTGACGTCACGATTCAGATTGCGAGCATCGATCCACGGCTGCGTCCCGGTCTCACTGCGCAAGTCGTGATTCTAGGAGACGAAAAAAGGAATGTGCTCTACATTCCCCGGCAGGCGCTGTTCCTGAAAGAGGGCAAGCGCATTGTGTATGTGAAGAACGGCACCGGCTTCGAACCCCGCGAGGTCAAGATTCAAAGCGAGAGCGAGAGTCGCGCTGCCATCGAGGGACTCAATGCGGGAGCCGAGGTTGCTTTGGTCGATCCAACCGCGCCGCAAAAAGCGGGCAGTGCGGGCGCCTCGACACCCGGCATCGGCGGGGGAACGTTCTAATGTCCACCGTTGCATCGCCCAATCCGAGACGCGTGCTCCACGGGTACGAGCAGTGGGTGCCCGATATGCGGCTGGGTCTGCAGAATCTCCTGCTTCATCGGCTCCGCTCGCTGCTGACCATGTTGGGTATGATTTTCGGTGTGGCTGCGGTGGTTTCCATGCTTTCCATAGCCGGAGGCGCCCGGCAGAAGGTAATGGCGATGATCGAGCAGATGGGCGTGCGTAACCTTATTGTGGAAGCCAAGGAAACAACGGAGTACCAAGCGCATTCCAAGATTCGGAAGATCTCGCCGGGACTTACCTTCGAGGACTACCGAGTGATTCGCGACGATGTGAGCGACATCGTTGCCTCCACTCCCCGCAAGCGGATGACGCCTTCGAAGACCATTCCAAAATCTCAGGAAGATGTGCCCGCAGTTTACGGAGTCAACCCGAGTTACACAGGAATCGCAGGCCTTCATTTGCTGGAAGGCAGGTTTTTTGATCAGGACGAAGAGAGCCGCGGCGCGCCGGTTTGCGTGTTAGGAGCCGCCGCCAGGTCGAGTCTGTTTGGAGCTTCGAATCCGATCGACCAGTACATCAAGGTGAACGAACAATGGTTTCGTGTGATCGGGGTGGCGAGTCCTCAGCTCAGCTCGCGGACGCAAGTGGCGGGAGTGCCAACGCAGGATCTCAACAACATTATCTATGTTCCGCTGAATGCGGCGATGCTGCGCCTGGAAGACAGTTATAGCGACGTCCGCGATGAAATTGATGGAATTTATCTCAACCTGCGGGAGGGCGCGGATATGCCCGCGGTCGCGCAGGTGGTCAGGGCGATTCTGGATTCGTCCCATCATGCGGCCGGCGATTTCAGCGTGATTGTGCCTGCCGAACTGCTGGCCGAGCAAAAGCGCACAGAGCGCCTGTTCAGCGTCGTCATGGTGGCCATCGCTTCCATCTCGTTGCTGGTGGGCGGCATCGGAATTATGAATATCATGCTGGCCAGCATTCTCGAACGGACACGGGAGATCGGCATACGCCGCGCCGTAGGGGCTCGACAGTCCGACATCGTCCGCCAATTCGTGGTTGAGGCGGTGATGATTTCATTCGTGGGAGGAAGTGTCGGCATTGTATTCGGCTTTGGGATGTCGCGCCTGATCGCATGGCTAGCCGGATGGTCGACCATCGTGACCACGAGTTCCATCCTTCTGGCTTTTGTCGTTTCCATAACCGTGGGCCTGGTGTTTGGGATTTATCCGGCGGTGAAAGCCGCGCGCCTGGATCCGGTGGAAGCCATCCGCTACGAGTGAGTTCGAGAGCAGCGGCACCGAAGATTCCCGGCGTGAATCTCTGCCGGCAGTTCTGGAGGATGAATCATGAAGCTCCGTCTCGTTCTGTGCCCGATTCTGCTGTGCCTGGTCGGAAGCGTGCTGCTAGCGCAGACCGCTCGCGAGCGAGAAACATTTCGAGGGCTCACCAACCCACAGACACTCTCGGACACGCTGCCCGGCCCGAAGTATATGAGGGAACACGTTGTCGATGGCAAACTGCGCCTGACGCTACAGGATGCGGTTGTTCTGACCCTGATCGACAATAGCAATGTCAGGCTGCAGGAGTTGAATATCGAAACCGCCAAGTATGCGCTGCTGGGTGCGCATTCGCCCTTTGATCCGCTCGTGCAGGGCACTTTCAGCACGCAGGGGCAGCGTTCGCAGACGTATTCGGAGCTTTCGGGTGCGCCGACGACGGGAGCTTCGCTGAGCACCTTGAACCAGGTCACGCAGGTCAATTACATACAGACGCTTGAGACCGGAACCAACTTTCAAGTCAATTTCAATGCAACCAAGTACTCCTCAAACAGCACTTTCGACTTTTTTAATCCTTCTCTCTCTTCGTTCCTGGGCTTCCAGTTCACCCAACCCCTCTTGCGGAACCGCTGGTTGTTCGCCAATCGCGCGCCTCTTGTCATCGCACGCAGAAATCTGCGAGCGTCCCGCTCAATTTTTGAAGCCCAAGTGAGTGGCACGATTCAGCAAGTCGTCACCCAGTATTGGAATGTGGTGCAGGCGCGCGGCAGCCTGGAAGTGGCGCGAAAGTCGCTGGATGCCGCGGAGGCTACCTACAACCATGACAAGCGCGCCCTGGAATTGGGCGCGTTGCCGCCATTGGATATTTATCGCTCGGAGTCGCAGGTGGCAGGCCGGCGTGTGACTGTGATCCAGAGCGAGTACGCACTCAAGCAGACCGAGGATGCTATTCGTCAGACCCTGGGCGCCGACGTTGATCTTTATTTTCGGGCAATCGATCTCGATCTCACAGACTCACCGGAAATCGGAGAGGAATTGCGGAGCATCGACGCGGCAACAGCCTTGCAGCAGGCGTTGGACAAACGGCCGGAACTCGAAGCCGCGCGTCAGTCCCTGGCCAATGATGACACCAGTATCCGGCTGGCTCACAATAATCTGTTGCCGGATCTGCAGTTGAGCGGAAACTACTCCGGTAACGGACTGGGAGGCAATGAGTACAATCTCAATGTCCCGCTGAATGTCCCGCCGCAATTGATTTCCACAGGAGGGTTCGGGGACTCTCTGAACCAGCTCTTCGGCTTTGGATATCCCTCGTACGGGTTCTCGTTGACCTTGAATCTTCCGGTCAAGAACCGGAGCGGGCAAGCCGCTCTGGGCAATGCCTTGGTCTCGCGTCGCCGTGACCTGTACACCGAAAGGCAGATTCGCGAGCAGATCACTTTCGATGTCAGCAACGCGGTGCATCAGTTGGAGCAGGCGAAAATCGGCATAGCAGCCAACAAAGAAGCCGTGGATCTGGCGCGGAAGACGATGGCTGCGGAACAGCGCAAGTATGAACTGGGATCGGGGCAGATCTTCCTGGTGCTCGAAGCGCAAACCGAGCTGGCGTTGGCGGAGCAGAGTCTGTTACAAGCTGAAATCGGTTACCGAGTGGCTGTGGCAGCGGTCGACTACGCCACAGGTAATTTGTTAGAACCTTATGGCGTTCAAATCACGGAACTCACGCATTAGTCGGTTCTGAGACATTCAAGGAGGCACACGCATGTGCTATCTCCGCCTAACCTGGAAGTAGGAAATAAAACAACCTGCTTGCTTCCTGGCGCATCTGTGATGACTTGGCGGTTAGTATGGTCGCCGCACCGATCTTGGAAATAGACCAGTTTCATTACCGCTGGTAACGTTGCTTTTAGACGCGTGGATTGTACAATCATCTTGAGGTTGTCGTGGGGAAAGCGGAAACAACAGACGATTCGGCCGATTCCTTGCCTTGGTGGCGCTGGGCGCTCTTCTGCGTTGTCATGTTGTCTCTGGTGTTTTCGCTGGCTACACGAACCTTCCACGTTACAACTTTCCACTCCACAACGGTTCAATCCAGTTCGCCGCAGGCTATGCGGCAGCACATGGATCGCGATGCGGTTCGTTGGGCTGCTCCAGTGGCTAAAGTTACGGTGGCGCAGGTTCCCACGTTCTATCCCGGTGTGGCGCCAGCCGGGCCGCCGCTTTCAACTCTTCTAATCGAAGTGAGTCTTTACAATCGACCGCCTCCCGCCTGCTGATTCTTTCTTCGTTGTCAGAAAACCTACTTTGACTGCACTTCAACTCAGTTACTGATTGGCGCGACCTGCTCTGCCAGGGCTGGCGGCAAGCCTGAGAGTTCAAGAGAGCAAAGTCTAGTGGAAGCGGTATTATGGCTCATTGTACCGGCCCCGCGTGCGTCGGATGGGATGATTCTTGCTCGCTGCCGATTGCCGTAAGCGTGTGCGAGTCTCACCCTCCGCTTTTGGTTCGCTGCCTTTGCGGGGGCGAGGATTTTTTCACCGGTCGTAGGCGTGCAGATTTGGAGTGAAACAATGACGCTGCAGCGCAGACACATAGTGATTGGAGCGGTGGTAGTGCTTGCCGTGGTTATCGCGACCACACTGCTCATAATGCGTACGCTTGGAGACGCGAATGCCAAAGAAGGCAATGAACCGGCGCAACGGCTTGCGCCGGTGGTATTGGCTACCCGCGGTCCGCTCGAAAATGTCATTACTCTCACGGGTGAATTCCGTCCATTCCAGCAGGTCGATGTTCACGCCAAGGTAGCGGGCTACATCCGCCAGATTTTTGTGGATGTTGGGGACAAGGTCAAGGTGGGGCAGGTACTGGCTATTTTGGAGGTCCCCGAGTTGAATGCACAAGTGATGGGAGCGCAGGCGGACATCCGGCGGAGTCAGGATGCGATTCGCCGGGCCCAAAGCGAAATCGAAAGAGCGGAGTCTACGCACCGGGCTTACCATGCAGCTTATACGCGGCTCAAACAGGCTTCCGAGGCGCGCCCCGGTTTGGTCGCCGAGCAGGAATTGGACGATTCATTGGCGAAAGATGCGGAGACCGGAGCACAGATCAATAGCAATCGCGCCGCTCTGGCTGAATCGCAGAACCAGCTTGGGATGGCGCAAGCCACTCTTGAGCGCCTGTCAGCCTTGCAGGCTTATTCGCACATCACGGCTCCCTTCGCGGGTGTAGTCACCAAGCGGTACGTCGATACTGGTGCCCTGATCTCAGCTGGAACCTCATCTGAGACCCAATCCCAGCCGGTGGTGCAACTAGCGGAGTGGTACCTGTTGAGATTGGTCATCCCGGTTCCCGAATCCGCCGTGCCGCAGCTGCACTTGGGCAGCATAGTACAAGTGCATGTTCTCGATTTGAACCGAGACTTCCAAGGGCGCGTGGCCCGCTTCGCCGACGCACTCAATGATCAGACGCGGACCATGCACACCGAGATCGACGTGGAGAATCCGCAAAACACTTTGACAGAAGGCATGTATGCCGAGGTAAGGCTAGCGTTGCACGGGAACAAGGACGCGCTCACGCTTCCCGTGCAGGCCGTGGTCCAGGCAGGCAATGAGTATTACGTGCTGGCTCTGGACGATCAGAATCGCGTGCAGAAACGCGATGTCCAGCTAGGGGAGCAAACCTCCGCGACCGTGGAGATACTTCGCGGTCTCTCGGAAAATGAACGAGTGATCAGCGCCGGTCAATCCGACTACCAGATCGGCGAAGTGGTGAAGCCCAAGTTGGAGGCAGTGCCCTCAGGTACGAGCGAAGGGAAGACGGGAGAGCGAAAGTAATGCCGAGATTCGCTTTGAACAACCCGTTCTTCGTGATCATGCTTTGTCTGGTAATCGCCGTGGTGGGCGTGACGACCGTGGCCCGGATGCCGGTGGATCTATTTCCGCAGATCAAGATTCCAGTGGTGGTGGTTGCAACCTTTTACTCGGGGATGCCGCCGGAGCAAGTCGAGGCCGACATTACCGATACGTTCGAGCGTTTTTTTACCCTCGGCAGCAACATCGACCACATCGAGTCGCGCTCCCTGACGGGCGTGAGCCTCATCAAGATTTACTTCAAGCCGGGCAGTGATGCCAATGCCGCTCTCAGCAATATCGCGAATCTGGCGATGGCGGACCTTCGGCGTTTGCCTCCGGGCACTTTGCCGCCGGTGGTACTCAAGTTCGATGCATCGAGCCTGCCGGTTTGTTTGGTAACGTTGAAAGGGGAGGGTCTGGATGAGACCCGGCTCAAAGATCTGGCGCAGTTCCAGGTTCGTAACCAGATCGCGAATGTATCCGGCGCCTCCGTGCCTCAGCCTTTTGGTGGACGCTATCGCCAGATTATGGTTTATGTGGACCCGGTCAAGCTGGAGGCGCACCAACTCAGCCTGATGGATGTGGTTCACGCCGTGAACGATTCCAACCTGATTCTTCCTGCTGGAGACGTTCGCATCGGTCCCAGAGACTACAACATCTATGCCAATGCGCAGTTGCCTAACGTGGATGAAATTAACCGTATACCGCTGAAGACTGTGGGCAACGCGTCAGTGATGGTTGCCGATGTGGGTGAAGCCAAGGACTCCGGCGCGATTCAAACCAACATCGTCCGTATCGACGGACAGCAATCCGTCTACATCCCTGTACTCAAGCAAGGCGGCGATAGCAACACCATTACGATTGTGAACGGAATCAAAGCGGCGATCAAGGATCTGGTGGACATTCCAAAATCGCTCAAGACAGCGGTTGTCTTCGATCAATCCATCTTCGTCAAGAGTGCCATCAAGAATGTGATGAAGGAAGGTGGAATCGGGCTGCTGCTGACGGGGATCATGATCCTCATTTTTCTAGGCAGCCCGCGAGCCACGGTTGCCGTGCTGCTCTCGGTTCCTCTTTCCGCTTTGGTGTGTTTTTTGCTTATGAATGCACTGGGCGGGTCGATCAACGTGATGCTGCTGAGCGGTTTGGCACTGGCATTTTCCCGGCTGATTGACGACTCGGTGGTGGTGCTGGAAAACATTTTTCGCTACATGGAAATCGGAGAAACTCCAAGAGTAGCGGCGGAAAAGGGGGGGATGGAAGTCTCGCTGGCGGTTCTGGCAGCCACGTCCACCACCTCGATTGTATTTTTCCCCGTGACGTTCTTCTATGGCGTCAGCCGCTACCTATTCATCGATCTCGCTCTGGGTGTGGTCCTTTCTATCTTTGCCTCGTACATCTTTGCCATGACGGTGGTGCCGCTCTATTGCGCGCATTTCCTGCACGTCGAGGACGACGAGAAGGAGATGGAAGGCGAGTCAGAGAAGAAGCCGCGATCCCTTTTCCGCAGATTCATCGATCGATTCAATGAGCGCTTCCAAAAGCTGTTGGATCTGTACGAACGTTGGGTGACTCGTGCTCTGGCCCGGCCGGGAAGAACGGTGGTGTGGATTGCCGTTGGCATCGCCGTGGTCCTGGCGGGAATTTTTCCCTTTGTAGGGACAGCGTACTTTCCCCGCACCGATCCGGGCCAGTTCGTTATCAACATCAAGGCGCCCAGCGGTTCCCGCCTTGAGGTCACCAATCAATACATCGCGCGCGTCGAGAATGATATTCACCAGGTGATCGGCCCCCACGATCTGGACATGATCGTCTCCAATATCGGGATTACGCCCGACCTATCAGCTATCTACACCAGCAACTCGTCGATGGATACCGCATTTGTCCAAGTCAGCTTGAAAGAAGATCACAAGTTTGGCAGCTATGAATACATGCGGCGGGTTCGCCGCAAACTGTCCGAAGATTTGCCGGAACTCGATACATATTTTCAGGCGGGCGGATTGGTCGATGCCGTAATCAACCTGGGATTACCGGCGCCCATCGATGTCCAGGTGAGAGGCAACGATCTTGGCGGCGCTTATAAAGTGGCGGCGAATATCGCCAAACAGATCCGAAGCCGCAAGGGCGTGAGCAGCGTGCTGATTCCCCAGAATCTTCTTTATCCCGGGCTGCAGCTGAATATCGATCGCGAACGCGCCAGCCTGATTGGACTCACTCCTAAGCAGGTAGTGGACAACGTAATCACCGCCTTGACCTCCAACGGCATGATTGAGCCCAGCTACTGGATCGATCCCAAGACTGGCAACAACTACATGCTCACGGTGCAGTATTTCGATAAGCAGATTCAGAACATGAGCATGGAGGATTTCAAACAAATTCCGTTGCGCGCTCCGAATATCAAGAATTACACGCCTCTGCAATCTGTGGCAGAGATAACGCCGATGAATACGCCGACGGAAGTCGACCACTATCAGCTTCAACGCGTTATCGATATCTATGTGATGCCCTCGGGCGAAGCCCTGGGCGGAATCAATCGCGAAGTCAACGGCATCGTCAGCCACCTGACATTACCGGAAAACATACGTGTCGCTGTGCTCGGATCGGTAGTCGGCATGCAGGAATCGTTCAAGCGTTTTTCCATCGGTCTTGTGCTGGCGATTGTGCTGGTCTACTTGATTCTGATGGCGCAATTCTCTTCTTTCGTTGACCCGCTGATCATTCTGGTTGCGATTCCTCCAGGATTGGCCGGGGTCGTGATGATCCTTTGGCTGACGCATAGCACGTTCAACATCATGTCGCTCATGGGCGTGATCATGATGACCGGAATCGTGGTTTCCAACAGCATCCTGATCGTCGAGTTTGTGCGGCAGTTGCGCAAAGAGGACTTCGCGCTGCAGGAGGCGGTGGTGCGGGCGTGCAAGATCAGGCTGCGCCCGATTCTTATGACATCGCTCGCGACTTTGTTGGGTATGCTGCCCATGGCGCTGGGACTGGAAACGGGCAGCGAACAATACGCACCTCTGGCGCGCGCCGTGATCGGCGGCCTCGCGGTTTCGGTCGTCGTCACAGTTTTCCTCGTACCCGCGGTTTATGTGATGGTGCACGGCAAAGAGGAAAACAATAAGAAAAATAACGAGGAGGAACAGCCGGCATGACGTGGAGACTAGCGCTTCTGCTGGGCGCTCTCGCGCTCTCAACACGCACGCTCTCGGTGCAAAGTCTGGCACAGTCGGTACCTGTCTTGCAGGGACCGACGTCCTCGAATGGGGCGCGGCTCAGCGTGAAAGACGCGGAGGCGCTTGCGCTGAAGAATAATCCGGCAATTTCCGTCGCCCGGTTGAACGCGCTGGCTTCGGAACAGGTGACGCGGGAGGTGCGCTCGAATCTTTGGCCACAAGCCTACGGCAACCTGACGGCAGTCGATGCCCGCGACAATAGCCGTATAACCGCTGGGGCATTAAACAATTCGACCGTCTACACGCGAGCCGCCGGTGGCGCTACGGTGAGCCAACTCATCACGGACTTTGGGCACACCACGAACCTGGTCGCCGGCGCCCGCCTTCAGGCAAGAGCTGATGAACAGAACGCCGCCGCTACAAAACAGGACGTTTTGCTGGCCGTGGACCAGGCCTTTTACAACACGCTGCAGACGCACGCTGTGCTGCAAGTGGCCGAGCAGACCGTGGCTTCGCGGCAGTTGTTATCGGACCAGGTCGGCGCTCTCACCAAAAGCAAATTAAAGTCCGATTTGGACTTGAGTTTTGCCAATGTGAACCTGGCGCAGGCAAAGCTTCTCTACCTGGACGCGCTAAACAACGACAAGGCTTCGGAGGCGGACCTTTCGGCGATTCTGGGATACGCCACCCTCGAAGCGTTCGAACTGGTGAACGACACCGACCCGCTGTCCCCGCCGCCAGCCGACGTGGAGCCACTGATTGCCGATGCTTTTGCCAAGCGTCCCGAGATTCTTGCGCTGGAATTTCAGTCGGACTCCGCGGAAAAGCTGCACAGAGCAGAGCACGACCAGATGTATCCGGCGATCAGTGCTCTCGGAGTCTTTGGAGATTCTCCGGTGCGTGATGATGTCATTTATGGACCATACGCCGCCGTGGGCGTGAACGTGGAAATTCCGGTCTTCAATGGATTTCTGTTTTCCGCTAAGTCGCGCGAAGCAGACTTGCGCGCCCAGGCGACGCGGCAACGTCTGACCGATCTTCGAAATCGGATCTCGCGAGATGTGCGCACTAGCTGGCTGGCCGCGAGCACGGCATTCGACCGCGTGAATGTGAGCGAGCAATTGCTGGCCCAAGCGAACCAGGCGCTTGATCTTGCCCAGACCCGATACAAGCTAGGCCTCAGCTCGATTGTAGAACTCAGCCAGGCACAACTACAGCAGACCCAGGCCGAAATCGGGAACGCGCAGGCAGGATATCAATACCGGTTGGCTTTATCGGTTTTACGCTACCAGACTTCAGGACTGTAAGTCGGGTCGCACGTGTCGGGAGATCTAGCGAAATCGCCGGACCAACAAGGTGTGCCGGTCGGATCGATAGAGGCCGAGCACATAGATCGTGGCTTTCCCGTTTGTCGAATAAATGACCTGGCGGATCCTGAGCAGCGGCTGATCGCGCGGAACTTTCAAAAGATTTGCCGTTGCGGGAGCGGCCGCGGTAGCATCCATTTCCTCGTCGGCATAAGCGATTTGAATTCCATAGCCGGCTTCCAAAATAGAAAAAAGCGATCCGCGCGCGACCGCGCTGCGAGTGATACCGGCGAACTCCTCGGCCGGCAGATAGCAGGTTTCAACTGCGAAGGGTTCGTCCGCTGCCAGCCGGAGCCGTTCCAGTTTGAGCAGACGAGAGTTGGCCGCTAAGGCCAGACGGGCCGCAACTTCCTGCTCGTTGTCGACCACGCCGAACGACAGAACTTTTGAGCAAGCGATTAAACTTCGACCCGCCATCTGCTCGGTGAAACTGGTCAGCTTGTTGAAGTGGACCTTGGGAGGCGCGACAAAAGTTCCGGCGCCACGCCTGCGCTGCACCATGCCCTCCCGTTCGAGCGCGGTTAAGGCGTGACGCGCCGTCATCAGGCTCACCTGGTGAATCTTGGCCAACTCCCGCTCGGAATCCACTGCATCCCCAGGTTTCAACTGCCCGTTTTCAATACGCTTCACGATCGTAGCCTGGATCTTTTGATACGCGGGCATTCCATTGGAGCGGGTGTTTGGCATGAATTTCCTCAATCACTCGAATCGGAAAAGCTGAGTTTACTTTGCCTCGGGCTTATGGCAACATGTACCTCTCCTAAGTGCTATAGAGCCGGTTCGAGCCAGAACGAGTCCTCTGCGCGGGTCATCAACGCACTCCGTCTCACCTCTGTACTATAGAGCTTTCAAAAGCAACACAGCCAAGAACCGTACCCTAATGAGGACTCACCTTAAACCTTCTCCTTTAGATTTGTAAAGAGCGAAGTGCGGGATAATAGCTCCAGACGGCATATTTCGTAGTGTGTGCTTGCCTGCTGGGGATGGACAAAAACCGAGTTTTCCACAGGCTGATGATCCCAGCACCCTGCCGCCGCCGACTGCGGCCGGTAGTGCTATAGTTTAACGCCAGGTGGTTTCGCTACTAAAAAATCAGGTGTTTTGTATTTTCTTCTTGACGACCTCTACGAAACTACTATATAGCATTGTTCTAATCTTATTGCACTACTTGTTAATTGGATTCTGTTCCACCAAGTCTTCCGGAGGTTCTGCGATGCGAAAGTCGATGAGGATTGGGGTTGTGTTACTGGTCGGGATGCTCAGCGCGCTGCAGTTCGCGTGGGGTCAGGAAGTGACCGCGGCTATTGTGGGTACCGTTTCGGATCCCAGCGGAGCGCCGATCAAGGGCGCAACCGTTGTGGCTCGGGACACCGAGCGTGGCACTGTCTGGAATGCGCAGACGAATGAGAGCGGCTCCTTCAACATTTTGCGCTTGCCGGTGGGAACCTACACAGCGGAGGCCACTGCTCCCGGTTTTGAGAAGACTGCGTACCCGCCATTCACGCTGGTACTCAACCAGACGGGGCGCCTCAACTTTCAGATGAAGGTGGGCAAGGTCTCGGAAACTGTCGAGGTGACCGGCGCCGCGCCAGTCCTGCAGACGGAAGATGCCCAAGTCAGCACGGTCGTCGACTCCAGAACTGTCACCGATCTCGCACTGACGACCCGCAACTATGTGCAGCTGACGTTACTTTCTCCTGGCGCTATCTCGGTAGATCCCGCCAGTATGAACCTCGGATCCCAAACCGCTGAGGAAGGTGGCCGCCCCTACATCAACGGAAACCGCGAGCAGGCCAACAACTTCCTGCTGGACGGCGTCGATAACAATCAAGCGTCGGATAACCTGCCTGGTTATGCGCCGTCTCCCGATGCGATTGGAGAATTCAACCTCATTACTCAGAACGCTTCCGCGGAGTTTGGCAACTACAACGGCGGAATCGTCAATGCCACAATCAAGTCGGGCACCAACAAGTTTCACGGGGATTTGTTTGAGTTCTTCCGTAACGACATCTTCAACGCCAACAAGTGGGAGAATGGCCTGCCCTTGACCGGCGCACTGCCCACGCCGAAACTGCGCTGGAATATGTTCGGCGGCACGATTGGCGGTCCGATCATCAAAGACAAGCTGTTCTTTTTCGCGGACTACCAGGGTGGACGGCTAGACCATCCGGCATCCACCAGCGCCATCACCGTGCTCACGGCCAACGAAATCGGGGGCAATTTTTCAGCTCTGTGTCAGACCGGATTTACCGGTGGTGTGTGCAATGACAGAGGAAACGATCCAAACGGCAATCCAACTCTGGTAATCGACCAGCTCTACAATCCGTGCGCTGCTGGAACGGGCATACCGGGGACGCCCTGCAATATCCAGGGGCCGTTAAACAGGACGCCGTTCGCAGGCAATATTATTCCCCTCAACATGCTGGACCCGGTATTCACGTCGCTGGCTACTAACGCACTGTATCCAGCGGCTGCGAGCACTTTATCCAACGGTTTCGGGCAAGCATTTAACACGGTGGACCAACAATTCAATTCAGATCAGGGTGACATCAAGGTCGACTACAACCTATCCAACAAAGACCACATAAATGCCAGGTTTGCCAAGGCCGATCAGTTTGATCCGAGCAACAACTCCGTGGCCTTGCTGGGTAACACCATAAACGAGGCCTATCTGCTGAATGGGTCTCTCAACTGGACCCATACGTTCTCGCCCAGCCTGCTCAACGAAGTGCGCTTTGGGAAGAACAACATTAAGCTGAACCATGGATTGACCGCGTTCGACAGTTCGGTGGGGGCCCTGGGCAACACCGTAGGCATTGTCGACGGAAATCCGAGTGGAGTAAACGGGCTTCCAGAATTTGGATATGCCGGCGGTTCGGTGACCAACATTAACTCCGGAACATTGACCAATCTGGGTGCCGCAAGTGTTGACGAACAATTTTCTTCTACGGTGACTCAATTCGACGATGTGCTTATTTACACGCATGGCCGGCACGTCATTAAAACTGGCTTTCAGGCGAATCGCTATAACCTTAACGTGTTCTACACGGGCAATGGCGGCGAACTCGGCGCCGAACTCTTCGGCAACGGAATCGGCGGCAACTACTCGGGCACAGGCATCAATGAGTTCGTTACAAGCACTGGAACGACGCAGCTTGTGACCTCCGGCGGGGACGGGTCTGCCGACTGGGCTCTTGGGCTTCCAGAGGATGTGGGCCGAGGCGCAAGCGCAGCACCGCCATGGCATCAGCGCGACTGGCTCTTCGCCGGCTTCGTGCAAGATGATTGGCGTGCGACTAATACCCTAACCTTGAATCTAGGCCTTCGTTATGAAGCTCGTACTCCTTGGATCGAAAGTAACAATCGTCAGGCGGCAGTAAATATTCTGACGGGCGCGCTGGAACTCCCTGGGAGCGACCCCGTCCCCAACGGCGTGGTGGGCTCGAATGGATTCAGCAGAGGACTCTACAACACCACTTACGGGTTGCCGGACTTCCAACCTCGTTTCGGCTTCGCTTGGAGCCCTGAGGTATGGGGAGGCAAGACCGTGATTCGCGGCGCTTTCACGATTTCATCGTATCTGGAAGGCACAGGAGTCAACCTGCGCGATACACAGAATCCACCGTATGCAGCCCCTCAGGTTGAGACGGACAATGTGGGGACAGGCGCGCCCATATATACCACCGGGTCAGCCTTTAGCTCGGCTACGGGCGTAAATCCTTACATTGGCGCTACGCTGCAGACTTGGTCCGGGACGGTTCAACCGGCAGTAGCCGATCAGTGGAACCTCACCGTCCAGCACCAGATTACGCACGATACCACCTTCCAGGTCGGCTACATTGGCCAGCGCACGACTCACCTGATGGTTCCCGAGTGGCTGTCGCAAGGGGACTTGCAAGCGAACGGCACGGTCACCTATCCCTTTATCGGCGGCCAAAATCTGGCAGGGAAAGTCATTGACGGGATTACCACTACTGCTCCGACCTATGGACCTAACGGATTCGGCAATGTGAAGAACACTGCTTCCGTCGGAAACATGAACTATAACGCGATGCAAGCGGTCCTGCAGAAGCGATATGGACACGGGCTGGAGGCTCAAGTTTCTTATACCTACGAGAAGTGCATGACCAACGACGACGGCTACTACGGTAGCTGGGGCACCACCACTCAGGCCGGACCCTCCGGAAATTACTGGCAGAATCTCTATGATCCCAACGGCGACTATGCGCAATGCTATTGGGATGCGAAACACGTAGTCAGCGCATACGCTGTCTACGAGCTGCCGTTTGGCCGGGGCCAACAATTTGGGCACGACCTGCCGACGGCGGTGAATGCCGTGGTTGGCAACTGGTCGGTCAACCCGATTTTTACCTGGCGTAGCGGTTTCCCTCTCTCTCTCTATGGCGCCAGCGACTCCGGAACGGGTAGTCCGGAAAATCGTCCGGACTGCAACGGCGCCGTTAGCTACCCTAAGACGGTTGTTCCCGGGATTGGATTACAGTGGTTTTCGCAAGCCCCATTCTCGCAGGCCGCGGCGGGCACCTTCGGAAATTGTCCCGCTCAAGGCCCGGTGATTGGGCCGGGATACCTCGATGCTGACATTAGCCTGCAAAAGAATTTCCCGATTTCAGAATCGATGAAATTCCAGTTTCGTGCGGACTTCCTGAACGCGTTTAATCATCCCAACTTTGCGGTGCCGAACGACACTTGCTGTACTGGAACCTTCGGAGTTTCCAGCGCGACGCAGGATTCGCGAGAGTTGCAATTCGCCTTGAAGTTCTACTTCTGATGATAGGCGCTGTAGAATAGGGCAGGCGTCTCACGCGCCTGCCCTCTCTTTTTTATGTTTAAACCTCGCCATACGGTTCTGGTTTGTGTGCTGCTTTGGGGGCCGGTTGCTTCGTTATTTGCCGCTCAGGCTTCCACGAGGGCACCGGCGGGCCTTGCCACTCCCTCCGCTGAGCGAGCTGTGAGTCTCGCTCAGTCCGGCCACTGCAAGGAAGCGTTGCCACTTTTGAAGCAAGCTAAATTGCAGGTTGCGGACAAGGACCTTAAGCGCAGCGTTGGCTTCGCGGGCGTGCGGTGCGCGATGTTTACCGATCAAGCCGATGCGGCAGAGGGCTTTCTGATGTTCCTGAACCGCGAGTTCCCGCACGATCCTGAAGTTCTATACTTGTCAGTTCATACCTACTCGGACCTCTCCAGCCGCGCCGCAGCGGACTTGGCTAGGACGGCCTCCGGGTCCGCTCAGGGACATGAACTCCACGCCGAAAGCCTGGAGACAGAAGGCAAATGGGACGAGGCCGCCAAAGAATATCGCCTGGTATTGCAGCAGAATCCGCGTTTGCCTGGCATCCATTTCCGGCTGGGGCGGCTATTGCTCTCCAAGAGTAATCCCAGCGAGTCAGATGCAGAGGAAGCCAGGAAAGAGATGCAGCAGGAACTCGAGATTGACCCGACTAACGCGGGAGCTGAATATGTCCTGGGTGAGATAGCAAAGCAGAATCAGCGGTGGGACGATGCTATGCAACACTTCTCCCGTGCGGCGAAGCTCGACGCTGGGTTTGGCGATGCTTTTGTCGGTTGGGGCGAGTGCCTGGTTTCGGAGAAGAAGTTCTCCGACGCGATCCCGCCGCTAGAAACTGCGGTCAAACTGCAGTCGGGGAACCCGGCCGCGCATTATATGCTGGCCATTGCCTATGCACGGTCCGGGCGAAAGGAAGATGGGGACCGGGAGTTCGCGATTCAGAAGCAGTTGACACAAAAAGGGGCAGCAGGCGAAGCGCCTGGCGAGTCACAGCAAAAACCGAATTAGCTGGCGAGTGTGGCCATGCGTCGATCCCCGTTCTCTAATCCGAAACGCGACTTACTGAAGTGAAGAGTCCGCTCCCGCAGCCATTCCGAAGACTTTCTCAATTCTCTCGCCGCCATTTTCTGTGGGGAGTGGGAGGCTGTCTCATGCTTCCCGGGTTACCGCACCTTTGCGAAGCATTGCCAACTCCTGGTTACCCGTTCGAAGAAATTCCATCTGCGATGAGTGGCATCACCTGGACGCATACCAATGGGAAGTCCGCAGAGAAATATCTGCCGGAGACGACGGGAGCCGGGTGTGCGTTCCTCGACTACGACGGCGACGGGTGGATGGACATTTATCTGGTGAATAGCGGGAAGTGCGATTTTTTCAATCCCAATCCGCCTCTGCGCAACGCCTTGTACCGGAACAATCGCGACGGAAGCTTCACCGATGTTACCGAGAAAGCCGGGGTTGCAGCTGGGGGTTACGGCCAAGGGGTAGCCGTTGGGGATTACGACGGAGACGGTTTCCCGGACCTATATGTCACGCAGTATGGACGAAGCATTCTTTATCACAATAACGGAGATGGCACCTTTACCGACGTCACCGAGAAGGCTGGCGTTGCGGCCCCGGGATGGTCTTCCAGCGCGCTCTGGTTCGACTACGACAATGACGGGCGGCTCGACCTGTTTGTCTGCCGCTTTGTGGACTTCGATAAGTCCAAACACTTGCCTTGCGAGGCCGACGGCAAACCGGGCTACTGCATTCCGCGGCTCTACAAGCCGATGGCCAGTTGGTTATTTCACAACAATGGCGACGGCGCTTTTACCAATGTGAGCAAAGTCTCCGGAATCGGCAAGTATCTGGGCAAAGCATGGGGTGCCGTAGCGACTGACATTAATAACGATGGGCGCATGGATCTCTTTGTGGCCAATGACACGACGGCGAACTTTTTGTTTGTGAATCGCGGGGGTGGAGAGTTTGAAGAAATAGGAGCACCAGCCGGCGTGGCCTATAGTGAGGCGGGCCGGCCGCGTTCAGGCATGGGGGTGGATTCCGCGGATTTTAATGAAGACGGATGGATGGACCTCTTCGTTGCCAACATCGACCACGAAATGTATTCCTTGTACAAAAACAATCACGATGAAACGTTCGATGATGAGGCCGGCCCTGCGGGCATTGCGTCCGCGACGCGCCTGATGAGTGGCTGGGGATTAAAGTTTCTTGATTACGACAACGACGGGAATCTCGATCTGTTTCTAGCGAACGGCAATCCCGACGACCTCATTCAGGTGTACCACAAGGATGTAGATTACGAGGAGCCGCTCGTGCTATTCCGAAGTACCGGCAAAGGATTTCAGAATGTCAGTCAGGGCAGCGGCCCTGTCTTTGCGAAACATCTTTCAGCCCGCGGACTAGCTGTTGGTGATTTCGATAACGATGGCGGGGTTGACGTGCTGATTTCTGTGAATGGTGGCGCGCCACTTCTTTTGCGAAACAACGTGGGGAAGCTGAATCACTGGCTCGGCTTAACCTTAGTCGGAACCAAATCGAATCGCGATGCGGTTGGCGCGCGCGTTACATACCATGCCGGCAACTTAAAAAGAAGCAGGATGAAAACAGGAGGCGGAAGCTTCCTGTCTTCGCACGACCCACGATTGGTTCTCGGACTGGGCCAACGAACAAAGATCGACTTACTGGAAGTGAAGTGGCCGCAGCCTAGCAACGTGCTCGAACGCTTCACCGATCTTCCCGTTGATCGATACATCACAATTGTGGAGGGTCAGGGTAAGTGGAAGTGACGGACAGGCGTTTGCCGAACAGCACTGGTTCACTGATCTGAAGAGCGAGAATGAAAGTCATCTCGATGATCGGCGTGGTTTTGGGGTTACTGGCGGTTCTGAATGTCTTTGGTCAAAGCAATACTCAATTGCGGCAAGTGCCGTTACCGACGCGCGATAACTATATCGGAGATGGGGCATGCGGCTCGTGCCATCGAGAAAAGGTCGAGACCTTTCACCAAACAGCGCATTACCTGACATCCCGGCTACCCGATAAGGACTCTATCCTCGGCAAATTCACGCCAGACGCGAATGCACCCAAGACCTCCAACCCCCAGTTATCTTTTCGGATGGATGAGAAGGAAAACGGTTTCTTCCAGACCGCAGTGCAGGGAATACCGCCGTACACCACAGAGCGCACTGAGCGGTTTGGGCTGGTAATAGGATCCGGCGGGAAGGGGCAGACATATCTGTTCTGGAAAGGAGATCAGCTTTTTCAGCTGCCTGTTTCCTACTGGGCTGAGCTCGGATGGGTAAACAGCCCGGGGTACCGCGACGGCGTTGCGAATTTCGATAGGCCCACCATTCCACGTTGTCTGGAGTGTCACGCAACCTATTTCGAGTCGGCGCCACCTCCGCCCAATCGATACAGCAAAGCTGGCTTCGTAGTGGGCATCACGTGTGAAAAATGTCACGGGCCGGGGCGCGAACATGCGCAGCGTGAAAGCTCTCGAGTCTCAGGATCTTCCGACTCAGCCATCCTCAATCCCGCCAAATTTTCTCGTGACGGACAGATGGACCTTTGCGCCTGGTGCCACGCTGGCGCCGGCGTGGGGATTGCTAAAACCTTCTCTTATCTTCCAGGTGAACCGCTCGATAAATACCTTGAACTGCCGCAGCCCGATCCAAAGGCGGAGGTTGATGTGCACGGCAGCCAGGTCGAACTGCTGGAAAAAAGCCGCTGCTTCCGGTCATCGGCAATGACATGTCTGACCTGCCACGACGTTCACACCAGCCAGCATGATCTGGCGGCGTTCTCGCAGCGTTGTTTGAGTTGCCACAAACCTGAAACTGTTATGTTTCCAAAGGTGAACCACCAAGTGGCGAGCGACTGTATTGGTTGCCATATGCCAAAACAACCGACGAATCTCATAGTGTTCGACTGGAACGGTAAAAAAGCCAGGCCCGAGGTACGCAGTCATTGGATAAAGATTTACCCTGGGATAACTCGATCCAACTGACACCCGAGATCCTAATTGGCTCCTCAGGTTAGCACGGACAGGGTAGACTCCCGTGGTTGCGGGTATAAGTAAGGGGAAGTTTCAACAGGAACAGGGGGCATACGAATGGCGATTGCAAGCAGACCTGGCGAGGCGAGGATCAATGCCGTAATTTTCGATTACGGCGAGGTGCTGTGTCATCGGCCGTCAGAAGAGGAGTTCAATCGCCTGGCGAAAATATTCGGTGCAGAGGAGAATTCATTTCGGGCGCTGTGGGACAAGAACCGGGGCGCATTCGACCGTGGGGATATGACGGAGGAGGCTTATTGGATCGCGCTGGCGGAGGATACTGGCGCGAGAATCGATTCGGAGCAACTGGAGAAAGTTTACAAGTGGGATGTTGAAATGTGGGCAAATGTGAATGAGCCCATGGTGGCCTGGCTCCGGCAACTCCGCCAGGGTGGAATCAAGGCCGGGCTTCTTTCGAATATGCCTCCGGCCATGATTTCGCATCTTCGCGAGAATTTTGAATGGCTGAATCTGTTCGACTTTACGACGTTTTCCGCGGAAGTTCGCTTGATCAAGCCGGACCGTGCCATCTATGAACATACGTTGCGAGGGCTCGGCGTTAAACCTGAGGAGACCCTCTTTGTGGATGATCGCGAGGTCAACGTGCAAGCAGCGCGAGATCTTGGAATTCATGCTGTGCAGTTTCGATCAATCGAGCAGCTTCGGAAAGACTTGGAGACGTTAGGTTTTTCCATCCTGCCGATTCTTCAAAAGTGACATCAACAATTAGGCGCCGCAAATTTACCCATATCGAACGCAGGATCAGTAAAAGACGGCGGACAACAGTGTCCGCCGCGCAAGGGTTAGGCGGCTGCTTGGTGTTGGTACGCTGGTACGAATGTCTCCGCTACGAAGGTTTCGAACGACGTAGGAGTGGTGTTGTGGGAGGTTCGGGCTTCGAGGGCGCGCATGTGTCCCCGGTTCAGCGCGGCCGCCATCTCGAGGATCAGGCCAGCCATGTTGTCGGACAGCCCTGACTGAACCATTGCGGCTCGAACCTGATCGTCGGGCGGCTGAATGTATCCGAGATCGGGTTTGCCGATCGCCTTGCCGATAATGGTGACGGCTTCGGTGTAGTTGAGGTCGCGTTGTCCGTGCAGTTCGCGGGTCTGCTTGCCGTGGAAATTCAACTGCAAGAGAGCTTCGGCGGCCGCGGCTCCGATGTCGCGCGTGGCAATCATGGGAAGTTTGAGATCGGGATGCACCGGTCCTAACGCGGAGCCGACCATGCGAATGGCGCCGACTTGCGGCATCATGTTTTCCATGAAGTAGCCGGCGCGCAAGTGGAGTACGTTCGCACGTTCGATCTGGTTGAGCTTTTGTTCTAGGTTGTGAAGGCCGACTACGGGGCCGGTTCCAGTGGGTTTGTCGGCTCCAAAACTGCTGAGTGCGACAATGTTTTTGACTCCCGAGCTCTGGACCGCGGTCGCGATGGCATCGCTAACGTTCTCCTGATAAGCGCGGAACTCATTGCTGGTGGGATTGGGCGGAATCATGACATAGGCTGACTCCGCTTGGCGGAAGGCTTTGGTGAGGGCGGACGCGTCGGTGACATCGGCGATAAATATCTCCGCGCCTTCCGCCGCCAGAGGCTGCAGATGCGCCGTGTTTCTGCCGATTGCACGAACTTTCCGGCCGTTAGCTAGAAGGTTCTTCGCTACTACATGTCCAGTGTTGCCACTTGCTCCAAGAACGACGTACATAGGGACCTCCATTTAGGGATTGGATGCAGGAGGTTGCGGTTTGGGCTCCAAGCGGGCGCCGGTCATGGAATTATGACCGGCGCCGTTTTGCCTTTACTGAGCTGGGGTTTCAGCGGGTGCAGTTTGGACGTTCGTTTTGACCTCGGCGGTGACTTCCGGAGGCACGACGGGGTTCATCTTGACCGTGGCCAGAATTTTTTCCAGGCGCTGAAAGACTTCATCGCGGTCGACGTGTTTGGTGGTGGATTCGGTTATGGATGCGGCCGGGAGTTCGGCGGTTGCGACTTTCAGGGCAAACTCGTAGCAGGCGCCGTTCTGGAAGACGTGATAGTACTTCGACACTTCCTGGCGGCTTCCCTGCGCAGCGCTGGTTTCGGCAGACTGGAGCTCCATGTCGCCGATCATGAGTTTGGAGATGGGGGCCGTTGAGAGCTGCGCCGCAGCCTGGACGGCGGGATCGGCCGGGGACGCGGGATTCGGCTGCGGGACGGAGAATTCACCGCACTGGTCGGCGGTGAGAGTTTTGTTCATGCTGACGTTGAAGAATGCCGAAGCCAAGTCCGAGTTGGGATAGGTGGACGCGGGAAGTGCGACGGCTGCGAGCGCGATTCCGCCGGGCTGTACGAAGTCCATGGGAATAGGACCGGAGGAGACGAGTTCGGTGGCGGCGTTGCCGGTCTTGAGCGCGTATTTGCGCGGATATTGGAAAGAGACGCCGGAAGTGTCGTCGACATAGGTTACGGTGGTGGCGACTTTGCGGACGACTCGCTTGTGCACGGGTTTGACTGCGTCTTGCAGTACGAGCGTTGCCGGGCTCGGCGCTGGACTGGTAGTGATTGGCTGAGCGATTGGAGACTGGCTGGCAGAGCTTACGGGTTTGGATTTGTCGCTGGAGCATCCGACGGCTATAGAGCAGGCAATCAGAAGCGCGGCGAAGATCAGGGTGTCAGTGGTGTGATTGGAATTGGTTTTATCGTAATTGGTTTTACCCCAGGCAACGGAGTCGAGAGTTGTTGGGGCGGTACGAGACGGCTTGGAGCGGAACAGGTTGATACGGGTCATAGTTGGTCACCTCCTGCTGCTGAGCAGCGCTGGTGATAGTGCATGGAATGGGCCAGTGGACGGGCATTGATTTTAGGAGGGTTAGAGCAGGGTGAGATGTTCGCCGGCGTGGCGAGGCGGACACTGTGTGGGGCGCGGGACACGACGTTGGCAGGATTCGTGAGACTCAGAGCTGAGACCCGGGCTCCAATAAATTTGGGATTACTCGAATTGCTTGCGGAAGGCGGCTAATTGCTGCTGCATCTCCGCGACTTCCTTTCTTAATGCCAGGACTTCGTTTTCGAGATGGGCGAGGTGGTCGGTGGCGGGCACAGCAGCCATCGGAAATGCGGCGGTCGCGGACGAGGGCGTCCGCGCCACACCGGCCGGAGGCGCATCGCCGGAAAAGAGCTGCATGTAGCGCGACTCTTTGGTGCCGGGCTGGCGCGGAAGCACTGCGGCCAACGGGGGCTGGCGCTGGCTGAGGCGGTCGAGCGTGGAGATTACGTCATTGAGGGCTTCGAAGCGATACATACGCTCGGTGCGGCCGCGGAGTTCTCCGGGAGTTTGCGGGCCGCGGAGTAGAAGCACACAGAGAATGGCGATCTCGCGGCGATCGAAGTTGAATACTTCCTGCAGACGATGCTCGTATTTGGGGACACGGCTATCGGCGCCGCTGGCGGGGCCGGCGAGACGTTTTTCCTGCAACGTAGCGAGCGCTTTACTGACGGAATCTTCGTCAAGCGTCATTAACGGGTCGCGATTATTCTTCTGGTTGCAGGCGTTGACCAGAGCGTTAAGCGACAAGGGATAGTAATCGGGCGTGGTGATGTCTTTTTCGATCAGGGAGCCGAGCGCACGAACTTCAATGTCAGCCAGGAGATTCACGGGCACCACCGTTGAAAAATTGTTGAGTGAGGATTGTACTGCAGCGGTGGAGATGAGCGTGGCGGGATGAGCGCGACGGGATGAACAAGGTATTCTAGTGCGGTGTGAGGTGACACGAGTGGTTTGGAGTGACATGCTGAGTCTTCCGCTGGCCGTAGGGGTGGTCGCGCATTCTTTCATCTGGCTGCTGAAATTATTGAAGCCGGTTGCGGTGGTTGCGGTTGTGGTTTATCTGCAGATCAGGTTTCCGCAGATATGGGCATTGCTTGGTCTGGAGCGGCTGGAAAGGTTTGGAAGGAGGATCGCGAGCAGGAAGGAGCTTTGTGTTTTTCTGGTCGGACTGTCGTTGTTTGTGATTCGAGGTGCGGGCGCACTGCTTACCGGTGTGCCGTTGCCGCGCTATCACGATGAATTCAGCTACCTGCTAGCGGGCGATACGTTCGCGCATGGACGGTTGACGAACCCTCCCCACCCGATGTGGGTGCATTTCGAGACGTTTCATGTGATCTGGCACCCGACATATATGTCGATGTATCCGCCGGCCCAGGGGCTGATGCTGGCGCTGGGCGAGGTGTTGGGGAATCCGTGGATCGGGCAACTGCTGGCGTCGGCACTGATGTGTGCGGCGATTTGCTGGATGCTGCAAGGCTGGATACCGCTGCGATGGGCGTTGCTGGGAGGAGTGCTGGTGATGGCCCGGCTGGGGCTGCTGAGCTATTTTACGAACGGATACTGGAGCGCATGCGTACCGGCGCTGGGAGGAGCGCTGGTTCTGGGAGCGTTGCCGAGGATCCAGCACGGTGCTCGAAGACTCGATGCCGCGATCATGGCCGTGGGATTATTTATTCTGGCGAACAGCCGTCCCTACGAAGGGTTTCTGGTGAGCCTAGGAGTGGCGATTGCGTTGCTAGCATGGATGGTGGGAAAGAACGGGCCGCCGGCGCGGTTTTCGCTGGCGAGGATTGTGCTGCCTCTGGTGCTGACTCTGACTCCTCTTGCGGCATGGACCGGTTACTACTATTACAGAGTCACAGGAAATCCTTTCCGCATGACGTATGACGTGAACCGGGAAATGTACGCCATGGGGCGTTACTTCATCTGGCAAAAACCCTGGCCGCAAAAAACGTACAATCACGAAAAGATAAAGGCGCAATATGAACGAGAGTTGAAAGAGGCGACCGAGAACCAGACTCTGCGCGGATTTATCCGGCGCGGTGAAGGCAAACTTTATTATTTCTGGCGGGTCTTTCTGGTTCCACCGTTGCCGTTCGTGCTGATCGCACTGCCGTGCGCTGCGCGCGACCGGCGATTGCAGGTACCGTGGATGATCGGAGGGATCTTTGTGATCGGGTTGGCGATTGAGGTGTGGTTCCTGCCGCATTACTTTGCTCCAGCCACGGCATTGCTGTATCTGATCCTGATGCAGTGCATGCGGCATCTGCGGTGGTTTCAGTGGCGCGAGCGTCCCGCGGGGCTGGCTTTTGTGCGGGCTGTTTCCGTGGTGTATGTGGGAACAGTAGTACTGCGTATCGCGTTGGCCGTTGTTCATGTGCATCCCGAGCGGGAATGGCAACACGGAGATATGGGCCGTGCGGCCGTTGTCCAGCAACTGGACGAACTTCCCGGCCAGCACGTAATTCTGGTGAGGTATGCTCCAAACTTTGATCTCGATCGCGACTGGGTGCACAACGGGGCCGATATTGATGACTCGAAGATTGTGTGGGCGCGCGATATGGGACCGGAGAAAAATCAGGAACTACTGGATTACTATCGCGGTCGGAAGTTCTGGACGGTGCAGGCCGACGAATCGCCGCGGCTGGAGGCGTATGGAGAGCAGCGATAGGAATGTGATGGCCGCACAACTGACTTACGGCAAAAGCCCACTTCTCGCAAAGGGCGCGAGAAATGGGGCACCAACATCAGCTAGAACGATCTCCTAAAACAATGCGGTGGGACGGCGCTTCCAGGGTTTGCCTTTTTCCTGGGATACTTTCTCCACGTCGTTGACGTAGGTTCCGACCTGGGTAAGAAGGTGGTGCAGATCGTTGCCGAGGCTGAAGAAGGTAAAACCTTTGTCGAGAAATTCGCCGACACGCGGGGTGCCGAACAGGAAGAGACCGAGGATGACGTTATTCTTGTGGGCATGCTCGATCAATTTTTTCGTAGCGGCATCGAGTTCGGGAGAAGTGTACATGTGGGGGAACTCGTATTTGTTGTAGAGGCCCATAGACATGCAGAGATCGTTCTGGCCGAGGAAGAGAATGTCGACACCGGGTACAGCGGCGATTTCTGCGATGTTTTCGATGCAGGAAGCGGTTTCGACCTGCAGGGCAATGATGCCTTCTTTATTGAAATTTCCGGCGTAGCCGAGGAGTCCAGCCTTGTTCATGCAGCGCTGCGGAAAGTAGACGGAACGCGTGCCCACGGTGGGATACTTGGTACAACTGATGGCCTGTCGCGCCTCTTCGGCGGTGTTGATGTAGGGAATGAGAACGCCGTCGGCGCCGAGATCAAGCGCCTGCTGAATGCCGGGGCGGTCGTTATAGGCGCCAACCCGCACCAGTGATTTGGTGCCACCGTTGGCGATGCCGCTCAGCATCGCCGAAAGTTTTTCGTTTTGCATGGGGCCATGCTGAGTATCGACCAGTAGCCAGTCGTAACCGCTATGGGCCAACTGCTCGACGACGGTGGGACTGTGGGAGTTGATGAATAAGCCCATCTTTGGGGTTCCCTGGTGCAACTGCTTCTTGAATTCGGAACCGCTGATAGCGGGTTCGGGCATGACGGAGTTTTCTCCTAGGAGTAAGTTGAATGGTGTAGTTTACCGCAGGCGGCTGGAAAGACGGTGCACGCGGCGTAATTATTTGAAAAGTTGTGACCCGGGGACAGGCGTTTCCGGGCTTGGTATAGTCTTGCGAGAACATTGGTGCGCGACACGATGAGGTGGCGTAAGGAGCGAACATGCGAATGCTGCTGAACTGGGTTTTGAGTGCGCTAGCGGTATGGGTTGTATCGCGGGTGGTGCCGGGAATTTCTGTCAGTGGTCCGGTCGCGGCCTTGATTGCGGCGCTGGTGATCGGCTTCATTAACGCGACGGTGGGAGTAGTGCTGAAGATTCTGACATTTCCGCTGACGCTGGTTACCCTCGGACTGTTCTGGTTGGTGATCAACGCGCTGATGCTGGAGCTGGCCTCGGTATTACTGGCGCCGGGATTCCAGGTGCACGGATTCTTCGCGGCGTTTGTGGGAGCGATCGTGCTCAGCTTGGTGAATATGCTGCTGAAGTGGGTTGTGCGGCCAGCGGGGGCTGGGCGCGATTAGCAGTCAGCCAAGCACAGTTCCCGGGGCGTTCTGAACCTGGTTCTGATTATGATTTTGCAGTAGAGGGCTTACGCGGTTTTAGGGACTCCCAGTCTTCGTTTGTGAGGGCGCGGCCCAGGTTGCTGAATTCTCCGGCGCCTTGCAGAAATTCTCCACCGTCCATGCGGACGATTTCTCCGTTGATGTAGCCGGAGCCGTCGCACACCAGAAACGCGGCGAGATTTGCCAACTCTTCCACGGTGCCAAAGCGGTGCATGGGATTGCGGTCGAGTGCGAGCGCTTCAAGTTCTGGGCGCGGGAGGACTCGTGAGAAAGCGCCTTGCGTCGGAATGGGGCCGGGCGCGATGGCGTTCATGCGGATTCCGCGATTGCCCCATTCGACAGCGAGACTGCGAGTGAGGGCTTCGATTCCGGCTTTCGAGACAGCGGAGGGAACGACGTAGGCCGAGCCCACCGGGGCATAGGTGGCGGAGATGTTGAGGACGGTTCCGTTGTGCTGGGTTTTGAGCCAGCGGCGTCCGCAGGCCATGGTGACGTGCAAAGTGCCGAGGAGCACGATGCCGATCACGGATTCGAAAGCGCGTGGGGAAAGATCCTCGGTGCGGGCGATAAAATTTCCGGCGGCATTATTGACGAGGATATCGAGCGGACCGCTTTTCCAGATTGAATCGATCATAGCTTCGACGGCGTCGAAATTGCGGACGTCGCAGGGAAGCGTGTGGATGATGCCTTGAGTGGCAGCGGAGAGCTCGGCGGCAGTTTTCTGGAGAACGTCTTCGCGGCGTCCGCAGATGTAGACGGTGGCGTCTAGTTGAAGGAAGCGGTGGGCCATGGCTTTGCCAAGTCCGGTGCCGCCGCCGGTGATCAGGATGCGCTTGTGATGGAGAAGATCGTCGCGAAACATTGGGACTCCGATTCTGGGGAGATGACAGCGGGTTCTTCACTGGGCTTGCGTCCAGTTCGGAATGACAAATTATATGAGAGTTGATAGCTGCGCAAGGTGCCCCTTCGGCGAGCTCAGGGCAAGCTCAGGGCAGGCTCTCGCTACAAATTGCAGGCGATGCGGAAGCCGTAGTCGGCGTAGTGGAAGTCGGGAGGAATGCTGGAGCGGGCGGAGCAGCGGGAGACTTTGACGTAGTGGCGCCATGATCCGCCGCGGGAGGCTTTGCGCTGGCCTTGTTCGGGGCCGCGGGGATTGCGCTCGGGCGAAGTGGCATAGTAGTTGGGATCGTACCAGTCGCTGCACCACTCGTGGACGTTGTCACAGATGTTGTACAGTCCGAAGGCGTTGGGAGCGAAGCGGGCGACGGGTTCGGGTCCGGTCTGCCAGCGGGTAGCGTAGTCGGGAAGAGATTGCGGCGGGTCGTTGCCCCAGGGAAAATTGCTTTGCTCGAGGTCGCCGCGGGCGGCGCGCTCCCATTCGGCTTCAGTGGGAAGACGATAGGCGCGTCCGGTTTGCGAGGCGAGCCACTGGCAGTAGCGGTGTGCGTCGAACCAGGAGACGCCGGTGACAGGTTGCTGGGGGTGATTGAAATTCTGGTCATGCCAAGATGGCGGATAGTCAGAGGTAGTCGAGTTCACGAAGCGTTCGTATTCGGCGTTGGTGACTTGAGTGGCGGCGAGAAGGAATGTGTCAATCCAGACGCGGTGGATGGGACGTTCGCAATCCTGGCCGGAAGCCGAGCCCATGAGGAACCAGGCTTTAGGGATGGAGACGAGGAAGGGACCGATTGGGGTCGCAGCGCCGGGTTGAGAGTGGGGATGAGCGGCCATGGTGTTCGATGTCCGGTAGTGGTGCGGTTTAATAGGGAAGCGAGCCAAACGCGCGAGTATTGCATCGCAAAGAACGCGATGCGACGCGCGGCTCGCCCAGATCCGGCGGGCAAAAGGCGTCCGCCTCAAGGATGACAATCAAATCCTGTCGGGTTAGAGTTTAGCAGCATGGGGAGCAACGGAGGAGTGCGATGGCGAGACAAAAGTTGCGGTTCACCGCAAAGATCGAGGGGAAGGAAGCGGGCGTGGTAGCGGCCATCACTCCGCCGGTGGACGTACCGGAGTTCTTTGGGACGCGGGCGCGAGTGCCGATACGGGGGACGATCAACAGCTACCCGTTTCGTTCATCGCTAATGCCGTGCGGAGGGCGACACATGATGCCGGTGAACAGAACTTTGTGCCAGGGCGCGGGAGTGAAGCCGGGAGACGTTGTGGAGGTTGTGATGGAGCGGGACGAAGAGAAGCGCACGGTGGAGGCGCCGCCGGTCTTGAAGAAGGCGCTTGCGAAGACCAAAACGGCGAAAGCGAACTGGGCAAAGCTGGCGTTCACGCACAAGAAAGAGATGGCTGTTTGGATTGAGGGAGCGAAGCAGGAAGAGACGCGGGCGCGACGGTTGGCCAAAGTGATGCAGGTTCTTGAGGCGGGAACGAAGTGGACGGGGTGAATATCCGTCACCTCGGGGGCTAAAGCCCCGGCTGCGATTAGATAGTCATGATCGCAGCCCTGAAGCTCTGCGCTACCCAAAAGCAAATAGCAGCCCAACAACAACCCAGAAATGAGCAGCTCGCCGAAAACCAAACAGCTACCGGCGCAATCAGCCATCTCGACGCAGCGTATGGATGACTGTGGCGATATTGTTTTCCTGAAAGAGACGGATCGCGGCGATGCCGGCTGCGCCGGCGTGCAGGCAGGATTCGGCGTTCTGCAGAGTTACTCCTCCCAATGCGAGCACCGGGATTTTGGCGAGGCAGGCCTGACGAAGAGCGTCGAGGCCGGTGGGGTGGGAGGCGGGTGCGTCCTTTTTTTCGAAGACGGGAGCGAAGACGGCGAAGGTGGCGGCGTTTGCGGCGGCTTGGGCTACTTCTTGTGGGGAATGACAGGAGACGGAGATCAGCGGATCTGGTGGTGAGTTTTCGCGGTCGGGGACGCCCGCGTCACACTTCCATGCGGCTCGAATTTCCTCCGGCGAGACGTCGTTGGATGGGAGGTGAACGCCGTCTGCCGCAGTGGCTAGGGCTATATCGGTGCGGAAGTTGATTAGAAGAGCAGTTGCCAGTTGCCGGTTGTCAATTGTCAATTTTTGATCGCGAATGATTTGCACGGCTTCGTGGGCTAACGATTCTAGTTCGCGGGTGTGTAAATCTTTTTCGCGGAGCTGGATGTAGTCCACGCCGGCGTTTGCGGCTTCGGCGATTTTATCGAGGAGACGGCGGCGGCGCGTAGATTCGTCGCCTGGGAATGCGGTGCGGTCGGTGATGTAGTAGAGGAGAGTGCGTTCAGCCATCAGCTTTCAGAAACCAGTTTAGAGCAAAGAGGAAGGTACGTCCGAGTTGATGGTCGCGTCGCAAGTTCTTAACCACAGGGGCACAGAGTTTCACAGGGTAAGTCTGAGAACTGCGCTCGTTTCTTCGTCGCTTACGGTCTGGTTTTAGCGATTTCGGGGAGGACTTCCTGCTCTTTTTCTTTCTTGGGCGGGCCGCCGAGGTGATACTCGGTGAGGCCGTCGCGCAGGAAAGTGAAAGCGTCTTCCGGACTGTCGACGAACTTGAACAAGTTGAGGTCTTGCGGAGAGACGGTGCCGGCGTCGACGAAGGCCTGGAAGTTCATGATGCGGTGCCAGTATTCGCTGCCGTAAATGACGACAAGAATTTTCTTGGCGAGTTTATCGGTTTGAGCGAGCGTCAGGATTTCGAAGAGTTCATCGATGGTGCCGAAGCCACCGGGAAAAATCACCAGCGCCTTGGCGAGATAGGCAAACCAGAATTTGCGCATGAAGAAGTAGTGAAACTCGAAGTTCAGTGCAGGCGTGATGTAGGAATTGGGATTCTGCTCGAAAGGCAGCTTGATGTTGAGGCCGATGGTTTTGCCTCCGGCCTCATGGGCGCCGAGGTTGGCGGCCTCCATGATGCCGGGACCACCGCCGGTGGTGACGACGAAGCGGCGGCGGCGGGCGGGAATCTGAATGGACCACTCGGTGAGCATGTGAGCCAGGCGGCGCGCGTCTTCGTAGTAACAAGCCATGTCAACGGCGGCAAGGGCTTGCTTGAGATTCTTTTCATGTTGCGCGGCGGGAGTTTTCGCGTCGTTTTTTTCGACGGATGCTAGATTCTTCTTGGCGGCGTCGCCTCCCTGGAAGCGGGCCGAGCCGAAGAAGACCACGGTGTCCTGGATCTGCTCGCGGCGGAAGCGGGCGAGCGGTTCCTGATATTCAGCTAGGATGCGGAGAATGCGTCCGTCAGCACTGTTGAGGAATGGTTCGTTCTGGTAGGCCAGAGGTGCCGGGTTGAGCTTATCGATCATTAGAAGACTCACGTTCTGAAAATCAGCGTTCTAAATTCAGTGTTACTAAACTCGGAGCGGCCTGGCGCGGGCTGCCCGCACTCCTTCGGAGCTACTGGTGATCGTGATAGTGGAGGGCCTCCCAGAAGCCGATCCAGATGTCGAGCAATCCCAGGCCGGTGCACAGTCCACGAAAAAAACCGGTGGAGATCAAAGTACGAAGCCAGGGATAGGAAAGCAGAAGATAATTGTCGGTCCACTCAGGGGTCCAGGGAAGAATCACGAGCAGGACACCGGCGACGGCGCTAATCAGCACAAAAAGGAAGACGGAAGTCCGATGCAACAAGAGTTGCAACCCAGTGTGGGCAGCGGGGGGCGCGACTACCGCTGTCGGGTCGAGCAGTGTAGTGGTGGTGGTTTCGCTCTGCGCGAGTGCAGCCTGGGGAGGCGCGGCGGGGCCGTTTTCGACGGGCAATTTAGGTTCGGTGGTCACCGGGAACTCCGCTGCAGCAGCGACATTGGTTGCGCAGGCAAAAACCAAGATCCCTCGCTTTGCTCGGGATGACAAGGGTGGCCCAGGGAAAATGTTTGAGGGACAAAACCCATCGGGCTATTCTACGACTTCAGGGGCTTGATGCGCTCGGCGACGTCACGATAATCGATGTTGCGACCATATACCTCCATGAAGTGCTTGAGCGCGGAGGGTTTGTCGCCGGCGGTCTCATAGGCGGCGGCGAGTTCATAGTGGAGAGCGGTGCGTGTCTCTTCATCGATGCCCGGAGCGTGAAGAGCCTTGTCATACCAGCGAATGGCGGCCTCGGGCATGCCTTTATCGAGGAAGCATTGAGCCAGCCAGGTGTAAGTCTGCATGACTTGGGGGAAAGGGTGTCCGCGGTCGACTGCCTGGCAGGTCTTCTGCAACTCACCTATGGCTTCATCGAGCAGGCCCATTTCGCGGAAGGCGATGCCGAGATTGTAATGGGTTTCGGGGTCCTCTTCGGTGGTGGAAGCGCCTACTTCAAGATCGTGTTTGAGCTCGCCGAACATTTCGGCGAGATCCACGCCAGCATCTTCCGCGAAGGGAGAAGACTTGGCGGCTGCGGCGGGCGCTGTGCTGGGAATGACCGGAGGAATTTGAGGCTTGAGAGTTCCTGGCACCGTCGAAGACGAAGACTGCTGCGGTATCGGAGCCGAAGCTCGCGATGAAACTGCGGGTGTCCCGGAAGACGCCGAGGCGGCTGCGGCGCTAGCGGCGGCAGGAGCGCTGACTGGCGGAGCGGGCGCGGGCGTGGGCACTGGCCAATGCTGTGGCGGAGCTGAGGCGACAGGGGTTTCAATCTCGACGGGTTGCGTCGGGGCAGGTTCAGCTTCGGGGACCGGAGCGCCCTTGAGAAAGTCGTCACCCAGGGAAGCTTCGAGATCGGCGACAAACTCACCCATGGGCTCGGTCTCGGATACACCGAAGCTAGTGGGTGCGGCGCTGCCTACAGGCTCAAGTTCAGGGACATGGCCGGGGTAAGCCTCGTCAGATTGGCGCTCGAAGTCTGGGTTCGATGCTTGAGCCGAAGCATGTTCGACTGCGGGTTCGACTTCGTGCGAGATTGTTCCCGGAAGGAAGCTTTCGCCCAGGGAAGATTCAAGATCGGTAACGAATTCTTGAAGGACACCGGGCGCCGGCGTGACAGGAGCCTCGATCACGGGAGGCTCGGCAACGGGGGACTCGACTACGGCCAGCTCAGCGTGAAGCTCAGGAGCATCCTGCGTTTCCGCTACAGGCTGCGGTTCAGGAGAAGTTTGCTCGATGACAGCCGGGGATTCCTCACCCGGGGCTGAAATCTCGTCGATGCTGAATTCGGCAGAAGGCTCGTTGGTGGAGAATTCGGAGATGGAGTCGACGGTGGACACTTCTTCCACTGCGGTGGTTTGTTGCGAGGAGCCTTCGATTTCAGCTCGGAGGGCCTCTAAGATGGTCTGGTCGCTGGTGAGACCTTGGAGCTTTTCGAAAGCTGCGGAGGCCTGCTCGGGCATGCCATGCTCGAGGTAGAAACGGACCTCCTCGATGGCTTCGTTGGTCTTTTCAGGATCGAGCGTTTCTCCGCCTGTTTCTTGTTTGCCGGGTTTTTGCTTGTCGAGCTTGGCGGCGGGTACGGCGTGGTCGCCGACAGCGTCGGAGATTTCGGCTTCCGCGGCTTCGGCCGGCGGAGTGTCAGCTTCGACGGTGATTGAATCATCCCATTCGGAGGAAAGATCAATCTCCGCCGGTGCCGGATGAGATTCGGCGACGGGCGCCGCGGGTTGGTGATCCCGCTCCTTGTCTTGATCCTGATTCTGATCGTTGACGATGGCGAATTCGAGGTCTTCCGTGGGCTCGGGCTTGGGCGTGGACTCGGGCGCAGCAGCGGGCCAGGGAGCGGCGGCCGCAGCCTCGACTGGAATCTCTTCGGGGATTGTTTCTGCCGGAGAGGAGATATCGTCGACGATGGAGTCAGAGACAGCGGAAACTGTGGAGCGCTCTTCGTAGCGATTCGCGAGTTCGCCGTAGCGAGTGGCCTCTTCGGGGTATTCCGCTTCGGAATAGACGTTCTGCAAAGTGCGGCAGCAGACCGCGGCTTCGGCGAAACGTTCCGTGCGCGTGTGCAGAGCCGCAAGACGTTGGTTTAAGCGAAGATCCGTGGGCGCCAGGGGCAGGGCTGCCATCAGCGGGCCTAGAGCCTTGGCGGGCATGTTATAGGAAATGAAAAGCTCAGCATCGGTAAGAGCGGAGCGAACCGCGAGCGCCACGGCATCCGAATAGTGCTGGTGGACGGAAGGCGCGGTCGCTTCCAGTTCATCGATCATGACGGCGGCTTCTTCCGCCGAAATGAGCCTGGAGGCAGCAGGGCCGCCGAGCTGGCTGACCACCTGCTGATAATTATTCATGTGCAGGGGGTTGCCAGGTTCCACAGTGGCAAGCTTTTGATAGAGATCGCGGGCGCGCGGCAGGTCGCCAGCCTGGACCGAAGCATGAGCCAGTAACTCGATGACTTCGGTGATGTGAGTGGACTCTCCGGCTTTCTGGAAGAGATCGAGAAGTTTTTCCAGCGAAGCGGGATTGTCGCGCACATGCCCGATGACGGAATGCAGGTTCTTAAGAACTTTGTCGGAGTCTTCGGCTAGCAGGCGGTCGGCATGCTGGTCATAGACTTGGAGGGCGTTCTCGTACTGGCCGGCTTGCATGAGGGCATCGGCGAAGGTGGCGATGGCGGCCAGGTCGTTGTGGACGGAAAGGAGCTTGCTGGCAAGAGTGCCGGCATCCGAGAGGCGGCCCGTCTTCAAATAAGCCTTGAGCAGATCGCGAAGGCCATCGGGATTGGAGTCGAGATCGGAGACTTTCTGGAATGATTCGATGGCGGCTTCGGCGTCGCCGGCTTCGAGCTGGTTGCGGCCCTGCATGAGCAGCGCGTAACCGTTGCCGGGATCGAGGGTGAGCATGCGCTGCAGAACTTCTTCGGCGCCACTCAGAGAGCCTTTGGAGCGCAAGGTCTCGGCGACGGCGGAGAAAATCTGCCAAGCGTCGGTTTTCTTACCCAGGCGGATGTAGACTTCCGCCAGGCGGACGCGCATGGCGGTGTTTTCGGGATCCATCTCCAGAATCTTCTGGAAGATGCGGACGGCGTTATCCAGTTCGCCGGATTTCAGGAATTCTTCGGCGACCTGCAGGTATTGGGCTCGAGCATCATTGAACAGTCCCTGCTGGGTATAGAGCTCGGCCAGCTTCAGCACGCTCTCGAGCGAAGGCTTGAGCTTGCTGATCTTCTTGTACATGGCGATGGCCTTGACCGTGAAACCCTGGCTGGCATAGGCGTCGCCTACAATCTTGAAAGCTTCGGTCGCTTTGTCGACTTCACCAAGACGGGAGTAGAGGTCGCCAACGGTGTTGGTGACGGTGAGGTCCTTGGGGTCGGCCTTGAGAACCTTTTCGTACTCAGCGATGGCATTTTGCATCTTGCCCTGCTGGACATACTTCTCCGCAGCGCTGAGAACCTTTTGTTTGTTGAACCCGAAACCGAACGCCATAAGAGTACTAACTCCAGCCTCTGGTCTTCGCCGAGAAACTCGTAACGGCTCCTGGGAGTGTTGCCAGAGAGAACGTCACGTGGCCAAACTCCTGTTGGAGACATGACCGGTTGGACAAGGGCAATTGTACGGCTGGATGGGGGTAATCGTGTGGTTACCAAGGGTTACCAAAAGGGAGTGTACGAATGGGTTACCAATGGAATCAGGGGTGAATCGGACGTGTAGACCACATTTAGCTCCATAGAAAGGGTGTGGGAAAGCGTTTGGCATGAGGCTCTCCTGCGGTCCACTAGAAGTCATCTCATAAATGGGTTCGGGAAGGGCACGGCTTTCAGCCGTGCCGCTAAGAGCCAGTTAGGGCGCGGGCTTTAGCCCCTGAGGTTCCCGCTCGTGTCCGACCGCCGAGGATTTGTGAGATGACTTCAATGGTGTGCTGTCTAAAGTTCGTTGATAAGGCGGACGCGTTCGAAAGGGCGCAGCCCAGCCGTGCCGCAAAGCCTTAGCCGCGAAGCGGCGTAAGAATGCAGCCCACAGCTTGCCCTGAGCTTGCCGAAGGGGTGCAAGCCGTGGGTAATAAGTGGAAAGAACAACTGACCCCGAAGGGGCGAAAGAGTCGTTCTCACGCGGACTCTTTAGCCACTGAGGTGCGCGACCCACACCTCACCGCAGCCTTCCGATTTAATCGACGAACTTCTGACTCAGCACACTAGTACAAATGCGCTATGTGGCGGGGTCGCGCCGCGGTGTACCCTTCCAGTGCGAAAATACCAAGGAACCCTGAACGAAGGACAATCACTCTTATGACCTGGATTCGAACCATTCCGATGTCGGAGGCCGGTGAGAAGCTGCGCCAGGCGATCGAGGCGCAGCGGGGGTTGTATCCCAAGGAGTATGGCGAGCCGGTGCACCCGGATGAGTCGGGCGGCTCGTCGATCGTGGGGTCGCACACGCTCATTCCGGACGCGCTCTTTCACTCGTTCGCCACGTTCGGGGCGCTGATGTCGCCGGAGTTGCCGCTGAGCCGGCGGCAGCATGAAATGATTACCACCATGGTCTCGGTAACCAACCGGTGCAAGTATTGAATCGAGTCACACGCAGAGTTTCTGCGTAGGGTAACGCTGGACCGGGAGCTGGTGGAGGCGCTGGAAAAGGACTACACGACCGCGCCCATCACACCGCAAGAGCGGGTGATGGTGGACTATGTAGTCAAGCTGACCAAGGATGCAACCAAGTGTTGGAAGGATGACATTGAGGGGCTACGGGCCGCTGGGTTTGACGATCGCGGGATATTGCAGATCACGCTGATTGCGTCTTGGTTTAACTATATTAATCGCGTGGCGGATGCGCTGGGGGTGGGGCGGGAGTAGTTCAGGTCTACCGATAGGTGATATTTTGTCGGATCACCCGCGTCATAACTCGAGGGGCTCCATCGGCGGGCGTGAACCAGCGCCGTCGTTCCGTCCAATTGTCATGGTCGTCGTAGATGATTTCCCACTCCACATTTCCGGGGCGTGTGATCGCTTTGTGCGATTGAGGATCGACGAACATTTCGCCCCCGGTTTGCTCCTTACCGGAAGCGTCAAGAACGCGCAGCTTAGTGAGGATTCCGTCACGGTCGAACTCAAAGCTCGTGTGAAGGGCCAATTTTCCATCCGTATCGTAGAATCTTTGCTCCCCGGAATGCTTTTCGTCATCATAGCTGACAACCAACCTGCCCGGAATAGGGGAATCGTCGTCGCCTGATCCCAGCTTAAAAGGGTCGGTAGACTGCTCAACCACCCGGCCCTCATCGTCATACTTGAAAGCCACGTGGTACCAAGGCTTCAACGGATTCCCGTCTGAGACCCTCAAATCGACCACTCGCCCTTTGTCATTGACGGTCTGAACCTGCTCGAAGAACTTGTGCCGCTGATACTTTCGCAACGTGTTCAAAATAATCTTATTTCCTACGTAGGAGATTTCCGTCAAGGTTTGCGCATAAAGCTCGTATCCAAGAGGCCTGCCTTTTGAGTCATACTTAAAGTTTACGTAATCATTCGTTGGTTGCCCGTCGCGGCCGACCTTAAACTCAGAAAGGTGGCCATCCTTGTCGTAGGTCCAACGTTCCCACTCATTCCAGTCTGGAAATTTCCCATCGTTTCGATGATGGCTCACGTTTTGGCTTTGCAGCTTTCCGTTCTCCAAAACATTTGTCGTGGTCGATACGCCCAGGTAATCCTCATTAACGCACTTACCGAGGTGCCCGTCTTCGTCAAACTTACACTTACTCGTCGTGTGATAAGGGTTCGGATTTTGGTCAGGCGACTGGGCTTCCTCGCGCTCAACGCTGGCGACGGAGCCTTTCATATTTATGGTGTTTTGATACTGTAGACCACCCTGCCAGATCACTGTCATCTGCGAAAAGATCGGTGGGTTTTTCGGAGGACCCGGAAGGTCCGCGATGGCTTGGGCTGCTGGCAGCGTGGACATCTGGCCCATCGAAAAACTGCTCAGCAACACAAAAGAACTGAGGCTTAGAAACCACCGTTGTCCCATACGCGCCTCATACTACGACTAACCCAGCCCTCAGCGAAGAAAATAGAAGCCTTTATCTCGTAAGTCTATGCAATCAGCACTCGACGCCGCCGACTGCCAGCCTCGTCCGCACTTTTTTGCCGCTTTTCCTTCGCCCTGTGTCTTTTCTACCACTTTCCCGTCGCTTCTACTAAATCCATCCTTCCCAGCCACTTGCCGCCCATGGACTATAGCTTCAAGGTGGTTTTCCGAGTTTTGCGCGATTTCCACAGTGTTTCAGCAAAACCGCTCTAATGTTCCGACTGGAACATTTGTACGTACAATGTTCCGATTCCTCCCCGCCCCGACCACACCCGAAGTTAAACTCACCTCTGGCGGGACGGGTCTCCTCCATGGCTGAATCTTTAGCAGAGCTTTTCCTGGCGAACTTTCAGGCGCACCGCGACGAGCGCGCCTACGGGCAGCGTCGTGGATACCGCATGGAGTGGTTCACCCACGAGGAAGTTCTGGAGATGGCGTTTTGGTTCCGCCGGGAGTTAGAGGTTCGGGGCATCGGCAAGGGCGAGCGCGTGATGTTGTGGGGCAGTAACTGTGCGCAATGGGTTGCGGCGTTCTTTGGGTGCGCGCTGCGCGGTGTGATTATCGTTCCGATGGATGACGGGGCGTCTGAGGATTTTGGGTCGCTGGTTTCGGCGCAGGTTGAGGCGAGGCTGTGGGTTTGCTCGCGCAGACGCTCAGCTGTGTGCACCTCTGGGGCGGTTCCTGTAGTGGTCCTTGAGGATTTCAAAATCCCCGTTCTGTCCCTTCGAAAGAAGCGGGCACACGAATGGATCGCCCCTAGCGGATCAGATGCGTCAATCACTCGTGACGACCCCCTTCAAATCGTTTTTACTTCGGGGACTACTGCTGAGCCCAAGGGTGTGGTCATCACGCATGGGAATGTGCTGGCGAACATTGCTCCGCTGGAGCGGGAGATGCAGCGGTATTTGAAGTATGAGCGGTGGGTGCATCCGGTGCGGTTTTTGAATTTGCTGCCGTTGAGTCATGTGTTCGGACAATTCCTCGGAATGTTTCTGCCTCCGCTGCTTGGCGGGACGGTGATTTTTCAAGAAGAGTTTAATCCGTCGGAGATCATGAGCACGATTCGGAGGGAGCGAGTATCGGTGTTGGTGAGTGTGCCAAGAGTTTTGCAGTCGCTGAAGCAGAAGATTGAGCGCGATCTCGAGGACAGTGATTCCGAGGGCGAGAAAAAGATCGGGGACTTTCGGCGACGATTCCAGGCGTCGGCAGCAAAACACTTTCTGCACCGGTGGTGGATTTTTCGCGCGATTCGCCGGCAGTTTGGTTGGAAGTTCTGGGCGTTCATTTGCGGGGGCGCGGCGCTGGATGCGGAGACTGAAGAGTTCTGGGGACGGCTGGGCTACGCCGCGATTCAGGGATATGGATTGACGGAGACGACATCGCTGATCAGCGTGAATCATCCCTTCAAGCTAGGGAAAGGATCGATTGGGAAAGTGCTGCCGGGGCGGGAAGTGAAGCTGGCGGAAGACGGCGAGATCCTGATCCGCGGTGGCGGAGTGGCGGCGGGGTATTGGGATAAGGACGGGCAGCAGCGAGTCGCCAATGAAGACGGCTGGTACCGCACCGGAGACGTGGGTGCGCTGGACGAGGCAGGGAACCTTTATTTTAAGGGGCGCAAAAAAGAAGTGATCGTGACGCCGAGCGGGCTGAATATTTATCCGGAAGACTTGGAGGCTGCGTTGCGGCGGCAGCCGGAAGTGAAAGATTGCGTGGTGGTGGGGATTGAGCGGGGAGGAAATGCGGAGCCCTGTGCGGTGGTGATTCTACGGGATGATGCGCGCGACGATGCCAGTGTAGCAGGCGCGGTGGAACGGGCGAACCAGTCGCTGGCGGAATTCCAGCGCATGCGGATGTGGGTGCAGTGGCCGCAGGAAGACTTCCCGCGTACGAATACGCAGAAGCCACGGCGGAACGTCATCGCTGAATTCGCGGCGAAGAAGATTCTGCATGGCAGCGGGAATGTTGCGGACGCAGGAGAAAGTCCGGTACTGGAATTGATTAGCCGCATCACGGGGCGAAGCGTCACTGGGCCCAATGCTGAAGGGGCTCTCGATTCTGATCTTTCTTCTGACCTGGGGCTGAGCTCTCTGGACCGCGTGGAACTGATCGGCGCCTTGGAAGATCGATATCAAGTGGACCTGAGCGAGACCCGTTTCAGCGCGGCGCGCACAGTACGCGACGTGGAAAAAATGTTGAGCGGTGAGGCGCGACAGCGTGCGGAGTATCACTATCCGAGGTGGGTATTGCGATGGCCGGTGACTTGGCTTCGATGGCTGGCGCAGTACTTGCTGATGAGGCCGGCCATGATGCTGCTGGGCTGGCCGCGGATCGAAGGGCGGGAAAATTTGCGAAAGTGGAGCGGACCGCTGCTGGTGGTCTGCAATCATATTTCTGACGTGGATGTGGGATTCGTACAGACAGCCTTACCAGCGCGGCTGCGGAACCGGATTGCAACGGCCACCAGGGGAGAAGCGTTGGAGGCGTTGCACACGCCGGCTCCCGACAAAAATGTTTTTGCGAGAGTCTACGCTCGCATGCAATGGACGCTGGGAGTTTCGCTGTTGAACCTGTTTCCGCTGCCACGCGAGGCGGGCTTCCGGCAGAGTTTTGCTTACGCTGGTGAGGCCGCGGACCGCGGATACAGCGTACTGGTGTTTCCCGAAGGACGGCATACCGTGGATGGCAAAATGAATCCATTTCGCGCAGGGATCGGGTTGCTGGCGAATAATCTGGGCATTCCGGTGCTGCCCATGCGGATTACGGGGTTATTTGAAGTGAAGCAGGCGGGCAAGAAGTTTGCCCGGCCGGGGGAAATTTCTGTGCGTATCGGGCAGCCGGTGAATTTTGCGGCGGGCAGCGATCCAGAGCAGATTGCACGGGAGCTGCAGAGTGCTGTGGAAGCGTTGTAGAAAATCTAAACATAAGCACTAAAAAAGCGCCGGGATTCGATTGCGAATCCCGGCGGCTGTCAGTCTTGCAGCGATCAGAAACTATTCAATGGTAACGGCTACGGCGGCAGATGGAATGCCGTTCGTTACGACTTCAAGCGTGCTCGCGCCCGTTCCGATTGTGGCAGGAATGTCAAACTGCGCTGAAACGGCTTTTGTACCCGTGGCTACGCCCATTGTGCTGAAGCTATGCGTCTTGGCGTAGACCACGTCTCCGGTTGAGTTGTTGATGATCCGCACCAAGGGCCAGTTGGTAGCGCTCTGGTTGTCATCGCCGTATGCGGCGCACTGCGACAAGCCGTTGAGCTGAGTGCCACCGATTTTATTGTTGACGCTGCCATGAGTGAGGGTTTTGGCCACACCAGTGATGGTGGGCTGCCAGGCGGCCTGGTAGGTGCCGCTGGGCGTGTAGATTTCAACGTCCGACGTGAAATCGGTGAACAAGATCTGGCCTGTCGGCAGGCATACCATGTTCGCGACGTAAGAGCTATCAAGGGACGCGTTCGGTGGGCCCGTGGTGAGGTTCAGGTTCGTGCCATCCCACTCGTAGAACTTGCTGCCGTTTGCGAAGATTCCCGGGCTGGCATCGAGAAGCACGTTGCCATCCGGCAGTAATGCCGCAGGACCGTCTGCAATGTCGAGAGTGCCTGGGAAGTTCGGACCAGCGGTCCATTTGCCGGTGGAGGAGCTGTAAATTGCGGTGTGGCCGGCGGCGCAACTATTCGCTCCCGTCGCGAAGACAGTTCCGTCGGGCCGCAGGACTGCCGGACCTACTTCATACGAGGCATCATTTTCTCCACCGCAAGCTGCGGCAGAATCCCAGAGTTGTTCGATGGTGCTTCCCGCACTCGCCCAAGTTCCGGTGCTCGTAGTGTAGAGTTCAGAGTTGGTGCCGCTCTTGTTATAAGAGTTGACGTAGGCATCTACTGTGAGCACGTTTCCGCTGGGCAGCAAGTTCCAGCCTTCTTCGTCATTCTCGTCGGACTTGCCGGTGCCGGTAGCAGTCCAGGTCAGGGGGCTAAGCTTGGTTAGGAGGGCTTCCTGTTTGGTGCAACAATTTGCGAGCATGAAGGTGCCGTTGGGTAGCACGATGCCTGAGGCGTCGCCAATCGTAGTCCAGCCCGCAGGGGCGGGCACGGACACCCACTTATTGGCTTTCGGATTATAGGCCGCACCTAGGGTGGTGAAAGCATCGCCGCCATTGTTGTACTCACCGCCCATGATGATAACGTAGCCGTTCGACAAAACGGCCGAAGAGAAGTAGAGAGGGTTGTATCCGCTGGGCAAGGCCCCAGCGCTTGTCCAAGTTCCGTTAAGGTAACTGCCGGTGCTGTCTGGAATCAGCCGGTACCATGCGTCGGTGTGCTGCTCGAAGAAGAAGCTGTTCACCAGGACGGAGCCGTCGGTGAGCAACAACATATGGGCGACAGCGGATGGAGGAGCGGTTGTTATCCCTTGCCATGTTCCAGCGGTGAATGGTTCCTGGGAGCTGGCGATGCCCGACCACGCCAGAAAAGTCAGCAGCGCGATTGCGAGTGTACGGAAAACCTTCATTTGTTTCCTCTCGTTATCTTGATTTATTTCACGTGAATCTGGTGCGGTGCTTCCACAGTGCAACACCGCAGAGGTAAGCTTGCTTGGCTTGAGCTTCGGCCTGGAATCTCAAGGCCGCCGGATTATAAACTGTTCCGAGGGATTCCGATTCGGTTGTACACAGATTTCAAAAATTAATTCTTGCGCTTTGTCCGGAAGGTGCGGAGAGGTTGCAGAATCTTGCACACAACTCGCCGACGAGATTGCTAACTTCCGTCCACGAGTAAATCCTCTGACTGAAGAAAATGAGCTATCTGTCTATTCTTCATCCATAACCGTATCTTCTTTGTGCAAGTCCGATTCAATCCGGACCGCAGGTAGGTTCGCCTCGCTGAGAGCGCGATTGAGCGCCGGGAGGTCTGAGGTCTGGAGCGCATCCCAACGCTTCATCACGTCCAACGCGTCGTGTTCAACGATCGAGATGGCTTCGGACTGCGAGGAGGTCGGTTGCGCATCGGCCTGCCAGACCTGGCCGTACAAAATGGCGATCTGGCCATTTACTCGTGTGAGAGTGATCTCGCCGCCGGCAGGCGATGCGGCAGAACCCGCTGGCGCTCCAAGAACGGCTGCAAGTTTGTTCTGGAAAGCCTGAACAGAATCGTGGGTTGTGCCGCCGGCTTGCTGGCTCAGTTTCTGCAACGGCTCGCTAATCGATCCCGCTTGCATTACTGCCTGCGAAGTCTCACTGAGGAGCGATGCCAAGCGCATTTCAAGCTGGAATTTTTTCTCGAGGCTCGCGGCCGAGATATTTACGCGAGGGTCCATTTTCACGGTGAAGGGCGCGGTATAACTCTTGCCATTTGCAGTAAGCCGCGCGGTATACGAGCCAAGCAAAGCCGTGGGGCCGAGCGGGTAGCGAGGAGTGTCTCCAGGGATTGCGGAGATGGGATACTCGTGGCGAGTGGAATTGGGCGCGGGATAGTGCAGATCCCAAACCCAGCGGTGCATGCCGGCCTCGGATGACAGGGAGCGGAACGGACGCAGCCAGTAGAGGGGAATGAGTTGTTTCTTGAGGTCGGCTTCCGTGACGTCAGGCTTGTCCGTGCTGGAAAACTTGCGAACAAGTTGGCCATGAGCGTCGAGGATTTCGAGAGTGACCGGAGCAGAAGTGGCGTGCGCCAGATAGTAGTCGATGATCGCGCCGTCAGGCGGGTTGGCGGCGGCGGGCTCGTCGGGCGGAAGTGGCGTGTCGGTGTAGGTATCGCGCTGAATGCGGTAGGCGAGTGCTGGAGTGAAGAGGTGTGCGTCCCTGGTGGCAAACGAATCGGCGGCTTCGCGCAGCGGGGAGATGTCATCGAGAATCCAGAACGAGCGCCCGTGCGTGCCCACGATCAGGTCGTTATCGTGAATCCAGAGGTCGCGCATTGAGGTGTGTGGCAGATTCAGTTGCAAAGATTGCCAGTGATCGCCGTCATCGAACGAAACCCACACTGCATTCTCCGTGCCGGCAAATAGCAGGCCTTTACGCATAGGATCTTCACGCACCGTGTCCACGGGACCAATGTCGGGAAGGCCCGTGGTGATCAGCTTCCAGGTTTTACCGCCATCGTGGGTGCGGTAAACGTAAGGCTGCTCGTCGTTGATACGGAAGCGGCTTACAGATGCGTAGGCGGTGTCGTCATCGAAGTGCGAGGCACTGATCTGCGTGACCTTGCTCCAGGGCGTCAACTCTTTTGGAGTGATGTCATTCCACTTCTTGCCGCCGTCCCGAGTCTGCCAGATCAAGCCGTCGTCGGTGCCCGCCCATAGAGTATTGATGTGCTTGAACGACGGAGCAAGAGCATAGATGACGCCGCGCTGCTTGTCGGCACCTTTGGGGATGAGGCTGCCCACGCTGGCCGGAACTCCGGGATTCTCGCGAGTGAGGTCGGAGCTGATGGTCTGCCAGGAGTTTCCGCCATCGGTGGTTTTGAAGAGCACGTTGCTGGCGAAGTAAAGTGTGTGGGGGTCCAACGGCGAGAACATCAGAGGCTCGGTACGGTCGGTGCGATATTTTGCAGTGCGAAGCGGTATGGGCGTGATGTTCTGTACCTGACCGGTGGACCAGTGAAACTTTGAAACCTCACTTCTGCCGCCGCCGTAGATAACATCGGTATCGAGTGGGTCGGGTGCAACGTAGCCATATTCGATCACGCCGACAGGATGCCACTCGCGATAGGTGATGGCACCATCGTTGCCGCGGCTGGAGATGCAGACGGACCCGCTCTCTTGCTGGCCTCCGCACACGCGATACGGGAAAGTGTTGCTTACCGCGACGTGGTAAATCTGCGCGGTGGGCTGGTTGTACCAGGAACTCCAAGTCGCTCCGCCATTGACGGTGACGAGCGCGCCCTGGTCGCTGACTAAAAGAAGAACGTTGGGGTTGTTAGGGTTGATCCAGAGATTCTGGTAGTCGTCGCCACCGGGCGCGCCGCGGAATCCAGACCATGTCTTGCCGCCATCCGTCGATCGCATGGTTACGGTGCTGACGCAATAGACGACATCTTCATTCTTTGAATCCACTCTGGGGATTGAGAGATCCCCGCCGCCGATGCGGCCCGAGGGACGCGGATCATCGGTTATCTTGGACCAGCTCTCGCCGGCGTCGTCGGAGCGGTAAACGCCGAGAGCCCCCGAGGCGCTGCCGACTGTGGCATAGAGACGTTTTGAATCTGTGGACGCGACGGCGACGTAGATTTGCGCGAGATCTTTCGGCAGGCCACTGGTAAGGGGATGCCAGGTATTTCCGCCATCCGAAGACTTGAACAATCCTCCGCCGGTTCCGTTGACTTCGTTGCCGTCCTCCCACGGGCCCTCGCGAACTTCCCACATCGAAGCGTAAATCACGTCGGGATTGGAGGGATCGATCTCTACGTCGGAAGCCCCGGTGTTCTCATCTTTGTAGATCACTTTCTGCCAGGTCTGGCCGCCATCGGTCGAACGGAAAAGGCCGCGTTCTTCATTAGGACCGTAGGGATGGCCGAGTACGGCGGCAAAGACTCGATTGGGATCGCGAGGATCGACGGCCAGTGCGGGGATTTGGAAGCCATCGGTAAGGCCGAGATGAGTCCAGGTTTTTCCAGCGTCAGTAGATTTGTAGATCCCGTTGCCAACTGAAAGATCGGGACGATGCAGGCCTTCACCGCTGGCGACATAAATGATGTTGGGAACTGAGGGAGCTACGGCGATGGCGCCAATCGACTGCGTGGGTTCGTGGTCGAAGATGGGATTCCACGTGCGGCCGTAATCATCCGACTTCCATACTCCGCCATTCACCTGGCCCATGTAGAAAATGTTTGGCTGGCTGGGAACGCCGGTGGCGGCCCGGGTACGGCCTCCGCGAAACGGGCCGATCATGCGCCAATGGAGATCCTGATATGTGTTTTCGGGAATTTGCTGTGCGGTGCTCGATCCGATCGACAGAAAAACTAAGGTGCAAACGAACAAACGAGCGACTACCTGGATTGTGGTCAATGGGCCCCCCAAACGCTAAACGCCAAACTGTACAGAATAAACTAAAACGGCAGTGATAGTGCGGAGGAACGGAGTGCAGAAAATCCCGCTTAGGTATGCGCGCCTAGCCAATCTCGGCCAGGGTTTGCACCAAGCCTCCTGGTTTCAAGGCAGGCGTTGCTCCGGATTGACTGGCAACCCACGCTCCGACGCGGTTGGCGGTTTCATTGATTTGCGCGAGCGATGTTCCACGGAGATATCCGTGTACCAAGGCCGCGGTGAATGCGTCGCCCGCGCCGACGGTATCGGCAACCTTCACTTTGAAGCCTGGATGTTCATTGGATTCATCGGTAGACACCAGGAGGCTGCCGCTATCGCCGCGCGTCACACAGAGCAGATCCAGTTCATACAAAGAGAGCAGGCGCCGGGCCGAGTCTTCTTCACTGCGATGTTCGAGTTCGAACAAATGCATAATTCTCGGAAGCTCTTCGTGGTTCAGTTTAACGACGGTGGCCAGCTTCAGTGATTCAGCGAAAACTTGTTTGGTGTAGAAGTGTTGCCTGAAGTTGACGTCGAAAACCCGCGCCACGCTTTGGCGCGAAGCAAGCAGGAAACTACGAATGGTGGTACGACTGTGTTCCGATCGTTGCGCCAGCGAGCCGAAGCAGACGGCATCGGCCTGTTGAGCAAGTTTCTGCCACTGCGGCGTCCAATCGAGAAAATCCCACGCGACTGACTCCGAGATTTCAAAACGCGGCTGGCCGGTGCCATCCACTTCAACCTTCACCGTTCCGGTCGGATGGTCCGCGTCTTTTTGAATAAATTCGGTGGATAGAGCGAGTTCACCGAGTCGATGAATCGCTTCCGCCCCGAGAGCGTCCTCGCCCAGGCGGCTAGCTGGAATTCCAACATCACCGAGCAAGGACGTAATGTAAGCGAAGTTGGCCGGAGCTCCACCGAGCTGTTTTCCGGCGGGCAATAAATCCCAAAGCAATTCTCCCAAACCGACCACGATGTGTTTCTTAGTCAGCATGGGAGCTTCCGCGAATCGGCGGACAGTTGCAAGGGCGAACAAGCTGGCAGAGAATCGGAAGGCACGCACCGAGGATAAGGCATAGACCAGGTCTCGCCGCAAAATCAGCCGATATCAGAGGTCACAATCGCCATGATGCTTTCTGTTTATTCCAAGAGCTGGGTAAAGCTAGTCACGCTGCTTCTGGCGCTGGCTTCACAGGATAGCGCAAATCTGCCGTTTGGGGCGTGGCGGCGGGTTTCCGAGACTCCTGTGATCTCGCCGCAAGGAGATGGATGGGAGTCGGCGGGCACCTTCAACCCTTCTGTGATTCTTCGCGAAGGCAAGATCGTCATGCTTTACCGGGCCCAGGACAAAGGGGGTACGTCGCGCATTGGGTATGCCGAGAGTGCGGACGGGATTCACTTCACGCGGCGGAGCGAGCCTGTGCTTTCGCCAGGAGAAGATTACGAAAAAGATGGCGGTGTGGAAGATCCGCGGCTGGTGCAGTTCGGCGATACCTACTACCTGACCTATACCGGATATAACAAGAAAGACGCGCAATTGTGTCTGGCGACTTCGAAGGATCTCATCCACTGGGAGCGAAGAGGCGTGATTCTTCCCGCCTACAAGGGACGCTGGAACGTTCGCTGGACGAAGTCTGGAGCGATCGTGCCAGAGAAGATTGCCGGCAAATATTGGATGTATTATCTGGGGACAACACCGGACAACAACGACCAGATGGGGCTGGCCTCTTCGACGGATCTATTGCATTGGACGGACGCGACCGATGTACCAGTGTTGCCGGTACGGGCGGGAAAGTTTGATTCGCGCGTGGCCGAACCGGGGCCTGCGCCGATCGTCACGCCGCAGGGAATTTTCTTGATCTACAACGGCGCCGACGACAAGCTGATATACCGCACCGGAGTCGTGGCGTTCGACCGAAACGATCCGCGCGTGGTGATCTCGCGGACGGATGCTCCTGTGTTTGCTCCAGAGAAACAATGGGAAAAAGTGGGTCAGGTTCCGAATGTGGTCTTTGTGGAAGGGATGGTGCGGCAAGGAGAACGCTACCTGTTCTACTACGGAGGCGCAGATACCAACGTTGGCGTTGCGGAAGCACCGGTTGTTTTCTGGGAGAAGCGGGAAAAGCCGCTTAAATAGTATCGACCGCTAACGATGTACCGGCCTGACATTTTGGAATCCGAATCATTGGAGCATCATTTCACGGACTTCGGGTTTGCCAGGAACTGCATGGTGCGAGTAACCCCTTCGCCTTCCTTCACGAAGATCAACTGATTCGCCTTCACGTCCTTCAGAGTGTCGACATGGCCGCTGGGCCAGCGGATTTCCAGCACGTCGACCTTTTCTGCTTTCCCAATACCGAAGTGGATGCGCAAATCGTTTTGTGAAATGTAACTGCCTCCGCTGCGCACTTCATCGATCTGCCGGTGAGGCTTGGTTTCTCCGGGAGAGTGGGTTGTGCAGGTAAGGCGTGCGCCAATGCCACTACGATTCGACTTGGCGCCGATGGTGCGAACTTTGATCCAATTGTTGCCAAGAGTAGAAGTGCAGCGCAAGAGCTGGGGATAGTCGTTGACGGTGTTGACGACGACGTCGATGTTGCCGTCATTGTCGAAGTCGCCGAAGGCACAGCCGCGCGCGGGCGCGGGATCAGAGATTCCCGAGCCGGCTTGCAGAGAAACGTCGGCGAAGCGGCCGTTGCGCAGGTTGCGGTAGAGCAGCTTGCGTTGGGCATAGCCTGCCTCGGTTTTCAGTTGCTCGACTTCGGGATAGACGTGGCCGTTGCAAATCAAAATGTCGGGCCAGCCGTCATTGTCGAAGTCGAAGAAGCCGCAGCCCCAGCCGAGAAATTGCGTGTGCGCGCCCAGACCCGCGGCGAAGGTCACGTCTTCAAAGTTCCCGCCGCCCAGGTTGTGGTAGAGCGAAGGAGTATCTCCGGCGAAGTTCGTCTTGAGGAGGTCGAGGTTACCGTCGAGATCGTAGTCGGCAGCCGAGACGCCCATGCCAGCCTGTGGTTTCCCGTCTGGGCTCAGAGCGCAGCCGGCTTCGATTGCGACGTCTTCGAACGTTCCATTCTTCTTGTTGTGATAGAGCGCGCTGGCGGCGGAGTCATTAGCAACGTAAATGTCAGGCCAGCCGTCATTGTCGAAGTCGGCAGTGAGGACGCCCAGGCCGTAAGTGCTGGCGGTGCGGAAGATTCCCGCAGCTTCGGAGACGTCGGTGAAAGTGCCATCACCATTGTTGCGGTAAAGGATGTTCTTGCCGCCTTGAAGTCCAGGTGGCCCACAGGCGACGATGACGCCCTTGTAGAGACAGGGACCGGATTCGGGGAGAGGTGCTGTGGCGAGGTCCATATCGATGTAGTTGGCGACGAAGAGGTCGAGGTGGCTATCGCGGTCGTAATCGACGAAAGCGCACCCTGTGTTCCAGCGCGTGCTTTTGCCAGCCACGCCGGCCTTCTGGCTGACATCGGTGAAAGTGCCGTCACCGTTGTTGTGGTAGAGGACGTTCTTGCCGTAGTAGGTGACGAAAAGATCGTCCCAGCCGTCGTTATCGTAGTCGCCGACGCAGACACCTTGTCCCCAGCCGGAATGGGCAAGCCCGGCCTTGACAGTCACGTCGGTGAAAGTGCCGTCGCGATTGTTGCGAAAAAGATGCGACGTGGGCTCGCTGCTCGCCGGAAAACCCTCGAGGCGCCAGCCATTAACAATAAAGATATCAAGCCAGCCGTCGTCATCGTAATCGTAAAACGCAATGCCGCAGCCGGTGGTTTCGAGCAGATACTTGTTCTTGTGTTCTCCACCAAAAATTGTTTTGACATTCAGGCCGGACTCGCGCGCGACGTCAAGGAAGCTGACGCCGAGATCGGAAGGTGGCGATGGCGCGGCTTCTTTCTGATCGACCTTCGCGTTCGCCGTGGCGGAAGCGCGTAGCCGGCGAGGGCGAACAAATTCCAGGATGCCTTCGAGGGACAACACCAGCGCGGACCGGCTGAGAGACTTTAAGAATAGGCGTCGTGAAGGGAACAAGAAGTCGCTACCTGGCCGGTTTCGGCTCGTGCTAGAATTCGCCCCTACTTCTTATATGCAGTGAATCCTCAGTTTGCAAGCACCGCGCTGCGGAAGCGGACTGCCGTTTCGTTGAACAACCGCGAGGGCGAGACGTCCCTTCGGCAAGGTCAGGGCAGGCTCTCATGACAGCCTGCGGGACGCCGGCGCTACACAGCTTGGAGGTCTGGAATGAAAAAGATCGCTACACGATTGGCTGCGTTTTTGGTGGGCTTGTGCATCGCAGGGTCGATTGCCGTCGCGCAGACATCTTCCCACGCCGTGGATGCAGAAGGTCATCAATGGTGGCAGCATGCGGTTTTTTATGAGATATATCCGCGCAGTTTCGCGGATAGTAATAATGATGGCATCGGCGATCTGAAGGGAATTACGTCGAAACTCGATTACTTACGGGATCTGGGGGTGGATGCGATCTGGATTACACCCTGCTTCCCTTCGCCGCAGGTTGACTTTGGCTATGACGTCTCCGATTACGAGAATATCGATCCAATGTATGGGACGCTGGCGGATTTTGATGTGATGGCCAGCGAGGCCAAGAAGAGGGATATTCGCATCATCCTCGATTTTGTGGTCAATCACACCTCGGATCAGCACGAGTGGTTTCTGGATTCAAAGTCGTCACGCACGTCCGCACATCGAGACTGGTATATCTGGCACGATGGAAAAGGACCGGGCGAACCTCCTAATAACTGGGTCTCGCTCTTTGGAGGACCGGCGTGGAAATTCGATCCGGTTACGAATCAGTACTACTACCATTATTTCTACGCGGGGCAACCGGACCTCAACTGGCGAAACCCGGCGGTTGAAGATGCGATGTTCGATGTGACGCGCTGGTGGTACAAGCGAGGCGTAGCCGGGTTTCGGCTGGATGCAGTGGATACGCTGTTTGAGGATCCGAAACTCCACGACAACCCGATCCTCCGTCCTGGCAAAAACGCCTTTGGGGATCCGATCGAGCAGGACAAATACAACACGAGGTTGCCCGAGGTACACGACGTACTGCACGGATTACGCAAGGTGGCGGATGAAAGCAATGCCGTGCTGATCGGTGAGACATGGACGGCTGATATTGCCGAACTGAACCGGTATTACGGCAAAGCAAACGACGAATTGCAGTTGCCGATGGATTTTCTTTTCATGATGGTCGACAAACTATCGCCCGCGGAGTTTCGCAAGCAGATTGCTGCGGTGAATGCAGCCTCCGGGTGGCCCACGTTTGTGATCAGCAACCACGACCGGGCGCGCTCCTATGACCGTTACGGCGATGGCCAGCACAACGATCAGATCGCGAAACTAATGGCGGCACTTTATCTCACGTTGCGCGGGACTCCGATCATGTACTACGGGGAAGAGATCGGAATGAAGACTACGCCGCCGACGCGCAAAGAAGATGTTAAGGATCCGATCGGGCGTACTGGATGGCCGGAGGAAAAGGGCCGGGACGGCGAGCGTACTCCGATGCAATGGGACAACAGCGAGAACGCCGGCTTCTCGAAAGGGACGCCGTGGCTTCCCGTTCCTCCGACGTACAAAACACATAATGTAGCGGATGAATCAAGAGATCCGAATTCGGTGTTGGAGTTTTATAAGAAGGTGCTCAAGCTACGGCACACGAACCGTGCGCTGCTGGACGGGAACTACACTGCAGTGAATGAGGACGATGCGAACGTGCTTTCGTATCTTCGCTTATATAAGGACCAGGGCGTGGTAGTGGCGCTGAATATGTCCGACACGCCGCAGAAAGTGAGACTCGAGCTTAAGGGCAAGGGCTTTATTTCGGCTAAGAGTCTTCTGGCAACCGGGCAATCGGCAGCCAAGGGAGACGAAGTTTCGCTTGAGCCCTACGGTGTGTTTATCGGCGAGCTTACGAAATAAGCCGCCGGGGAATTTACGTGCGGGATTCATTCTATCCGACGTGCTCCCAGGACTTGGCGCGGGAGATAGCTTCATTCCAGCGCTGTCGCAGGGCATCCACTTGAGAGCGTGGCAGGCGTGGTTCAAAGCGGCGTTCCTCGCGCGGTAACTCGGAAATTGTCCGCACTTCCTTCCAGAAGCCAGCGCCCAGACCAGCCAGAAATGCTGCGCCGAGCGCGGTTGTTTCCGTCATCGCAGGGCGTACCACGGGCACACCGAGAATGTCCGCCTGAAATTGCATGAGACCGTCATTGGCCGATGCGCCGCCGTCCACGCGCAACTCCTGGAGGGAAGTGCGGGTGTCGGTTTGGACCGCGTCCATCAGATCGGCGACCTGGTACGCAATACTCTCCAAGGCCGCGCGCGCGATGTGACCTGCGTTGCTGCCCCGCGTGAGTCCGAAGATTGCGCCACGTGCGTAGGAATCCCAGTGTGGAGCGCCCAGGCCCACGAAGGCGGGGACGAAGTACACTCCGCCATTGTCGGAGACGGAGTTCGCCAGAGCTTCCACTTCCGAGGAAGTGCGAATAATTCCTAAGCCGTCGCGCAGCCACTGGACGACAGCTCCGCCCACAAACACGCTCCCTTCAAGTGCGTAGTCCGTTTTATCGCCGATTCTCCAAGCCACAGTTGTGAGCAGGCGATGTGTGGATGCGACAGCACGATTGCCCGTGCTCTGCAACATGAAGCATCCCGTGCCGTACGTATTCTTTGTGAGACCAAGGGTGGTGCATCTTTGCCCCAACAGTGCGGCTTGCTGATCGCCGGCAATACCAGCGACGGAAATGCCATTCAAACCCGGGACGGCGCTTACTTCTGCGTAAACTTCGCTTGAGGAGCGGACTGCAGGCAACATCGACGCGGGGATTCGGAAGAGATCGAGAAGGTTGCTATCCCAGCTGCCGGAATGAAGATTGAAAAGCATGGTGCGCGAGGCGTTGCTGGCGTCGGTGATGTACGCCCGGCCGCCAGTCAACTTCCAAACCAGCCAGGTATCGACGGTACCGAAGGCGAGGCGGCCCGCTTCGGCGAGTTGGCGGGCGTTCGGGACGTGATCCAATATCCAGGAAATCTTGCTGGCGGAGAAGTAAGCGTCGATTAATAGACCAGTGCGTTGCTGTATCAGATTTTCGTGGCCCTGCGCCTTGAGCTGCTGGCAAAAAGCGGCGGTGCGGCGATCCTGCCAGACAATGGCGTTGTAGATGGGCTTGCCGGTGGCGCGGTCCCAGACGATGGCGGTTTCGCGCTGATTGGTGATGCCGATGGCTGCCACGTCGCTGGGCTGCACATGCGCTTTCGCCAAGGCTTCCAGGGCGACAGCAAACTGCGATGCCGCGATCTCTTCGGGATCGTGTTCAACCCAGCCGGGCTGTGGAAAGATCTGCGTGAACTCGCGCTGGGCCACGGATCGGACTGCGCCGTGGTCGTCAAACAAGAGGGCTCGGGAACTTGTTGTGCCCTGATCGAGAGAGAGAATGTAACGCAAGGAGCCTCCTGTTTTGTGCGGACGCTGGCTAAGGCTTGCTAGGACAACGACTGGGAACCGGGCAGAAATCGCCGAATGCCGAAATCGTAGACAGCAGCGCCGACGAGACCGCCCAGCAGCGGCGCAACGACTGGCACCCACCACACTCGAGAGCCGTCAGTGAGGCCATTGTTTTTGAATCCAGCCATGGCGGTGAAAAGGCGTGGGCCGAAATCGCGCGCAGGATTAATCGGATATCCATGCATGCCGCCGAAGCTCATGCCGATGGCTACAACCACTAACCCAATCATCGCAGGCGCGAGGTTGGCTCCCGGAGGAACGTTGAGTTCGTCGGTGATGGCCAACACCATGAGTAGCAGCAGAGCGGTGCCGACGACCTGATCGAGAAATCCTGCTTGAGGCAACGCCGGAAACGCAGGAAAAGTTGTGAACACGCCGGCGGTCTTTTCCAGTTGAGGGTCAAACTGATGAAATGCGGGCAAGTAGTTTCTGTATACCAAGGCAGCAGCAAGGAACGCTCCTGCCGTTTGCGCGATGGAATACGGCAAAACCTTACGCCACGGAAAGCCACGGAACACCGCCAGGGTAAGTGTGACTGCCGGGTTGAGATGGCCGCCAGAAACTTTCCCCGCAACGTAGCTGCCCATGGTCACCGCGAGTCCCCAGCCCAACGTGATGTTGGTGTAGCCGCCGTGAACAGTGGCGCCCGGAGTGTTTGAAGGAAATAGAACGACCATCGCAACCACGCCGGTGCCGAAAAGCATCAAGACAAAAGTTCCGAGGAACTCGGCAATCAACTCGGCTGCCAGGGTGGGTTTATTGCTCATGCTACGTCGCTCCTGCGGTGACCGACAGCTGCTTTCGACCGCGAGTAGTCTAGCAAGGATTTGAGGCTGCGCTCCGCTTTTTGGTTTTCGCGGTGCGGACTCCTCCACGGCCCGCGCTGGATCTGAGCAGGCGGGTTACCAAGAACATAAAGGACGGCAATGTTTTTTCTTGACAGGGAGGGCGCGGCCTGTAAGATAGAGAATATTTATTCATTAATATGAATAAATATTCACAATGAATAAAGCCTTGCGACAGAGAGCCGTTTTGGAAGCGCTGAAGCAAGGGCCGCTGGCCAATCAGGAAGATTTGCAGCGAGCGTTGCGCAAGCGGGGATTCAAGGTAGGGCAGGCGACTCTGTCGCGGGATATTCACGACCTGAATTTGAGCAAGACTGCGACCGGTTACACGCTACCGCAGGGCGAGGGCGCTGGGAGTCTGGCGTTGCCCCCGGTGCAGCGGCTGGTTCGCGAGTTTGTGCTGGATGTGCGTCCTGCACAGAACCTGCTGGTGGTTAAAACAATCATCGGCAGCGCCCAACCGGTGGCGGCGGCGTTGGATGAACAGGAATGGGAGGAAATGGTGGGGACGATTGCCGGGGACGATGCGATCCTGATTGTTTGTCCCGATAAAGATGCTGCCAAGAAGGTTGCGGTGCGGATCGAGGAGATGCTGGGCTGATGTCTGCAAAACTGAAGAGTGCGGTTCTGGGAGCGAGCGGCTATTCGGGGCTGGAGCTGACACGTATCCTCGAGCGCCATCCACGTCTGAAGAAGCCTATGCTGCTTCGGCGTGGGGGCGGCAGTAATGGTGCGACCGACTTGGCGGAGGTGTTTCCTGAGCTGTGTGGCAACGGTGGTTATCCGCTTCGACCACTCTCCTGGCCGGAACTGAAACGTCAGGGTGTGCAGTTGCTTTTTCTGGCTACGCCTCACGAAGCGTCGCGGTCTCTTGTGCCTGAGGCCATCGCGCAGGGATTGCGTGTGATCGATCTAAGTGGAGCGTGGAGGCTGAAAGAGGAGCAGCATCGTGCCATCTACTCGTTCCAGGATGTGAATGCGGTTACAGCCGCGGAATTGACTGCGAAAGCAGTTTATGGCCTGCCTGAGTTGAACGACGATTATATTGCCGGGGCTCAACTGGTGGCGAATCCAGGATGCTACGCGACCTCGGTAATTCTGGCTTTGGCTCCGCTGCTTCAGGCCGGGCTCATTGATCGGGAACATGGAATTATTTCTGACTCGAAGTCGGGAGTTTCGGGAGCGGGCAAGGCGCCTACGTCGCGTACTCATTTTGTCGCGGTTGCGGACAATCTGTCCGCCTACTCGCTATTTAATCACCGGCACCTCGGAGAGATGGTGGAGCAGTTGGGGCTGGACGACACGGAGTTGACCTTCACTCCGCATCTACTGCCGATTCCGCGCGGGATTTTGTCTACGATCTATGTGCATCTGAACCGGGCGATGAAAGCGGCGGAGGTGGAATCCTGTCTGCGCGATTTTTACTCGGGCAGACACTGGGTTCGAATATTTGCAACACCGAAACTGCCGGAGCTTCAGTTTTCCCTGCACACGAACTACTGCGATCTGGGTTTTTGCCTGGCGGAGGACGGCCGGCGGCTGGTGCTGGTTTCCTGTGTGGACAATCTGCTGAAAGGCGCGGCAGGACAGGCGGTGCAGAATATGAACTTGATGTACCAGTGGGAAGAGCGGGAGGGTTTGCAGTGACGATTGTGGTGAAGATTGGCGGAGCGGCGATCGAAGATGCGGCGACGCTGCGCAAGTGCGCCCAATCCATCGCGGAGCTGGCGCAGGATGGCCATCGCGTAGCCGTAGTGCATGGCGGCGGTAGTGCGCTGACTCGCATGCTGGAGCGTCTTGGGAAAAAGAGCGAGTTTGTGGACGGGCTGCGCGTGACCGACGCGGAGACTCGGGATACGGCGCTCATGGTATTGGCCGGGGTCATCAACAAGAAGCTGGTGGCGGCCATTCAGTTGGCGGGCATGCCGGCCATTGGATTCTGTGGCGGTGACGGCATGACATTCCGCGCACGGAAAAAATTCGTTCACGGACGCGACTTGGGATTTGTGGGCGAGATTTGTTTCGCGGAACCGTGCTGGATCGAAGCGCTGTGGCAGCAGGGTGGAATTCCGGTGCTGGCCTCGCTGGCATTGGGCGCCGACGGCGAATTCTACAACGTTAATGCCGATGAGATGGCGGCCTCCTGCGCCGCGGCCTGCCACGCCAATACGCTGATCTTTCTCACCGATGTGCCCGGAGTAAGAGACGCCGCGGGAAGCGTGATGCCATGGTTGAGCACGAAGCAGGCAGCGGAGCTGGCGGCCGGCTCGATCATCAGCGGCGGCATGTTGCCAAAGCTGCAGGCCTGCGGGCAGGCTCTGAAACAAGGCGTGGGGCGAGTGAGAATTTTGCCGGCAATCGAGGCGGAGGTCTTGCCGCAGTTCTATCTGACCAAGCTGTCATGTGGTACGGAGGTCACATATTCATGAGCCAGTCAGTCGTTGCTCATTACAAGTCGCAACCCGCAAGTACGCAGGTACAGAACTAAGGAGTCAAAGTTGAATAGTCATGTGCAAGGCAGAGTTTCGGCGGCTCCAGAGAGAGTTCCGCAGGTGTTTTGGTGCCCAGATCTGGTCTCGACGCGCGATCTCGGACCCTCCGGTGTCGATGCAGTTTTGCGTCTGGCTGGAATCATGAAGTCGCAGCCGGCAGATTTTCGAAAGGCGCTCACGGGTAAGCAGATGGTCATGTTCTTCGAGAAGCCCTCACTGCGAACGCGGCTGACATTCGAGGCCGGAATGGCAAGCCTGGGCGGAACGACGATGTTCGTCGACCAGACTCACGAACGGCTCGATGCCCGCGAAAAACTGAGCGATGTGGCGCATAACCTGGAACGCTGGGTGGATCTGATTGTGCTGCGCACCTACTCGCAGCAAACTATCGAAGGCATGGCGCAGCACGCGTCAGTCCCTGTGATTAACGCACTCAGCGATCTCGAGCATCCGTGCCAGGCGCTAGCTGACTATCTCACGCTGGCGGAGCGGTACGGAGATTTGAAAGACCGCTGCCTGGCGTATGTGGGCGACGGCAACAACGTAGCGCACTCGCTTTTGCTTACGTGTGCGTGCCTGGGATCGTCGATTCGCGTGGCGACTCCGTCGGGCTACGCGCCTAATCCGGAGATTGTCACGGCCGCATATGAAATTGGCGAGGAGACCGGCGCTGAGATTCAATTGCTGACCGACCCACACGAGGCGGTTGCGGGAGCCGATGCGATTTACACGGACGCCTGGACGAGCATGGGGCAAGAGCGCCAGGAGAACGAGCGGGCGCGCATCTTTCCGCCTTATCAAGTCAACGCGGAACTCATGGCGGAAGCCGCACCCCATGCAGTTTTTATGCACTGCCTGCCGGCGCACCGCGGGTTGGAAGTGACCGATGCAGTGATGGACTCGGCGCAGTCACTTATTTTCGAGCAGGCGGAAAATCGCCTGCACGTGCAAAAAGCGATTCTTTATCTACTGCTCGGTGGTCGCGATCGCTTGCCCGCGAGGAGTGCTCATGCCTGAAAAAGTTGTACTTGCCTACTCCGGAGGACTCGACACCTCCATTATCATTCCGTGGCTCAAAGAGAATTATTCGTACAGCGTGATCGCGACGGTTGGCGATGTGGGTCAGGGCGACGACATTGAAGCCGTGGTCGAGAAGGCCTATGCCACGGGCGCAAGCAAAGTGATCGTGGAAGATCTCCGCGAGGAGTTTCTGACAGGATATGTCTTTCCGGCGCTACGAGCAGGTGCGGTTTACGAACATAAATACCTCCTAGGCACATCGCTGGCTCGCCCCGTGATCGCAAAATATCAAGTCGAAGTCGCTCTGCGCGAGGGCGCAACGGCTGTGGCGCATGGCTGCACGGGCAAGGGGAACGATCAAGTCCGCTTTGAGTTGACGTATCAGGCGCTCGCGCCGGATCTAAAAGTGATCGCGCCGTGGCGGGAATGGACGCTGAAGTCCCGCGAAGACTGCCTAGATTATGCCGAGCAGCACGGCATTCCGGTAGCGGCGAGCCGCGAGAAAATTCATAGCCGTGACCGAAATCTCTGGCACCTCAGTCACGAAGGCGGAGAACTGGAAGATGCAGCGAACGCACCGCTGCCGCAGACTTGGCAGATGACCCGCTCGCCACAAGAAGCGCCGGACAAGGACGAGCAGGTGACCATTGGTTTCGAGAAAGGGATTCCGATCGCGGTCGACGGGATGAAACTCGATCCGGTGTCGCTGGTCGAATTGCTGAACGAGATGGGCGCGCGCAACGCCATCGGCCGGATCGATCTGGTGGAAAACCGCTTTGTCGGAATCAAATCGCGTGGATGTTATGAGACGCCTGGCGGAACGTTGCTGATCGCGGCGCATCGTGAGCTGGAAGCGTTGTGCCTGGAGCGCGAAGTCGCGCACTTCAAGCAGCACGTGGCGCTGAAGTATGCCGAGCTTGTCTACTTCGGATTGTGGTTCACGCCGTTGCGCGAGGCGCTGGACGCGTTCGTCGCCAGCACACAGACAGAGATAACTGGCAGCGTGACGCTGTCTCTGTATAAGGGGAACGTTTCGGTGGTGAGCCGGCAATCGGAGCATTCGCTCTACCGCACCGATCTCTCGTCGTTCACCATGGGCGATAGTTACGACCAGAAAGATGCGGCAGGATTTATCCGGATTCTCGGACTGCCTTCCCGTACGCGCGCGCGGGCTCGCGTGGAGGTTGGGCGATGAAGATGTGGTCGGGCCGGTTCCGGCAGGCGCTGGACCCGCAATTCGAACGTTGGCAGCGGTCGTTTGATTTCGACCGCCGGCTGCTGAGTTACGAACTGGCGGCGAGTGGGGCGCATGCCCGTGCGCTGAAAACTGCCGGGGTTCTGTCCGCTGACGAACTCATCGGCATTCTGGAGGGGCTGGAGCAGATCGGCGAGATGGCTGTCACTTCCAAAGGCTTAGTGGAAGACGATGGAGCCGAGGACGTGCATCATTTCGTTGAGAAGGAGTTGGTGGCGCGGATCGGCGAAGTTGGATACAAGCTGCACAGCGGACGCAGCCGCAACGAGCAGATCTCGACCGACCTGCGCCTCTTTGTGCGGGCGGTGATCGACGAGCTGCGGAAGGAACTGGCTGAGGTCTGTGCGGTTTTCACCGACCGCGCCGAACAAGCCGGCAGCGCTGTCATGCCCGCGTATACGCATTTGCAGCACGCTGAGCCGGTGTTGGTAGCGCACTGGCTGTTGGCCTATGTCGAAATGTTCTTTCGGGATGCTGAGCGACTTGCCGATTGCCGCAAGCGCCTAAACGTGTGTCCGCTGGGCTCGGGCGCCGTGGCCGGTGCTACTCTGCCCCTCGATCGCGCTTTCATGGCGAATGAACTGGGCTTCTCGGGTCCGACGGCGAACAGTATCGACGCCACCAGCGACCGCGATTTCGTTCTTGAGTTCGTCAACATGCTTTCGCTCCTGGCGTTGCACCTGAGCCGGTGGGCGGAGGAAATGATCATTTTTTCTTCACAGGAATTCGGCTTCGTGCAGTTGCCGGAGGCTTATTCCACAGGCAGCAGCGCCATGCCTCAAAAGAAAAACCCGGATCTTCTGGAACTGGTCCGCGGCAAGACTGGTCGCGTCATCGGAAGCGCAACGGCTCTCATGGTGACTTTGAAGGGCTTGCCTCTCGCTTACAACAAAGATTTGCAGGAAACGCAGGAGTCCCTGTTCGATGCCACAGATACGGCAGTCGCGTTGTTGCCGCTGGTTGCCGGATGGATGAAAGCGGTGGAGTTCGATCACGAGCGTATGGACGAAGCCGCGCAATCGGGATTCATGAACGCGTGGGCGGCGGCCACCTACCTGGTTGACTGCGGCATTCCTTCGCGGCTTGCGCATGAGCAGGTCGGTAAGGCAGTGAAGTTGTGCCTGGAAAAGCAATGCGAGCTTCAGGATCTAACACTCGATGAGTTGCGTGCCCTCAATCCCGCATTCGATGAGAGATTTCATGAGTGCTTGAAGCCGGCTGCGGTATTAGCGATTCACGATGTCATTGGGGGCACGGCTCCAGCCCGGGTGCGGCAGGGGATTACGGCGGCGAGAAAGAAAATCGACTCCCTGCGCGAGGAGGTTCATGCGCACGCGTAAAGCGATTTTGCCGGATGCCCAGCACATCCACGATCTGATCTCCGCGTATTCGGGCGACGGTACCTTGCTGCCGCGCACGCTGGCGGAAATTTGCGAGAACGTAAGAGACTTTGTGGTTCTGGAAAACGAAGGCCGCATCATTGGTTGCGGCGCGCTGCATCTTTATGGCACGCATCTCGCTGAGATTCGTTCGATCACCGTTGGGCCTCAAGTCCAAGGCCAGGGCGGGGGCAGTCGACTGATGAAGGCTTTGATGGCCGAAGCGAAACGGCACCGGGTGGATTGCATCTGTCTCTTCACGCGCGCTCCGGAATTTTTTGCGCGCCAGGGATTTCAGATGGCACAACGAGAAGACCTCCCCGACAAGATTTACAAAGATTGCCACGTCTGCCCCAGATTCCACCGGTGCGATGAAGTCGCGATGGTGCGGGGCAAGTTGCCCACATTCGCAATCCTCCCCGAGCCGGCAAACTGGCTAGTGAAGTTGCAGGACCTCGCCGGCAATGCGGTGTGACTCGCCGGATGGTGTCGCAAAGATATCAGGATTTCCGCTCCGGGAAATGCCCGACTCCCGCTCCCAGTGCTATGATTCCGAGCGGAAACCCTAACTATGTCAATCGCGACACCGAGCAATTCTGCCGCCGTTTCTCCTGAGTCATCGTCGTCCTCTACAGGTCCGCTGGCCGTGGTGACCACGTTGTTCTTCATGTGGGGCTTTTTGACTTGTCTCAATGACATCCTTGTCCCTCACCTGAAACCAATTTTCGACCTGAATTACGCAGAGGTCATGCTTATTCAGTTTGCCTTCTTTGGAGCGTATTTTCTTTTCTCCATACCCTCGGCAAAGGTCATTGACTGGATAGGCTACCAGCGCTCGATGGTGCTGGGTTTGCTGACTATGGGAGCGGGCGCGTTTCTGTTTGTGCCCGCAGCGAGCGCCCCGTCGTTCCCCTTGTTTCTGATTGCACTGATTGTCCTGGCTGCTGGCATCACCTGCTTGCAGGTGGCGGCTAATCCCTACGTGACGGTATTGGGTAAGCCCGAGACGGCGTCGAGCCGCCTGAACCTCACACAGGCGTTCAACTCCCTAGGAACCTTTCTGGCTCCTTTTTTCGGTGGCCTCCTGATTTTGAGTGCAGCGCCAAGGACGATGGAAGAGATACGGGCGCTGGCGCCTGATGCCCTGCAGGCCTATCGCTTGCACGAGGCCGCCACCGTCAAGATGCCCTATGTGGGTTTGGGTATTGCGCTGGTATTGCTGGCAATCGCGATCGGTAGCTTCAAGTTACCGAAAATTCCCCAAGCCCAGCACAAAGTTGGCGAAAAAGTAAACGACTCCATCTGGAAGCACCCGAACTTGATTTTTGGCGCGATCGGCATCTTTGTATATGTTGGTGCCGAGGTTTCCATCGGGAGCTTTCTGGTGAACTATTTTAGCCAGCCGGAGATCGGTGGCCTGACCGAAAAGGTTGCGGCGAGTTTTGTTGCCTTTTACTGGGGCGGAGCCATGGTCGGGCGTTTCATCGGGTCCGGGCTATTGCAAAAGATGAAGACGGGACGATTGCTGGGCATTTGCGCTGTGTGCGCTGCCGTCCTCGTGACAATTTCCATGCTCAGCACAGGCCACTTCGCCATGTGGAGCATCATCCTGGTCGGGTTCTTTAATTCCATCATGTTCCCGAGCATTTTCACCTTGGGCATAGCGGAACTCGGCCCGCTTACGGGGGACGGTTCCGGAGTCCTGATTATGGCAATCGTTGGCGGAGCGCTTCTCCCGCTTGCGCAGGGCGCGGTTGCCGATAGGATCGGAATTCACCACGCCTTCTTTCTTCCGGTGATCTGCTATCTCTATATTTTGTACTTCGCGCTGAGTGGTTCGAAGCCGAACAGCGAGCGCCACGCCCGGAGCTAGGTGGGCTAGTCCGGGGACAATTCAGAGAAGTCGTGTGGAGATTGGGAACAGCAGACAGGACAGCGGTATTAAACCTGTACCGAAATCAATTCTGGCGTGCATCGGGAATTCTGCATGGACTTGACGGCATCTTCTGCGGTGAACCTGCCCATGGCCAGTGCCAGCTTTTTGTTGGTTGTCGTCTGAATCGGAATCCGGTCAATTCGCAGGATGTATTCGGCAGCGCGGGCACCGCCACGGTTCACCTTCACAAGAAACTTGGTGTTTTTCATGTTTTTCTCCTCCGGCACAGGACGTATAGATACGGACGACCAACAAAGCGGAACCGACACGAAAGCCCACAACGCAACGGCAGTGTCTTGAACGCGATTACTCTCTCTCACAGAGCTGCGCCATAGAAAAAATCTTAAGATGGGTAACTTAGTTCCGAAAACCTGAAAGAGTAAGAAATGATATCTACTTAGTTACGATGGTAAGCTTGTTCGCTGCTCTTGTCAACCTGCAGCGGTTTGCACAGCACTCAGGAAGCGGGTATTTACACAAGTAGCGGCGCAACTCGAACTGGGAAAGCCTTCAGGGCTGCAAAATCTGGCCAGCCTGCGGATGAACCTGCTGGTCTTTAATTTGGCTGGCGTTCCAACCCCCGCCGAGAGCCTTCACCAGATAGACGGAGCTGACCATCTGCTGGCCGAGCAACTGGGTCTCCAGCCGTTCGCTGGTGAGCAGAACGGTCTGCGCGGTGATGACATCGAGGTAACTGGTGACTCCACCGATATACCGGTTATTGGCGATCGTCAGGGCTCGGCGCGCATCCTCAACAGCCGCGCCCTGCGTGGTGAGGGCCTGCGAGAGCGTGCTGAGATTGCTAATACCGTCTTCGACCTGCTGGAACGCCGTGAGCACGGACTGGCGGTAGTTCGCCACGGACTGGTCATAGGCGGCGCGCGCAGCGGCCAGATTGGCCCTGTTGCGCCCACCATCGAAGATGGGTTGCAAAGCATCGGCGCCGAGCGACCAGAAGAGACTGGGCGCGTTGAAGAGCGGCGCGAGCGTAGTGCTCTGCCATCCGCCTGAACCGCTTAGGGTGATGTGCGGATAGAAGGCCGAGCGGGCGATGCCGACCTGTGCATTTTGATAAGCCATCATACGCTCGGCCGTCGATACATCGGGTCGACGCTCCAGCATGTCGGACGGCACTCCGAGCGGAATTGGCGGCGGCGTGGCCTGCAACGGTGCAACGGGCACGCTGAGGCTGGAAGCCGCCTGGCCCAGCAGCACCGCAATCGCATGTTCATACTGCGCGCGGGATTGCTGCACCAGCGCAAGCTGCGACAAGGTGGAATCGAGCAGCGCGGCCTGCTGTGCAACCTCCAATCCGCTGGCGATACCACCCGTATGGCGGTTATTCACCAGATCCAGCCCCTTGCGCTGGTAGCCCACGGATTCCTGCACCACCTGAAACTCGGCATCCAGCTCGCGGAGTGTGAAGTAGTCAGCGGCGAGTTCTGCGGTCAGCACCAATTGCACGTTTTGAAGATCGGCGGTCGTGGACTGTAAAGACGCGTTGGCCGCTTCCACGTTATGCCGCACTCGTCCGAAGAGATCGACTTCATAGCTCAGCGCGAACGGGACCGTGTAGACGCTTTCCGTGTACGGAGGAACGGGTTGCACTACGCCGTTCGGGGCGACGGGCAATACCTCGCCATTCAGCGGGCGATTCGCCGAGCCGCGCTCCCGCAGCGCATTCGGATCGGCCGAAAGCTGCGGGAACATGTCCGCGGTAGCGACGCGCGCCAACGAGCGCGCCTGATCTAGATGGTCGCGCGCGGCCACCAGAGACTGATTCGCCTGGAGCAACTGTTGTTCGTAGGCGTCCAGCGCGGAATCGTGAAAGATTTGCCACCACGCGCCTTTGGGAATTGCGTCCTTGGGCGCAGCCTGCTCCCAAGGAGGCTGGGTTTTCCACGCATCAGGCGCGGGTGCGGGAGCCGCAGGCCGGCTGTAACGCGGACCGACGGTGCATCCGGCCGCAAGACCGAGCAGTGTGAAAATGGCCGAGATTGCGACTCGCCTCACGATCCGCTGCCTTTCTGCTGGTTCTGTGTCGGCTGCGCTACATTCACCTGCTGGCCGTCTTCTAGAGAGTCCGACGGGTTGATAATGACTTGATCTGTAGGTGAGACGCCGCCGAGAACCTCCAACGTGGCACCATAGTCGCGACCAATATTGATAGGCCGCAACTGCACCTTGCCGCCGGGGCCGATGACGGCGACCTGCGCGCCTTGGGCGCGGAACAGCATCGCGTTCACCGGAACCGTGACCTTATTCACGCCATTGCCAACGGCGAAGTGAACCTCGCCGAAGGAGCCGGGCAGCAAACGCCCATCCTTATTGGGCACGTCGACCTCTGTCAAAAGAGTGCGCGTGGCCGGATCAATGGCCTCGGCCGTGCGAGCCACTTTGCCGAAGAACTTCTGCCCGGGAAATTCTTGCAAGGTGATGGCGGTTTTGGCGCCAACCTTTATGTATGGCGCATAGGCCTGCGGCACGCTGGTGTAAACCCGGAGTGGATCGACCCGTGCAAGATCAAACAACTCGCGGCCCGCGGCGCCCGCGCCAGCGTTGATGAGAGCTCCGGGATCAACGTTGCGTTTCGTGAGCACGCCGGAGAACGGCGCGTAGACTTCCTTGAAGCCCTCAAGCTGTTCGAGGCGGCGGACGTTGGCATCGGCGGCGGCCAAGTTGGCTTGGCTCTGCTTGTATCCGCTGGTTTGCTGGTCCGCTTCCTGCGCGGAAACGGAGTCGGTCTTGCGTAGATTCTCCCAGCGGTCGGCGCTGATCTTAGCCAGCTCCATTTGCGCGACAATCTGCAGGCGCGCGGCGCGAGTCTGGTTGAGTTCCTGATCGACCTCAGGCGTATCGATCTTCGCCAGCAACTCGCCCTTGGTCACTCGACTGCCAATGTCCTTATACCAGCGCACCAGGTAGCCGCTGGTGCGGGCGTAGATGGGAGATTCCTCGTAGGCCAGGAGAGAGCCGGGCAGCACCAGGTCCTCGTCAGGTTTTTCCGACTGTGGGTAAACGATGGCGACGGTTGGCACGGTTTCGATTTCCGTCTCCTTGGCAAGGGCGCGCTCATGGCTCATGTGGCTCCAGAGAGTGAGCGCACCAGCAATGAGGAGCACCAGCAACAGCACCCCGACGATCGTCAGAGCCGTGCGCGGAGGCGCGGGTGGAACCTCAGGCGGCCGCTGGATCCCCGGAGGTTGGTGCCGGGAGCGCTTCTGGATCTCCTCGATCTCCTCGTCACGCTGGGCCTGAGCGCCCAGCGCATGATGCTGTTCTTGCTCGCTCTGCTGCGACGGATGCGCACTGCTGCCCTGTTCGGATCGCGGCGCATCTCCCGGCGTTGGTTTGGATTCGTTCTCTGCACTCATGCTCGACTCCGATTCCTGCGGAAACTTTTTCTGCTGCTTCTGGTTACGCTTGGCCCTGGCGCGCCCGCTCGGCTTCCCGGCGGCTATGGAACATGGCGAACACGCTGGGCACAAAAAACAAGGTGGCGATGGTGGCAAACAGCAGTCCGCCGATGACGGCGCGACCCAGGGGTGCATTCTGTTCGCCGCCTTCGCCAAAGCCCAGTGCCATCGGAACCATGCCGATGATCATGGCCAGTGCGGTCATCAGTACGGGGCGCATGCGCGTATATCCAGCGGCGACGGCGGCCTGCACCGCGGGAATGCCTTCGTCCAACTGTTCGCGCGCGAAGCTGACCATCAAAATCGAGTTGGCGGTAGCCACGCCCATGCACATCACTGCACCGGTGAGCGATGGCACACTCAGAGTGGTGCGAGTCAACAATAGGAACCAGCAAATTCCCGCCAGTGCTCCAGGCAATGCGGCGATGATGATGAACGGATCAAGCCACGATTGGAAGTTGATGACGATCAGCAAATAGACGAGCAGAATAGCTCCAACCAACCCCACGCCCAGGCCGAAAAACGACGAGCGCATGGTTGCTACCTGCCCTCGCACCACGATGTGAGTACCGCGCGGCAACTGCCCGTCGAACGTCTTGAGCACCTTGTCAGTGTCCGCAGCGACGGCACCTAGATCGCGATCCTGCGTGTTGGCGTAAACATCGATGACCGGTTGCACGTTCCAATGATTCACGGTAGCGGGCCGCGCTACCGGAGAGACCTGCACCAGGTTGCCCATCAATTGTGTGCCCTGCTGCGAAGTTACGGGGATGGTCATCAGGTCTTGCATGCTAGTCATGCGGTATTGCGGCGCCTGCACCGCCACCTGGTAAGTAACCTCGTTGCGCGGATTGAGCCAGAAGTTCGGCGACGTCTGGAAGCTGCCGCTCAGCGAGACCAGCACGCTCTGCGCCACATCGCGGGCCGTGAGCCCCACCTGCGTAACCCGCGTGCGGTCAATGTCCAAATACAGCGTGGGTTGGGAAAGCAACTGCTGTACGTGAACATCGGCGGCGCCGGGAATGTGCCGCATTTTGTTGGCGATCTGCTGCGCAATCACATAACTGCTTGCCATATCCGTGCCCACGACCTGAACATCGATGGGCGCAGGCAGACCGAAGTTCAAAATCTGCGTAACGATATCGGCCGGCTGGAAGAAAAACTCTACACCCGGAAAGCGCCGCGGCAACACCTCGCGCAGATTTCGCCTAAGCCCCGCGGTGGGAGGGTGATGCTTGGGATCGAGCGCGATCAGGATCTCGACGTCGCTGGTTCCAATGGTTCCATTGGAGCTGTAAGACTGATTGATGCCGGAGTTAGGCAAGCCGATGTTATCGAGAACCGTCTGCAGTTGATCTTTGGGAATCTCCTCCCGCAGAACGCCTTCGATTTCGTCGCAGAGGCGTGCCGTCTCTTCCACGCGCAGGCCGGGACGGGCACGCACATGCAGGCGCAACAGGCCGGCATCCACTTGCGGGAAGAAGTCTTGCCCCAGGAACATGAACAGCCCGAGAGAGAGCAGGCAAAAGGCCAGAAAGAAAAGCACGAACACGCCGCGATGCTCGAGAGTGGTTTCCAGCAACCGCTCGTAGCCGCGGCGGAAATCTTCAAACTTGCGCTCGAAGCCGCGCTGAAAACGGCCCAGAAAGCTCTTCGGCGTTTCCGCGCGGTGCTCGTGCCCACGCATAATGTACATGACCAGCGTGGGAATGAGGGTTCGGGAGAGCAGGTAACTGGCCAGCATCGCGAAGCTCACCGCCTCCGCCAGCGGCACAAACAGGAACTTTGCCACGCCCGTCAGAAAGAACATGGGCACAAACACGATGCAGATGCTGAGTGTGGCGACGAAGGCAGGAACGGCAATCTGTTGCGCGCCGTCGAGAATAGCCTGCCTCATCTCCTTGCCCATGGCAAGGTTGCGCTCGATGTTTTCGATTTCCACGGTGGCGTCATCAACGAGTATGCCGACAGCGAGCGCCAATCCTCCCAGGGTCATGATGTTGATGGTCTCGCCGAGAGCGCCCAGCATGATGATCGAAACAAAGATGGAGAGCGGGATGGAAATCAAGATGACGATCGTGGGACGCCAGTCGCCAAGGAAGATGAGAATCATCACGGCCGTAAGAGCCGCTGCGATCAATCCCTCGCGCACGACGCCATTGATCGACGCTCGTACAAATAAAGACTGGTCAAACAGCGAGGTGATCTTTAATTCGGGCGGCAATGCTTGCGCAGCCTGCACAACAATGTTCTTGATTCCGGCGACAATTTGCAGCGTGGAAGAATTGCCGTTCTTGTAGATCGACATCAGCGCGCCGCGGTTCCCGTCCTGGCGCACGATGTTGGTTTGCGGTGCGAAGCCGTCGCGTATGTGGGCAACATCGCGCATGTAGAGCGTGGAACCGTTGATGGTCTTAACCGGCAAGTCGTTTAATTCCGCGATGGTCTTCGGCGTTCCGTTCATCTCAACGTTGTATTCCAGAGGGCCGAGTTTGACGGTACCGGTCGGAAGGATTATGTTCTGCGCATTGACGGCGTTGACAATGTCATTGGGCGAGAGCCCATAGGACTGAAGTTTCCGCAAATCCAGATCTACCTGAATCTGGCGAATCTTGCCGCCGTAAGGATAAGGTGTAGCCGCTCCTGGCACGGTGGCCAGAAAGTTACGCAGGAAGTTCTGGCCGAGATCGAAGAGTTGCTGTTCAGGCAGAGTTTTGCTACTCAGCCCGAGTTGAATGATGGGCGTGGTCGAGGCGCTGTAGGAGATGATCAGCGGCGGTGTGGTGCCCGGCGGCAGGCTGCGCACGGTGGTCTGCGCTATAGCCGTGATTTGCGCGATGGCTCCCTGTACGTTTGTGCCCGGACGGAAAAAAACCTTGATGACGCCCAAGCCGTTTACCGACTGGGACTCCATGTGCTCGATGTCGTTGACCGTGGTGGTGATGCCGCGTTCGGAATTGGCCACGATGCGGTCGGCCATATCCAGCGGCGCCATGCCGGAATAAAACCAGACCACTGAGACCACTGGAATGTCGATATCAGGAAAGATGTCGACGGGAGTGCGGAAAATCGTAACAAAAAATAAAATGATGATGACGAGCGCCATCACAACGAACGTGTAGGGACGCCTGAGGGCTAACGCAACAATCCACATCGGTTAGGCACGACTCCAGACTTCGAATGAAATCAGAACGGGGCTGCACGGCACGGTGCAAAGAAAATCCCCACAGACTAGAATTTAGATTCGATACTATGCGTATTGGATTCTAAAGACTTTCTTGATTATATGGTAGGGTAGGACCATGCGCCAGAAGTCTCCTGTTCGAAGGTCTGGTGGCAGAGGCAACAACAAGCGCTCTCCGGGACGTCCGCGTAGCGAACAAGCCCGCATTGCCATCCTGCGCAGCACGTTGAAACTCCTGGGGGCGAACGGCTTTTCTGATCTGACGATTGAAGCCGTGGCGGCCCACGCCAGCGTTGGCAAGGCAACCGTTTACCGCTGGTGGACCGACAAGGCCGCCCTTATCGCAGACGCATTCGCCAGCAGCACCACCCGTAAACTCCACTTCCCCGATACCGGCTCCGTTCGCACGGACATGAGCCAACAGATGCGGCAACTCATCAAGATCTTTTGCGGCCGGCGCGGACGCATTGTTTCTGCGATCCTTGCGGCAGGCCAGAGCGACAGGGACGTCATCACTGCTTTCCGCGAACGTTTCCTGAAGCCGCGCCGCCAAGAGGCCTACGCCACGCTCCGCCGCGGGATTGCGCGCGGCGAATTGCGCGAGGACGTGGACATGGACCTACTGCTTGATTCGCTCTACGGGCCTATCTACATGCGCTTCCTCATACGGCATGACAAGTTGACCCCCGAATTTGTCGACGGTCTTTGCGATCTCGTACTGAGCGGCGCTTGTCCCGTCAATGGAAGAACCGTTCTGAATTCATCGCGTTAATTAACCTGTTGGTTTCGCGCCAAGTCGTCACCGCCGAGTGACGCTGTACAAACCCAGCCGTTTGTATAAGAATTGTGTTCCTGCCGAACGTTCGATACTTCATCTCCGGGGGCACTCCCTGTATTACAGGCCCAACACGCTCTCCGAAGCGGTACACGTGCTTGCCAGTTCAGGCGGGCAAATCTTAGCGGGTGGTACCGACTTTTTTCCTTCCTTTGGGGATCGGCCTGTTACCGGAACAGTGGTGGACATTTCGGCTCTGCGGGAACTCAAAGGCGTGATTCGTGGACCGGACTACATACGAATCGGCGGCCTGACCACTTGGACTGAAATTGCTAACACACCGCTTCCGCGATGTTTTGATGGGTTGAAGGCTGCGGCCCGGGAGATAGGTGGAATTCAGATCCAGAATCGTGGGACTGTGGCTGGGAATCTTTGCAACGCGTCTCCGGCCGCGGATAGTGTTCCGCCCCTGCTGGCGCTGGATGCTGAAGTAGAACTGGTTTCGCACGCGGGCACGCGCCGCATGCTTTTGGCGGATTTTATCGTTGGCAATCGCAGAACGTTGCGGAAGCCAGGTGAAATTCTTTCCCAAATACTCGTGCCGCGCGCTGTGGAGGATGCGGCCTCGACGTTCTTGAAACTGGGCGCTCGGCGCTATCTGGTGATCTCCATTGTGATGGTTGCGGTTGTGATCCAGAAGGATGCGGCGGATTGCGTTTGCGAAGCCCGCGTCAGCGTGGGCTCTTGTTCGGTGGTGGCGCGGAGGTTGAAGGAGCTCGAGCGTGCGCTGATTGGCGCGCCTGTCGCACAGGGACTGCGGTTGAGGAGTTTGGGGTCGCTCGCCACGGCGAATCACCTCAAGGATCTGTCACCCATCGGCGATGTTCGCGCAACCGCAGCTTATCGGCACGGCGCAGCGTTGCGGCTGGTGCGCCGTGCGCTGGATGCATGCGCAGGAATGTCATAAATGGCAACGATCGCTCCTACGTCGGAAACCAGGTGTTTGCTCAATCTGATCGTCAATGAGCGCGAGGTATCTGTAGCCGCGGCCCCGTCTCAAAGACTCTCGCGAGTTTTGCGGGAACAGCTTGGGCTTACCGGGACGAAAGTCGGCTGCGATGCTGGTGATTGCGGCGCATGCACCATTTTGCTGGGGGGTGACCCGGTTTGTGCTTGCCTAGTCGCGGTAGGTCAAGTCGAAAACCACTCGATCACGACCGTTGAAGGACTTAAATCCAGGCCTCCATTTTTTGACCGCCTGCAGGCAACATTTCTTCATCACGGTGCCGCGCAATGTGGAGCGTGCACGCCGGGTATGCTGGTTTCGGCGACAGCGCTTCTCGAGAAGAACAGATCGCCCTCCGAGGCCGACGTGATGGATGCTCTTGGCGGCGTGCTCTGCCGCTGCACGGGATATCGGAAGATTATTAACGCCGTTCTCGACGCGGCGGTTCCCGGCAAACATTTGCGGAGTGGAGAAACTGCCTGCCCGGCAGCGGGGAATTCCGTTGGTCAGCGTTTAATCCGCCTGGATGGAAAACAGAAAGTTGAGGGCACGGAAATCTACGGTGCGGATGAAATTCCAGCTGGCGCTCTAGCGCTGCGTGTTATCCGGTGCCCGTATGATCGAGCGGCGTTTCGCTTTGGAGATTTGGAATCATTCGTCGCAGCACATCCGGGCGTGGACGCGATTCTCACTTCCAAAGATGTTCCGGGCGAAGATTGTTATGGTGTGATTCCGCGCTTTGCCGACCAGCCTGTGTTTGCCCACGAGGAAAACGAGGCCAGGTATCGGGGGGAAGCGATTGCCGCGATCGTGGGGGATGCGGAAGCGATTGAAAATCTTGACTTGGCAAACTTCCCCGTGAGCTGGGAAGAATTGCCTGCGCTGCGGACAATCGACGCAGCTCTCGCGACCGGTGCTCCGCTCATCCACTCTCATCGTGCGGAGAACGTGCTTATTCGCGGCCGTGTGGTCCGAGGGAACGTGGAGAAAGCGCTGGCCGAGGCGGACGCAGTGGTAGAAGGCGAATTCGAAACCGGATTCGTCGAGCACGCCTGCATCGAGCCGGAGGCGGGATTCGCGAGACGCATCGGCGATCAGATCGAGATCCAGGCCTGCACGCAGTCGCCCTATATGGACCGTACCGATATCGCGAAGCTTTTGGGGATTCCGCCCGAAACAGTGCGGATTATTCCGACGGCGGTCGGCGGCGGCTTCGGCACCAAGCTGGATTTGTCCGTGCAGCCATTTCTTGCGCTCGCAGCATGGCGTTTGCGGCGGCCGGTGCGCATGGTGTATTCGCGTATTGAGTCGATCATGAGCACGACCAAGCGCCATCCCGCACGTATGCGCTGCCGCGCCGGAGCTGGCAAAGACGGAAAGCTTCTGGCGCTGGATTTCGCCGCCGATTTCAATACCGGAGCTTATTCCTCGTGGGGACCCACGGTTGCGGCTCGAGTTCCGGTGCATGCTTCCGGACCTTATTCGGTCGCGCATTACCGGGCCCTTACGCGGGCCGTTCACACCAACATTGTGCCCGCGGGTGCGTTTCGCGGTTTTGGTGTGCCGCAGATGGCCATTGCTCAGGAGCAACTCTATGACGATCTTGCCATTCGCCTTGGGATCGACCCGCTGGAGTTTCGCATTTTGAACGCGCTCGACAATCAAACTCCCACGGTTACGGGGCAGGTGATGGGAGAAGGCGTCGGTATTCGCGCCTGCTTCGAAGCTTTGCAGTCCAGGTGGAATGAGGCGCGCTCCGAAGCCGTAGAATTCAATGCAACGACCACGGGGCCAATCCGCCGTGGGGTTGGCGTCGCCGGCATGTGGTATGGATGCGGGAACACGTCACTGCCAAATCCTTCCACCGTGCGCATCGGACTGAAGCGCGATGGCAGAATTGCGCTGCACCAGGGTGCGGTCGACATCGGCCAGGGATCGAATACCATCGTGACACAAATTTGTGCGGATGCGCTGTGCGCTCCGATCGATTGCTTTGATTTAATTTCCGGAGATACGTCCATCACGCCGGATTGTGGCAAGACCTCCGCATCACGGCAGACGCTGGTCACCGGCAAAGCCGCGCACATGGCTGGGAAAGAACTGCGGCGGGCTATTCTTCAACTGGCTGCTTCGGACGGAGATTGTATAGATGTTGAAGATGAAAAAGCGCTTGTCGATTTTGGCGATAGCACGCTGACCATCCATCAAGGCGGGAAGCCATATAGTGTTTCTTTGCACGATATGCCGCTGAATAAACACGGATATGTGTTGACCGCTGAGCAGACTTTCGATCCACCCACCAGCCCGCTCGACGAAAACGGCCAGGGCAGTCCGTATGCCGTATACGGATTCGGCGCGCACATGGCGGAGATTGCTGTAGACATTGAACTAGGGACGGTTCGCGTAGAGAAAATTGTCGCGGCACACGATGTGGGCCGCGCCATCAACCCAACTTTGATTGAGGGACAAATCGAAGGCGGTGTCGCGCAAGGACTCGGCATGGCGCTGATGGAAGAATTCTTCCCGGGCAAAGGCGAGAACCTGCATGACTATCTGATTCCCTCGGCCGGAGACATCCCGCCAATCGAGTCGATCCTGATTGAGGATCCATCTTCGATCGGACCGTTCGGGGCGAAAGGCATCGGCGAACAAGCGGTGATCCCGACTGCGCCGGCGATCCTGAATGCGATCCACCACGCCACTGGCATACGCATGCGCCGAATTCCCGCCACGCCCGATCGCATACGCGAGGCTATACTAGCTGCCACTTCCCGCGACAAGCCCATCCAGAAGAATGGAGACACTCGTGGCTGACGACGCCATCCGCTGCGATGCGTGCCCCGTTCTGTGTTACATCAAGCCCGGAAGGACCGGAGCATGCGATCGCTACGCGAATGACAATGGGCGGTTGATCCGAATCGACCCGCATGTGATTCTCGATCGCGCGTTATCGCGCGGCGATTCCGTTGTTCCTTTTCTGGATCGTGAGCGGGAGTGGGATGGCAACATCGTGACCGGTCCGGACACCTTTGTTACCGCGATTGGCGCGGGCACGACATATCCCGACTACAAGCCGGCGCCGTTCATCATCTCCTCCGTGGTCCACGGTGTGGACATGGTCACGGTCGTCACCGAGGGCATCTTCAGTTACTGCGGAGTCAAAGTAAAGATCGATACTGATCGATACCTGGGCCCGGAGACGAATCTGGTGCGGGCGCAAGGAGAACCAGTAGGACACGTAACGACCAGCGAATACGGCTCGCAAATGCTCTCGCTCGGCGGCGTGCGACACCTCACCGGCGACAGCCGCAGAGAAGGTACGGTGACCTGCGAGACGCTGTTGAATCTGTGCGACCGGAAGGCGGTGGAACTCACGATCGATGAAGGTGCCACCGTTACCGTTCAGGCGGGCAAGCCACCCATAGTCGACGGCGTTCAAGAAGAGCGGATGCGCGTGGGCTGCGGCTCCGCGACCGTCGGAATGTTTGCTAAGCAATGGTACGGCAAGGTGGATGAGGTGGTGGTAGTCGATGACCATATTACCGGCGTTCTCTCGGAGCATCAGGCAGGAAAGCTGCTGGGCATCCCGGAGACCGGAATCGAGATGAAGGGACGGCGTTCTACTCCGGGCCGCTACTTTCGCGTCGCTGACCCTGGCACAGCATGGGGTGGCACGAACATCGACGATCCTCTATCTATTCTGAAGGAGTTCGATCCAAAGATTGCCTGGCCTAAACTTCGACTACTTATGGTGAGTACCACAGGAGAGCACCACGCGTATTTCGAATTGGATGAAGCCCTGCGGCCGGTGGGAAAAGAATTGCCAGCTACGCTCACTGAATCGGTCGCCCGGATCAAAGAGAATTGTGAACCAGCACTCTCTACCGTTCTGTTCATCGCCGGGGCTGGAGGATCGCTGAGGGCCGGCGTCACTGAGAATCCGGTGAGGCTGACGCATTCGGTGCGGGACGCGCTGACCCGCGTCACCTGCGGCGGTGCGCCGGTTTACGTCTGGCCGGGTGGCGGCATCACGTTCATGGTCGACGTGAGCCGCATGCCCGAGAAAGCGTTTGGTTATGTGCCCACGCCGGCGCTGGTCGCTCCCATTGAATTTACCCTGAAGCTTAAGGACTATGCCGACTTGGGCGGCCATATGGATCACGTCCGTCCGCTGGACTCCATCTTGCGGGGTAGCGAAGGCTGGCGCCATCTCTCGGCCAAACCGGAAACTCCCCGGTCGCTATCGGGCACGAACCCGCCGAGGTCCGACCGGTGAGAGAGCGAGCCCAGATAGGACTCCTGCCCGACGGTCGCCGGCTGCATCTTCATGATGGACCGATCGATCTGATTGTTGAGGCTTTCGGAGCCGTTGGTCAGATTAACGCGGCGTATCGAGCGGCGGCGGCGCGCTTCGTCATGGTGCTGGACGAACTCTGCGGTGAACTCCAACTTCTGCAGCAGCCCGCGCGAATCGGCGCTCCGCTGGCCGCGGGTGTCATCGCGAGACGCATGGTCGCGGCAGTTTCGCCCTACAGCGGGCGATACTTCATCACACCGATGGCTGCCGTGGCGGGAGCAGTTGCGGAAGAAATTCTGGGCAGCATGACGTCCGCAGCGACTCTTTCTCGTGCTTACGTCAACAATGGTGGAGACATCGCGCTGCATTTTGCGCCGGGGGAGTGGCTTGTCGTGGGCATGGTGGAGCGGCCGGACCGTTCATCACTTTTCGGTAAAGTTGAGCTGCACTCGACGCAGTCTGTGCGCGGCATTGCGACCAGCGGTTGGCGCGGGCGCAGTTTTTCGCTTGGCATCGCCGATGCGGTCACAGTTCTTGCCGATCGTGCCGCCATGGCGGATGCTGCCGCAACCATCATCGCCAATGCTGTGGACCTGCCGGGTCATCCGGGCATTACCCGCATTCCCGCCCGCGATCTAGCCCCTGATAGCGACCTTGGCGACAGGCTTGTGACTCAAGGAGTCTGGCAACTCTCTCCCGGTGAGATCGCTGCCGCACTCGATTCGGGCGTTGTGGTTGCCGACTCGCTCGTCTCCGAGGGATTGATCCGCTCCGCAGCTCTGCATTTGAGCGGAGAGACGCGTGTCGTTGGCGTCGGTGCAGCGTCGGGAGAGTTCGATGCCCGGTCAAAGAATTCCAGCGGGAGTCTCATTCATGCATGAGGTGCAGGTTCGAAAAAAGTTTACGACGGTCGAGGAAATCTTCCATGAAGGCGGCCCGATCTCGTCCGTGCCGTTGCGCCGTGCGGCTGTGTTGGCCGTCATCCACAATCCTTTTGCTGGCGCGTATGTGCAAGAGATTGCGGGATTCATGGATGACCTGAAGCCGCTGGGGTTCGAGATGGCGCGCTCCCTGGTTGCTGCGTTGGGCGAAGATGCGAAAGTTGTCGAAGGCTATGGCAAGGGAGCAATTGTCGGCGCGGCGGGTGAACTTGAGCATGGGGCGTTGTGGCACGTGCCTGGGGGGTATGCCATGCGGGAGATTCTTGGCGACGCGAAGGCGATCGTCGCATCGACGAAGAAAGTGGGTGGCCCTGGAACTCGGCTCGATGTTCCCATCACGCACATTAACGCTTCCTACGTGCGAAGTCATTTCGACTCCATGGAAGTGGGCGTGGCCGATGCTCCGCGCGCGAATGAGATTCTGCTGGCGCTGGTGATGACCACGGGTCCGCGTGTGCATGCTCGCGTCGGCGGCTTGAAGGCCTCGGAGATCAAAGGGGAGGACGGACTGCGATGAAAACCAGCATACGTAAGATTGTGACGTTCGTTGAGGAGACGAGGAGCGAGATGGGGCGGAACGTCGATCCTCCAACTCGGCGGGCTGCTGCAGTCGCGGTCATTGCAAATCCTTATGCCGGAAAGTACGTGGAAGATTTGTCTGAGTTGATGACGATCGGCGAGGAGCTCGGTGAACTGCTCACGCTGCGCGCGGTCGCGGCTTTGGGAGTTCCCGCGACCAGTGTCGAGAGCTATGGCAAGGCTGCGGCTGTCGGCGAAAACGGCGAGATCGAGCACGCCGCAGCGATTCTGCATCCCAAACTTGGTGCGCCAGTAAGGCGAGTCCTCGGAAAAGGCGTTGCCCTTATTCCATCTTCAAAGAAGCGCGGCGGAATGGGTGTTGCCCTCGATATTCCTGTTGGGCACAAAGACGCCGCATTCGTTCGCAGTCACTTCGACGGCATGGAGGTACGAATCAATGATGCTCCGCGAGCCAACGAAATTGTAGTGGCGGTCGCGGTCACGGACAGCGGGCGGCCGCTGGCACGCGTCGGCGGGTTGACGAAGGACGAGCTCAAGGGCGAAGACGGGTTGCGGTGACATTTTGATAGAACTGCCGTTTACTGCTTTACAACCTCTGGCACCGTCGTCGCGGGCGGCGTGTTGCGGCTGCGTTGCGCGCTCACCACGCCGTCGATAATCACCATCCCAATCCCGGGCAAGTCTCCGCGCTGAATGCTTTCCAGTACTGTTTTTCCTGGGGAATGCTGGGCTCTGTCGATCATCACGAAGGTTGCGGCGCGGCTGGGTTCGATCAGGCCGCAGTCAAGATTACGGATTCTTGCGGTGTTTCCCGTGGCGAAGCAGACAGCGACTTCGGCAGGTACATCTGCGAGAGATGACAGCAGGGAGATCAGGCGCAGGATGCCGAGCGGTTGCACTCCGGAACCGGCGGGTGAATCTGTACCCAGGATTACTCGATCTAGTTTCTTCAGTTCTCTCGCTGTGCGCAACGTGAGCAGCGCGGCTTTTTCGTTGCCGTTGTGGACAATTTCGAGAGCGCGCGGCGATTGCTCGCACAGCGCGACGATCTGATCATCCGGTAGAGCGGTGTGGCCGCCGTTGATGTGGCCGATGACATCGGCATCGGCGGCAAGCACGATATCTTTATCGATCAAACTGGAGCCGGGAATCGAAGGGCCGCCGGTGTGAATTGTGCTTTGAATGCCATATTTTCGTGCCCAGGCGACCATCTGGCGAGCGGTCGCGCCATCTTTCACGCTGCCCAAGCCGACCTCGCCGAGCATGGTGACACCAGCGGCTGCAAGGTCTTTGAAATCCTCCTCCACCATTCCGTGCTCGATCACGGGAGCGCCCGCGTGAATTCTCACGCCGCCGGGACGGAACGCTGAAAAAGCTCGCTGGGCAAAGATCGCCATGGCTTTTACGCCGACCACATCTTTCGGGCGGCCAGGGGTGTGCACTTCGCCGGCGGAGATCATGGTGGTGACTCCACCGTGCAGGTAGCTGTCGATCCAGCCGATCTGGTTCTGGCGCGGGGTCCAGTCGCCGGCGACGGGATGAACGTGGCTGTCGATCAATCCGGGCGCGAGGGTTGTGCCCTTGGCATCGATGACGAGGGTCGCGCCTTCTGGGTCAATGTCTTTTTGTTTGCCGACGGCGGCGATTTTCCCGTCCACGGCAAGCACGGTGTCGGCGTCGAGAATCGGGCTTTTCAGATCGCCGCTCAGCAGCAGACCAATGTTGCGGATCAGAAGGCGTGACATCGAGCGCACCTCTTTAAGTTGAGAGTTTGACGAAACCGCCATTGTTTGCAAACAATGTTATAAGCTTGTTCTTATTTCGGCGACGGCGATTGGCGGAATGGCAATCCTATCTCGCAATCTCGTTTTCTGGGAAGTCGACACGCAGGCCGACTTTATGCTGCCCGGCGGCAAGCTCTACGTGCCCGGCGCGGAACGGTTGCTCCCCAATATTCGCAGGCTTACGGACGCCGCCCGCCAGGGACGCGTCTTTCTGGTGTCGCATGGTTGCTTCCACACGAAGGATGATCCTGAGTTCAATACGTTTCCGCCGCATTGCGTCAAAGGCACCGCCGGCTGTGCAATTGTTTCGGAAGCGCTGACGGAAAAAGTTGTCACCGTAACGAACGAGGCCACGGCTGCACTACCGCGGGACCTTTCCCAGTACCAGCAGATTCTCCTCGAGAAGCAAACGCTCGACATTTTCGAAAGCCGGTACGCCGGGGAACTCGTAAAGCGATTCGGAGACGATACAGAGTTTGTTGTTTTTGGCGTGGTGACGGAATATTGTGTACGATTTGCGGCGAAGGGATTGCTCGAACTTGGCCGCTGCGTTTACGTGGTGCAGGATGCGATCGAAACTTTGAAAGCTGAGGATGGACGAAGGACCGTGGGCGAACTACAGGCTCTCGGGGCAAAGTTCATCACTACGGATCAGGCGCTCGCGCTGGTCAGCGGTCCAAAATAAGAGCGCCCGAATCCGGTGGGAAGTCGCCTACTACGGCAGGAATTTTCCTGAGCTTCCTCTTGCGATGCGACAATGGACAAGGTCCAAATGAAATGAAAGGAATCTTTTCTCGGCTTGTCGTCCTGTTTCTCTTGACCACTTTCCACCCGTTTCTGGCAGGACAAACTTCTGATCCGGTTTCAAAAAAACCCCCGCAAGAGTACACGTTTGCGATCGTTCGGGCGTTTCCTCATGACACTTCGGCCTTTACCCAGGGTCTCGCATATCGTGACGACTTCCTATATGAGGGCACGGGCATTAGTGGCCGGTCTTCGCTTCGCAAAGTTCGCCTTGAGACGGGCGAGGTTATTCAGCAAGTTAATCTGGGGTCTGCATTCTTTGGTGAAGGAATCACTCTCGTCAAAGACAAAGTGCTCCAGCTTACCTGGAAATCAGGGGTGGGTTTTGTATACGACCTGAACAATTTTCATCTGTTGCGGCAATTTTCGTACTCTGGGGAAGGTTGGGGCATTACGGCAAATGACCGGGAAGTCTTCATGAGTGATGGGACATCGGAGATTCGTGTTCTGGATGCCGAGACGCTTCAAGAAAAACGGCGCTTTAGGGTCCACGATGGGTCGAGACAGGTTGAGCAACTGAACGAACTGGAGTTCGTGGAAGGGCAGATCTTCGCCAACGTGTGGCACAGTAATCGGATTGCTAGGATCTCTCCGCAGAGCGGCGATGTAGTCGGATGGATCGACCTGACGGGGCTTCTGAACCCAGTTTATCGTCTCGAACCGGAAGCCGTGCTAAACGGTATCGCTTACGATCCAATTCGGAAGCGCCTGTTTGTGACAGGAAAACTGTGGCCAAAAGTCTTCGAGATCGGCTTGCTCCGAAACGTCACAGGTAGGCCGCGCGGACTCTACTTCGGGCGCTAGGGGAAACGCACATCCAAGCTGTAAATCTCCTGCGTGCTTCGGTCCCGCATCAGCAGCGGTGAGTCATCGGGAGCCAGTCCGACCCAGAACTCCCAGGGATCGAAGCCGCGCGGAATATCCTTCAGGCTGAGCAAGCGTTCCATTTTGCCGTTGGGCACACTTACCCGCACCAGATCATCGGTTTTGCCGGAATAATCCTCGGCATACAAATACTTGCCATCGTGCGACCAGTTCTCAAAACCGAAGCGCGATACGGCGAGCTGCGTCCAAGCCTTCTTCTCCAGGTCGTAGAGCATCAGTTTGGTCGAGTCCGAGGAGAGCGCGGCTAGATAGCGTCCGTCTGGTGAAGAGCGGGGACTGAAAAGATTTTCCGAGCCCGGAATATCCGAGACTTGCGAAGTCTTCAAGTCAACGATGTGAATGTTAGGGCCAGCTGCGGTCCCGTATTCCAGCCATGGGACTCCGGCAAATACGATGGAATCGCCTGTGGACATCCATGTAGGATCGCCCTGATTGAGGTTGCCTGCGGTCACTTCGCGCGGCGTGCCGCCTTCGGCTGCGATCGCGAAGATTTTCCATGGTTTTCCCGGAAGCGATGCCATAAATGCGATCTGGGTTCCATCCGGAGACCAACGCGGCGAATGCGCCTGCATCGGTGGATAGGTCAGTTGGGTCCGAGAACTTCCGTCCGGTTTGCTGCGCCACAGCGTGAGTTCGGGATGCGCCACGTAAGTGACCTCGCCGTTGGGCTGGATATCGGCCTCGCCCGCGGAAACTCCGGGAAGATAGATGGAGAACTGCGACTTCCGATCCAAGCCGATCAAATCGAAGCGGCGCTGCTGGCCGATCACGAACAGCTTTTTTCCATCCGGGCTCGGCGTCGGATTGCTGAACATGAGCGGCCCTATGGTGAGCTGCGTCGGTTCAGATCTGGCCTTGCGAAAAAGGGATGGACCATCGCGAAGGGACCAGATGTTCTGGGTGTGGTCGCGAGTCGATGCAAACAGGTAGTAGTCTCCCTGTGGCGTCCAGGTTCCGTCGGACTCTTGGGCTGGCTTGTTCCAGTCGGGCAGCACCGAGTGCAAACCTTTCCCGTCGGCCGAAACCTCCCACAAGGAAGAAGTGCGCTGGTCGGTGTTCCGGATGGTGAAGCGCAAGCGGCGGCCATCGGGAGAAAATCGCGGCGCAAAAGGAACTCCCGGCACGGTGACGAGTTCCCGGGAATCACTTCCGTCAGAATTGCACACGTACAAACGTGACTGCCTGGCGTACACGATGCGTTGGCCGTCGGGCGCCCAGGTAGCGGCGTGTGCAAGGATGTTTCCCACGGGCCGGGATGAGCCTGCAGGGAGCGGCAGGATCCAAACCGGCCACTCGGTCTCCGAACCTTCCGCCATGCCTTTCACCAGCAATTCAGAATGGCCCGGGTTGAAATCATAGATGTCGGCGCTCGGCAGTGAGCTTGGTACCGGAGCGGTTTCTCCACCCGAAGTCGAAACCTGCATCAGGACCGAGTGGCCGCTCAGATATTCAGAAAAGTACAACCGGGTGCCGTCCGTGACCAGAGAGCGCTTGGAGGTGCCGTCGTTGGTAATCTGCAGCGAAGCAATCACCGCTGGAGGAGACTCCGGCGTTCTCAGGAACAGTATGAGCGCAACAAATGCTACGACGGCAACGAGCGCCGCTGCCAGCCACGGGAGGACTCTAGTTTTGGGTTTAGGGTGGACCGTGGTGAAGGCCGTCGCGAACAGAGCGCGGATTCTCTCTTTCGAATCCGGCGCTGGCCTCGTGGCCGTTCCGGAAGTCGAGACCTGGCCTGACTCCAATTCGCGGCGCAGGCGCTGCAAATCAAGCCGCATCTCAGACGCACTTTGATAGCGCTGCGCGGGATCTTTCTCGAGGGCCTTCTTTACGATGCGTTCGAGTTCCGGAGGGGTCGCAGGGTTAAAGCGCAGAGGCCACTCCGGCACGCTGTGAATGAGAGAGTCAAAAAATGCGGCCGTAGTCTGTCCCTGGAAAGGCAGGACTCCCGTTGCCATCTCGTAGAGCACGACACCGAAGGAGAACAGGTCGGTACGGGAGTCCAGCGGGCGGCCGAGAGCCTGCTCCGGCGACATGTAAGGGATGGTTCCGAGAGCTGAGCCTGGGCGAGTAAGATCCTCGGGCGATTGTGTGACACCCCCGAAGGTGTTGCCGCTGACATGGGCTTCGTTGTCCGCGGAGAGCTTCGCCAGGCCGAAGTCGAGAATCTTGGGGTTTCCGCGCTTGGTGACAAAAATGTTTGTCGGGTTAATGTCGCGGTGAATGATGCCGTGGGTGTGGGCGGCGTCCAGGGCGTCGGCGATCTCGATTCCGAGCGCCAACAGGGTTCCAATTTCCAGCGGACGCCCGGCAATGCGGTGCTTCAGGGGCAGTCCGTCGAGAAACTCCATGGCGATGAAGGCTTCGCCATCCTGCTCGCCAATGTCGTAAATAGTGCAGATATTGGGGTGATTCAGTGCGGACGCGGCCTGGGCTTCGACTTGGAAACGGGCGAGGGAACGGGGGTTTCGGGCAACTTGTTCGGGCAGGAATTTGAGCGCGACGAAACGGTGCAGGCGCGTGTCTTCAGCCTTGTAGACGACGCCCATCCCGCCGCCACCGAGTTTCTCGACAACGCGATAGTGAGAGATGGTTCGCCCGATCACTGAGCAGAATCCTACGTTGGTGAAACGGGGCAAGTCAACGAAACGCGCGAAGTTGGCAGAGGACGCCAGGGTTGGCCATAGTCAGCCTGCGAGACACTCAATTGCCCGTACTGCGTCGGGCGAGAGCGCCAGGCGGGAGCTGGCGAGATCCTGCTTCATGTGTTCGGCGTCGGAAGTGCCGGTCAGCGGGAGCATTCCGACCATGCGGGAGAAGGCGAAGACAACCTGAGCCGGAGTGGCGTCGGCGGCTGTGGCGAGGCTGGTGACCACAGGATGGTGGAGCACCTCTGGGTTGGCGGTGAGCAGCGAGAATCCCTGATAAATGATTTTATGCTCGCGGCAGAACAAGCGCACGTCGCGGTCCCAGCCGAGGCGGGCGTAGCAGCGGTTTTGCACGAATGCAGGAGTTTCGGAGCGGCCGGACATCCGCTCAAGGTGCTGCAGAGAAACATTGCTTATGCCGAGCAGACGTGTGCGGCCGGCATCGCGCTCCTTCGTCATGGCTTCCCAGACTTCGGCGTCCGCGTCGGTCCAGTCGTAGGCGGAGGAGGGTCCGTGCAGCACATAGCTGTCGACATAGTCGGTTCCGAGATGCTCGAGCGAACTGGCCATCGATTGTGCGACCTGAACAGAAAGGCTAGCCGCGGGATCGTAAGGCAGGCGGTGGTCCTGGCCGGGCCGATAGGTGAATTTCGTTTGCAGAAAAAGATCGGCGCGGGTGACCGCTCCTGCGCGATAGGCGGCGGTTAAGCCCTGACCAACTCCGGCCTCGAAGTAGTGCCGCCTCTGATTGGCGGTGTCGATGCCTCGAAAGCCCATGCGGAGCGCGAGTTCTACGAGGGCTGGAGTGCGGTCTTCCTTCCAGGCAGTGCCGTAGAGAAAGTCAGGAAGGGATGGAGGTTGCGGGGTTGGCATGGCGCTATTCTTTCACGGCACGCCAGACCGCGTGGGGGAGCGGGCTTTTCTTTTATAATCGCTCCGGTTTCCGGGAGGCGTTCGCGAATGGCCGAAGAAAAGCGAGACCGCGAATTGGGCATGGGGTGCCCGATTTCGCGACGGGATTTTCTGAACGGAGCGGCAATCGGGATCGGTGGCGTGCTGGCAAGTCAGAGTGCGCTGGCGGTACTGGCGCCGGCGGAGTTCACGCTACAGACTGGTTTACCGCAGGCCGATGCGCCGCCCTTCGCGCCCGAGAAGGTGGTGGACTATTATCCTCCAGCACTCACCGGCATGCGCGGGAACCATGATGGCACATTTACTTATGCGCACCGCTTGCGCGATGGCGAGGCTTGGGATGCCGACGGCGGCGCACAGTCGTCGGGTGAAACGTATGACCTGGTTGTGGTCGGAGGGGGAATCAGCGGACTGGCGACAGCGTACTTCTTCCGCAAGAGCGCGGGTGACAAAGCGCGAGTGCTGGTGATCGACAATCACGACGACTTCGGCGGACACGCCAAGCGCAACGAGTTCCGTTCGGGCGACCGCATGCTGCTCAGCTACGGGGGAACGCAGTCGATCGAAAGCCCGGGGAAGTACAGCGCAGAAGCGAAGGAGTTGCTGGTCGAGTTGGGTATCGACACGCAGAAGTTCTACAAAGCTTACGACCAGAAGCTGTATGCGTCGCGGAAACTGGGTACCGGCTTTTTTTTCGATAAGGAAACGTTCGGCGAAGACCGGATCGTCGCGGGTTTGGGAACGATACCTTGGGCCGAGTGGCTGGCGAAGACGCCACTGAATGACGAACTGCGGCGGGACATTGCACGCGTGTATACGGACAAAGTGGATTATCTGCCTGGGCTCTCGCGAGAAGAAAAGATAGCGAAGTTGTCGAAGATCAGCTATGCGGGTTTTTTGACCAACGTCTGCAAGGTGCATCCGGAGGCTTTGAATTTTTTTCAGAGTTATACCCATGACCTGTTTGCGGTGGGGATCGATGCCGTGCCGGCGATTGAGTGCTACATGGCGGGCGACGATTATGGCGGGGTTACTTACGCCGGGTTCCAGGGAATGAACCTGGAGGACGACGAAAAGGAAGAACCGTACATTTTTCACTTTCCCGATGGAAATGCTTCGATCGCGCGCTTGCTGGTGCGGGTTCTGATTCCGGGCGCGGTTCCCGGGAACACCATGGAGGATGTGGTGACGGCGCGGGCCGACTACAGCCGGCTGGACCGGGTTGGAACAGGCGTCCGCATTCGCCTGAACAGTACGGTTGTGAATGTGAAGCACACGGGTGCAGGGACGGCGAAAGAAATTGAGGTGGCGTACGTCCGGGGAAAGAAGTTGCAGTCGGTTCGAGCCAAGCAGTGCGTGCTCGCCTGCTACAACACAATGATTCCGTACTTGTGTCCGGAGTTGCCGGAGAAGCAGAAGGAAGCGCTGGCATATCTGGTGAAGGCGCCGCTGGTGTACACGCACGTCGCGATACGAAACTGGACGTCGTTTGAAAAACTGGGAGTGCGCCAGATCGAGGCTCCGGGAAGTTATCACGTGTACACCGCTCTCGATTTTCCGGTGAGCCTGGGCGATTACTCATTTCCCAGCAAGCCGGAAGAACCGATGGTGCTCTTTATGATTCGCACGCCGTGCAAGCCGGGATTGCCCATGCGCGACCAAAATCGGGCGGGCCGGGCGGAGCTGTTGCGTACGCCGTTCTCGACGTTCGAGCGCAATGTGCGGGACCAACTGGGGCGGATGCTGGGGAGTGCGGGCTTCGATCCGGCGCGGGATATTGATGGGCTTACGGTGAACCGGTGGGCGCACGGATATGCGTACTCCTACAATCCGTTGTTCGATCCAGACTGGGCCGAGGAGGAGAAGCCGTGGGTGGTCGGCCGCAAACCATTCGGACAGATTGCGATTGCGAACTCGGATGCGGGTGCTTCGGCTTACACCGATGTGGCGATTGATCAGGCGTATCGGGCGGTCAGTGAACTGGGAGCGCGGAAGTCTTGACCGCGCGTGCGAGGATGCTCAGTTCCGTGGTGAAGGCTTGTCAAGGGCGGCTTTCAGAGTTTCGAAGGCATGCTTCTGATAGGGTTCGGTGTCCTTGCGGGTGAAGACGGGAGTCACAGTCTCCACTTGAGTCCGTGCCGCATCGTAGTTGCCGCGGCGATACGCGATTTCGGCCTGCGCCAGCGTTACACCAGCGCCCCAGTCTGGATCGCCGGCGAGTTGCGCGACCGCCGGAGCATCGATCTGCTGCAAAAACTTAGTGGCCTCGTCCAATTTACCCAAGCCAATCAGGCAACTCGCCAAAGAGTAGGCCGCGCCTCCAGTCAGTCCAGCACGCGGTCCAAATGCTTTCACCGACGACTCGTAGGCTTTGCGCGCATTCGATTCACCCTCGCGATAGTGTCTCCCGCGGCATTGCGCAAGCGAACCATCGGCGAGAGTCCCAACCGCAAAAAAAGAAAGCGGCCCCTGTTTGCGAACGGCGAGTTCGTGGATTGCCAAATCATCGCGGATCGCATCGTCCCAAAGCTCAAGGCTGCCTTCTGACTGGGCTCGCGTAGTCAACAACTGCATCGTTAGTTCGTGATCCGGACCAAGCCGGGACAAAAACTCCGGATAGATGGCGTTGGCCTCCTTCACGGCTTCTGCGTTTTTATTCTGAATCATGAAGGCCTGCGCCAGATTCAGGCGGACCCGCAACACGTGGGGACTGTCCGGTCCGGCAACACGAGTGAAGGCAACGATAAGATCACGGAACGTTTGCTCCGCTTTGGCTCCCTCACCCATGCGAATGTAGGAAAATCCCAGCCTTTGTTTGAAAGTTAAGCGCGCGCTCTCGTCGAATTCGGGAAGGAACTCCGCTTTGTCCAGAGCCGCCTGGAAGTTTTCCGCCGCGGACTTCGCATTGTTCTCAATGAGTGCGATCATGCCCTGCGCGGAGAATAGCCAGACGGCCAAATCCGGCCGCGGATGCGGAAGTTTTGCGATTAGAGCTTTTTGTTGTTCGAGAATTGACTTGGCTAATGGGAGCGAGTCCTTCTCGTAGCTGCGTGTCTCCAGGGTGGCTCGTTGCAGCCGAACGATGACTGCATCCTGGGAGAGATCGCCATCCACTTGCCTGAAAAGGGTCGCGGCTCGGTCATATTCCTGTCGGGCGTCCGGATAATCCGTACGGTTATCGAGAGCTCGGGCGATGGTTTGGTGGAGGCGCGCGGCGATCAACGGTTCGTTTATGAATTGCCGGTCGATGCTGGGCGAGGCTTGCTTGATTGTGTCCATCAGCGACTCGCTAGACTTACCGCTCACAAATGGATTGCCGCGCCCGAGCAGATCATCGGAGAGAAAACGGTTGATGGAGCTGGCAATCGCGGTCTGGCGATTGGCCTTATCGCGTTCGCGAGCGGCTCTGCGGTAAAGCGTGAAGCTGACAGCCAATCCAGCCGCCAATGCGATGACCGCAAACACCACCCAAGGTTGCCGCGCGCGGGTCTCGGCGAGCTTGCGCTCGGCGAGCTGCGCCCACAGTCTGGCAGCTTCCAGTTCGTCGCGCTTGATTCGGCGCTGCTCCAGCGTGAGCAAACGCTCGACCAGATCGGCTGTGCTGTTCAGGCGTTTGGCTGGATCGCCACAGGCGGCATCCGCAATATCTTCACGGAGTAGGGGGTCTTTGATCTCGGCTTCCCATCCGGGCGCGAGAGGCTTGCGGAAATCGGCAACGGTCAATTGGTAGAGCATGACGCCGAGAGCATAGACATCTGCGCCGGCGCTGGGAGATTGGCCAGCCAGGACCTCGGGAGCCAAATACATCAATGTGCCGGTCAACGACTGGGCTTCAAACGAAGCGGTCTGAGTAAATCCCAGGTTCGTGATTCCCAATGCGTGCAGGCGCGAGGGATCGAATAAGGAAGCGCTGCCGAAGTCCGCGAGTTTGATCTGCCAGCCTCCGTTGCTTGCGGGTACGACTAGAATGTTGGCGGGTTTAAGATCTTTGTGAAGTACGCCAATGCCGTGCGCGGCTGCAACAGCCTGGGCAACGTCAACCAGCAGGTGAAGGCGGTCATCGTAGGAAACTTTGGATAGACCTCCCTGCATCTCGGCCCATTCCGCCAGGTTCGGTCCGGCGTATTCGCTTTCGAGAAAGAAAGGAGACGTCTCGAAATTCCATTCCAATATTCGGATAAACTCCGGCCGATCCCCCAGCGATTCGCGCAAGAAACGCGAGATCGTGATCTCTCGCTTCAGGCCTTTCAAGCGCGCTCCGTCGGCGGCGAACTTGAATACGCGTTGCTCGTGGGTTTTGGGATTTTCGGCGAGCCAGACTTCGCTCGATCCGGAGACGTCCATGGGGCGAGATAGTCGCCACTGCTCGCGTCCCGGAACCGTCTCACCGGCCTTGAATCCAAGTTCGGGCCCGGCTGCGGCGGCAACCGTTTTGCAATAGACCGGGACGGCCAGCCGGTAGCCGACACGGGGAACAGTAACAATCACCGGATGGTCTTCGTCCACCATCGCCTTACGCAGTTTGGAGACAGCCGTGGCCAGTGACCCATCCACCACCATCACATCGGGCCAGACGGATTCCAGCAATTCTTCCTTGGTCACGACCTCGCCGGCATGGAGAAGAAGCTGCAACAGGATGTCAAGGGGCTTGGATTCCAGATCTACCGGCACGCCTTTGACTCGTAACGCCCGCCCTAGTTCATCAAATTCGTAGTCGGCAAAACGCCACAGACGGCCTGAAGTCTCCGCAACTTCACCCGCAGATTCCTTGTAATTCATAAAATTAGGCACGCTTTAGAGTTCTTAAGAATTCCGTCAGGAACGCAGCGGGGAGGTTGCGGACTGTTCGCCGACGGACAATGGCAAGCGAAAACATTGTGCCACGAACCAGGTCGCCGAGCACGCAAATTATGCAAAGCGCATGGTGATGCAAAATATTTCACATTGCAAGCGGTGCGATCTGAAAAACCGAGGTTATCGATTCCGGGGTTCTATGCGAGGACGTTTAGGCCGCTCTGGCTTCCATATACGCCTTCTAATATGGATGTCGTGAGGTCAGGAGCGCTGGAAGAAGCAGTACTCGGATTAATCGCACTGAGCAGTGCTTCGACCAACTGCACGGATTGGGCAGCGGCGTTGATCTCGTTTGTCTCCGATGGTGAAGTAGAATTTTTCAAGTCGCTCTGAACAGCCGCAAGGGCAGACTGGGCGGTGGATAGATTGCCGGAGCTCAGTGCGCTGCCGAGCGATGACAGATCGGTAGAGAGCTGAGAAATGCTAGATGCAGTGCTTCCGCTGGCCGCGGCGGAATTTTGGAAGATAGTCTGAAGGGTCTGGAATGCCGACTGGGCGCCGTTCAGGTCCCCGGAAGCAAGACTGTTTTGCAAAGTCTGCAGAGTCTGCTGCACCTGAGTGGAGTTGCTTGACGAGAGAACGTACTGGCTGAGGCCTGCGGCCGAAATCGAATCGATAGTCATTGTTCCGCCTTGTCCGCGCGGGAAGCATGAGCCCCACTTCCACTTGTCTGGCTATCGGCAGTCTCGTCCGAAAACTTTAGGACATTCTTGAGTGTGTGATCGTACGGCAAGCCTGTTTTCTTCGTGTGCGTCCTGACACGCTGTGTCTTGCGCTGTACGCAGTGTTCGGGTGTCTATCTCTGAAAATCCTTAGAAATCCTGAGTTTTTAAGGGAATCTAAATTTGGTCCGCGCCTTGCTTTCTATTTGCCGCGTCGGCTTCACGGTTTATAGTTCTGCGTTCAGAAAGCAGGAGTCATGAGACGAACATCTCTCGTCTCGGTCCGTTCAGCAGTTGCGGCTGGCTTCATCGTGGTTCTTTTGCTGGGTGCGGTCATGATCTGGCGCGCCTCGCGAGCGCTGCATTCAGCGGAACAGGATGTCCGCTCGGAACATGAGATCCGCTTTGTGGTTCGGCCGCTTCCCGCGGTGAACACCGATTTCGAGCCGATCAGTTCTTCCGCGGTATTCTTCCAGGCCGCGCGTTTCCAGGATCATCTCTATGTGGCCGGCCCAGGGGGGCTGCTTGAATATGATCCGTCTGGCGGTCTGCTGCACCAATACGCCGTAGGCCGCGAACTCCCGGGATCGCCACTGATCGCGCTTGCTCCCGCCGTTTTGGCCGACGCCCGCGAACTTGAGCTCATCCTTGCGACTGCCAATGACGGGCTGCTTGCTTTCAATGGGCGCTCTTTTCGGCAGATCTTCCCGTATGACTCTGATACACGCGCCATCACGACGATTTTGTCCGCCGCTTCCGGTCATCTTCTTATTGGGACCAAGAAGCGGGGCGTCCTTGTCTACGACGGGAAGCAGATTACGGCGCTTCACTCCACGTTGAAAGCCATCTACGTGACCGCTCTTGCGGGCAGCGAGTCCGATCTTTGGATCGGTACTCTGAGCGGCGGCGTTCTTCACTTCCATGCGGGCGAGACCGATAGCTTCGCTGAAGCTCAGGGATTGCCGGACCCTCAAGTCACATCTCTGGCGGTCGCCGGTGACACCGGCTACGTCGGCACGCCGCTCGGCGTAGCGGTATTCGATCGCGGGCGGCTTTCCCGTGTGCTCGCGCCTGGAGTATTAGCCACCGCTCTGTTCGCGACGCGCGATCAGCTTTTCGTCGGGTCTGAAGACCAGGGAGTGATCCCGGTTCAGCTGGCGGATCGCCACTCCAATCCAAATGCCGGCCAGGATTCGCAATTGTCGGAAGTGCGGCAGCTTTTTGTTTCAGCGGAGACGCTGTTCGCGGTGGCTCGTAGTGGGCTCTATCGGAGGAAGCCTCGCGAATTTGGGTGGCAGCGCGTACTCGAAGCGGGGGCGGCTACTCTTGGCGATCGCAATATTTCCGCGCTGGCAACCGATGGGAGCGGCCGCCTCTGGGTCGGGTATTTCGATCGGGGCCTCGATATTCTTGCTGCAGACAGCAGCCGCGCGATCCATGTCGATGACGAACATGTGTTTTGTGTCAACCGCATCTTTCCCGACGTGAGGGCCGGCACAATTGACGTCGCTACCGCCAACGGCTTGGTTCGCTTCGACAATGCAGGCAACGAGCAGCAGGTACTGACTCGCAGCGACGGACTAATTGCCGATCACGTTACCGACATTGCCGCCTACCGCGACGGGCTTGCCCTCGCGACTCCCGCCGGACTAACCTTCCTCGACTCGACCGGCGCGCGCAGCATGTATGCATTTCACGGTTTGGTGAATAACCATGTGTATGCGCTCGGCGTTTTCGGCGACGAGCTCATGGCCGGCACGCTCGGGGGGCTTTCGGTGCTCGACAAAGGGAACGTTGCGGCGAACTACACCACAGCGACTTCCAACCTGATGCACAACTGGATCACCGCCGTTGTCCCGGTCGGCGGCGAGTGGATGGTCGGCACTTACGGTGCGGGCATTCTCGGACTCGATCGGTCCGGGCGTTTCCATTCTTTCGAGAAGGCTTCCCGACAATTTGAAGTGAACCCCAACGCGATGCTGGTAACTCCCGACTATGTTCTGGCGGGCACCTTGGGAAACGGTCTGTATCTCTATGATCGGCAATCCGGACGCTGGTCGGTCATTGCCAGCGGCTTGCCCTCCTTGAACGTGACCGCGCTCGCTCGCGGCAATGGCTATATCTACGTTGGCACGGACAACGGGCTAGTCCGCATTCCGGAGCAGAAGCTGCACTTATGAAAAACTTTGCTTTGCTGGTTCTGATCTGGCTGCTGACGCCGACGCTGCTGATTGCCGACGCAGGCATCCTTATTCCTCGCGACAAGCAGCAGCCCGATCCCGCAATCCTATCGCTCGAAGAAATGGAAATTACCATCCGCGTCGACAATGGCGATGCGCAGGTCTTTGTGCGCCAGGTTTTTGCCAATCACACTGGCGGCATTCAGGAAGGAAACTATATTTTCGCTCTACCCAGCCATGCCATCATCTCCGATTTTGCCACGTGGGACGGGCCTACAAGGATTCCCGCCGTCATCCTCGAACGCAAGCGCGCCGAGGAAATCTTCAATCAGCTGAAGCAGCAGGCGATCGATCCCGGCCTTCTTCAAATGGGCGAACATGGCGCCGAAGAGGTCAAGCGCACTTCCGTTTTCAGCGCTCGCATCGTGCCCATTCCCGCCTTCGGAACCAAGCGCCTGGAGATCGAGTATCACGAGTCGATTCCGGTGGAAAATCTGAAGTCGTATTTTGCCATTCCGCTGCGCCCGGACGCATATCAGGCCCAAGCTGCGCGCCATCTCCGCATTAATTTTGAGCTGCGCACGGCGCACGCGATTCGCAACCTCCAGTCGCCCGCAAAGAGTTTCCCCCTGCAACTCGATCAGAATACGGATCACCTCGTCCAAGGCCACTTCGAAGGTGAGAACGTTAACCTGGGCGAAGACTTCGTGATCACCTATGACCTGGACCCGGCCGCGTCAGACACGCTGCAGATTCTGACCTATCGCAATCCGGTGAGCGGCCAGCCTTTGCCAACCGAAAGCGCGCCCATTCGCAGCACGAACGAACCTGGCTTCTTTGAAGCCGAAGCGCTGCTCGGGCTCGGGAGTGGCTCCGTTCCTGGAGCAGGCGAAGCCAGCGGCCCTTCTAAGACCGTCATCGTGCTGTTCGATACATCGCTTTCCATGCAATGGGAAAGACTGGAGCGCAGCTACCAGGCTCTGGAAACACTGCTGCGAACTCTCCGCCCCACCGACCACTTCAGCCTCATACTCTTTAATACCGAAATCCACGCTTTGCCACTCAGTTCCGCGGATGGCGGCAACGTTCAGCACGCCATTGAACTTGTCCGTGCCAGCCGACTGCGCGGCGGCACTGACCTGCAACGTGCCCTGCAAGCCGGATTGCAGCAAGCCACGGCACCCGGCACGGTGAACACTTACCTGGTAATTCTGAGCGACGGTGGTGCGACCCGTGGTCCCATCACGAATAGCAAGCTCGCGACGTGGTATGCATCGGCGTGGAAGCAACTCCCGCAGATCCAGCGCCCGCGCACTTATATTCTTGCCGTCGGCGACGATGCGAACCTGCCGCTCTTCCGCATGCTTGCCCGCCAGGATGGAGTCCTTGAACACGTGCTTTCGACCGAGCCTATGGAGTTCAAACTGAACTCGTTCCTCTCGAAGATCGGGCGTAGTCCCATCGGCCAGCTCGATCTTACGATCGCACCGGAAAGCGCTGTGGATACCATCTACCCGCTCCAGGCAGCAACGTTTTCCGGATCGCTGGCCTCGTGGGTGGGGCGTTACCAAAAGCCGCAGGAGAACGTGGGCTTTACGGTCCAGGGCGCGTGCGACGGTGCTCCCGTGGAGATTGCGGGCAAAGTCAATTTCCCGCGCGAGTCTTTCGATCATCCGCAACTGCCTCGTCTTTGGGCGCGTGCGCGGGTCGATGCCCTGCTCGAAAAGATCGAGCGCGAAGGCGAAGATCAAGCCACCATCGACGAAATTATCCGCCTGGCGCGCCAATACAAGTTCGTCACGCCTTACACCTCGTTCCTGGCCGCGCCGCGTGCGCTGCTGCGTCCGCGCGTCATCCGGCCCGGCGATCCCATACTACGAGTGAGAACCGACCCATCGATCGCTTCCGTGGTTGCTCTGTTCCCCTTCGGATTGATGCAGCCACTGCGCTATCTCTCCTCGGAAGATATATGGCAGACGCGCTTTCTTGCTCCCACTGACATGCAGGATGGGACCTACACCGTGCGCCTCATCCTGCGCGACCGGTTGGGGCGGACGTATCGTGAGTCGAAGACGTTCGTAATTGCCAGCAAGCCGCCGGTAGTCGAGGTGAAGCTTGACCGCAAACGCTTCCAGCGCGGCCAGGCGATTGACCTGAAGGTCCAGGCTTCGCAGAGCACTCGCACTCTGATGGCGCGGCTGGAGGGTGGAGCACCGGTTGAGCTCAGGTGGGATGCGCGCGCGGCCGCCAACACCGGCGAACTACTCATTCCCGAGCAGACGATCCCCGGTTCTTACAAGCTCACGGTTACCGCCGAAGACATTGCCCACAACATCGGCACCGGGGAGGTGCAGATTGAAGTCCTTCCTTAACTCATCGCGCAAAAGCATATCGCGTCAGCGCACACGCCTGCTTGCCCTGGCTGTGTTTGTTCTTGTGGTCGGCTCAGGCGTCGCCGCGCTGGGCGAACTGCCCTCGTGGATTCGCAACATCGAAGATTCAAGCGCACTGGACGCCGTGTTCTTCCTCATGATGCCCTTGCCCGGAGGTGCCGTGGCCTTTCGCCGGCCCCCGCGCGAAACGCGTCCTGCGCTCTTGGACCTGATCAAGAACCAGCCCCGCAATGCCGAGCTGCATTCGCTGCGCGCTCTGGAAGATGAACAGCAACTCGACTTTACCGCCGCCGAGTCGGACTGGAAATCCTACGTCGAGAATTCATCGGACAAGATCGAAGCTCAACTCGCTCTTGCCGACTTCTATCATCGCTGCTTTCGTCCAGCGGACGAGATCAAGACGCTATCGTTGGTGGCCAACGCTGCGCCCCTTGCGGCGGAGAAACTCACGCCACCGGCGCAACAGCCCTCCTGGCAGGCATTTGAGCGCATCTTCAGGATTGTGCAAGATCAGGGCCTTGCGAAAGACACCTCAATTGCCCAGTACCGCGCCTGGATCGCGCGCTATCCGCAAGAGCAATCGCTGTATGTGCACTTTCTGCATTTTCTGGTTGCGCAAAAAGAATATGCCGACGCTGGACAGCTAATCGCCGACTACCAGAAGCAGTTTCCCAGCGACCAGGTCTTTCCGGTGAAAGCGAAGGCGATGGTTGAATATCGCCACGGCTCCGCTCGCGAGGGCTTGGCAGTGTATGAGCATGAGTTCCAGCCACTCTGGGAACCTGACTTGGTAAAGAGTTATTTCGATCTGTTGCGTGAGACGCAGAATCTTCGGAAGTTTCTCGATGGGGCTCGCGCGTCGCTCGCTGCAAATCCCGAGGACCTGAACGCGACCGTGCGCATTTTTTATTACTACCAACAGCAGGGCAAGCTTGATGTGGCGCAGCAGGCAATTGCCGACTTCCGCCTTCACAAAGAAGCTGGCAAGTCGCCGTGGTCGTCGCAGGAACTCTACATCTGTGCCCGTCTTCTCGAAGACATTCACGCCTATCCCGAGGCGGCGCGCTATTACTTCGCGCTCTACAACAGCAAGGAGCGTTCGGACGCGCAAGAGCAGGCGATTGCGGGCCTCACGAATCTTTTGCTTACCGCACCGGAGACGCCGATCCGCTTTGGTTCCGGCGAGCTTTCCATGTATCGCGACATCGCCACCATGGATCAGGGACCCGGCTATCTGAACGGCATTCCTTCGTTGCTCTTGAACACAACGGAGCCAGCTTCTCAGTATTCAACGGAAGAACAACGGGCGGTGCCTTACTTTCATCGTTCTCGCGCCACCGAATTGCTGGCGTTGCTCGATGCGAAGTTTCCCGCCTCTCCGCATCGGCCCGAGCTTCACGCCAGTCTGCTCGAGTTTTATTCCGCCACGGCGGAGAGCGACGCGATGATCCAGGGTGGGCGCAACTTCCTTGCGGAGTTCCCGCAGTCGCCGCAGCGTAGCGCTGTCGCTCTGCTTATGGCCGACGCCTACTCGCGCGAAACTGACACGACGAGCGAGTTTGCTATCTACGATTCGGTACTCCAGAAACTCGCATCCCTGACACAGAACGTGCCTCTGGGATCTTCCGCGGAAGGGATGAACTCGTCCTACAACTATGCACGTCGCGCCATCAATGCTGGCGTGAGCAATGTTGACGAGGAAGCGGAAGAAGAAAGAGGAGAGGTGGAATCTGGCGCGCCGCAAGAAGACGCCGGATCTCGGGGCTCAATCAATTGGGCCTTCCAGATTAGTTCGATCAGTTCGCCTGCCCCGCAGTCCGGCGCGCGTTCGTCCGAATATGCGCGTGTTTTGGAGCGATATCTCGCTCGCCTCGTCCAAATGAAACAGATCCCGCAGGCGCTGGCGGTGCTGCGGCGCGAGATCGATCGTAATCCCGATGACCCCGGCCTCTACGAACGGCTTGCGGTATTTCTCGAACAGAACCAGTTAGGCGCCGAACAGGAAGAAGTCTACCGCCGAGCGATCTCGCGTTTTCCCGACCACTCCTGGTACGACAAGCTGGCGCGCTTCTATCTGCGCCAAAGAAGAAAATCTGACTTCGAGCAGTTAACCCGCGAGGCGATTAAGACCTTCAGTGGCAGTGACCTTGAACGGTACTTCTACAACGTCAACGGCGGCGGCCCGGCGCTGTACCTGCGCTTGAACCAGTATGCCAATCAACGCTTCCCGCACAACCCGGTGTTTGTACGTAACCTCCTAGGCGCTTACCGGAACCCTCTTACCCGCGATCCGGTTGCCTGGGAAACGTTGCTGCGCCAGCACTGGTTCGAGGAAACGAGCCTCCGCGATGAGTTCTTTGAATTCCTTTCCCGCACCGGCAGACTGGAATCGGAGTTAAGCGCTTTGCGCAAGAGTGCGCCCGATGCCGCGAGTTGGGAGAACAATCCGGCTGCCGCTGAGTTCCTCGCGAATGGCAACCTATGGCGTTCGCATTTTGAGGAGAGTGCACCTATACTGCGATCTCTCGCCGCTCAATATCCCGCCAATTCCGCAATTGCGCGCATCGCTTCATCCGTGTATCGCTCCCTGGCATACTTCGACTCTGCCGATACCGCGGTCGCTGCGCACATCGAAGACAACCTCCTCCAGACAAATCCCGGCAATACTGAAATCCTTGCACGAATTGGCGACATCTACGCTGATCGCGATCAATTTGCGCAAGCTGCTCCCTACTGGGAAAGCATCCTACGCGTTTTTCCCGGACAGGCTGACGGATACCTCGATGCCGCGACCATCTACTGGGACTATTACGATTTCGATAACGCGCTCCGCTTGCTCAACCAGGGGCGCGATCGCCTCGCCAATCCCAATCTCTACGCCTACGAGGCGGCCGCGATCTATGAGAACAAGCGTGACTATCCCCATGCCATCGAAGAATACGTAAAAGGAGCACTCGCCACTTCCGCCGATTCGCCCGCCGAGCGCCGACTGCTTGCACTCGCGCTGCGCCCGAAGCTCCGCGACCTGGTGGATCAGAGCACTGCGAAGATCGTGGCGCCATCCAATCCCTCCATGCCTGCAATCTATCTTCGCGTGAAAATTTTGGAAGCGCAGAACCGCAAGCCGGAAACGGAGACATTTCTCGACACGATTGTGAATGGCACAGCTTCCATCGAGCAGGCAGAAGATCTCGAAAACCTGGCACAGCAGAAATCGCTTGAAGCGGTCCGCCAGCACGCGCTCGAAAAACAGGCCGTGCTCACCACCGATCCGGTCGCTCGCCTTGCACTTCGCTATGCGCTGATTCGACTGTACGAAGGCCGCAAGGATCTCCAGTCTGCCGAGAAGAACGTAGAAGCGCTCTACCGCGAGAATCCCAAGATTCTTGGTGTCATCCGCTCTACGGTCGATTTCTACTGGCGCACCAAGAACTATCCGCAGGCGATTTCGGTTCTGCTACAGGCCGCCGGGTAGTGCATACCGCGAGGCTGAAGCCCACATTAATTTTGGACGCTTTGACGCGGCGCTGAAGCGCCTCTCTTCCACGTTATTGCAACCCAAATTTTACAGGCAGTCTAGGGACGGGTGATTACTTCGTTGGGGGATGAGGGAAGGACGAATTTTACATTGCGGGTGGAGTTCACTTCGAGAGTTTGGGCTACGTTGAGGGTGGAGAGCGCAATTTTTTTGTTCCAATAGCCGTCGGTGTAGTAGTCGCCACGGGCGTAGAGGATGCCGTCGGCGATGGCGTAGTCGCGGACTTCTTCGCTGTGTCCGTCACGAAAGATGAGGATCGCGGAGGGTAGGTCGTGCGGCGGAGATACGGCGGCCGCGGACGGTTGGATAGGCCGGCTACGGGATAACTTTGCGGACTGAGCGGCGCCGGGCGCGGGAGTTAGCGGCACGGCAATGCCATTGGCTGCGGTGCTCTTGATGCGAACGTAGCGGCCGTTCTGCAGTTCGATCATCAGGGGTTGCGAGGAAGAAGACGCGCCGTTGTTGAATGGACTTGCAGCGGGTCCGAAGGAATCGGCGGCAGGGCCGGCCATGCCTCGCATGGCTTGCAACAAGAACGCGGGCGGCTGGGAAGCGACGGGATAGCCGGTGGAATAGATGTCGTCGGGATCGAAGGAGTCGCCGAAGAACGGGAATGGCAGGGACGTGTAGGGCGAAGCGTAAGGGGACGAGCGGCGGAACGCGGATGGACGCTGGTTGCGCGCTAAAGCAAGACTGCCCGTGGGCAAGTGGACTGCGCGCCCGGCAGAAGCGGCGGCGTGCGCGGAGGATCCGGCTCGCTGAGCGGTGGCACAGGGCGTCAGGGCTGCTGCTAGCGAGACGAAGAGAACGATATTTCCTGCTCCGCCAATCTTACTGGACACATTTCGCGGACAAGAGTGTCCGCGCCACACTGGAGCAGCGAAGATTGCCAGGGGGTGCATATCAGTTGGCCTGGGCGGAGGGCGGCAATTGGAAGACGATGCCGTGGTCGTCGTTTTGTTTTTCGGTGGCCGGGAGATCTAGATCTGAGAGAGCGATCTTGCGGGGGCGACCGGGGGTTAGATCGTAGAGTGTCTGACTGACGATGGCGTAGTTTGCGACCTCGAGTTGATGGCCGTCTTTGAAGACCAGGATGGTTGGATCTTGTTGCGGTTCAGGATCGAGGTTGGAATAAGGGGCGGCTGCGTCTTCCTTCTCCGCTGCTTCCGCGCTCGTTTCAGCCGGCAATGTGGGCACGTAGGAAGCAGCGCCCGATCCGCGGCGGTCGAAGATGGTGGGGCCTCCCTGGTACTCGGGATCATTATCACTGTCGCTGTCACTGTTATTGTTATTGTCCTCGGAGGCATCGGAACTACTGGCATCCACAGTGTAGGGCACCGGCACAAGGTAGACGTAAGGGTAGTAAGCGGTGCTGTTTGCGGTGTGGGGCTGGGAACCTCCGTTGTTGTTTGGGTTGTTGCCGTTCGGGGCTTTGGGCGGATGCGGGGTTTTGGTGGAAAGGGTGATGTCCGATTTGGACGGAGCGGAAGTGCTACGCGCGGGTGAAACGATGCTGGAGGGCGCTGCGCTGACAGAGTGAGCGGAGCCGGAGGAAGTCGCAGCGTTGATTTGGGCGGGGCTGCTGGAGACAAGCAGGAGCAGAAGCATTCCGAAAAGCTCGAGCGCAGCCGAAATCGGCCGCTGCACGGGACACCTCACGGGGCATCTCACGGTACGTCCCTCGGCACGTTTCACGACAGTATGATACCCCAACGGGAAGGTCATGGCGCACCTCCAATGGCTACAGTTTAGATCGCGGTAGGGTGGGGTGGATGCGGGGAAATTGTAGAGAATTGTTTAGCGGGGGAGTCAAAAGCTTTAACACAGGGGGGCAGAGGTCACAGAGGTAACCACCGGAGTCATCCTCGGGGGACTTTGGCCAGGGCTAGGACGCTCCAGAGGATGTAGGCGGCTAGTAATCCCCAGACACAGGCGGTAACAAGTTGACGAAAGGGAGTTTCCATGAGGTCGGCGAGGATACCGGAGACGAAGATTAGGAGGAACGGGACAGAGGCGAGAAGAAATCCCGCGCCGGCGACGTGGGGGTGGGCCATGCCTAGTCCGATGAAGAGTAGGGCGATGAGCGCGGGAGCGGTATTGCCAAAGTAACGGGTGCGAGGCCAGAAAAAATAGGTTGCGGTCGCGACCGGCAGCAGTAGGGCCAAGGCGGGACAGGCGCGTAGGATTTGCAATCCGACCTGGCGGTAGACGCCTGGCACGGCGAAGCCGCGCCAGGTGGCTCCCCAGAAGGAGGCGTGCTGCATTGCCTGGGAAAAGGTGTGGGGATGGAAGAAATAGGTGGCGAAGAGCAGGGCTAGAGCCACGAGGCATGAGGCGGTCCAGATGACGATGGCTGCGCCCCGGCGGATAGGCGCGAGATAAAGCAGGAAGAAGAGGGCTAAGGGGACGACGACGATCATGGAGAATTGGGATCCCACGGCGATGGCGACGGAGATGCCGAGCAGAGCAATGCGACGCCAGTTCCAGAGAACGACTTCGCGCGGAGCGTAAAGAGTGTGGGCAACGGCGATGGCGGTGAAGATTGCGCCGAAAGCTCCCCAGGCGGCGAGGATTTCAGGTTCGGCGTGCCAGACGGCGCTGGCCTGGATCATGGAAGGAGAAAAGCAGTAGAGGGTGAGGGCGAGGAATCCTCCGGTATTTCCGCAGAGACGGCGGGCGACATACCAGAGCGAAGCGCCGAGGAAGACGCCAAAGGCCAGGAATGGAGTGCGCGGGAGCCAGCGCCAGTTAGATTCGGTCACAAGCAGACTCTGGGGTAAGGCGAGCAAAGGCGCGGTGGTGACGAGAGAGAGTAGGGGGGACTGCTGGGTGTCGAAGCCGTCGTTGTCGCTAGAGACTTCGATGGGGAGCGAGCCGGGAGAATCGGGGTAAGGCGCTCCGGCGATGCCGCCGCCATGAAGTTGACGCCAGCCTGCGGCGATGCGGGCTTGCTCGGACGCGCCAGGGGATCTGGCTCCCGAAAACTCGGGCGCGCGCAGCTCGGAATGGACCAGCCAGACAACCTGCGCCAGGAAAGCCACGAGTAGGAGACCTGCGAGGAACTGGGGGCGGCCGAAGCGTTCGCGCGTGAAAAATCGGGTCATAAGGCGGGACGAAGTGTTTTACCATGAGCGAGCCCGTTTGCGAGAAACTTCTACGATGAATGATGGGACGGATATTTCGACGCGTGATTCGAGAGCAGTGAATCCGGAAGCGCCGACTTCGGTGCCTGCAACCGCGCCGGATTTTGCGGTGCAGCCGTCGTATGTGCAGACGGTGTTTCTCGGTCCGGATGGGCTGCGGGCGGGATGGGGATTCGCGTTTTATGTGTTGATGCTCTATGTGCTGCGATTCATCGTCAGCCGGTGGGCTGGGTCGTTGGAGAGCGGAAACGAACTGTGGTCGATGATGCTGGAGGAATTGGTGGTTCTGGTCGCGGCGGTGGTTCCCGCGCTGGCGCTGGCGAGAGTTGAGCGGCGGCCGTGGGGCGTCTACGGGCTGCCTTTGCGGCAGGCGTTCGGGAAATTGTTTTGGATGGGCGCGGTGTGGGGGTTCGCAAGCATCACGTTGTTGCTGGCAGCAATGTACGGACTGCGGGTGTTTGAGGTAGGACACTTGGCTTTGCATGGCGCGCGGATTGTGAAGTTTGCCGGGTTCTGGGCGGGATATTTTTTGCTGGTGGGATTATTTGAAGATTTTCTGTTTCGCGGATATTCGCAATTTACGCTGACGCGGGCAATCAGCTTCTGGCCGGCGGCGTTTGTGTTGTCGTGCACGTTTGGGTTGATTCACTTGTCGAACGGGGGGGAGCAGTGGAGGGGATTGCTGGCGGCGGCGGCGATTGGATTTTTCTTTTGCCTGACTCTGCAGCGCACGGGGAGCTTGTGGTTTGCGGTGGGATTTCATGCGGCGTGGGATTGGGGAGAGACCTTTTTTTATTCGGTGCCCGATAGTGGGACGATTTTCCCCGGGCATCTGCTGAAGTCGTCGTTTCATGGGTCGCGATGGCTGACGGGCGGGATAGTTGGGCCCGAGGGCAGCGTGCTGTGCTTTGTGGTGATTGGAGTGGTGTGGATGGTGTTTGAGAGGACGTATCGGGAAGTGAAGTATGGGGCGTAGCTGCTGTTGCCAGAGTTTGCTGGAACGCCTCGCTCCGCAAGTTCCCTCTTTGGAAAGCGTGCGGTAAGAAATCTGCGATTCAGTTTCTCCTAATCTTCGCCTCGGCCTATACTCTGTTTTGTGAGCCTTGAATTGAGCGCGGAAACGGATTTGCTGACGCCGCTGCGGCGGTATTGGGGATACAGCACGTTTCGTCCGCTGCAGGAGCGGATTGTGCGCAGCCTGCTTGCCGGGCACGATACCTGCGTGGTGATGCCGACGGGCGGGGGAAAGTCTTTGTGCTATCAGTTGCCGGCGGTGGTTTCGGGAGGGACGGCGGTGGTGATTTCTCCGCTGATCGCGCTGATGCAGGATCAGGCGACACAGTTGGCGCAGATGGGGATTCCGGCGGCGGTGCTCAACAGCACGCTTAGCGAGGGTGAGCAGGCGAAGGTGATGAGCCGGGCACGGGAAGGGGCTTACCGGCTGTTGTATGTGTCGCCGGAGCGAATCGCGCGGGGCGACACCATGGGCTGGTTACAGAAGGTGCCGATCACTTTTTTTGCGATCGATGAGGCGCACTGCATCTCGGAGTGGGGACATGAGTTTCGTCCGGAATACCGGCAGTTGAGTAAGTTGCGGACGAAGTTTCCGGATTGTCCCATTGCGGCTTTTACGGCCAGCGCGACGCGGCATGTGCGGCACGACATTCTGGCGCAACTGCAGTTGCGCAATCCCGATAAATATATTGCCAGCTTTTACCGGCCGAACCTGCGCTACCTGGTGCGCGAATGCGCGGGACTAGAGCAGATGGAGATGCTGGTGAACGCTTTGCGCAGCTACTCCGGCAGCAACGTGATTGTTTATTCGCCAACGATTAATCGGGTAGAAGAAACGGTGGATTTTCTGGAGGATCACGACATTGCCGCGGTGGGATATCACGGCAAGATGGGAGCCGACGACCGGCGGCGCAATCAGGAGCGGTGGATGTCGGACGAAGTGCGGGTGCTGGTGGGGACGATCGCTTTCGGGTTAGGGATCAACAAGGCGGCGGTGCGGGCGGTGATTCATTTGTCGCTGCCGAAGTCGATTGAGCAGTACTACCAGGAAGCGGGGCGCGCGGGGCGCGATGGATTGAGCGCGGATTGCGTTTTGCTCTGGCAGAAGAAGGATGCGGGTCTGCTGGGATTTTTCGCCAATCAGATTACGGATGCCGCTGAGCGCGAGCGGGCGTGGGAGCGGTATCGGATTATCCGCGAGTTTGTGGAGTCGCGGCACTGCCGGCATCGGCAGATCTGCGCGCATTTTGGGGAAGCTCCGAAGTGGGAGACTTGCGACGCTTGCGATGTTTGCGGGAGTGCGGCGGAGTGGATGGAGAAGTCCGTGGCGCTGCCGGGCAGGGCGACGGGCAAGAAGCGATTGCCGCTGCAGCCTGTTGCCCCCCCGGCTGCGGGCACCGAGGCCGACGAATTGCGGGAATATCTGCGGGAGTGGCGGCGCGCCATGGCGAAAGAGAAGAATGTTCCCGCGTATATTGTGCTGCACGATTCTTCGTTAGAGGAAATTTGCCGGAGGCAGCCTAAGTTTTTTGCGGAGCTTATGGAAATTCCGGGAATCGGCGAGCGCAAGGCGGAAGTGTATGGGCAGCCGATTCTGGATGCGTTGGAGAAATTTCGACAGGGAGAGCGGGCTGCCGGTTCCGAGCGGTCGGCTAAGCCGGTGGATGAAATTCTGCGATTATTGGGCGATGGGCGAGCGCTGGAAGAGATTGCGCAGATGCGGGGTCGGCAATTATCGACTGTCGTTAGTGCGGTCGCGAATTTGCTGGAGACGGGGCAGGTGGAATTTCAGTCCGGATGGGTGAGCAAGGAGAAGCAGTCCGTGATTGAAGCGGCTTGCGCGCGGGTGGGAATGGAGCGGCTGAAGCCGTTGAAGGATATTTTGCCGCCGGAGGTTACTTATGACGAGATCAAGCTGGTGGTCGGGAAACTGCGGCGGGAGCATAGTCAGAGTAAGACTGATATTCCTGCGTAGGTCTGAAAGTCGTCGCCTCAGCGGCTTAAAGCCGTATTAGTTTGAAAATACTTTACGGCATGGCTGAAGCCGTGTCCATCCCGGTCATTCTAGATTTATCCAGATTGAGGACTTGCTGGGCGGCTTCGCTTCCGGAGCGGATGCAATCCGGGACGCCGATGCCGCGGTAGCCGTTGCCGGCGAGCGCGAGTGCCGGCAATTGCTGGCGCAGGCGCTCGATGCGGTCGAGACGGTCGAGATGACCGACGCCGTACTGCGCCATGGCGGACTTCCATTTATAAACGCGGGCGAAGAGCGGTGCGGCGCGCAGGCCGAGGATCTGCTGCAAGTCGTTGCGGACGACGGCGATGATGGCGTCATCGGAAAGCTGCCAGATGTTTTCCGCGGCCGATCCGGCGAAGAAGCAACGCAGTAAGGCACGATCTTCAGGGGCGCGGTGGGGGAATTTGTTGTGGACGAAAGTCGCGGCCAGCAGACGTTTGCCTTCGGTGCGTGGCACGAGGAAGCCAAAGCCTGGAGGGAGTGACTGGCGAACGTCTAGATCGTAGCCGAGGCCAACGGTGATGGAAGAGCTGTAGCCGATGGCGGCGAGTTCGGTGGAGAGATCGAGGCTGCTGCTTGAGAGAAGCTGGGCCGCGGCGTGAGCTGGTACGGCGAGAATTACGGCGTCGAAATGGGCGGATTTCAATCCTGCAGAAACCATCCAGCCTCCGGCTTCGGACTGAATCGATTGCACAGAAGTGTTGGTGAGGACTGAAGACTGGTTGAGCCTCGGGATGAGCGTTTCGACGAGCTGCTGCATGCCGTTTTTGAGAGAAGTGAAAAGCGGTGGGGCGTTCTTGCTTGAAGGTCGCGGCATTTTTTTCCTAGTGGCGAGCATGGCGCGGCCAAGACTGCCGTGAGTGCGCTCCATTTCGGCGAAGCGGGGAAGGACGGCGCGCACGCTCAGGTTAGCGGCTTCGCCTCCGTAGACGCCGGAGAGAAGCGGGTCGGCGAGGCGCTCCACCATTTCCGTGCCGTAGTGGCGCTCGACGAGAGAGGCGACGCTTTCGTCGGCTTCGGCGGCGCGCGGTGGATGAAATAGTTCCTGCGCTATACGGAGCTTTGTGCTCCAGGAAAAAAGTGGCGAGAGAGCGGTGGGCAGGATTTTCGTTGGGACCAGGAACATCAGGCCATCGGGCATGGGAATTAGTTGGCCGCGGACCAGGATGTAGGTTTTGCGATCGGCGTCGTTCGAACCGATGAGTTGATTGCCGAGGCCGAGCGTGCGGCAGAAATCGGCGGCCCAGAGTTTTTCGGTGAGGAAGGAATCGGGTCCGGCTTCGACGATGCAGCCCTGGATGTGCTCGGTGCGGAGGACACCGCCCAAACGCGGCGAGGATTCATAGAGTGTGTAGTCGATTGTGCCGGCCCGGCCGTTTTCTTCGAGGGCAAATGCGGCGGCGAGTCCGGCGATGCCGCCGCCGATGATGGCAATGCGAGTCATGAATCTGATCGAGTACCTTTCGCTGCTCCTGGATGAACGCTCACCGGGGCTAAAGCCCACGGTTATCTTGGACGCTTTACGCGGCCCATTCGGCTTCGCTCAGGGCAGGCCGCTGAAGCGCCGCTCTTCCACATTACCGCACGCCTTGTTACTGCACGCCTTCCTATCGCTTCGGGACGGCCGAATATTCTTGCACAAGGCGGGCCAGGTTCTTTACGTTTTCGACTGGGGTTTCGGGCAGGATGCCGTGGCCAAGATTGAAGATGTGGCCGGGGCGTCCGGCGGCGAGGCGAAGAACGTGTTCGGCGCGAGACTTTAATTCTTTCCAATCCGCGAAGAGAAGAACGGGATCGAGATTGCCCTGCACGGCACAGCGGTGATCGAGAGCGCTCCAGCCTTGGTCGAGCGGGATGCGCCAATCCAGGCCGATGACTTCTGCTCCAGTTTCATTCATTGCAGGAAGCAGTGTGGCGCTATTCGTGCCAAAATAAATAACGGGCGCGCCGGTCTTCTGCAGACGCTTGACGAGGCTGGTTACGTGCGGCAGAACGGAGCGGCGGTAATCTTCCACACTTAGGCAATCAACCCAACTGTCGAAAATCTGGATGACATCGGCGCCGGCGCACACCTGGGCGGTGGAGTACTCGGCGGTGACGTCCACCAACTTGCGCAGCAACTCACCCCACGCGGCGGGAGAGTTGTACATCATCTTCTTGGCGTGGAGGTAGTGGCGGGAGCCGCCACCTTCGATCATGTAACTGGCGAGGGTGAAGGGCGCTCCGCAAAAACCGATGACGGGAAGTTTGCCGGCGAAGTGTTTCGCAACGAGGCTCACCGCTTCGGAGACGTAACCTAGATCGGCGGCGCGGTCGGTACGGAGTTGTGCTACGTTTTCGGCGGTGCGGACGGGTTTCTCGATGACGGGGCCTTCTCCGGCGGAGAAATGAAAGGGCAGGCCCATGACTTCGAGAGGAAGCAGGAGGTCGGCGAAGATGATGGCAGCATCGACCTGGAGAATTTCAGCGGCGGTGATGGTAACTTCGGCGGCGAGCGCGGGATTCTTGCAAATTTCGAGCAGGGAATGTTGTTTGCGAACGGCGCGGTATTCGGGCATGTAGCGCCCGGCTTGACGCATGAACCAGACGGGGGTGCGCTCGACGGGCTGCGATTTGCAGGCGCGAACGAAGATGGAATCAGGGGCGGACATCAGACGAACTACTGTAGCATTCTTGGATGAGCCTCGGCACGGCAGGAGCGGGCGCTAACTCTCGAGTTTCCGCACTCGCAAAGAGACTCGGAGCGCTGCTCACTGTCTTCTCGCTCCTGGCGCTGGGAGCGGCGTGGCAGATGCCGGGCCCAGTTACGGAACGAGGCGAAAAGACTTCGTCGCCGACCTTCTATAAAGATGTAGTTCCGATCCTCCAGGAAAAATGCCAGAGTTGTCACCGGGTGGGAGAAGTTGCGCCGATGCCGCTGGTAACTTACGAACAGACGCGGCCCTGGGCGGGGAAAATGGCGGCGGCGGTTGAGATGAAGATGATGCCGCCGTGGTTTGCCGATCCGCGCTACGGACATTTTGCCAACGATCCGTCGTTGAGCGCGGAGGAGATTGCGAAGATTACCGCTTGGGCCGATGCTGGTGCGCCGGCCGGGGATGCGCGCGATGCGCCCGCGCCGCGGACGTGGAGTGAAGGCTGGAATATTCCGCAGCCGGATGTCGTGGTGAAGATGCCGAAGGCGGTGCAAATTCCGGCACACGGTGAGGTGGAATATACGTACGAGATTGTAGCCACGCATTTTGCCGAGGACAAATGGATGCAGATGGTGGAGGTCCGGCCTTCGAGCCCGGCGCATGTGCACCATGCGGTGGTGTATATCCGGCCTCCGGATTCGCCGTGGCTGCGGCATGCGCCGGTGGGCGAACCGTTTACGGCGTCGATGTTGAGCGATCCCGAGGAACGGCGGCAGGCGCATGAGACGACGAGCGATCTGCTGTTGGTGTATGCGCCGGGGAGTGCGCCGGACCGGTGGGGGGTTGGGATGGCGAAGTTCGTGCCGGCGAGATCGGATCTGGTGTTTCAGATGCACTACACCACCAACGGCGAAGCGACGAGCGATGAAACAAGCGTGGGGCTGGTGTTTGCGAAGAGTCTACCGAAGCAGAGAGTGATCACGCTGCAGTTGAACAATCATGCACTGGTGATTCCGCCGGGGGCGGAAGATTTTCGCGTAGAAGTGCAGGGGACGCTGCCCAACGATGCGACCCTGCTGAGTCTCTTTCCGCATATGCACATGCGGGGGAAGCGGTTTGAATACGACATTGTGCATGACGATGGAAGTGTGGAGACCCTGCTGAGGGTGAATTATCACTTTCACTGGCAGTTGAGTTACAAGCTGGCGGAGCCGCGAGAGTTGAAGGCGGGGACCAAGCTGCGAGCGGTGGCGTGGTATGACAATTCGAAGAACAATCCGCACAATCCTGATCCGGAGAAGATGGTGACGTGGGGCGACCAGACGTCGCAGGAAATGATGGTGGGCTTTTTTGACGTGGCGGTTCCGGCGGGAATGGATAAGTGGAAGTATTTCATCCGGAATGGCAGTAGCCAGCCGTAGGTACGGGATGCGGACTTTTGATAGACTTCTCAGATCCCAACTGAGGCGAAAAGAATGAGCGGAAAGAAACCCATCGAGCGGCGCTCGATGGGACAGCCGAGTGCGGCTGTCCCCACATTTTTTCTGACGGTTGCTGCCATCATCGTAGCTTGCGCGATCGTGATTAGCGGAGCAAAGGCGCAGTCGGGGGTTCCGGTGTCAGCGAATGCTGCGGGACCGAAAAAAGCGGAGGAGCAGTTCAAGAACATCCAAGTGCTCAAGGGCATTCCCGCCGATCAGTTGATTCCGGCGATGCAGTTCATCACCGCGTCCTTGGGCGTGGAGTGCGGGTTTTGCCACGTGGAGGGGGCGTTCGAGAAGGACGACAAGAAGCCGAAGCAGACGGCGCGGAAGATGATGGAGATGATGTTCGCCATTAATAAGGATAACTTCGAGGGACATCGCGAGGTGACCTGCTATTCCTGCCATCGCGGAAGCGTTGATCCGGTGGGGACGCCTCTAGTGATGGCGGAGGAGATGAAGCCGGCTATGGCGGAGGCGACGAGCTCCGGAGGCGGCGACGAGTCAAGCGGGCCGGGCGCGGATCAGTTGATCGACAAGTACCTGCAAGCCGTGGGCGGGGAGGCGGCGATCGACAAGGTTACAAGCCGCGTGATGAAGGGAACGATCACATTCGGCGATAGGAATGTTCCGATCGAGATTTTCTCGAAGGATTCGGACAAGAGGGTATCATTCACGCACACGCCCGACGGCGACAGCATTACAGCCTTCGACGGACATGAAGGGTGGTTGGGGGTTCCGGGGCGGCCGGTGCACGAGATGCATGGGCCGGACATCGACGGGGCGTCGATGGATGCGGACCTTCAATTTGCGGCGCACCTGAAGGCGATGTTCAGCGAAGCAAAGGTAAGAGATACGGAGAAGGTCGGAGACCATGACGCGTATCTGGTAGTTGGGCAACGCGAGGGGAAGACGCCGCTGCGACTTTATTTTGACCTGCAGTCTGGGCTGCTGGTGCGCCTGGTGCGATACGGAGAGACTCCGCTGGGACGGTTGCCGACGCAGATCGACTACGCCGACTATCGCGAAACCGGCGGGGTGAAGATTCCGTTTCGCTGGACGCTGGCGCGGCCGGGTGGGCGGTTCACCATTCAACTGAGCGAGGTGAAGCAGAACATTCCGGTGGACGACGCGAAATTTGCCAAGCCGCCGGCGCCTCCAGAAGAAAAAAAGGATCCGGCAAAGTGAGCGGTTGGCGCGGAGCGATGGTTACGTTGGTGAGGGCGCTGGGCTTAGACGCGAGTGGAAATGGGAAACTCCGGGTTAGGATTCTCCTAGAGGGTCCAAATGCGGATCATGATCCGAGCGACAGCGATTGCGGTGATTGGGGTTTCTATTCTTGTAGTGGCGCAAGCGCACACTAGCGCGAGTGTAGCGGAACGGCAGTTGTTTGTTGCAGTGAATCGAGCGCGCCATGCCCAAGGGCTGCCGGAGTTAAGGTGGGATGAGGCGCTGACGGCGGCGGCGCGGCGCCATGCGGGTTTGATGGCGCAACATGCCGCGGCGGAACATGGGTTTGCGGGAGAGCCCAGCCTGGCTTCGCGAGTTACCCAGATGGGAGCACGGTTTGTGTGGCTGGCGGAAAACGTGGCCCAAGGGCCGGGAGTTGAGGCCATTCATGAGGAGTTTTTGAGATCTCCCAATCACCGCGCTAACATTTTGGATTCGGATATGGACTCGATCGGAGTGGGAGTTGCGGACCGCGGCGGGCAGCTTTTCGCGGTGGAAGATTTTTCGAAGGCAAAGTAGAGGACAATTCTCTGTAGGGCCGTTCGGCTCGATGTGGCCTCTCTATATCCAAGGTGGTACCATCCCATACTGACAACTATGGCCAAGCCTAGTCGGTTCCTATCGTCTTTTTTATTGCTGGTATTGCCGATGTTGCCGGGGCCGATCTGCGCGGCGCAGACGCAATCCCAGCCCCCCACACAACATGCGATTGTGCTGCACGCGGCTCGCCTTCTCGATGTGAAAAGCGGACGCATCGTGAAGCCGGGCGAAGTGCTGGTGCTGGGCGAACAAATCGTGGAAGTGGGGACGTCCGTGAAGCATCCGGCGGGTGCGGAGGTGATCGACCTTGGAGACCGTACCCTGATGCCCGGTCTGATTGACGCGCACGTGCATCTGTTTCTGCATCCCGGAGCGGAGGACTTGCAGACTGTGCAGGAGTCGGTGCCGCAGCGCACGATCACGGCGCTGCTGGCGGCGCGGGACGATTTGATGGCGGGCTTTACCGCGGAACGCGACATGGGAACCGAGGGCGCGGGGTCGGCTGATACGGCCGTGCGCAATGCGATTAATGATGGCCTGGCTCCGGGACCGCGGTTGCGAATTAGCGGGAACGCGATCAATATTCTTGGCGGCCATGAAGACGCGATTGGCTACAATCCGGCGCAGCACGTACTTGCGAACGCCGATTACGCGAATAATAAGGATGAGCTGATCGCGGCGATGCGCCAGCAGTTTAAGGAAGGCGCGGACTTCATCAAGATTTATGAGACGGGACCGGATACGGTTCGCGATGGCAAGTTCTCTACGGTTTATCAATACACTGAGGCTGAACTGAGCGCGGCGGTGGGGGAGGCGGCGCGTGTGGGGAAGCGCGTAGCGGTGCATGCCACCGGAGAACCGGGCACGCTGTTCGCGGCGCAAGCGGGCGTGGCTTCCATTGACCATGCCAACCAGCTCGGCGACGAAACCATGCGACTGATGCGCGAAAAGCAGATCTTTGCCGTGCCGACCTTTACCATCTTCGAGTATTTTGCCGATCATGCCGCTACCCCGGCGCAGGCTACGCATGAGCACCAGATGCTCGATCTTAAGGTGCAGGACTTCGGCAGGCAGATCGCGGCGGGGGTTCCGATGGCGGTGGGCTCTGACGTGGGGCCCTTTCCACATGGGACACAGGCGCGGGAATTTGTGCTGATGGTGAAGTTCGGCATGACGCCACTGGCGGTGCTACAGGCCGATCTGCTCAATGGAGCGAAGCTGCTGGGTTGGGATGGGCAGATTGGCGCGTTGGAGCCGGGGTATCTGGCCGATGTGGTCGCGGTTAACGGCGACCCGCTGCAGGATATTAGTGCGGTGCAGAATGTGTCGTTCGTGATGAAGGGCGGAGTGGTTTACAAGAAGTGAGGCCAGTATCCTCTCGCGAAGACGTACTAGCCCGCATTATTCGTGAAGACATCGCGAGCGCCTAGTCATGGGGTCGAAGTGGGTTGTAAATCCCGATAGTTGCGGCTGGTAGAGCAAAGGAGCAGAGGAATCGAAGAGTTGCAAGATC
>Ga0182015_10000107_pt1 | contig 112988 bp, 108 predicted proteins | sample 712P3MmetaG_FD_120478 | JGI IMG/M metagenome (GOLD analysis project Ga0182015, IMG submission 120478) | Permafrost microbial communities from Stordalen Mire, Sweden - 712P3M metaG | ecosystem: Environmental > Terrestrial > Soil > Wetlands > Permafrost | place: Sweden: Stordalen | collected...
GCGGATTCATTTCAATGACCAATACCCGGCCGTCGTCGGGGTTGACGGCGAACTGCACATTGGAACCGCCGGTATCCACGCCGATCTTGCGCAGCACGGCGATCGAGGCGTCGCGCATGCGCTGGAATTCCTTGTCCGTGAGGGTGAGCGCCGGCGCCACCGTGATCGAGTCCCCGGTATGCACCCCCATCGGGTCGAGGTTCTCGATCGAGCACACGATGATGCAGTTGTCCTTGTGGTCGCGCACCACCTCCATCTCGAACTCTTTCCAGCCGATCACCGACTCCTCAAGCAGCACCTCCCCGGTCGGGGAGGCATCGAGCCCGCGCGCCACGATCGTCTCGAGCTCCTCGCGGTTGTAGGCAATCCCGCCGCCGCTGCCGCCCATGGTGAACGAGGGACGCACCACCACCGGGTAACCGATCTCGCCGGCGATTGCCAGCCCCTCCTCGAGGCTGCGCGCGATCTGCGACTGCGGCGTTTCCAGCCCGATCTCGCGCATGGCGTTCCTGAACAGCTCGCGGTCCTCGGCCATATCGATCGCGGCGCGGGAAGCGGCGATGAGCTCGACGTCGTATTTCTCCAGCACTCCTTCACGCACCAGATCGAGCGCGGTGTTGAGCGCGGTCTGCCCGCCCATGGTCGGCAGCAGCGCGTCGGGGCGCTCCTTCTCGATGATGCTGGCGATGGTGCGCGAGTTGACCGGCTCGATGTAGATGGCGTCGGCCATCTCAGGATCCGTCATGATGGTGGCGGGATTGGAGTTGACCAGGATGACGCGGTAGCCCTCCTCGCGCAGTGCCTTGCACGCCTGGGCGCCGGAGTAATCAAACTCGCACGCCTGGCCGATGATGATAGGCCCGGCGCCGATGATGAGGATGCTCTGGATGTCGGTGCGCTTTGGCACTAGCGCGCCCCCCCGGCCTGCTGACGGCGCGCGCTGTCGCCCGCGACTTTCAGTTGCGCCTGCAGCCGGCGCAGCATCAGATGGTTGAAGCGCTCGAACAGGGGCTTCAGGTCGTGCGGTCCGGGACTGGCTTCCGGGTGTCCCTGGAAACCAAACGCCGGGCGATCCTTGAACGCCAGGCCCTGTAGCGAGCCGTCGAAGAGCGAGCGGTGCGTGGCCCGCACCGATGCCGGCAGTGAGCTCTCGTCCACCGCAAATCCGTGGTTCTGGCTGGTGATGAACACCCGTCCGGATTCCAGGTCCTGCACCGGGTGGTTCGCGCCGTGGTGGCCGAATTTCATCTTCACGGTGCGCGCGCCGGCGGCCAGCCCCAGGATCTGGAACCCGAGGCAGATGCCGAACACCGGCAGATTCGTGTCGATGAATTTCCGGGTTGCCTCAATGGCGTATTCGCACGGTTCCGGATCGCCCGGTCCGTTGGAGAGAAACACGCCGTCAGGCTCGAGCGCCAGGACCTCAGCCGCGGGGGTCTGCGCAGGCACCACCGTCATGCGGCAGCCGGAGTCGGCCAGCACCCGCAGGATATTGCGCTTGAGTCCAAAGTCGTAAGCGACGACGTGCAGGCGCTGCTGCGAGCGGACCGGCGCGCGGGTCGACTCCGGCCACACGCTCCCCTCGTTCCACTGGAAGCTGCGCTTGGCGCTGACGACTTTGGCGAGGTCCATGCCCTTCAGGCCGGGGAACTTGCGCGCCGCCTTGATGGCCGCGGCTTCGTCCACCTGCTCGCCCGTCATGATGCAGCCGGCCTGCGCACCCTTCTCGCGCAGCATGCGCGTCAGCTTGCGGGTGTCGATGCCGGCGATGGCAACCACGCGGCCGCGCTCGAGAAACTCCGGCAACGACTCGTTGGCGCGCCAGCTGCTGTACAGCAGTGGCAGGTCGCGGATGATGAGACCGGCGCAATAGACCTGCGGGGATTCGAGATCTTCGGGCGTAGTGCCCGTGTTGCCGATGTGCGGACAGGTGAGCGTGACGATCTGTCGCGCGTAGGACGGGTCGGTGAGAATTTCCTGATAGCCCGTGAGGGCGGTGTTGAAAACGACTTCGCCTGTGGTGTTGCCTTTGGCTCCGATCGACTGGCCGCGGAAGATCGTTCCATCAGCCAGCGCGAGCACCGCAGGTAAGCTCACGTGATCACTTCTCCTAGACTCACATACACAAAGCGGGAGGAGTTCTCATCGAACATCCTCCCGCCTTGCATGGACTAACCCGAACACGGATTAGGCGGAAATCTTACGGGTTGCGAGGCTGATGTGTCCACGGGAAATTCCCGTGGGGGGAGCGCGGCCGGATCTCACTACGTTTCGCGAAGACGGCGCTAAGTTACTGTTTTAAAACCCATGACATCCCGCATGCCGTAGCGACCCGCGGGCTGGGACGCCAGCCAGAGCGCAGCGGCCAGGGCGCCGCGGGCGAAGATGCCCCGATCGAGCGCCCGGTGGGTGAGGCGCAGCTCCTCGCCGGAGTCCGCAAAGAGCACCGTGTGCTCGCCCACGATATCGCCTTCGCGGACCGAAGAGATGGGGATTTGACCCTCGTGCCCCTCGCGAATGGCCGCGGCGAGGGCGCGCGCCGTGCCGGAGGGGGCATCGCGCTTCTCACGGTGGTGCGTCTCGGTGATGCTGGCCTCGAAGCCCGGCAGGGCGTGCGCGGCGCGGAGCGAAAGTTCGATCAGCAGCGTGACCCCGCGGCTCGTGTTGGGCGCGATCAGTAGCGGGATCTGGGCTGCGGCGGCTGCGAATTCGGCCTCCAGCCCGGGAGCAAAGCCGGTGGTGCCGATCAGGAGCGGCTTACGCGCCGCGCGGCAGGCGCGCAGGTTCTCGCGGGTCGCGAGTGCCGTGCTGAAATCGATCAGGACCTGCGCCCGCGGCAGCGCGGCGCCGAGGTCGCTGGTGATGAGCAGGTGATTCGGCGTGCCGCCCGCGACGACTCCGGCGTCGCGCCCGAGAGCCGCGCTGTCCTTTGAGGCAATCGCAGCGACGAAGGCGAGCCCGGGAAATTCGGCAGCGACGCTGAGAATCGCCCGGCCCATCCGCCCGCTCGCGCCGATGAGGACGGCGCACAGCGGCTGCGCGGGTTCTTGCAGGCTCATCGGGAAGGCTTGGGGTCCGCTTCCGTACTGGAGAAGAAACGCCGCACACCCTCAAGAAAGCCTTTGGCGCGCGGCGCATGCCGCCCGGCATGCGCCTTCAGCGATTCCTCCAGCTGCCGCACGAGCTCGCGCTGCTCGGCGGAGAGATGCACCGGCGTCTCGACAACCACCCGGCAGAAAAGATCGCCGCGCGCACCGCCGCGCACCGGCTTCACGCCCTTGTCGCGCAGGCGAAAAACGCGCCCCGACTGGGTCTCGGCGGGAATCTTCACGGAGACATCGCCTTCGAGCGTCGGCACGTCCACCGCGCCGCCAAGCGCCGCGGTGGCGAAGCTGACCGGGACCTCGCAACTCAAGTGCTCACCCTCGCGCTCGAAAATCGCGTGCTCGCGCACGTGCACTTCAACGTACAGGTCACCGGGTGGGCCGCCGTTACGTCCGGCCTCACCCTCGCCCGAGAGTCGCACGCGGTCCCCGGTATCCACGCCGGCCGGAACCTTCACCGAGAGCTTGCGGGCGCGGCGCACGCGGCCCTGTCCGAGGCAGCTGTCGCAGGGATTACGGATGAGCGTGCCGCTGCCGCGACAGCGCGGACAGGTCTGCTGCAACTGGAAGAAGCCCTGTGAAACGCGCACCTGGCCGGCACCACCACAGGCATCGCAGGTTACCGGCGCGCTGCCCTTGGCGGCCCCGCTGCCGTGGCAGGTCTCGCATTCGGCGAGCTTCGCCACGTCGATCTCCACCTGGCGGCCGAACACCGCCTGATCCAGCTCAAGCTGCAGCTCGTAGCGCAGGTCCGCGCCACGGAACACCTGCGCGCGGCCGCCACGGCGCGCGCCACCGAAGATGTCGCCGAAAACATCGCCGAAGATATCGCTGAACGCATCCCCGGCACCGAAGCCACGGCCGCCGCCGCGTGAGGCAGCCTCGACACCGGCGTGGCCGTGCTGGTCGTAGAGCGCGCGCTTGTGCGAATCCGTGAGCACCTCGGAGGCCTCCTTGGCTTCCTTGAAGCGCTCCTCCGCCTCCCGGTCATTCGGGTTGCGGTCGGGGTGATACTTCATCGCGAGGCGGCGATAAGCCTTCTTGACCTCCGCCTCAGTCGCCGTCTTCGGTACGTCGAGTACCTTGTAATAGTCGCGCTTCGGCATCTGCGGCTTCGATTACGAGGCCTTGCGTCCCTTGTCCTTGACCTCTTCAAACTCCGCGTCCACGACGTCCTCGCGTCCACCGCCGCCACCACCTGGCTGCGCACCGGGAGCCGGGTCGCTGCCGCCTGCGGCACCCGGGTCCGCGCCGCCGCCGGCCGCGCCCGTTTCCGCAGCGTGGGCGCGCTGCGCAATGCCCGCGGAGGCCTGCGCCAGCGCCTCGGCCTTCTTGTCGATGACGCCGCGGTCATCGCCCTTGAGCGCGGTGCGCAGATCCGACATGGCAGATTCGACCGTGGCCCGCTCGCCAGCGTCAACCTTGTCGCCGAGTCCCTGGAGCGACTTGTCCACCGCGTGAATCAACGCATCGGCCTTGTTGCGCGAGTCCACCAGTTCCCGGAAGCGCTTGTCTTCTTCGGCGTGCGTCTCGGCGTCACGCACCATGCGCTTGATTTCATCCTCGGTGAGGCCGCTCGAGGCCTTGATGACGATTTTCTGTTCCTTGCCGGTGGCCTTGTCCTTCGCCGACACGTTCAGAATGCCGTTGGCGTCGATGTCGAAGGACACCTCGACCTGCGGCATGCCGCGCGGCGCGGGCGCGATGTCCGAGAGATCGAACCGCCCTAAGGACTTGTTGTCCGCCGCGCGGTCGCGCTCGCCCTGCAGCACGTGGATGGTCACGGCGGTCTGGTTATCGTCGGCGGTCGAGAACACGTTCGACGCCTTGGTCGGCACGGTGGTGTTCTTCTCGATCAGCTTGGTCATGATGCCGCCGAGGGTCTCGATGCCGAGCGACAGCGGTGTCACGTCAAGCAGCAGCACGTCCTTCACTTCGCCAGCGAGCACACCCGCCTGGATGGCGGCGCCCACGGCGACCGCCTCGTCGGCATTGACGTCCTTGCGCGGCTCCTTACCAAAGAAGTCCTTGACGTACTTCTGCACCAGCGGCATGCGCGTCTGGCCGCCGACGAGGATCACTTCGGCGATGTCGTTGCCGGTCAGCCCGGCGTCCTTGAGCGCCGTGCGGCACGGACCCGCGGTCTTCTGCACCAGGTCCTCGACGAGGGACTCGAGCTTGGCGCGCGTCAGCTTGATGTTGAGGTGCTTCGGCCCCGAGGCATCCGCCGTGATGTACGGCAGGTTGATGTCGGTCTGCTGGGTCGAGGACAGCTCGATCTTGCCTTTTTCCGCCGCTTCCTTGAGGCGCTGCATGGCGAGCGGGTCCTTGCGCACATCGACGCCGGACTCCTTCTGGAACTGCTCGGCGAGGAAATTGATGATGCGCAGGTCGAAGTCCTCGCCACCGAGGAAGGTGTCGCCGTTGGTCGAGAGCACTTCGAACTGGCGCTCGCCGTCCACCTCGGCGATCTCGATGACCGAGACGTCGAAGGTGCCGCCGCCCAGATCGTAGACCGCGATCTTGCGATCGCTGCCCTGCTTGTCGAGCCCGTAGGCGAGCGCGGCCGCGGTCGGCTCGTTGATAATGCGCTTTACCTCAAGACCTGCGATGCGGCCGGCGTCCTTGGTCGCCTGGCGCTGGGAATCGTTGAAATACGCCGGCACCGTGATGACCGCCTCGGTGACCGCCTCACCCAGGTAGTCCTCGGCGGTCTTCTTCATTTTCATCAGCACACGCGCGGAAATCTCCGGCGGCGCCATTTTCTTGCCCTGTACGTCGACCCAGGCGTCGCCGTTGTCGGCACGGACAATCTGGTACGGGACCATCTTGATGTCGCGCTGCACCACCTCGTCCTCGAACTTGCGCCCGATCAGGCGCTTGATCGCAGACAGGGTGTTGTGCGGGTTGGTCACCGCCTGGCGCTTGGCCGGCTGGCCCACCAGCACTTCGTTGTCCTTGGTGAAGGCAACGATTGAAGGGGTCGTGCGGTCGCCCTCGCTGTTCTCGATCACGCGAGGCTTGCCGCCTTCCATGATTGCGACGCACGAGTTGGTCGTGCCGAGGTCGATACCGATTACCTTAGCCATGGCTCTTCACTCCGGGTGTTCCAGCTCTGCTTCTTAAGGGTGAGGCGGCGGGCTTTCAAGCCCCGTTGGGGGCGCGGGCGACAATAACCCGCGCCGGACGCAGCAAGCGGCCGTTAAGCTCGTATCCGGGCTGCACCACCTGCAGCACCGAATCGGGCGGCGCCTCCCTGGATTCCTGGGCCATCATGGCCTCGTGACGCGCAGGGTCGAAGGGCTGCCCCTGCGGGTTAATGAGGGTAACTCCGAGCCGCTCGAGCGCCCGGGACAGAAGCTGCAGCGTCGCCTCCTGCCCCTCCTTGAGGCTGGCGGCATCCGCCCGGGCGGCGTTCTGCACGGCAAGTTCCAGGGTGTCCTTAACCGGCAGCAGTTCCGCGGCGAACTTCTCCAGCCCGTAGCGGTTCGCCGCCTCGATGTCGCGGGCGGCGCGCTTGCGCACGTTGTCGAGCTCGGCCAGGGCGCGCAGGTACTGCTCCCAGTGACTCTTGGCGCGCTCTTCGGCGTCGGCGAGGGAGCGCTGCAGGCGCTCCAGTTCCACCAGCTGCGCCGCCGTCTCGGGCAATATCTCGGTGGCTTCAGCCCCCGTGTTCTCGGTCATCTTAAGACAAACCTCCCGAAAATCTGTGCTCGCAAGGCCCACGAAATGCGCCCGCTGACCCAGGCGCGCACTCGTGCCAGGCGGGCCAGCGTGGGGGTCAGCGCCGTGATTTCAAGGCGGCGCCGAGCAGTTTAGCCGTCATATCGACGATTGGTATGACCCGTTCATAGGCCATGCGCGTGGGACCTATCACGCCCAGCACGCCCACGACTCCGTCGCTGTCGGCGTACGGGGCGGTAACCACGCTGCAGTCGTCGAGTATGTGGTAACCGGATTCGTGGCCGATGAAGATCTGCACCCCCTCGGCCTTGAGGCTCTGATCGAGCAGATTCAGGAAATCGCGCTTCTCGTTGAATGCCTCGAACAGGCGCCGCAGCTTCTCCACGCTGGTGAGATCCGCAGCTCCCATGAGATTGGTCTCGCCTTTGATGACGTACTCGAGGCGGCTCTCAGCGCCGCCCTCGAACACCTGCTGCGCCATGGAAATCGCATCCAGCATGATCTGGTTCAGGTGCGCGTGCGCCTCGGACAGCTGGCGCAGGATCTCCTGTCGCACCTGGCGCAGCGAGCGGCCGCGGAACTGCTCGTTCAGGTAGTTGGTAGCACGTTTCAGCTCATCGGCCGGGTAGTGGCGTTCGAGCTGGATTATGCGGTTCTGGACCTCGCGCTCGTTGAACACCAGCACCACCAGCACGCGATTCTCCGACAGCGCGACGAATTCGATCTGGGTGATCGAGGCCTGCCGGGTGCGCGGGACGGTGACCACCCCGGCAAGCTGCGTGACCGAGGACAAGAGCTGCGAGACGCTCGCGATAAGATCGGTGGAACTGTCACGGCTCGCTTCGAACTGGCGGCGCATTTCCGCGTTCGCCGTCTCATCCGGCCCACGCAGCTGCAGCAGCGTGTCGACGAAAAACCGATAGCCCTTGTCGGTCGGCACGCGCCCGGCGGAGGTATGCGGGGAGGCCACGAACCCGAGTTCTTCCAGGTCGGCCATTACGTTGCGGATGGTCGCCGAGCTCAACTGCAGCCCCGATTCACGCGACAGGGCACGCGAGCCGACCGGCTGGCCGTCGCGGATGTAGCTCTCGATGAGTATCCTGAGCAGGCGCTGAGCCCGCTCGCTTAAGGCCTCGTCCCCCGCTTCGTGCCCCATAGCAGGCAAGCTAGCGTCGCGCTTGCCCGACCGTCAAGCGATGCGACGGCCCGCACGCATTACAACGGCGCATTGGCTGCCGGCGCGGCGCGCATGCTACAAAGACTGCACTTCGCCTGGGAGGCTTTGAGGTTACGTTAAGTGCCATGGCCTCTGCGGTACACAACTGCGCGATAGTCGGCCGATTCTCGGATCCGCGCATCGCGGAGAGCGTCGGCGCGCTGCTGCCGCACCTCGCGAGCCGCGGGGTCGCCGTGCTGGCGGCCGCGGACGCCGCGCTCGGGCCCGCCGGCGCGCTGGTTACGCGTATCCCCGAGCGTGAGATCGGGGCGCGCGCGGATCTGGTCATCGCCATCGGGGGTGACGGGACATTGCTCTACGCGGCGCGGCTGGTCGCCGGCCACCAGGTGCCGCTGCTCGGGGTCAACCGGGGACGCCTGGGCTTTCTCACCGACGTCATGCCCCAGGACATGCTGGCGGCCGTGGATGCGGCCCTCGCCGGGAAGCTACAGGCGGACGAGCGGCCACTGCTGCGCGCGCAGCTGCACGCCGCAGCCGGTCCCGTCGCGCAGGCCTTCGCGCTCAACGATGTGGTCATGCAAAAGCACGATACCGGCCGCACGCTGGAATTCGAGACCCGCGTCAACGGCACCTACGTCAACACGCATGATGGCGACGGGATCATTATCGCGAGCCCCACGGGCTCCACGGCTTATGCGCTGTCCTGCGGCGGCCCGATCCTGGAACCGCACCTGGATGCACTGGTCATCGCGCCAATCTGCGCGCACACCCTCTCCGACCGGCCGATCGTGGTATCCGCACGCTCGACGGTCGAGGTGAGGCTGCTCGAGCGGCCCGACACGCACGCGCACGTCACCTGTGACGGCATGCTGCTCGGAGCGCTGGCTCCCGGGGATCGACTGCAGATCAGCAGCGCGGCCGAACGCGTGACGCTGCTGCACCCGCCAGGCCAGGACTACTACAAGCTGCTGCGCTCCAAGCTCCACTGGGGCCGCGGCAGCTTCGAGCGCTGACAAATGCTGACTCACCTGCAGATTCGCGATTTCGCCATCATCGACGCGGTGGAACTGGAGCTGCGCAGCGGTCTCACCGTGCTCACCGGGGAAACCGGCGCGGGCAAGTCCATCCTGGTGGATGCGCTGCAGCTGCTCGCCGGCGGCCGCGCCGGTGCCGAGGTGGTGCGCCACGGCGCCGAGCGTGCGGAGGTGTCGGCAACCTTCGATCTCGCGCAGGCGCCGGCGGCACTCAAGCAATGGCTGGAAGCACAATCGATCGGCGGCGCCGGCGAGCTCATCGTGCGGCGCGTCGTGGCCACCGATGGCCGCTCGCGCGCCTATCTCAACGGGCAGTCCGTGCCGGTGCAGCTGCTGCGCGAGGCGGGTGACCTCCTCATCGATATCCACGGCCAGCATGAATTCCAGTCGCTCACGCGCGGCGCCGCACAACGCGAGCTGCTCGACGGCTATGGCGCGCTCATCCCCCTCACCGACCAGGTGGGAATCGCCCACCGCGTGTGGCTGGAGCTCCTGAACCGCACGCTGCACCTGGAGAGCGAGGCGCGCGACCGGGATGCGAAGCTGGAATTGCTGCGCTACCAGGGCCAAGAGCTGCAGGCACTCGGGCTTGGCGACGGCGAGATCGAAACTCTGACCGAGGAGCGCGTGCGCCTTGCCAACCGCGGCCGCCTCGCACAGGGAACGCAGGCCGCCCTCACGGAGTTATATGAGAACGAGGCAGGCAGCGCCCACGCGGGTGTCAGCCGGGCGTTGCAGGCTTTGAAGGGGCTGACGGGTCTGGATCCGAAGCTCGCGGCCCTCCTGCCTCTGCTGGAAGAGGCCGCGATTCACATCCGCGAAGGAGCGCGCGAGCTCGAGCGGTACGGCGAAACGCTCGACATCGACGCTGCGCGGCAGGAGACGGTGGAACGGCGCCTCGCGGCGATCGAGGAGCTCGCGCGCAAGCACCGCGTGACGCCGCTGCAGCTGCGCGCCCGCGCCGAGGAGCTGCGCGGCGAGCTTGAAACGCTGGAGCGCGCGGACGTGGACCTGGCGGTGCTGCGCAAGGAGCTGTCTGTCGCGCTGGAGAGCTACCGTACCCAGGCGCAGGCGCTTTCAGGCAAGCGCACGCTCGCGGCGCGTTCGCTCGCCAAGGACATCAGCGCGCGCATGCAGACCCTCGGCATGGCGGGCGGCCGTTTTGAAGCCGACGTTGCGCAGAACGGCAACGCCGACCCTGCCCAGCACGGCATCGACCAGATCGAGTTCCGCGTCAGCGCCAATCCGGGCTCACCGCCGCGCGCGCTGTCCAAAGTGGCCTCCGGCGGGGAGCTGTCGCGCCTGTCCCTCGCCGTGCAGGTTTCCTGCGCCGCGCGCGAGATGCGTTGCATGGTGTTCGACGAAGTGGATGCCGGCATCGGCGGCGCGGTCGCGGAGATCGTCGGGCGGGAGCTGCGCGCCCTGGGCGAGCGCGGCCAGGTGCTGTGCGTAACACATCTGCCGCAGGTGGCCTCCCAGGCGCACCACCACCTGCGGGTCACGAAGCTCACCGACGGCCGCACGACACGCACCACGCTCACCGAGTTGAGCGCCGCGGACCGGGTCGAAGAACTCGCCCGCATGCTCGGCGGGATCGAGGTCACGGGAAGGGCGCGCGAGCACGCGCGCGATATGCTCGCAAGCGCCGCAGGCGCCCCGGCCGGCGCAGCGCCCGACGCCCCCTCTAGCGCAGATACCGTGCGGCAGCGGCGGCCGCCCCTCAGGAAAGGACGCTAGCTGGCCTTGCGCTTGCGGTACTCGCAGTGCGGGCGTTGGCAGTGCCCGTAAAGGATGAGCGAGTGATCCTGCATGCCGAAGCCCAGACGCTCGGCCACCGCGGTCTGGCGATCCTCGATCCCTGAGTCCATGAACTCCTCAACGCGGCCGCAATCCAGGCACACGATGTGGTCGTGGTGCGTGCCCTGGTTGAGCTCGAACACCGCCATGCCGTCCTCGAAATGATGACGGGTAACGAGCCCCGCCGCCTCGAACTGCGTGAGCACGCGGTACACGGTCGCAAGCCCGATGTCTTCCTTGGTCTCCAGCAGCGAGCGGTAAATGTCCTCAGCGGACAGGTGCCGCGTGGAGCTGCCCTCGAGGATCTCGAGGATCTTCAGGCGCGGCAGGGTCACCTTCAGACCCGCTTTGCGCAAATCCTTGCCTTCCACGTGAGATTCTCCGGCAGACCGCGGCGGGCGCTTCAACGACGCAGGCGGTCGGCGATCAGGTATGATTTCGCGCCTGTATTATCCCCCATCGGACTCACATGCGCCTACCCTGCGCCAGATTCATCGGCACCCTCGCCCTCGCCGCCGTGCTCGCCGGCTGCGTGTATCGCATGGACATCCAGCAGGGCAACTTCCTTGAGGGCAAGACCGTGAACAAGCTCGAGGCGGGCATGACGCGCAACCAGGTGCGCTACCTGCTCGGCACGCCCATGGTCCCGGATCTGTTCGAGAAGGATCGCTGGGACTACCTCTACTATTTCGAGGGACGGCGGAAAAAATCCGCGCGCCGGCACCTGGTGGTGTTCTTCAAGGACGACAAGGTCACACGCTTCGAGCGGGACAATGTGCCCGAATCCGCGCCGCAGGCACCGGACCAGGGTCCCACGCCCTCGCAGTTCCCACGCATCTGAGGCTACTTGAGGGTCTGGCGGCTCGCCGCCGATCGCTCGCGCTGCACCCGCTCACGCCGCCGCTCGCGCGGATCACAGCGCAGCGGACGGTAAATCTCGATGCGATCGCCGTCCGCAAACACATCGGTGCGCAGACGCGGTTCGCCGAATACGCCCAGCGGCGCGCGCTCCCAGGAAATTGCGGCGCACACGGCCGTGTCGCTGCACGCGGCACGCGCCGCCTGCAGTGCCTGCGCAATGGTGGCGTCGAGCGGCACCTCGACGTTCCACAGGTGCTGTCGGTCGCGGGTGGCGTAGACGACCACGCAACGCTTGCGATCCGCCGCGCCGGGCACGCTCACCGCCTAGGCGCGGGCCCGCACTACGAATGCGTCCAGGAGCGACCCGATGGTCTTGGCGAACTGCGGCTCGAACAACATCCCGGTGAGGGTGCTCTTGAAGGCGAAGCGCATGGAAAGCTCCACCCGGCAACCCGCATCGACCGGTGTCAGGAGCCATTGCCCCTCAAGCGTGCGAAACGGGCCGCTGACGAGCTCCATGGTGATGGCGCGGTCCGGCTCGAGCGTATTGCGGGTGGTGAATTCCCCGGTGAGGGCCCCCTGCCGCACCCCGAGCGTCGCGACGATTTCGCGCGGCGTGCGCGACTGCACCCGCGTATGCGTGCACCAGGGCAGGAACTGCGGGTAGCTCTCGATGTCGTTGATGAGCTCAAACAGCTTCGCCGGCGGCTGACTTACGAGCGCTGAGCGCTTGACCTCTCGCATGGCGCATTGTCCCATTACGCCCCCCGTATGACCAAAACCAACGACTCGTCCCGCCTGATCGCCGAGAACCGCCGGGCGCGCTACGACTATTTCATCGAGGAGCGCTACGAGGCGGGGCTGGCGCTCCAGGGCTGGGAGGTCAAAGCCATGCGTGCCGGGCGGGCGCAGCTGGCGGAAGCGTACGTCTACCTGCGCGGCGGGGAAGCATTTCTCATCGGCGCGCACCTGACTCCACTGCGCACTACTTCCACCCATGTCGTGGCCGACCCGGTGCGAACGCGCAAGCTGCTGCTCAACTACAGCGAGCTGCAGGGGCTCATCGGTGCGGTGGAACGTCGCGGCTACACCATCGTGCCGCTGGAGCTGTACTGGAAGAACGGGCGCGCGAAGCTGCAGGTGGGACTTGCCAAGGGCAAGAAACAACACGACAAGCGTGCGGTGGAGAAAGATCGCGACTGGCAGCGCAGCAAGGCGCGGCTGCTACGTCGGGGCTAAAAAAAACGCCAGCGCGACGATGCGCGCTGGCGTTTCTTAAGGTCAGTACCTTACTGGGGAGCGAGGTCCGGGTTCTTGAGTTCGTACGCGAGGTTCAGCGTCGTCAGACCGGACGACTTGCTGATTCCCTCGGGCACCTTGCTGTTGCTGACCAGCTGATAGGCGGCCACCAGCGACAGCCGGCCGCTCATCTTCACCTGCAGCCCCACACCGAGCGTGGTCATGGTGTTGGCCGAGCCGGACTGGATCGCACCGTTCGCGAGCACCTTGGTGGAAGGGTTGAACGAGTGCTCGAAGTTAACCGCGGCGGTAGCGACCACACCGGAGGTAGAGCCGAGCGGGGTACGCAGATCCAGCGGCCCCGGCGGGTAGTACGGGTTAGGGAAGATGTTTTCCGGCGCCAGGCGCTGCTCGCCGATACCCACCTGCCCGCTGAGCTTGGTGTCGGGTTCCTTAATGAACTGGTAGCCCACACCCGTGTCGATCATCTCCTGGTACTGAAAGCCGCTGAACTTGTTGTTGTCATAGCTCAGACCACCGAACCAGTAGAGGTGGTCGGAAATGTTGTAGTTCGTCTGGAACTCCGCGCCAAAGTCCTGGGCACTGGTGATGTTGTCGGTGGAGCCGTACAGGAACTGCGTCCCGAAGAGGAACTTCCACTGATCTACCGTGTGCGCGGCATTAAAACTGCCGTTGGCCGAGGTCGTGTCCGACGTGCCACTGGTCTTGGCAAAACCGAGCAGGGCCCGCATCGCCCAGTCCGGGACGTCCGCTGGCGGCACAGCCGGCGCGCAATTGCATCCCGCGTCGTCCGCATAGGCCGCGCCACTAAAAGCGACGGCGGCCAGAACCAAAAATAACCCTTGCTTCCGCATTGCAAAATCCCTCGCACCATGTGGAGTTAACGTAACGTACGCACCTTACCCCAGCCTGATTTTCAGGCAAATTTGTTGCGTAGAAGCAACATCCCTGGCAGATGCGCGGCGCACTCCGCCACAAACCCGGATCCCAATCCAGCGCACGCCTTGAGGTATGCTGGCGACGTACCTTGAAGGGGGCGACCGGTTTCGACGTGGGTTGCGAACCTTCAGGGGCGTACCGAGGCGCAGTGCCCTCGTAAATAATGCTGCAAAACTTAGTTGCCAACGACGACAACTACGCTCTAGCTGCCTAACCGCAGTTGACCTCTGACCGGCTCGTGCCTGTGCGACCGAATCAGGGGACGCGTTCACAGGATCGCGCTCCGGCGTGCGACAGGCCGGTTGCGTTAAGAGTTACTGTCCGCTGGCGGTGCGTCTTCCCTGCTGCTCGGGTAGCGTAACGTGAGAAAAAAAGAGCCAGCTACGTACGTAGATCCTGAAGTCTAGGACTTGCGGACGGGGGTTCGATTCCCCCCGCCTCCACCAAGTGAGCGGTTCCCGATGCCAAAGCACCAGGAACCGCCGCCTGAGCATAAACAGCTCCGAAGTGCCGCTGCTTCTCTAAGTCCGCTCAGTGATTGGCGCCGGAAGAATCACCAACAAGCCCGCGCACAGCGGCACCATTCGCCGAGTTTCGCCTACACCCTGTTCAGCCGTCAGGCCCTGACCGCTCGCCCGGCTCTCGCACTACCTGCGCACATACAAATCCGGGCGTGCCCCGTAGCGGTACCGCAACGCACGCCGCAGTACTACAATCAGACACTGGAGACCTCTGCGGGAACTCCCATGGCGACAAAAATAACTACCAAGGGCCAGGTGACACTGCCCAAAAAAGCACGCGATGTGCTGCACGTGGCTCCCGGGGACTGCGTGGAATTCAGCATCGATGAGAATGGCTCGGTGATCGTGTACAAGGCGCCGGCGGCGCCCGTGTCCGCATCGCTGCGGCGCGAGCGCCTGGCGAATCCGCGTGTCGAAGCACAGCGCCGGCGGCAAGTGGCCGAATTCGAAGAGCTGCTGCGGGAGCTGGACTGAGGCGCGTCGGCCTGCGCCCCGCAGGCGCCTAACTGCGCTTGCCGTCCAGGGAGCTCAGCGACCCGTACAGGTCCGGACGCCGGTCCCGGAACACGAACCAGTTGTCACGCAGCTGCGCGATCGCCGCCAGATCGAAGGCGTGTGTCAGCACCGCATCACCCTCTTCGGCTGCCTCGGCGACCTTGGCCCCCATAGCATCGGCGATGAACGATGAGCCGTAGAAACGGATGTACAGCCCCTGCGGGTCCTGCAGCGAGCGCTCAAGCCCGTAACGGTTCGCGGCGATCAGTGGCGTGAGATTCGCGGCCGCGTGACCCTGTTGGGTGCGCTGCCAGTGATCGCGCGAATTCACTGGCAGCGCCGGTGGCGGCTCGGTGCCGATCGCGGTCGGGAAGAAGAACAGCTCCGCACCCATGAGTGCCATGACGCGCGCGGTCTCGGGAAACCACTGGTCCCAGCAGATGCCGACGCCGATGCGCCCGAAGCGAGTATTCCACACGCGAAAGCCCGTGTCGCCCGGAGAGAAGTAGTTCTTCTCCTGGTAGCCGGGGCCGTTGGGGATGTGCGACTTGCGATACACGCCGAGGTTCCTGCCGTCGGCATCGAGGATGGCGATGGTATTGAAGTACGCCGGTCCCGCCCGCTCGAAGAAGCTGATCGGCAGGACCACGCCCAGCTCGCGCGCTAGCGGCCCGAAATGCAGCACGGCGCGATTTTCCGTCACCGGCCGCGCGAGCGTGAGGTGGCGCGCGTCCTGTTCGATGCAGAAGTACGGCGTTTCAAAGAGCTCGGGCAGGAGGATGATCTGTGCGCCTTGCGCTGCGGCCTTGCGCACCAGCGCTTCGGCGCGCGCAATGTTGCCGTCGGCATTCCAGTCGCACGCCATCTGGATCGCCGCGACCGTCACCGGGCGCGGCGGGCGGGCGAAGTGGGTGGGGTCCTGCGGCATCGAATCGGCCTTTCGCGCTAAGAAGTCTTACGTGCCGCAAGCGACTGCTGCACCTGTTCGGTGATGCGCGTTGCCGTCTCGAGCGCCATGAGGCCCGCCTCACCGGTGACCACCGGCACTCGAGCGTCGCGGATGCAGCCGAGGAAGGCTTCGATTTCCGCCTTGAGCGCATCTCCCTGCTCGAGGCTTTGTTCCTCGATGATGACCGGCAACGGCCCCGCGCCGTCGGCGGCGGTGCGCTTGCGGATCAGCGTCACGATCTTCTGTTGCAGGTCGAGCGACAGGTAGGCGTCGTCCTCGAAGATACGCAGCTTGCGCTCGGTCTTGAGACTCACCCGCGAGGCGGTCGCATTCGCGACGCAGCCGTTGGCGAAGCGGATGCGCGCGTTAGCAATGTCGATCTCCGCCGAGAACACCGGCGTGCCCACCGCATCGATGGCCACGATCGGCGCGCCGACGATGGTCTGCACGATATCGATGTCGTGGATCATCAGATCGAGCACCACGTTCACGTCCGTACCGCGCTCGCGGTAAGGTGCGAGGCGGTGACACTCCACGAAGCGCGGTGACTTCAGGTACGGTTCGGCGGCGAGAATCGCGGCGTTAAAGCGCTCCAGGTGGCCCACCTGCAGGATGCGCTTTGCCCTGGCGGCGATCGCAATCAGCTCGCGCGCCTCCGCCGGCGTCTCGGTAATCGGCTTCTCGACCAGCACGTGCGCGCCGGCCTCGAAAAAATCCCGGGCGATGGCAAAGTGAGTCGGCGTTGGGGTCACGATGCTCACCGCATCAACGCTGCCGAGAAGCTCGTGGTAATCGCTCAGGGCCCGTGCCTTCACTTCCCCGGCCACCTGCTCGCGCGCCTGGGCGCGCGAATCGACCACCGCCACGAGCTCACAACCGGCCGCCTGCGCGTACTTCTGCGCATGAAAGCGCCCGAGGTACCCAACGCCGATTACGGCGGCTCTGATTTTCTTCATGGGAACGCTATTATGCCCGCGCGAGGCTGTGATACCGGAAAGGTTGCAGGAGTGGCGTCTTAACAATGATGACATCGTCCGAGGCGCAAGGTGGCGGCCCGCTGCAGCGGCTGCGCAGTTCCGTGCGCGAGCGGCCGCGGCTACAGCGCGAACTCATCCTCTTCGTCCTGATGACGCTCTTCGGACTCATCGTGATGCCGTTTTTGATCTGGTTCGCCAGCAGCCGCGTGCTCGGCCCGTACACCCACGGCCAGGACCTGCACGCCGGCCCGTTCGCGCTCGTTGCAGACTATTACACGGGTCTCGTGCACGGCTCAGCGGTGTTCTGGAGCGTGGCGCTCGGACCGGCCGTGCTGATCCTGTTGATGCGGCTGTTCCTGGCGGCGTGGCGCCGCTGACGGCTGATCCTTACGCCTCACTTCGGCCAGTACAACCAGACTGCCACCGCGAACATCGCCAGCATCGCGCCATGCGCGGCCAGGCGCCACGACCGCGCGCGCTGCTCGCCATAGAAGCTCCAGCATGCAACCGCGGCAAATGCCGTGAATACCAGTACGGCGCGCACCAGCGCGGCATGCTCGGGAGCGAAACGGGCCTCGTTGGCGGGCAGGAACAGGATCACGATCCACGTCATAATGAGCCCGCTCGCCAGGGCGACCGCGGAACCCGCGAGAATAGCCAGAAGTGCCGCCAGGGGCCGCATGATGTGACAACCTTACTTGCTAAAGGCGAACCGACGGCTCTAGCCTTACTCTATAGAGTGTACCCAAGCGGCGAGACCATAAGATGACCCTACCCCTGCGTCGTTCCTCTGGCTGGATTACTGCCTGCGTCCTGGCGGCCCTCGCATTGGCGCTGGCGGGCTCCGTGCAGGCCCCTGCCGGCACCTCGATCCTGCCCCCGGGGGCGCTGGCGCCCACCGATGGGCAGCGCGCCACGGCCCGCAAGGTCGGGCGGATCCTCGAGGAGGCGCACTACAGCCGGGCGTCGCTTGACGAGAAGATGTCGCAGGTCGTTTACGACCGGTACCTGGAGTTCCTGGACAGCCAGAAGAGCTACTTTCTCGCCAGCGACATCCGCGACTTCGATGCCTATCGCCTGCAGTTCGGCAACATGATCCGCACCGGGGACATCGACCCCGCGTATCTGATCTTCGCCCGCTACCAGCAACGCGACCGCGAACGCATCCAGCACGCCATTGCGCTCCTGCAGACCGAGCCTGACTGGACCATCGACGAGTCGTTCGAATTTGACCGCACCCACGCCGCGTGGCCGGCCGACCAGGCGGCCATGGACGACTTGTGGCGCAAGCGGGTCAAGAACGATGCGCTGTCGCTGCTCTTGACCGGCAAGACCTGGCCGGAAGCGGCCGACATCCTGCGCAAGCGCTACGAGCGCGTGCTGAAGCGCGTCGACCAGGTGAACACGGAGGACGTGTTCGAGAACCTGATGAACGCTTACGCGCGGGCCTTCGATCCGCACTCGAGTTATTTCTCGCCGCGCTCCTCCGAGGAATACCGCATCCAGATGAGCCTCAACTACGACGGCATCGGTGCCTCGCTGCAGCTGGTCGATGACTACGTGACGATCGTGAGTGTGCTGGACGGCAGCCCGGCCGCCGTCGCCGGCACGCTCAGCATCAACGACCGCATCACCGGCGTCGGCCAGGGCCATGACGGCCCCTTCACGGACGTGATCGGCTCGCGCTTCGATGACGTCGTGCAGCTGATCCGCGGCAAGGCAGGCACTGCGGTGCGTCTGCAGATCCTGCCCGCGGGAGCGGCTCCCGGGAGCACCGAGAAGGTCGTGGAGTTCGTGCGCAACAAAGTGACGGTCGAAGCGCAGGCCGCGCACAAGCAAGTCAAGAGCGTGGTGCGCAACGGTCGCACGCTCAAGATCGGCATCATCACCGTGCCGGGCTTTTACGAGGACGTCGCGGCGCAAAGCGCCGGTGACCCGGACTACCGCAGCACCACGCGCGACGTGCTGAAGCTGGTGCGCGAACTGCGCGCCGAGAACGTTGATGGCCTGGTGCTCGATCTGCGTGACAACGGCGGCGGCTACCTGCCGGAGGCCACCGCGCTCACGGGGCTGTTCATCGAGCACGGACCGGTGGTGCAGCTGCGCGACACGACTGGCAGGACCGAAGTGCTCGACGATCCGGAGAGCGCCCCTGCCTACGACGGGCCGCTGGCGGTGCTGGTGGACCGCCTAAGCGCCTCGGCTTCCGAGATCTTCGCGGGCGCGATCCAGGATTATCACCGCGGCCTGATCCTCGGCCAAACCACCTTCGGCAAGGGCACGGTGCAAAACCTGGTGCCGCTGGATCGCTGGTCCAAGGAGCCGGTGAACGGCCAGCTGACCGTGACGATCGGCAAGTTCTACCGCATCACCGGTGAGAGCACCCAGGAAAAGGGCGTGGAACCGGACGTGTCGCTCGCCTCGGTGCTCGACACCAAGGAGATCGGCGAGAACGCGCTCGAATCAGCGCTCCCCTGGGACCGCATTGCGGGGGTGCCTTTCAAGGCCAGTGTCGGCACGGCGGCGGCGCCGGCGGTGGCCTCGCTTGCCTCCGAGGAGGACGCGCGCGCGCATCACGACCCGGACTATCGCTGGCTGATGTCGGACGTCGCGGCCATCGACACTGAGCGCGACCAGCACAGCGTGTCGCTGAATCTCAAGGCACGGCGTGAGGAACGTGCGCGCATCGACAAGGAGCGCCTCGAGCGCGAGAACATCCGCCGGGCGGCCAAGAATGAACCGCCGTTCCAGAGCATCGAGGAACTGGACAAGTCCATAAGCAAGGACAGCAAGGACAAAACCAAGGACGAGGCCGCTGATGTGCTGCTCGAGCAGGCCGCGCAGATCATGGCGGACATGGTGATCGGCGCGCGCCCCGCGCCGCAGCAGCAAAAGACCGCTCGCGCCAGCTGAATTTCCTCACCGCCGCAGCCGGCCAAAGTCACGCCTTTGGCCGGCGGCAACGAAGCTGATGTCCGCTGAAATCGCCGCAGGCGATTTCAGCCAATGAACTACCGCAAGAGGATCCGGAACAGGTCCCAGGTATCTTCGGAGAGCACGTTGGGCAGCGGCGTGCCGTCAGCGCCGCGCGCCGCTTCATTCAGCACATCGCCCGTGGCCGGATTCAACGAGTCCGGTACCGGCGTCGTGTCCCCGGGTCCCCGGTAACGCGCGCCTTTGGTGAGCGCCCCGGTGCGCGCCTTGATTTCCGCGGCCAGCGTTTCGCGGCGCTCGAGGAGCACATGCGCGCGCTGGATCTGCCCCATGAGCAGCACGCACTCGCGCGGTGAACCGTAATTATCGGCGGCCTCGCGGCGGCCCGTGGCATCACGCGCCATCTGCACCAGCGGCGTCTTCATCGACACCAGCCGCAGACACAACACCTGCGCATAAGCGATGGCGGCGATGTTGATGGCTCGCCGCGCCGGCAGCGACAGGCCCGGAAATTGCGGCGTCCCCTCGCGCTCCAGATCCTCGACGGCGCGCTGCGCCTGATTGAGGGAACTGCCCGCCGCGGCCGCCGCCGCGTGCGCCGTGGTTACGCGCTGCTCGAGCGCGCGGCGCTTGAAGTAGTGCCACAGGCGCGTCAGTCCCGCACGCTGCGCTTCGAAGGCGGCAACCTCGCCCGCGGCTTGCGCCGCCAGGGCCTGCGCAGCCTGCAGCTGCGTGGCCGCCGTCTGCCGCCGGGCGAACAGGCGCCGGTTGTGATGCGCGAGGTGCTCGCGCCGCTCACGCTCCTCCTGCTGACGCACCAGATCGCTGACGAACTGCGTGATCAGATCGCGGGCCGCCTGCCACAAGCGGCGCAGCTGGTAGAACACCAGCGCCGGATAAGCAGACTCCGCCACACCCAGGCGCCCCTCGAGCGTGTTGAGCAATCCTAAGGAGCGTTGGCTGGCGCCCTCCTGCTGCTTGACGAGATCCTGCAGGCGGTAGATCTCCTCCTGCAGGTCGCCGTAAGCCTTCTTCAGTTCCGCGCGGTTACGGAATAGGGCGAGGACCCGATGGTCCTCTTCCGGGGGACCGTCGGTGCGCAGGCTGAGCTTGAGAAATCCGAGTTGTCGCAGCGCTTTCATGAGAAATGCGGCGGGGGAACCGCCCTCCTCATTCGCCGCGGGTAAGCCTCGTACGGGATGAGAAGCGATGACCTCGCTCCACGCAGTATTCCAGCCACTTGTTTAACATCACGTTGCGCGCCCAGCGCTGATCCAGTTCACGCTCCGCGCAGCCGCGCAGTGCCTTGAGAACCGGCTGGTTGTGACTCTCCGCCCAGTGCTGTGCTTCAACCAGATGCGCGTCATGGTAGATGCGCACGCCCATGTCCGGGTATTGCTGCTCGCCGTGCTGGTGCGGCAGCAGATAGGTCAAATTGACGGTGCTGGTGTAGGGGGAGCGCTCGGTGACGGTGAGAACAAGGTCACAGTCTCCGCAGGCGCGGGAGCGGTGCTGGCCGGCGAGCCCCCCCAGATTCCCGACGAGCCAGCCAAAGCGGATGAAATTGCTTTCGTACAATCCCATCAGCGCGACGAAGCTGCGCGGGCGGGCGCGCCAGGAAACTACGGTCTGCGTGTCGGTGAGCAACACGCCACCGACTATAACGCACAAGGCCGGTGCCGCAAGTGCGATACGCGCTGCATTTCGCACTTGTGCGCGACCGCACGGCGCCTTGCAAGTTCCGTGCGACACGCGGCACTCGCGTTGTGACGCGGATCATGCGATCTTTATTGGCTCGCGCGCCGCGCTACGGCCGCAGGCGCCGTTCGATGCCGCTGGTGTTGAGAATGCGGCTGGCAATTTCCTCGATCGAGGTTTCGGTCGTATCCAGCGACGGAATCGCATAACGCGCGAACATCGCCTGTGCAGTGCGCAGCTCGTACTGCACCTGCTGACTGGACGCGTAGCGGCTGTCCGGGCGGCGTTCGTTACGGATCTGCTGCAGGCGCTCGGGGGTGATGGTGAGCGCAAACAGTTTGCTGCGGTACGGCTCGAGACGCCCCGGCAGCTTGCGCGCCTCCAGATCCTCTTCCGTGAGTGGATAGTTGGCGGCGAACACCCCGTACTGCAGTGCCATGTACAGGCATGTCGGGGTCTTGCCGACGCGCGATACGCCTACCAGCACCACATCGGCGTGCGCGTAGTCACCACCACCGCCGTCGTCATTGGCGAGCGCGAAGTTGGTGGCATTGATGCGCGTGGTGTAGGCGGCGAGATCCGCGATGCCGTGCGCGCGGCCCGCGCGATGCGACGAGCGGGTGTTGAGTTCCCGCTCCAGCGGGCCCACGAAGGCTGCGAAGAAATCCAGAAACAGGCCATCGGCCGTCATTACGATGTCACGCAGTTCATCCTGCACCAGCGTGCTGAACACGATCGGCCGCAGTCCCTCTTCCTGCGCCGCACTGTTTATGCGGCGGACGGTCGCGCGCGCCTTGTCAACGTCCGACACAAATGGCACAGTCACCGGCCGAAATTCCAGCCCCTCGAACTGTGTCATGAGGCTGTGACCCATGGTTTCGGCGGTCACGCCGGTCTGGTCCGAAACGAAAAAGACGGTTCGACGGCTCACGCTTTGGACAATTCCGTAGGGCGCTGGTGGCGATGAGTTGTCAGTCTTTCACCGCGTGTGCAGGCAAGCAAGCACCAATGGTGCGACCGGTTTCCACAAAGGAGCATCTTTGAACGCCTACGTACTCCCGTTCGAGCAACTCACCATGCGCGACGTCGAGACGGTTGGCGGCAAGAACGCGTCCCTCGGAGAGATGATCGGCGCCCTCGCCAGGCTCGGCGTACAGGTACCGGGAGGGTTTGCCACCACCGCGCAGGCCTACCGCGAGTTCCTCGCCCAGGGTGGCCTGGATGAGCGCATCCGTGTTGAGCTGGCTAACCTCAACGTCGATGACGTGACGAAGCTCGCCGCCAGCGGCGCGCGCATCCGCCAGTGGATTCTCGCCACCCCGTTTCCGCCCGGGCTCGAAACCGCCGTTACCGCGGCGCTGACGCGCATGAGCTCCGGCAAGGACATCGCCGTGGCGGTGCGCTCGTCGGCGACCGCCGAGGACCTGCCGGAGGCATCCTTCGCCGGCCAGCAGGAAAGTTTCCTCAACGTGACCGGGACGCAGGCGGTGCTGACCGCCATGCACGAGGTGTTCGCGTCGCTCTTCAATGACCGGGCGATTTCGTATCGCGTGCACCAGGGTTTCGATCACAGCGCGGTGGCGTTGTCGGCCGGCGTGCAGCACATGGTGCGCAGCGATCTCGGCGCGAGCGGCGTCATGTTTACCCTCGATACCGATTCGGGCTTTCGGGACGTGGTGTTCATCACCGCCTCCTGGGGACTCGGCGAAACCGTCGTGCAAGGCGCCGTGAACCCGGACGAGTTCTACCTCTACAAGCCGGCGCTGCGCGCCGGCAAGCACGCGATCGTACGGCGCAACCTCGGCGGCAAGGCCGTCAAGATGGTGTACGCCGCTCCCGGCTCAGCCGAACGCGTGAGCACGGTCGAAGTCCCGCAGGCCGACCGCCAGCGGTTCTGCCTCAGCGATGCGGATCTCGTGACACTCGCGCGCCAGGCGCTCCTGATCGAGGAGCATTACGGGCGACCGATGGACATCGAGTGGGCGCGCGACGGTGCCACCGGCGCCATCTACATCCTGCAGGCGCGTCCGGAGACCGTGCAGAGCCGCGCCGGCCGCACCATCCTGCGCTACTCCCTGAAAGCGCGCTCGCGCGTGCTCGCCACCGGCCGCAGCATCGGCCAGCGCATCGGCGCGGGCACCGCGCGCGTGATCAAGGGCGCCGCGGAAATGGCGCGCGTACAGGCCGGCGATGTGCTGGTCGCGGACATGACCGACCCGGACTGGGAGCCGGTCATGAAGCGCGCGGCCGCCATCGTCACCAACCGCGGCGGACGCACCTGTCACGCGGCCATCATCGCGCGCGAACTGGGAATTCCGGCCGTGGTGGGCTGTACGAATGCGACCAGCAGCATCCGCGAGGGCCAGGAAGTGACGGTCTCGTGCGCCGAGGGCGACACCGGCCACGTCTACGAGGGCTTGCTGGCGTTTGAGCGCAAGCAGATCGAACTCGATTCGCTGCCGAAGATCCCGCTCAAGATCATGATGAACGTCGGCAACCCCGACCGCGCCTTCGATTTTGCCGGCATTCCCAACCACGGCGTGGGCCTGGCACGCCTGGAATTCATCATCAACCGCATGATCGGCGTGCACCCGCGGGCGCTCTTGGAGTTCGACCGCCTCGACGCTGAGCTGCAGGGGCAGATCCGCACCCAGATGGCTGGCTACGCCGACCCGGTCAGCTTCTACGTCGAGAAGCTTGCCGAAGGGATCGCGCAGATTGCCGCGGCGTTTGCCCCCGAGCCGGTCATCGTGCGCCTGTCGGACTTCAAGTCGAACGAATACGCGAACCTGATCGGCGGCGCGCGCTACGAGCCGTCGGAAGAAAATCCCATGCTGGGTTTCCGCGGCGCTTCGCGCTATGTCGATGAGACGTTCCGCCCCTGCTTCGAGCTCGAATGCCGCGCGCTGAAGCGCGTGCGCGAGACCATGGGACTCACCAACGTTCAGGTCATGGTGCCCTTCGTGCGCAGCGTCGCGGAGGCGAAGCAGGTTATGGAGCTGCTGGCGCACAACGGCCTCAAGCGCGGCGAGAATGGCCTCATCGTCATCATGATGTGTGAGCTGCCGACCAACGCCTTGCTGGCCGAGCAGTATCTGGAACACTTCGATGGGATGTCGATCGGCTCGAATGACATGACGCAGCTCACCTTAGGACTGGACCGCGATTCGGCAATCGTCGCGCGCCACTTTGATGAGCGCGACGAGGCGGTGCGCAAGCTTCTGTCGATGGCGATCAGCGCCTGCCGCAAAGCCGGCAAGTACGTCGGCATCTGCGGCCAGGGCCCCTCGGATCACCCGGATCTTGCCCGCTGGCTGCTCGATGAGGGCATCGGCAGCATGTCGCTCAATCCCGATACGGTGGTGGAGACCTGGCTCTACCTCGCGCAGAGCGCCGACGGCAAGCCCGGCAAGACCCCCGGCAGCTAGCCAGGGCGCGTGCCGGCGTACGCCGGGGCAAAGAGGCGCGCCCGATAGTGACGCAGCTCGGCAATTGATTCGTGAATGTCCGCCAGCGCCAGGTGCGTTCCCTGCTTCGCGAACCCGTCCGCCACCCCCGGCGCCCAGCGGCGCGCCAGCTCCTTGAGCGTGCTGACGTCAAGATTGCGGTAGTGGAAGAAGTGCTCGAGGTCGGGCATCAGGCGCGCAAGAAAGCGTCGGTCCTGGCAGATGCTGTTGCCGCACATGGGCGAGCTGCCGGGAGTGACCAGCGGGCCCAGAAACTCGAGCGTGCGGCGCTGCGCCTCGGCAAGGCTGACGCGGCTGGCACGCACGCGGGCCAGCAGGCCCGAGGACCCGTGCTGACGCTGGTTCCACTCATCCATGCGCGCGAGCACCTCCTCGCTTTGATGGATCGCCAGCACCGGCCCTGCGGCGATGACGTCGAGCTCGCGATCGGTGAGCACCGTCGCGATCTCAATGATCGAGTCCGTGTCGGGCTTCAGGCCCGTCATCTCCAGATCGATCCAGATCAGATAGTCGCCGCTCGGCATGTCAGGGTAAGTGGTGGTAGCGTGTCTGCGGAAGCTATGCAAGCCACAATCAGTGTAGCAGACGAGCGTCCGCGGTCCGCATGAGTGACACCCTGGTTGGGCGGGTAATCGCCACCTTTGGCCGCCACCTGCTGGTGCGCGATACACAAGGCCGCGAGCTGCGTGCGCGCCCTTTCGGCCGGGGGCTGAATGTCGTGTGCGGCGATGAGGTGCGCTGCCAGGTCGACGCGCATCACGCCGAGGTGCACGTCACCGAGGTCCTGCCGCGGCGTACGGCGCTGTGGCGTGCGACGCTGCGCGGCGGTGCGGAGCCGGTGGTGGCCAACCTCACACAGCTGCTGGTGGTGCTGGCACCGCTGCCGGCGCCGGACCTGTTCGTCGTCGACCGCTATCTCGCCGCGGCGACGGCGGGCGGTATCGCCGCCACGCTCATCGTGAACAAGAGCGATCTCGGCATCGATGCTGCTTTGAGCGCCGCGCTCGCCGTGTACGCGGCGGTAGGCTACGCCGCACTCCCCTGTTCGGCCGAGACCGGCGACGCCGTGGCCGCGCTGCCGGCAATTCTCAGCAAGGGCAGCATCGCCGCACTCGTGGGGCAGTCGGGGGTCGGCAAGTCCTCGCTCGTGCGCCGGCTGCTGCCGGAGGCGCAAGTCGCGATCGGTGCGCTGGTGCGCGAGGAGGAAGGGCGCCACACGACTACCACCGCGCGTCTCTTCGAGCTCCCGGGAGGCGCGGCATTGATCGACTCCCCGGGTGTGCGCGACTTCGCGCCGGCGGTGGATGCGCTCGATGAACAAAGTCTCGGGTTCGTGGAGGTCGCGCGGCTCGCCGGTCAGTGCCGCTTCAAGGACTGCCACCACATGCGCGAGCCCGGCTGCGCAGTCAGCGCGGCGGCGGCGAGCGGCGCGCTGGATCCGCGGCGCTACGAAAGCTATCGGCGCCTGCGGCGGCTGCGCGAGGAACTCAGCGCCGCGCGCGGGCCAAAACGCACGCGGTAGACGCAGCCGGCCAAAGTCGCGCCTTTGGCCGGCGGCAACGGAGCCACTGTCCGCCGAAATCGCTTCCTGCGATTTCGGCCAATAGACTAGAGCGACTGCCGGCCGGCGAGCGCGTGCGCCAGCGTGCCGCCATCAACGTACTCGAGCTCCCCGCCGACGGGTACGCCGTGGGCGATGCGGCTCGCGCGAATGCCGTGTCGCGCGGCGAGCTCGCTCAGGAAATGCGCGGTGGCCTCGCCTTCAACCGTGGAGTTGGTGGCGAGAATCAGCTCGCGCACCTGGCCTTGCGCGAGCAGCGCCTCGAGCTCGCGGCTGCCGAGTTGTTCCGGTCCAATACCGTCGAGCGGCGACAGGTGTCCCATGAGCACGAAGTAGCGGCCGCGATAGCTGCCCGAGGATTCAACCGCGACCACGTCCGCAGGCGACTCGACCGCGCACAGCAGCGTCGCATCGCGCAGCGGCGCCGCGCAGATCGTGCACAGCTCCTGTTCGGTGAGCATGCGGCAGCGCTGGCAGCGCTTCACCGACGAGAGCGCCGCATCGAGCGCCGCGGCGAGCGCGCGGGCTCCCGGCCGGCCCTCTTGCAGCAGGTGAAAGGCCATGCGCTGCGCGGTCTTGGGCCCCACGCCGGGCAGCGCGCGCAGCGCCTCGATGAGCTGGGCCAGGTGCGGGGAGTGTTGCATCGCAGCCGCGCTTCAGAACGGCAATTTCATTCCCGGCGGCAACTTCATCCCGGCGGTCACGCTCGCCATTTTCTCCTGCACCCGGACTTCCACCTTGTGCACGGCATCGTTGGCCGCCGCCGCGATCAGGTCTTCGAGCATCTCGCGGTCCTCAGCGCTGACTGCCGGCTCGATCTGCACGCGCTTCACCTCGTGCCGCCCGTTCATGGTGACCTTGACCATGCCGCCGCCGGCCTCACCGATCACCTCGATGTTGCCGATCTCCGCCTGGGCCTTCTGCATGTTGGCCTGCATGGCCTGCGCCTGTTTCATCAGGTTGTTGAAGTTGCCTGCCATTGAGAAAGACCTGTCAGGCGCCGCGCGCCGGGTGTGAGGTGAATGTCATTTTGCCGGCCGCACCGTGTCGGGCAGCACGGTCGCGCCGAAGCGCTCGCGCAGACCCTGCACCGCCGGTTCGGTCTCAAAGGAGCGCCGCGCGGCGCTAAGCTCCGCCTCCGACGCTCGCCGTTGTTGCTGCGCCGGGGTCTCGATTCCCGCGGCCACCGCCTGGAACTCCAGCCGCACCGGCGCGCCGAAATGACGTGACAGCGCCTGGGCGAGCTTGTCTTCCTGAGCCGGAGTGCGCACCAGCTGGTTGCGCGGATCGAGCGCCAGACGCACGACGGCGCCCTGGCGGCCAATGAACACGCAGTGGCTGGCGAGCTGCCGTGCCGCGCCTGAGAGCTCGAGCTGACTTACGATCTGCGCCCACTGCCCGCCCTCCCCGCCGGCGGCCGGCGTAGCCGGGCCGGGCGCGGCAGCGGGGCCACCCGCCGCTGGCGCGCTCGCAGCCGGCGGGGCGCGGGCAACGCCCGGGGCTGCCGTGGGCACCCCCGCGCGCGCGCCTTCACCACCGGGACGAAACGCAATCATGCGCAGCAGCGTCATCTCGAAGCCCGTGCGCGGGTCAGGCGCCAGTGTCAGATCGCGCCTGCCCATGATCGCGGTCTGGTAGTAAAGCTGCACATCCTCGGGCGCAAGTGCCGTAGCCAGCCGCGCCAGCAGCTGCGGCGCGTACAACTCGTCGCCCTCGTAGTCCGCCACCGTCTGCGTCAGCGCCACGCGCACCAGCAGGCCCGCGAGTTCATCGAGCACCTGCGCGTAATCGGGCGCGAACTCCTCAAGAGACTGCGCGCAGCGCACCAGCTCGCCGGTGTTGCCGCCAGCCAGCAGCTCCGTGAGGCGCACCACGTGGTCGCGGGAAATCGTGCCCAGCATGGCGCGCGCCTCCGCCTCGCTGGCGTTGCCGCCGCCGAAGGCGATCAACTGGTCAAGCAGCGACAGCGCATCGCGCACGCTGCCGTCGGCCGCCTGCGCCACGAGTTTCAGACCCGCCGCCTCAAACGGCACCCCCTCGCGCTCGAGGATCATACGCATGTGGGCGGCGATGTCCGCCGCCGGCAGGCGTTTGAGGTTGAACTGCAGGCAGCGCGACAGCACGGTCACCGGCAGCTTCTGCGGATCGGTGGTCGCGAGCAGGAACTTCACGTGCGGCGGCGGTTCCTCGAGAGTTTTCAGCAGCGCGTTGAAGGAGTGCGCCGAGAGCATGTGCACCTCGTCGATGAGGTACACCTTGTAGCGGCCGCGCGCCGGGGTGTATTGCACGTTGTCGAGCAGCTCGCGCGTATCGTCCACCTTGGTGCGCGAGGCGGCATCGACCTCGATGAGGTCCGGAAAGCGCCCGGCGTCGATCTCGCGGCAGTTGGCGCATACACCGCACGGCTCGGCGGTAACGCCGGTCTCGCAGTTGAGGCACTTGGCGAAAATCCGCGCAATGGTCGTCTTGCCCACGCCGCGCGTGCCGGTGAACAGGAACGCGTGATGCACCCGCCCGCTCGTGAGCGCATTCACGAGCGCGCGCCGCACGTGCTCCTGCCCAAGCAGTGCGGCGAATGTCTGCGGGCGCCACTTGCGCGCCAGGGCGGTGTAGCTCATGAGCGACCCTTAAGCGATCCAACGGTCCACTAAGATGGAGGCGGCCCGCACCAGCTTAAACCTCCGGCACCCGACATCGCCGCTGCCGCTGCTGCCTTCCGGCCCTGACGGGATTCACGACTGGTCGTCGCGGAGAAACCGATGCGGGCCACCATTTTCAATTGGCTGAAATGGCCTGCGGCCATTTCAGCGGGCAGCCCACTTCCTCCTTTGAACAGCGTGCCATTTCAGCACGCAATGCTTTGGCGGAGAGGGTGGGATTCGAACCCACGAACACCCGTTAGGATGTTACTGGAATTCCAGTCCAGCGCCTTCGACCGCTCGGCCACCTCTCCAATCAAATACTTACGATACTTTCCTCGAGGCAGTCCGCATGCACGCGGCAGCGTCGAGAAAGGGCGCGAATGATAAGACATGCAGGGGCAACCCGCATCCTGCGCCTGGCTGGCGAACCCAGGCCCGCTAAGCCTGCGGCGGCTTCTGGACCTTGAAAGACGGCGGCTCATCGAGGCAGCGGGCCGTTTTCGGGCGCGGCGGCGGTACGGGCGCGTTCAGTTGCGGCAGGCGCAGGGCGTTGGCCGTATCGGGCGCGTCCAATCCGGGCGGAACCTTCAGCGGCGGGACGCTGCCTTGGTTCGCGTAGTTCTTTGTATCGTTGCAGGAGTTCTGGTTCAGCTTGCCGCGCAGCATGTGGCAGCCGCTCACACCCAGCAGCAGCGCAAGACACAGTAATCCCATCGTCATCTTCAATCCCGACACTTCGGCTCCTTCATTTAGAACGCCGGCGACACCTGCGCGGTGCGCGCTGCCATGCGCACAGCCTCGTGGAACTGCGGCGCCAGCGGTACGAGCGGCAATCTTAACCCAGGACCGATGAGCCCCATCTGCATAAGGGCCCATTTCACCGGAATTGGATTGCTCTCCACGAACAGCTGCCGGTGCAGCGCCGCGAGCGCCGCATCCAGGCGCCCGGCCCGCGCCGGGTCCCCGGAGAGCGCCGCGGACACCATATCCTTCATTGCCCGTGGCGCGAGGTTCGCCGTCACCGAAATGACCCCGCGCGCACCGGCGGCAATGGTAGCGCGCGCGCTGGCGTCATCCCCGCTCAACACCACGAAATCTCCGCCGCAGGTCCGCAGCAGCTCGCGCACCCGCGCAACCTCCGGCACCGCCTCTTTGATGCCGACGATGCCTGCAACCCGCGACAGCCGCCCGACCACCTCGGGCTGCATGTCCACGGCAGTGCGGCCGGGAACGTTGTACAGGATGAGCGGCTTGCCGGCGGCCGCGGCCGCCGCGCAGAAATGCCGGAACAGGCCCTCCTGGCTGGGCCGGTTGTAGGCAGGCGTGACCATGAGGAGCGCATCAACAGGCAACTCCGACAACCACGCCACGCGCGCCACGGTGGTCGCGGTGTTGCTGGTGCCCGCGCCCACCAGCACCGCGGCGCGCCCGCGTACCTGGGCGCAGGCGCGCACGGTCAGTTCGCGCAGTTCTGCATCCTGCAGCGTGGCGGATTCCCCGGTGGTGCCTCCAACGACGATGCCGTCGGTGCCGTTGGCGAGGTGAATGTCGAGCAGTCGCGCCCAGGCTGCGAAGTCGACGGCGCCGTCCGCACCCATGGGGGTGACTATGGCGACCAGGCTGCCTGAAAACATGCAACTCTCACGTGCACGCGGGGGAGCTGCGGATGTTACGAGCCGCGCGCGCGCCGAAGCAAGCCTTCCTTGCGACGGCGTGCGCTCCCGGTCGCAACCCGCCGCCGCTCCCGGTACACTCCGACCGCAGCGACAGCAGCAGACTCAACTCCACCACGCACAGATGAAGCAGCACCTCGCCGTTTCGGCGATCGGCAGCGACCGCACAGGGATGGTCCACGAACTGACTCGCGTCATCAGCGAGTCGGGCGGCAATATCAGTGAGAGTCGCATGGCAAACCTCGGCACCGAGTTTGCGATGCTGCTCTTGGTATCCGGCAACTGGCACGCGCTCGCGAAGCTGGAAACCGAACTCAATCGCCTCGCCGAAACCAGCAGCCTCAGCATCCACGTAAAGCGCACCGAACCGCGCGCGCCGCGCACGGACATGCTGCCCTACTCCATCGACGTGGTGTGCCTCGACCAGGCCGGCATCGTCTCGGGCCTGGCGGGCTTTTTTGCCACCCGCGGCATCGACATCGCGGAAGCCTCCACCCGCAGCTACCCGGCGGCGCACACCGGCGCACCGATGTTCGCGGTGCAGATGATCGTCAACGTACCGAGCCGCATCCACGTCGCGCACCTGCGTGAGGAGTTCATGGAGTTCTGCGATTCGTTGAACCTCGACGCCATTCTCGAACCGGTCAAATCCTGAAAGTAATGTCAACGATAAAACCTGGTGCGAAAGTGCCCCAATTCTCCGTGCCCATGACGGGCGGTGGCACCTGGAGCTTGAAGGATGCGGCCGGCAAGAAACTGGTGATCTACTTCTACCCGAAGGACATGACCTCCGGGTGCACCCGCGAATCGCAGGACTTTCGCGACCTGCATGGCGCTTTCAGGAAGGCCGGCGCGCAGATCGTGGGTGTGTCGCGCGACAGCGTCGCGTCCCACGACAAGTTCGCGGCTAAGGAGTCCCTGCCGTTCGCCCTGCTCGCCGACAGCGACGAGAAAGTCTGCAAACTGTTTGATGTCATCAAACAGAAAAGCCTGTACGGCAGAAAGTACCTGGGGGTGGAGCGCAGCACGTTCCTGCTGGATGCCGGCGGGCACCTGCGGCAGGAATGGCGCAAGGTGAAGGTTCCCGGTCACGCGGAGGAAGTGCTTGAAGCAGCGCAGCGTCTCTGATCCCGGTCCCACGGCAGCCTCGGGCGAGTCACGCGAGACCAAGGGCAGATCGCGCACGGGTAAGCGCCTGTTCGTACTCGACACCAACGTGCTGATGCACGATCCCACGGCGATCTTTCGCTTCGAAGAGCATGACGTATACCTGCCCATGGTGGTGATCGAGGAGCTCGATGCCCACAAGAAAGGCCTCTCCGAAGCCTCGCGAAACGCGCGGCAGGTGAGCCGCAATCTCGACGAGATGATGCGCGACGCCACCAAGGAGCAGATCGACCGGGGCCTGCAGCTGCCGAGCGGCTACTCCGGCAACCACGGCAAGAGGCCCTCTACGGGACGGCTGTTCTTCCAGACCCGGCAACTCTCGAGCGTGCTGCCCGAAGGCCTGCCCGGGCACGGCGGCGACAACGCCATCCTGGCGCAGACGCTGGCGCTGCAGAACGAACAGAAGGACGCGCGCGTCATCCTGGTGTCCAAGGACATCAACCTGCGCATCAAGGCGGCGGTGCTCGGCGTGCACGCCGAGGACTACTACAGCGATAAGACTCTCGAGGACGCCGATGTCCTCTACAGCGGTATGACCGCGCTGCCAACTGACTTCTGGGAGCGGCATGGCAAGGACATGCGCTCGTGGAAGGAAGCTGACCGGACTTTTTACGAAATCACGGGACCTGCGGTGCGCGAGTGGCAGCCGAACGAGGGGCTCTACGAGGACACCCCCGAGGGCATCGAGGGCATCGTGCGCAAGATCAGCGCCGACACTGCCATCATCGAACTGACGCGCGACTATCGCAACGAGCGGCACAACGTGTGGGGTATCACCGCCCGCAACCGCGAGCAGAACTTCGCGCTCAACCTCCTCATGGATCCGCAGATCGATTTCGTCACGGTGCTGGGACCGGCCGGCACCGGCAAGACGCTGCTGGCGCTCGCCGCGGGACTCATGCAGACGCTCGAGACCAACCGCTTTGCGGAAATCATCATGACGCGGGTAACCATTCCGCTCGGGGAAGACATCGGCTTTCTGCCCGGCACCGAGGAAGAGAAAATGGAGCCCTGGATGGGAGCCCTCATGGACAACCTCGAGGTGCTCGCCGGCACGCAGGAAGGCGGCAACTGGGGGCGCGCCGCGACCAACGACCTGCTGCGCAACCGCATCAAGATCCGCTCGCTGAACTTCATGCGCGGGCGCACTTTCCTCAACCGCTTTCTGATCCTCGATGAGGCGCAGAACCTGACGCCCAAGCAGATGAAGGCGCTCGTGACCCGCGCGGGTCCCGGCACCAAGCTTGCCTGTATCGGCAACATTGCCCAGATCGACACGCCGTACCTGTCGGAGATGACTTCCGGGCTCACCTACGTGGTCAACCGCTTTCGCGGCTGGCCCCACTCCGGGCATATCACGCTGGTACGTGGGGAGCGCTCCCGGCTCGCAGACTATGCTTCCGATACGCTGTAAGCTCACGGGCGCGCGGTTTTTTTAAGTTCGCTTGTAAGCGGCTGTAAATGTAAGGAAACTTCGCCACCCCGTGGAGGTCGAAGTCCGGATGATGCGACGACTGCTGCTAGCCCTGCTTACCGCCTTCGCCATGCTCGCGGGCAATGCCTTCGCGCAGGACGTGCCGGGCACGCCCGTCGACCTGCAGCTGCCGGCCGCCGGCTCAGACCTGCCCGACCTGGGCAGCCCCGCTGAATCCGTACTGTCGCACACCGACGAGTACCGCCTCGGCGCGATGGTCGCTCGCGAACTGCGCGATCAGAACGCGCTGCTCGAGGACCCGGAGGTCTCCGAGTACATCCAGTCGGTGGGCCAGCGGCTCGCCTCGCAGAGCGCCATGGGCGGGGAGTTCTTCCACTACCTGGTGGTCAAAGACACGTCCATCAACTCGTTCGCCGTGTCGGGCGGCTACGTTTTCATGTTCACCGGGCTGATACTCGTCAGCTCGACGGAATCGGAGCTCGCAGCGGTGATGGCGCACGAGACCGCGCACATCACGCAGCATCACATCGCGCGCCAGATCCGCAACCAGAGCCAGCAGAGCCTCACCACCGCCGCGGCGATCCTCGGAGCCATCCTGCTCGGAGCGATCGGCGGCGGCCAGGCGGCCGAGGGCGGCATCGCCGCTGCCACCGGACTTGCCGCGCAGCAGCAGATCAACTTCACGCGTGACAACGAGGCGGAGGCCGATCGCGTCGGCATGGGCTATCTCGCCGGCGCGGGCTACGACCCCAACGCCATGGCGAACATATTCGAAACCATGAGTCGCCACGAGGGCCTCTACGAGACCTACATCCCGGCGATGCTCATTGATCACCCCGTCACCAGCGACCGCCTCGGCGAGGCGCGAGCCCGCGCTGCGCAGTTCCCGCCGCGCAAGGGCAAGGATTCGCAGAGCTTCCTGCTCATCCGCGAGCGGGTGCGCGTGCTGACCGCAACCGGGGATGTAAACCTCGCGCAGACCTACGAGCAGAAGATCGCTCGCGGCGAAGATACACTCGAGAACCGTTACGGCGAGGCGCTGGCGCTTCTCAACAGCAACCACGCGGATGAGGCAGTGAAAATCCTCACGCCCCTGGTGCAGCAGCACGAGGGGCTCACACTCCTGCACGCAGCGCTCGGCCAGGCGCAGGCCAAGGCGGGCAATGGCGATCAGGCGCTCGCAACCTTCCGCCACGCGCTCAATCTCTTCCCGCGCAACGTCCCCATCACCGTGCGCTACGCCGAGACGCTGATGAGCGCCGGCAAGCCCGGGCAGGCTCACGAGGTGCTGCTCGATTTGTTCAATATCGTGCCGCCCACGCCCGACCAGATCCGCCTCACGGCACTCGCTGCCAGTGCCGCCGGTGACGCGGGAGATGCGTATTTCTACATGGGCGAGTACCAGATCGAGGGCGGCGACCTGAATCTCGCCCTCCAGCAGCTGCAGCTGGCACTGGCCGCTCCCAACATCAGCCAGATTCAAAGACAGCGCTATCAGGCGCGTTTCGACGAGGTGCGCGAGTACCTCGCCAGCACGCACAAACACCAGTTGAGCGACAACAACGGGGACGATAAGCCCTCCTCGGGCCGGCACGGCCACTGACGCTGCCCGCCAGCTGACTGTCTTAAGCTGATCCATGTCTGCCGCTGCTAGAATGCGCGCACCTCATCCTGCGTCTGCGCGCCCCATGACCTCGAGCTTGCGTCGCTGCCTGTTACCGCTATGCCTGCTGTTGCTCGCCGGTTGTGCCACGCAGGCGGGTGTAAAGAGCGATCCGCGCGACCCCTGGGAGCGCATGAATCGCGTCACCTACCGATTCAATGATGCCTTCGACCGGGCTATCGCCAAACCCGCGGCGCGCGGCTATCGCAAGATCACGCCACAAGTCGTACGGACGGGCATCGGCAATTTCCTCGACAACCTGCAGTCCCCGGTCGTCATGGTGAACGACCTGCTGCAGGGGCAATTCAAAGCCTTCGCCTCCGACACCGGGAGGCTGCTGCTGAACACGACGCTGGGAATTGGAGGATTGCTGGATCCTGCGACCGCGGCGGGCCTCGACAAGAACGACCGCGACTTCGGACAGACACTCGGCAAGTGGGGCTTAAGGACCGGGCCGTACCTGGTCATTCCGTTCCTCGGTCCCTCGGATGTGCGCGACGCGGTCGGTAGAGTCGCAGATGTGTACAGCGATCCGCGCCACTACATCCGCAACAACTGGCTCAGCTGGGGTCTGTGGGGGTTGGGGGCGCTGGACACGCGTGCACGGCTACTCGATGCGGACGCCGCGATTACGGGCGCCTATGACCCGTACGCGTTCATCCGCTCCGCCTACCTGCAGCACCGCGATTTCAAGGTGAGCGGCGGACAGTCGACGGGCGAGGAAGATCAGGAAGAAAAGATGATGGAGGAAGCCGGTGAGGACCAGGCGGCCCCCGCCGCTGCCGCACCGCAGCCATCACCCGCGCCGCAGTTACCGCCGGAGCAGCCACCAGCGGCGCAATCGCCGCCCGCGCAGGCTCCACAGGAACCGCCGGCGCAGACCGCGCCGCCGCACTAACCCCTACACGCCTCGCGCCAGGAGTTCGTCGACCTCGCTGATGCGGGCGAGCGCCACGACGTCCTCCGGCAGGTGCGTGTACCGCAGGGTCTGACCGGCACCCTTGGCTGCGCTCAGCCAGTCAAGCAGCACCGCAAGGCCGGCGCTGTCCGCCAGGCTCACCGCACTGCAATCGATTTCCAGTGGCCCCGCGATCGCGCCCCGCAGCACCGCCAGCCCCTGCTGCCGCGCGCCGCGCGCGGTTGCGAAGGTCAGTTGGCCCTGCGCGGCGCAGCGGCCCGCCGCTGCCGCCGTAAGGGTAAATGTGGCGGGGGCGCCAGGAGCCGCCGGGCTCGCCACCGCTGCGGGCGTGCTCACGGACTACTTGCCGCCGCCGGCCTGGCCGTTGGTCTGTTTGCTGATGGCGCCCGGCTTTTCCCCGGATTGCAGGCGCTTGATCACCGCATCGATGCCCTGCGCCTCGATCTGCGCACCGAAGTCCTCGCGGTAACTGTTGACGTAGCTGATGCCGTCAATGACGACGTCCCACGCTTTCCAGCCGTCGGGGGTCTTGAGCATGTAATAGTTCACCGAGACCCGATCGCCGTTGCTGCGCTTGACCTCGGTGCGCACCGTGGCGTGCGTGTCGGCGGCATCGACCCTGGAGGGGAAGATCTTCAGCCGGTCCGCGGTAAAGTCGGTAATCGCGCTGCCGTAGTTGGTGAGCAGCGAATGGTAGAACGCGTCGATGAACTGCTTGCGCTGATCGGGCGTGGCGGTGCGCCAGTGCTGGCCCAGCACCAGCCGCGCCGAGTACTCGGTGTCGAAGTGCGGCAACAGGTACTTGTCGACCAGGTGCCCGACCTTCGACGGATCGCGCCGGTAGGCGTCGCGGTCCTTGTCGAGGTCGCCGAGCATGCCTTGCGCTGCGGCCTGCACGATTTCCGAGGGTCCATCGCCGGAGGGCGTGCTCGCGGGCGCCGCCGCCGGTGCGGCCGGCGCACCCTGCGCCTGCACCACACCAAAGCCGCATGTCAGCCACAGCCCACTCAACAGAACAATTGCTGGTCTCATTTCTTGGGCTCCACTTTGGTCTGGTTGTCGGTGCTCTGGCTGTCGCTGCCCTTGCTCGCAAAGTTGGCAAAGAACTTGTTGATCAGGTTCTCGAGCACGATGGCCGACTGAGTCTGATCGATGCGGCTGCCATCCTTTAAGTAGGTGTCCTGACCACCGGGGCTGATACCGATGTACTTGCCGCCGAGCAGGCCCTGCGTCTCGATGCTGGCGAAGCTGTCGTCGGGAATCTGGTTGTACTGCGGGTCGACGCGCATGGTGACCACCGCCTTGTAGTCCTTGGAGTCGAAGCGGATGTTGGTGACATCGCCCACGCGCACGCCCGACATGCTCACAGGCGACCCCACCTTGAGGTCGCCGATATTGTCGAACTCGGCCGTCACCTTATAGCCCGCCTTGGCGCTACCGAACTTGATGCCGCTCGCGGGCAGTTGCGTCGTCAGGAATAGCAGCGCCGCAAAGCCCAGCAGCACGAACAGCCCGGTTCCGAGTTCGAGGGTCCGATTGGCACGCATGATTATAGGTTACCCCTGTAGGAAAGCCGCGGTCAGCACGTAGTCGATGAGCAGCACCACCACCGATGAGGCCACTACCGTGCGGGTGGTGGCAAGTCCGACTCCGGCCGCCGTCGGCTCGGCGTGGTAGCCCTCGTTCACCGCGATGAGGCTGCAGGCGACGCCGAACACCAGGCTCTTTACCAGTCCTTCCATGACGTCCCGCAGGCCGACCGAGCCTTGCATCTGCGACCAGAATACACCCCGGTCCACGCCCATCAGCACCACGCCGATCAACTGCGCGCCGTAGAGGCCGATGACGCTGAAGATCCCCGCCAGCAGCGGCATGGCGATCACCCCGCCCAAAAAGCGCGGCGCAGCCACGTAGCGCAGCGGATCCACCGCCATGATCTCCATGGCCGTGAGCTGATCAGTCGCGCGCATGAGGCCGATCTCAGAAGTGAGGGCGGTGCCGGCGCGGCCGGCGAACAGCAGCGCCGTCACCACCGGGCCGAGTTCCTTGAGCAACCCGAGCGCCGCAGCGGTGCCGAGGGCCTCCTCGGAGCCGAAGCGCTGCAACAATTCGAAACCCTGCAAGCCGAGCACCATGCCTACGAAGAGGCCCGACAGCATGATGATGATGAGCGAACGGGCTCCGGCGTTGTAGATCTGGTAAACGACAAGGCGCGGCCGGGCGAGCGAGGGCAGACACTGCACGAGCAGCTGCCCGAGGAAGATCGTCACCGCCCCGAGGCGCCGTACGCCCTCGAACAGAACCCCGCCGTCGCTCCCGTTACTCATTTACTCATCCGCCGCCAGCAGCTGCGTCGCGTAGTCCGGCGCCGGATAGTGGAATGCAACCGGACCTTCGGCAGCTCCGGTCATGAATTGCCGCACCGCCGCCGAGTTGCTCGCGCGCAGTTCCTCGGGCGTGCCGGAGGCGGCGATGCGTCCCGCTGACAGCAGGTAACTATCATCGGCAATGCTCGCGAGCTCCTGCACATCGTGCGAGACGACGATGCTGGTGATGCCGAGCGCCGCGTTCATGTGCTTGATGAGGCGCTGGATCACGCCAAGGGAAATCGGATCGAGCCCCACGAATGGCTCGTCGTAGACGAGTACTTCCGGGTCCATGACGATGGCACGCGCCAGCGCCACGCGCCGCGCCATGCCACCGGAGAGCTCCCCAGGCATGAGATCCGCCGCTCCGCGCAGACCCACGGCCTGGAGCTTGGTGAGCACCAGGCGCCGGATCAGCGGCTCAGGAAGGTCGGTGTGCTCGCGCACCGGAAAGGCGACGTTCTCGAACACGTCCAGGTCGGTAAGCAGGGCGCCGTTCTGGAACAGCATCCCCAGGCGGCGGCGCAGCGCGTACACCTCGGAAGTGCTCAGGATGGCGAGATCCCGGCCAAACGCCAGACACTGGCCGCGGTCGGCGGTGATCTGCGCCGTGATGAGCCTCAGCAGCGTCGTCTTGCCCGTGCCGCTCGGCCCCATGATGGCCGTAATGCGCCCCCGCCGTACCTTCAGATCAAGCCCGGAAAAAATCGCTCGGCCGCCAACGGCGTAGTAAACGTCACGCACGTCGACCACCACGTCGGACGCGGCAGCGCCTGCGGCGGGTTGGGGGGACGCCGGGCTGGTCAAGCCGCCTGGGCTTCCATGTCAGCTGTGTAGCGACCGGTGGTCGCCAGTCCGTTCAACTTCGCGCGCCGCGCGAACTCCTTCTGCCCGGCGGCGAAATTCGCCGTCGTGCCGCCCCAGGCCTTGAGCGCGGTGTCCTGCAGCGCGCGGCCGTAGCTGAAGGTCACCGACCACGGCAGGGGTCCCAGCTTGTGCATCAACGACAGGTGCAGCGTCGCCTCGGTCGGTGACTGGCCGCCGGACAGAAATGCAATGCCGGGCACCGCGGGCGGCACGTGGCGCTTGAGCACCCGCACCGTCGCCTCGGCAACCGTCTGCGGCGGGGCGCGATCGGCCGCCTTCTTGCCCGAGATCACCATGTTGGGCTTGAGCACCATGCCCTCGAGGTACACCCGGTGTTCGAACAGCTCACGAAACACGGTGCTGAGGACCTCATCGGTCACCTGCTCGCAGCGCCCGATCGAATGCGCGCCGTCCATGAGCACTTCCGGCTCGACGATCGGCACGATGTCGTTTTCCTGGCAAAGCGCCGCGTAGCGCGCCAGCGCGTGCGCATTCGCCTTGACCGCAAACCAGGTCGGGATGCCGTCGGCAATGTCGATCACCGCACGCCACTTGGCGAAACGCGCACCAAGACCCCGGTACTCGATCAGCCGCTCGCGCAAGCCGTCGAGGCCCTCCGTGATCGTCTCACCGGGAAAACCCGCGAGTGGTTTTGCGCCCAGGTCGACCTTTATCCCCGGGATGATGCCCTGCTTCGTCAGGTACTGCGGGAACGGCGTGCCGTCCTTGGTTTTCTGACGAATGGTCTCATCATAAAGAATGACGCCGCTCACCGATTCCGCGGCTCCCGGCGCCGTGAACAGCATTTCACGGTAGGTGCGGCGATGCTCCTCGGTGGAGTCGAGCTTGATGGCGTCAAAGCGCTTCTTGATCGTGCCTGAGCTTTCGTCGGCGGCCAGGATGCCCTTACCACTCGCCACCATGGCGCGCGCAATACGCGTGAGCTCGCTCGCGTTCATCGTCAAGTCCTCTCATCCGGTGCGCGCGCCATGGACAGCCCGCGGAAAATTGGGGCGCCAAGGATAGCAAATCAGCCCCCCGCGCCGGCGATGGTGCGCCAGGTGCTCCACTTGGTTGCCGGGCTAATTAGTACTAAACTAGTCCTAGTTCTAAAGAGAGGTCGCCATGCTGCGGATCAGCCGGCTCACCGATTACGCCACGGTACTGCTCGCCGCGCTCGCAGGAGAGCCTGAGCGCGTGCAAACCGCTGCTGCGCTGGCGGACAGCACGCACATTGCAGCGCCAACGGTATGCAAGCTCCTCAAGCAGTTGCAGCGCGCGGGGCTCGTGCTCTCGACGCGCGGCCTGCACGGCGGCTATCAGCTCGCCCGCCCCGCCACGCAGATCAGCGCCGCGGCCATTCTCGATGCGCTCGAGGGACCGGTCGCGCTCACCGACTGCTCCGCCGGCTACGGCAACTGCGAGATCGAAGACAGCTGCCGGGTGGGCCGCGTCTGGCAGCGGCTGAATCTGGCCATCCGCCGATCTTTATATGACGTGAGCCTGGCGCAGCTCGCAGGTCTTGAGGCCGCCCCGGCACGCCTGCCCGCGCTCGAGCGCGAGATGAAGGCTGCGGCCTCACGCACCCCGGTTCGTGCCTGATGACATCGTGCCAACGAATTTATGAGTGAAAACGCCAAACAACTCGAGTCGCTGCTCGGACGGGGCTACCAGCATGGCTTCGTGACCGAGATCGATTCGGACACGGTTCCGCCGGGTCTGGATGAGGACGTCGTACGCCTCATCTCGCGCAAGAAGCAGGAACCCGCCTTCCTCACCGAGTGGCGCCTGAAGGCGCTGCGCCATTGGCTGACCATGAAGGAGCCGCACTGGGCGCACGTGAAGGTTGCGCCCATCGACTACCAGGCGATCTCCTATTACTCCGCGCCGAAGACCAACAAGGACGGCCCGAAGAGTCTCGCCGATGTCGATCCGAAGTTACTGGCGACTTACGAAAAGCTCGGCGTGCCGTTGCACGAGCGGGCGCGACTCGCCGGTGTCGCCGTGGATGCGGTGTTCGACAGCGTATCGGTTGCCACGACGTTCAAGGACCGGCTCGCCGCCGCCGGGGTCGTGTTCTGTCCGTTCTCGGAAGCCGTGCGCACGCACCCGCACTTGATCGAGCAGTACCTCGGAAGTGTTGTCCCGCCTTCCGACAACTTCTTCGCCACCCTGAATTCCGCGGTGTTCACCGACGGCTCGTTCGTGTACGTGCCGAAGGGTGTGCGTTGCCCGATGGAGCTGTCGACCTACTTTCGGATCAACGCCGCAAAGACCGGGCAGTTCGAGCGCACGCTCATCATCGCCGATGAAGGTGCGTACGTGAGCTACCTCGAAGGGTGCTTGCCGGCCTGGGAGGAAGTCTCTTACGGCGATGAAATGCGCTGCGTTCGCGATGTCGCCCTGCACGACGTCGTTCTCAACGAGCGGGGGGAAGAAGCTGAGGTCGCCAAGATCATGCGTCGTGCCTACCAGGGCGCCATGATGGAAATTACGCCACGCAGTCCCGGGAACCGCTTCCACGTAACCCCCGAGCACCCGGTGCTGGCGATCCGTCGCGAACGCGTGTCCAAGGCCGATCGCGGCCCAGGTCGCTGGTCAGACATTCACCCGCAGCTCCTCGAGAACGCCGAGCCCGAGTTTGTGCCGGCGGGTGAGCTCGTGCCAGGGGATCTGCTGGTCTTCCCGATCAACAAGGTCGAGCGCGACGATCCGTCGCTTACGGACGAGTTCCTGCGGCTCCTCGGCTTTTACGTCGCCGAAGGGTGTGTAACAAAATTCAACGGCTACGACGCGGCTGAGTGGTGCCTGGGTGATCACGAGCCGGAGATGGCCGATGAGATCGCCATGCTGATCGAGCGCTGCACGGGGAAACGGCCGTCGCGTAGCCACGATAAGAAGCGGCATGGCGTGTACCTAGTAGTGTATTCAGCCGAGCTGTGCGCGGCGCTCGAGAAGCACGGCGGGAAGTACGCGCACGGCAAGCGCTTCAGCAAGGCAGTGATGGACCTCCCGTCGCATCGACAGCGCCTGGCCACGGATGCGTACTACCGTGGCGACGGAAGCATCGGCAAGAACGGCCCAATAACCACTATCCGGTGCGGGACCGTCTCGCGCAGCTTAGCCTTTCAGCTCCAGGAGCTGCTGGCCCGAAGGGGCATATTCGTCTACATCAACATCCGCGAGGCGTTCGATGAGCGGATGAAGGATGGGCGAGTCATTCATCACAGCAAGCAGTACGTCCTCTATTACTCTGAAAAGACGCGCGGCCGGCGCGCGATCCGGCGCTACGACTACTTCCTGGTCCCCGTCCGTGTCATCCGCCGCCAGCCGTACGACGGATTCGTCTACAACTTTGAGACCGCGACGGAGCCCCACTCTTATCTGGTGAAGGGATTTGCGGTGCACAACTGCACCGCCCCGCAGCGCGACGAAAACCAACTGCACGCGGCGGTCGTGGAGCTCATCGCGCTCGATGACGCGTACATCAAGTACTCCACGGTGCAGAACTGGTACCCCGGGGACGCCAACGGGGTCGGCGGCATTTATAACTTCGTCACCAAGCGCGGCGACTGCCGCGGCCGCAACTCGCATATTTCGTGGACCCAGGTCGAAACCGGCTCCGCCATCACCTGGAAGTACCCGAGCTGTGTGTTGCGCGGCGAGGGCTCCATCGGCGAGTTCTACTCCGTCGCGACCGTGAACCATCACCAGCAGGCCGACACCGGCACGAAGATGATCCACATCGGCAAGGACACCCGCAGCACCATCGTTTCCAAGGGCATCTCCGCCGGCCACGGCCAAAACACCTACCGCGGATTGGTCAAGATGCTGCCGAGCGCGCACGGCGCGCGCAATTTCACGCAATGCGACTCGCTCCTGATGGGTGGCCAGTGCGGCGCGCACACCTTCCCGTATGTCGAGGTGAAGAACCCGACCGCGACGGTGGAGCACGAGGCAAGCACCTCAAAGATCAGCGAGGACCAGCTGTTCTACTGCCTCGCCCGCGGCATCTCGCAGGAGGATGCGGTCAACATGATTGTGAGCGGCTTCTGCAAGTCGGTGTTCAAGGAGCTGCCGATGGAATTTGCCGTCGAGGCTCAGGCGTTGCTTGCAGTCAGCCTCGAAGGCGCGGTGGGATGACATGACTGCAATGCTGAGCATCAGGAATCTGTCGGCGACGGTCGATGGCAAGCAGATCCTCAAAGGGCTCACCCTCGAGGTTGGCGCCGGCCAGGTGCACGCCATCATGGGTCCGAATGGCTCCGGCAAGAGCACGCTCGCACACGTGTTGGCCGGACGCCCGGGCTATGAGATCACGTCCGGCACGGTCACGTACCAGGGGCAGGACCTGCTGGCGCTCGCGCCGGAGGAACGCGCCCGCGCGGGCGTGTTCCTCGGCTTTCAGTACCCGGTCGAGATCCCGGGCGTGAACAACGTGTACCTCCTCAAGGCAGCGCTCAACGCGGTGCGTAAGCAGCACGGCCTTGCGGAAGTCGACGCGTTCGAGTTCCTGACACTGGTGCGCGACAAGATGAAGCTCATGCGCATCGAGGACAGCTTCCTGTCCCGCGGCGTCAACGAAGGCTTCTCGGGCGGTGAGAAAAAGCGCAACGAGATCCTGCAGATGCTGGTGCTGGAGCCAAAGCTCGCGATTCTCGATGAGACCGACTCCGGACTGGATATAGATGCGCTGAAGGTGGTCGCCGCCGGCGTGAACTCGCTGCGCTCGCCCGAGCGCGCGTGCGTGCTCGTCACCCACTACCAGCGGCTGCTGGAGTACGTCGTGCCCGACTTCGTCCACGTACTCATAGACGGGCGCATCGCGAAGAGCGGCGACCGCACACTGGCACTGGAGCTTGAGAAGCGCGGCTACGACTGGGTGTCCGGTGAGGCGGCCTGAAGGTAGCCCATGAGCACCCCTCTTACCGCCCGCATCATCGAGGAATACGCGAGCGCCGCGCGTGCGCTGCCGTCCGCCGGCGCTGCGGCGGATCGCCGGCGCGCGGCGATCAAGGCGCTCACGGCGCAAGGACTGCCAACCTCGCGCGACGAGAACTGGAAGTACGCCAGCCTGCGCGCCCTGGAGCGGCTGCGCTTTGCACCGGCCTCCTCCTCTGCCACCGCAACGACAGCGCGGGTGCAACCTGCGGACCTGCCGGCGGCAGTGCGGGGTTGCGCCCGCTACGTGTTCGTGGACGGCGTGTTCGCGCCTGCCCTGTCACCGCGCACAGATTCCGGCGCTGCGATCGTGACGCAAATCGCCGCCGTGTCCGCCGCGCAGCCGCCGCTGGCGACGGCAGCCTCAGCCGACCAGCACAGCGGCGATGAGCGCTTTCTTGCCCTGAACGAGGCCTTCGCGACCGACGGTGCCGCAATCCGTGTCGCCGCTGCCACCGGCGGCGCCGGGGCCGTGCCGATCGAGCTGCTGTTCGTCGCCAGTGCCGACGGACAGGCCGGCGCGTCTTACCCGCGTGTGGAGCTGCACCTCGACGCCGGCGCGAGTCTCACGCTCATCGAGAGACACCTGAGCGTGGGGAGCGACAACAGCTTCGTGAACAGTGCGGTCACGGTGGAACTGGCCCGCGGCGCGACGCTGCATCATTACCGGCTGCAGGAACTCGGCGCGCGCGCGATCCTGTTCGACACGCTCACGGCGGCGCTGGCACAGGATGCCTCCTGCCACCTGCACGGCATCAGCACCGGCGCGCAGGCCGCGCGCTCGACTATCCGTGTGCGGCTCGCCGGCGAGGGCGCGAAGCTCGCCATGGCCATCGCGGGACTCGGTGACCGCCAGCAGGTAAACGACACCTTCGCGCTCGTCGAACACCTGGCGCCCCGGACACGCACCACCCAGACCTTCCGTGGCATCGCCGCCGGCCGCGCGCGCGTGGCGTTCAACGGCAAGATCGTGGTGGCGAAGAACGCTGCGGGCACTGACTCGCAGCAGTCGCTGCGGGGACTCCTCGCCGGCGCCGAGGCCGAGATCGACGTGCGGCCGCAGCTGGAGATCTACACCGACGAGGTGCGCTGCAGCCACGGCGCGACCGTCGGCAAGCTCGACGACGACATGCTGTTCTACCTGCTGGCGCGCGGACTGGACCGTGACACGGCGCAGCGGCTCCTGAAATGGGCATTTCTCGCGGATGTGGTCGCGAAGATCACTCTGCCCGCACTGCGGCGTGACATCGAGGCGCGTCTGCCGGGGGCGCTGCAGGATGTGACACTGCGGGAGTTACTGTGATGGCCGCCAATCCCGCCCGCACACCCACGCCGTCCACGTACGATGTCGAACGGGTGCGCCGCGATTTTCCGATCCTCAGCACCACGGTCAACGGGCATCCGCTGGTGTACCTGGACAGCGCGGCCTCCGCCCAGCGCCCGCTGCAGGTGCTGCGCGCCGTGGAGGATTACGAGACGCACTCGCACGCCAACGTCCATCGGGGTGTACACGCGCTCAGCCAGGCGGCTACCGCCGCTTACGAAGGCGCCCGCGAGCGCGTGCGGCGCTTCATCAACGCCGGCTCGACGCGCGAAATCATCTTCACCCGCGGCACCACCGAGGCCATCAACCTCGTCGCCCAGGCCTGGGCGCGCAATCGGCTGCACGCTGGGGATGAGATCCTCATCACGGCGCTCGAGCATCACGCCAACATAGTCCCCTGGCAGATGGTGTGTGAGCAGACCGGCTGCACACTGAAAGTGGCGCCTATCAACCGGCGCGGGGAACTCGAGTTCGAGGCGTTCCTGAAGCTCTTGGGACCGCGCACGCGGCTCGTGGCCGTGGCGCACGTGTCGAACGCGCTCGGTACCATCCTGCCGGTCGAGCGCATCGTCGCGGCCGCACACGCCGCCGGCGCGCTGGTGCTGATCGACGGCGCCCAGGCGGTCCCGCATGCGCGCGTCGACGTGCGCGCACTCGGCGCCGATTTCTACACCTTCTCCGGCCACAAGCTCTACGCGCCCACCGGCATCGGCGTGCTCTACGGCCGCCAGGAACTGCTCACCGCCATGCCGCCGTGGCAGGGCGGCGGGGACATGATCCTGACGGTGTCGTTCGAGAAGAGCACTTACAACGACCTGCCGTGGAAGTTCGAGGCCGGCACGCCGAACATGTCCGGCGCGGTGGGCCTGGCCGCCGCCATGGATTACATCGAGAGTCTGGGGATCGATGCCATCGCAGCCCATGAGGCGCACCTGCTGGAGCTTGCCACCGCTGCGCTCACCAATATTCCCGGCATCGAGCTCATCGGTACCGCAGCGCACAAGGCGGCGGTGCTGTCCTTTACCATGAAGGGCGTGCATGCGCATGACCTCGGCACCATCCTCGATTCGCAGGGCGTCGCGGTGCGCACCGGCCACCATTGCGCCATGCCGGTCATGACCTTCTTCGGCGTGCCGGCGACGGCGCGCGCCTCCTTCGGCTGCTACAACACCGAGGGCGAGGTCGCAGCGCTTGTGAGCGCGCTTCGCAAGGCGCGCGAGGTGTTCGGCTGATGGACCTCAAGGACCTGTATCGCGACGTGATCCTCGACCACAACCGCTCTCCGCGTAACTTCGGGCGCCTCGACTCACCCGACGGGCGCGCCGATGGGCACAACCCCTTGTGCGGGGATGAGCTGTCGGTATTCGTGCGCCTGGCCGGCGAGCGGGTCGAGGACATCCGCTTCGAAGGCAAGGGCTGCGCGATTTCCACTGCTTCCGCATCGCTCATGACCGAAGCGGTCAAGGGCAAGGATCGCGCGGCGATCCGCGAGCTGTTCGAGCGTGTGCACACGCTCCTGACGCGCGCCGATGCGCCCCCCGATATCACGCTCGGCAAGCTCGCGGCGTTGTCCGGGGTGCGCGAGTTTCCCGCCCGGGTGAAGTGCGCGAGCCTCTGCTGGCACACGCTGAACGCCGCGCTCGAGCACGGCCCGGCGACGATCTCCACCGAATAGCTCCCGCAATGCGTCGCCACGAGAACGAACCGTTTGTCGTCAGCCGCGAGGTGCGGGCAGTGATCGTGCCCGCAGGCCAGGAAGTGAAACTCAAGGTCGGCCAGGCGGGCTACATCACCCAGGCGCTCGGTGGCAGCTTCACGGTGTACCTCGAGGGCAATCTCTTCCGCATCGCCGGCGAGGACGCCGATGCCATCGGCCAGGAATCGGTGAAGGCGCCGGAGCTGCCGCCCAATGCCAGTGAAGACGACGTCAAAAAGCTTGCCTGGGAGCAGATGCGCGGCTGCTTCGACCCTGAGATCCCGATCAACATCGTGGACCTGGGGCTCGTGTATGACTGCGACGTCACGGCCAATGAGGACGGCACGCGCACGGTTGAGGTGACCATTACCCTCACCGCCCCGGGCTGCGGCATGGGCGAGATCCTGGTCGAAGACGTGCGCGACAAGATCCGGCGCATCCCGACGGTGCGTGAAGCGCGCGTCGAGCTCAGCTTCGATCCGCCCTGGAACCAGAGCATGATGAGCGAAGCGGCGCGTCTGCAGACGGGGATGTTCTAAGAGCGCATGAGCCGGCGGTGGATCGATGTGGCCGGGAGTGATGCGGTGAGTGAAACCACTCCCCTGAGTGTCGAGTTCGACGGCACGGCCGTGGTGGTCGTGCGTTGCGGCGCGCAGCTGTACGCCGTGGAAGACCGTTGTACGCACGACGGCGAATCGCTTGCCGGGGCGGAGGTCGAGGATTGCCAGATCATCTGCCCACGCCATGGCGCGCGCTTCTGCCTGCGCACCGGTGCGGCTCTCACGCCGCCAGCCTACGAGCCGGTGCGCACTTACCCGGCGCGCGAGGAGCACGGCCGCGTGCTGCTGGAAGAGCCGCAATGAGGCCTATCCCGTGAGGCGCCTCACGCTCATGCGTCACGGCGAAGCGCGCTGGAAGGATCCCGGCACCGAGGATTTTGCGCGGGCGCTCAGCCGGCGCGGCATCAGCGGTGCCCAGTCCACGGCAGGCAGGCTGCGCGAGCTCGGACTTTTCCCCGACCGCATAATGACCAGTCCCGCGCGCCGCACCGAGCAGACCGCGGACATCGTGGCGCAGGAACTCGCCCTGCCGGCGCGGCACGTGCTGCGCGAGGAAGGACTCTACCTGGCAAGCGCAGCGGACCTCATGCAGATCGTGCAGGGTACGGGCCCCCGCATCGCGCACCTGATGATCGTCGCCCACAACCCCGGGGTGTCAGAGCTCGCATCGCAGCTGGCTCCGGAACAGGAGACGAAGCAGCTTGGCGCGGCCGCGCTGTGCTCGATCGCGTTCGAAACGGACGACTGGCGGGACGTCGGGCGCGCCGCGGTGTGCGGGGTGTGCCGCGAGACGCCGTCCCTGCGGCTATTCGGCTTTTTCGGCTAGTCAATTGGCGAAAATCGGCTGGCGCAGGGACTTTGCCGGCTGCGGGCCGCCCTCAGCACTCCGGTACGTTGACCGCGAGCCCGCCTTGGGAGGTTTCCTTGTAGATCGTCGACATGTCGGCGCCGGTCTGGCGCATGGTGGCGATGACCTGGTCGAGCGACACCTTGTGCGTGCCATCGCCGCGCATGGCGAGCCGCGCGGCGTTCACGGCCTTGACCGAGCCCATGGCGTTTCTCTCAATGCAGGGAATCTGCACGAGTCCCGCCACCGGATCGCAGGTCAGGCCGAGGTTGTGCTCCATGCCGATCTCGGCCGCGTTCTCGACCTGCTCGGCGGATCCCTGCAGCGCTGCAACCAGGCCCGCGGCGGCCATCGAACACGCAACCCCGACCTCACCCTGACAGCCCATCTCGGCACCGGATATGGAGGCGTTGCGCTTGTAGAGCATGCCCATCGCCGCCGCGGTAAGGAGGAAACGCATGACGCCCTCCTCGTTCGCGCCCGGCTCGAAGCGCCGGTAGAAATGCAGCACCGCCGGCACGATGCCGGCCGCGCCGTTAGTGGGCGCGGTCACCACGCGCCCGCCGGCGGCGTTCTCCTCGTTGACGGCCAGCGCGTACGCATTCAGCCAGTCCATCGCATCCAGCGGCGTTGGCGTCTTGCTCTCGGTCAGCATGCGGTACATTCGCGGCGCGCGCCGGCGCACCTTGAGCACCCCCGGAAGTAACCCGGTCTGCCGGAAGCCGCGTTCCACGCACGCCTGCATTACCGTCCACAGGTGCAGCAGCTTCGCACGCACCTCTTTTTCCGGCGCCCAGGTGCGTTCGTTGGCGAGCACCAGTTCGAAAATCTCGAGCCCATGTGCGCGGCACTGCGTCAGCAGCTCCGCCCCGGACGTGAAGGGATACGGAGGCGGCGCGCGCGTAGCGTCATCGGGCGCGTCTTCCTCGTCGCCGCGCAGGATGAAGCCGCCACCGACGGAGTAGTAATCCTCCTCGCGCAGCAGCTTCGCCTGCGCACCGAGGGCGGTGAAGCGCATACCGTTGGAGTGCCGCGGCAGCCGCTCGTGCCGCATGAACAGCAGCTGCATCGGCTCATCAAAAGCAATCTCGTGCTCACCCAGGAGGCGGATGCGGCCGCTCTGGCGGATGCGCGCGATGAGCGGCTCGATGCTGTCGGGATCGACGCTCTCCGGTTCCGCGCCTTCCAGCCCCGCCAGCACGGCGCGGTCGGTCCCATGCCCGACACCCGTGAGCGCGAGCGAGCCGTAAAGGCGCACGGCGATCTGCTGCGTGGCACCGAGCAGCCCATCGCGCTTCAATCCCAGCACGAATTCGCGCGCCGCCCGCATCGGCCCCATGGTGTGGGAACTCGAGGGTCCGATGCCCACCTTGAAAATCTCGAAGACGCTCAGAGTCATGCCGTCACCCCTTTGTCAGCCGCGGCCCCGCAGCCGCCGCAGCAACGCCCGCTCGTGCTTGCCAGGGCGCTCGAGCGGCCGTGGCGTGAGCCCCGCCGCGAGCTTCATCCGGGCGCGGAACTCGGCCGCGCGCGCGAGACTTGCCGCTGACTCCTCATAACAGCGCACCGCCTGCGCAGCCGGGCCACGCCGCAGTGGTAGCTGTGTCACGACGCACTCGAACTGCACCGTATTGCGCACGAACGTGACCCGGTCGCCCGGCCGCACCTCGCGGGCCGCCTTGACGCGCTCGTCGTTCACGTGCACCCGGCCGCCCGCCACGGCCTGCGCCGCCAGCGAGCGCGACTTGAACAGCCGCACCGCGACCAGCCAGCGGTCAATGCGCGCGTTTCCCGGGTGGGTGAGTGAGGGCTCGGACACGGAACCTCAAGTATAGTTGCACGCCATGAACCAGGCTGTCATTGAACGGCTGCGCGGGGAGCTCCAGGGGCTTACCGGGCAGGGACTCTATAAGAAGGAACGCGTGCTCGGTGGCCCGCAGGGTGGGGTCGTGCAGGTCGGGGGCCACGAGGTCATCAACCTGTGCGCCAACAACTACCTGGGGCTTGCCAATCACCCGGCCGTGCGTGCCGCGGCGCAGCGGGCGCTGGATCAATACGGCTACGGCATGGCGTCCGTGCGCTTCATCTGCGGGACGCAGGAGCTGCACAAGCAACTGGAAGCCCGCCTGGCCGGCTTCCTTGGCACGCAGGACGCGATCCTCTATTCGTCCTGCTTCGATGCCAACGGCGGACTCTTCGAGACGCTGCTGGATGAGCGCGACGCGGTGATCTCTGATGCCCTGAACCATGCCAGCATCATTGATGGCATACGGCTGTGCAAGGCGCAGCGCCACCGTTACGCCAACAATGACATGGCGGAACTCGAGCAGTGCTTGAAGCAGGCGCAGGGCGCGCGCACGCGGCTCATCGCCACCGACGGCGTGTTCTCCATGGACGGCTTCATTGCGAACCTGGCCCGGATCTGTGACCTGGCTGAGCGCTATGACGCCATGGTCATGGTCGATGACTCCCACGCCACCGGCTTCATGGGGCCGACCGGACGCGGCACGCCTGAGCATTGCGGCGTGGCAGCGCACATCGACATCCTCACCGGCACGCTCGGCAAGGCCTTAGGGGGCGGCAGCGGCGGCTACATCGCAGCCCGCAGGGAGGTGATCGAATGGCTGCGCCAGCGCTCGCGCCCCTACCTCTTCTCCAACAGCATCCCGCCGGTCGTGGCCGCCGCGAGTCTCGCGGTGCTCGATCTCCTGGAGCACGCCCCGCAGCTGCGCACGCAGCTGTTTGAGAACACGCGCTTCTTCCGCGCCGGCCTCACCCAGGCGGGCTTCAACCTCAAGCCCGGCGAGCATCCGATCATCCCGGTGATGCTGGGGGACGCGGCCCTCGCCAGTGCCATGGCGGACGCGCTGCTCGAGCGCGGCGTGTACGTCATCGGCTTCTCCTTCCCGGTGGTGCCCAAGGGGCAGGCGCGCATTCGCACCCAGATGTCGGCGGCACTCGATCGGGGCCAGCTCGAGCGCGCGCTGGACGCATTCGCCGCCGTGGGCCGCTCGCTCGGCGTGATCGCCGCGGCGCGCACGTGAATCCACGAGAGAAAAAATCATGAAAGCACTGGTCAAGCAGCAGGCGGCGCCCGGCATCTGGCTCGAGGACATCCCGGAGCCCGCGGTCGGGCACAACGACGTGCTCATCGAGATCGCCAAGACCGCGATCTGCGGCACCGACATGCATATCTACAACTGGGACGCCTGGGCACAGAAGACCATCCCAGTGCCCATGGCGGTCGGCCACGAGTATTGCGGCCGCATCGTCGATATGGGCTCGGAGGTCAAGGGGCTGAAAACCGGCGACCGCGTCTCCGGCGAAGGCCACATCACCTGCGGCTACTGCCGTAACTGCCGCGCCGGACGGCGCCACCTGTGTCGCAATACGGTCGGAGTCGGAGTCAACCGGCCCGGAGCCTTTGCCCAGTACCTGTCGATCCCGGCGGGCAACACCTTCAAGCTGCCGGACTCGATCCCCGATGACATTGCCTCGATCCTGGATCCCTTCGGCAACGCCACCCACACCGCGCTCGCCTTCAACATGGTGGGCGAGGATGTGCTCATTACCGGCGCTGGCCCCATCGGCATCATGGCCACCGCGGTCGCACGCTTCACCGGCGCCCGCCATGTCGTGATCACCGACGTGAACGATTACCGCCTGGAGCTCGCCCGCAAGATGGGCGCAACGCGCGCCATCAATGTGCAGCGCGAGTCGCTCGATCAGACCATGAAGGATCTGGGAATGCAGGAAGGCTTTGATGTCGGACTTGAAATGTCGGGCAACGCCGCGGCGTTTCGCGAGATGCTGCGCACCATGCACCACGGCGGCTCGATTGCGATCCTGGGGATTCCGCCCGAGGAAATGGCGATCGACTGGAACCTGGTGATCTTCAAAGGCCTCACCCTGAAAGGGATCTACGGCCGGGAGATGTTCGAGACCTGGTACAAAATGGCGAGCATGCTGCAAAGCGGACTGAAGCTCGATCCGATCATCACCCACCACTTCCCGGTGCAGGAATACATCCAAGGCTTCGAAACCATGGGCTCCGGCAAGTCTGGCAAGGTCATCCTCGACTGGTCAACTCTGTAAGGGACGCTGTCACTGCCGCAGCCGGCCAAAGTCACGCCTTTGGCCGGCGGAAACGGAACTACTGTCCGCCGAAATCGCTTCCAGCGATTTCGGCCAATGGACTAGCGTACCTCGCAGAAGCAGTAGGCGTACAGGCGGTTCGGCACACTGAAGCGGCTCAGCTGCGCCACCCGGCGGGTCAGCGGGTCGAGACGCTGCGCGATCTCGGCAACCTGCGCGAGCGAACGGTCACCGCTCACCAGGGGCAGCATGGCGATGGCCGCGTGTGATTTGAGCTGCAGCGCCAGTGCCTCGACCCAGGTCACTTCGGGCTCGAGAATTTCGGTCGTGTAACTCGTGAGGTTGGCACGCCGCGCGGTCGCCTTGACGGCGTCATCGAACGAGCCGAGGTGATCGACGAGGCCCAGGCGCTGCGCATCGGTCCCCGCCCACACACGCCCCTGCGCGATGGTATTGACCTCATCGCGGGTCTTTTTGCGGCCCGCGGCCACGCGCGACAGGAACTCTTCGTAGCCGCGCGAGACTCCGGCCTGCAGCAGGGTGCGCGCCTCGTCTCCCAGAGGGCGGTCGATGCGCAGCTGGCCGGACAGCGGCGTCGTGCCCACGCCATCGACGCTGACACCGATCTTGCCGAGCGTCTTGTCGACGGTGGGGATGATGGCGAATATGCCGATCGAGCCGGTGATGGTCGCGGGGCTCGCCCAGATCTCGTCCGCCGGCGCCGAAATGTAGTAGCCGCCGGAGGCGGCGTAGCCGCTCATGGACACCACCAGGGGTTTGCCCGCGGCGCGCAGTGCCGTGAGCTCACGGTAGATCTGTTCGGAGGCGAGCACGCTGCCGCCGGGGCTGTCGACCCTGAGCACGACAGCCTTTATGTCTTTGTCCACACGCGCCTGGCGGATGAGGCGCGCGGTGGACTCCCCGCCGATGGTGCCCGGGGGCTGCTCGCCGTCGAGAATCTCGCCCTCGGCAACGATCACGCCGATGCGCGGCTTGCCGGCCGCGTGCAGTTTCTTCTGCGCGTGCGCGTAGCGCAGGTACTCGGACACCGTCACCGAATGGAACGAGCCGGTGTCTTCGTCCTCGCCGACCAGCTCGATGAGGCGCTTCTCAACATCGGGCCTGGACTTCACAGCGGTGACGAGCTTCGCCTGCAGCGCGACCCGCGCCGCATCACCGCCGGCGGCCGGTACGGTCTTCGAAAGCGTGTCCACGTAGTCGCTGAGCGCCGTGGGCGCGAGCTTGCGGGCGCCCGTGACCTCACCCTGGTAGCTACTCCACAGCGCCGTGAGATAAGAGCGACTCTCCTCGCGATCCTCCGGCGACATGCTGGTGCGGGTGAACTGCTCCACCGCACTCTTGAAGGCGCCGACGCGGAAGACGTTGATGTCCACGCCCAGCTTGTCGAGCGCGTCCTTGAGGTAGGTGCGGTAGCGGTCGTAGCCGTCGATCAGCACGAAGCCGATCGGGTCCAGGTCCACTTCATCGGCCTGAGCGGCGAGGTAGTAGCGCTCCTGGCTCAGCTGCGTGCCGTAGGCGATGACCTTCTTGCCGCTGGCGCGAAACTCGCGCAGTGCACTGGCGACCTCCTCCATCGTCGGCAGGGTCGAGCCATCGAACTTGTCGAGGTCGAGCGCCACCACCTTGATGCGCCGGTCGTGCGCCGCGGCGCGGATCGAATCCGTCAGATCCCACAGCAGCGTCTCGGTGTGTCCGTCGCCGCGCGCCTGGGCCACCGCCCGATCCAGCGGGTCGCCCGAGAGCTGCTCGACGAGCGTGCCCTCTGGGGCGATCAGCAGCGCCGCTTCCGAGGGGATGCGGGGCACGCCGCTGCGCATCACGCCGATGACAACGGCGAGAATCACCAGCAGCACGATGAGATGCAGCACCTTGCGCAGCCCGTCGAGGCCGCGCCACAGGCCGGAGAAAAACGCTCGTGCCGTCATGCCCCCGCGCGCCTAGTCCATCGGCCGAAATCGCATTGAAGCGATTTCGGCGGACAGCAGTTCCGTTCCCGCCGGCCAAAGGCGCGGCTTTGGCCGGCTGCGGCGGTGCCACACAGTTCGTTCCGTAGCGTTGACACGCCTCAGAGCTTTTCCTCGATCCTCGCGGCCTTGCCGGACAGATCACGCAGGTAGTAGAGCTTGGCGCGACGCACGCTGCCGCGGCGCTTCACCGAGATCTCGCTGATCGAGGGACTGTAGGTCTGGAAGACGCGCTCAACGCCCTCGCCGTGCGAGATCTTGCGCACCGTGAACGAGGAGTTGATGCCGCGGTTGCTGCGCGCAATGACCACGCCCTCGTAGGCCTGCACGCGCTCGCGATCGCCTTCCACTACCTTCACCTGCACCACCACGGTGTCGCCGGGCTTGAAGTCCGGCAGTTCACGGGTCATGCGCTGCTTGTCGATTTCCTGGATTATCTTGCTCATGTTGGCTCACCTCGATCTTCGCTTCCCGCCGCACCCGCGGACAGGACCTCATCCAATACGCCGCGCGCCTCACCCTGAAGTCGCGCCCTGTCAATCACATCCGGCCGGCGCCGCAATGTCCGTGCTACCGCCTGGCGCAAGCGCCAGCGCCGGATGCTGGCGTGATCCCCGGACAATAGCACCGGCGGCACTCCGCGGCCTTCGAACACTTCCGGCCGTGTGTAATGCGGCCAGTCGAGCAGCCCCTGGGCGAAGGAGTCCTCGCTGCTGGAGCGCTCGTCGCCGAGCACTCCGGGCAGGAGTCGCGCCACCGCGTCGATGACGGTGAGCGCCGGCAGTTCCCCACCGGAGACCACGTAATCACCGACGGACAACTCGCGGTCGATGCCGAGCTCGATCACCCGTTCGTCGACCCCTTCGTACCGTCCGGCCACGAGCAGCAGGCCCGGCAACCCGGCCAGTTCCTGCGCCTGCGGCTGCCCGAAACGCTCGCCCTGCGCCGACAGGTATACCCGTGGGCTTCCCGCCGGCAGGCGCGCGTGCGCCGCGCGGATCGCCGCGAGCACGGGCTCGGGCTTCATCACCATTCCCGGACCGCCCCCGTAGGGCCGGTCATCGACCGTGCGGTGCACATCGCTCGTGTGCGCGCGCGGATCCTCGGTGCCGATCCGCAGCAGGCCGCGCTCGAGGGCACGCCCCACCACACCGAACTCCAGCGCACCCGCGATCATTCGCGGAAAGAGCGTGACCACTTCGATCTTCATGGAGCCCCTTGATCCAGCTCCGTCGGCCAATCCACCTCAATCACCCGCGCGGCGAGATCCACCCTGCGCAGGTGCGGAGGCCCTGCCAGCACCCAGTGCTCGCGTCCGCCCGCCTCCCTGGTCACCATCACTGTCCCGCGCGGCGCGTCCACAAAGTGGCTCACCGTCCCTAAGGGCGCGCCCTCGAGGTTGCGCACCTCGCAACCGATCAGGTCCGCGCGGTAATACTCGCGCTCACCCGTCGGCGGCAGCGCCGCCCGATCCACCCCAACCACCGCGCCCGTGAGGGCCGCGGCAGCATTGCGGTCGCTCACCCCATCCAGGCGCGCCGCCAATCCCGCGCCGTGCACGCGCCCTTCGGCGACGTGCCGCGTGACAAGCTCCCCCGAAGGCAGTCGCAGCGCCCAGTCGCGTTGCTCGAGCAGCCGCTGCGGAGGGTCGGTGTACGACTCGACGTGAAGCCAGCCCTTGATGCCGTACGGTGCGCCGAGGCGCCCCAGCTCTACCCAGGCCACGCGCAGGGTCCTTTTAGGGTCGCGGACGGGTGCGGTCTTAGGCCGTCGCCTGCTTGCGGTAAGAGGACACCAGCGTCGCCACGCGCTCCGAAGGCTGTGCGCCCTTGCCCACCCAGTAATCAATGCGCGGCAGGTCGAGCTTGATCTTCTGCTCGTTCTTGCCGGCGATCGGGTTGAAGAATCCCACGTGCTCCAGGCTCGGACCACCCTGACGCTTACGGCTGTCGGTCACAACGACGTGATAGAAAGGCTGGTTGCGCGCCCCGCGCCGCGTCAGGCGGATAGTTACCATGTATAGCTCTCGTTCAGGCGGGCGCCCCGATGCGGGACACCCAAAAAAGAGCGCGGATTCTACGCAACACCCGGTTCCTGCGCCAGTTTTTCCTCATCGCTGCCGCCGCCGGCCAAAGCCCGCCTTTGGCCGGCGGAAACGCAACTACTGTCCGCCGAAATCGCTTCGAAGCGATTTTGGCCGATGGATTAGCGGCCCGGGAACCCGGGCGGCATCCCGCCCTTAAAGGCCCCCATCAGCCGCCGCAAGCCGCCGCCCTTCATGCTCTTCATGACCCGCTGCATCTCCAGGAACTGCTTCAGCAGGCGGTTTACGTCCTGCACCTGCACCCCGGAACCCCCCGCAATCCGCCGGCGGCGCGAGCCGTCGATGATCCCCGGGTTGCGCCGCTCACGCGGGGTCATGGAATTGATAATCGCGATCTGACGCCGCAGATCCCGATCCCCCTGGTCAGCCGAGACAGCGCCTTTTTTCAGTGCAGCCCCGGGAAGCTTGTCGATGAGCGCTCCCACGCCACCCATTTTCTGCAGTTGCTCGAGCTGGCTCTTAAGGTCCGCCATGTCGAAGCCCTTGCCCTTGACGACTTTCTGCGCCAGGCGCTGCGCCTCGTGCGTGTCAACCTGGCGGTGCACCTGCTCGACCAGGCTGACCACATCGCCCATCCCCAGAATGCGCGAGGCCATACGCTCCGGGTCGAAAGGCTCGAGCGCATCGGTTTTCTCGCCGACGCCCATGAACACGATCGGCTTGCCGGTCACCTGGCGCACCGACAGCGCGGCGCCGCCCCGCGCATCGCCATCGGCCTTGGTGAGAATTACCCCGGTGAGATCGAGCGCCGCGCCAAAGGCGCGCGCCGCGTTCACGGCGTCCTGACCCGCCATGGCATCGACGACGAACAGGCGCTCCGCAGCGCCCACCACTGCGCCGATGTCGCGCACCTCCCCCATCAGCGCCTCATCGACGTGCAGCCGTCCGGCGGTGTCGACGATGAGCACATCGAATACGCCGCTGCGTGCGCGCTCCAGCGCCGCGCGCGCGATCGCCGCCGGTGCATCGGCGCTGCTGGCGGAAAAGTATTCCGCGCCCACCTGGCCTGCGAGGCGTTCGAGCTGCAGCATCGCCGCGGGGCGGCGCACGTCGGTGCTGGCGAGGAGCACGCGCTTCTTCTCGCGCTCGGCAAGCCAGCGCGCGAGCTTCGCTGCCGTGGTGGTCTTGCCGGCACCCTGCAGTCCCGCGAGCAGGATGACCACCGGCGGCTGCGCGCGCAGCTTCCAGGGTGCCACCGAGCCGCCCATCAGCTCCTTGAGCTCCTCGTGCAGGATGCCGATGAACGCCTGCCCGGGGGTGAGGCTCGAGAGCACCTCGGCGCCGAGCGCCTTGGCCTTGACCGATTCGATGAAGCTCTTGACCACCGGCAGCGCGACGTCCGCTTCCAGGAGCGCCACGCGCGCCTCGCGCAGCGTGGTGGCAACGTTTTCTTCGGTAATCCGCCCGCGGCCGCGCAGGCTCTCGATGCTGCGCGACAGGCGCGCCGTCAAATGCTCGAACATGTGCGGATTATAGGGCTTCGAGCTCCTGTGCTAGGGTTTTACGGCACCGCGCCCTGAGCCCGCCGCCGCAATCACGCACCTTCAGAGGATGCCCCCTTGAACTTCGCCGCCACGACTCCGCTGTTGCTGATGCTGCTGCTCTTGCTCGTGGTCGTGGCCTTCTCCTCCGGCACCGAGGTCGCCATGCTGTCGGTGAACCGCTACCGCATCCGCCACCGGGCGCAGCAGGGCGAACTGAACGCACGGGTGCTCGATGGGCTGCTGAAAACCCCGGACGAGTGGCTCGGCGCCAACCTGGTGATCCTGGCGGCGGCCAGCGTGTTTGCGTCCGCCATCGCGACCATCCTTGCGCAGCGCAGCGGCTACCGATACGCGATTCCGCTCGCCGGTGCGCTGCTCACCGTGGTCGTGATCGTGTTCTGCGAGCTGGCGCCGAAGATCTACGCCACGGCCAACCCGGAAGGGGTGGCGCTGCACGCGGCCGGCATCTATCGCGTGCTGGTGCTGGTGGCAAGACCGGCGCTGTGGCTGACCAACACCCTGGCCTACGGGTTTCTATGGATCTTCGGCGTTGGACGCGCGACCAGTAGCGCGCAGACCTTGAGCGCGGAGGAGCTGCGCACGGTGGTGTCGGAAGCCGCGCCCATGATTCCGATGCGCCACCGGCAAATGCTGCTCTCGATCCTCGATCTCGGGCACGTCACAGTCAACGACATCATGATTCCGCGCCAGGAGATCGCCGGCATCGACGTGAACGAGAGCTGGGATGAGATCCTCGACCAGCTGCGGCAGACGCCGCACACGCGGCTGGCGGTTTACGAGGGCGAACTCGACAACCTCGTGGGCCTGCTGCACATGAAGCGCGTCGCGCGCGAATTGGCGCGCGGCACGCTCAACCGCGAGCGCCTGATCGAAATCGCCAGCGGCCGCGAGTCGTATTTCGTGCCCGAAGGCACGGCGCTCAACGTGCAGCTCACGCAGTTTCAGCGCAATCGCCGCCGCCTCGCGTTCGTGGTGGACGAGTACGGCGACATCCAGGGCCTGGTGACCCTGGAGGACATCCTGGAGGAGATTGTCGGGGAGTTCACGTCGGATCCGGCGACCATCACCCACAAGGACGTGCACACCGAGCGCCCCGGGGTGTTCATCATCAACGCGAGCGCCACGATCCGGGCGCTCAACCGTGCACTTTCCTGGCAGCTGCCTACCGGGGGTCCCAAGACCGTGAACGGCCTCCTGCTCGAGCACCTGGAGACGATTCCGGATCCGGGCACCATGGTGCGTGTCGGCAACTACGATTTCGAAGTGCTGCAGATCGCGGACAACGCCATTCGCACCGTACGCGTGCGTACACCGGCGCCGGCCGGGGTCGCCGCCAGTCAGTAGCGCTAGGCAGCGCGCGCCGCGAACGCCGCCTCGAGCGCCTCTGCGACGCCCGCCACCCCGAGCACGGTGAGCCCCTCCGGGGGCTTGCGTGGCGCGTTGTCGCGGGGAACTACGGCCACGCGGAACCCCTGTGCGCGCGCTTCACGCAAGCGCTCATCGCCGTAGGCGACCGGACGTACCTCGCCCGTGAGTCCAACCTCACCGAACGCCACCAGCTCCGCGGCGAGCGCGCGACTGTGCAGGCTCGAAGCCAGTGCGATCAGCACCGGCAGATCTGAAGCGGTCTCACCGATCTGGATGCCGCCGACGACGTTCACGAACACGTCGTGCTCCTGCAGCGACAGGCCGGCGTGCCGGTTTACCACGGCCAGCAGCATCGCCAGGCGATTGGCGTCGAGTCCCTGGGCGATTCGCCGCGGTGCACCAAAGCGCATGCGGTCAACAAGGGCCTGCAGCTCGATCAGCAGCGGCCGTCCGCCGTCGCGAGCCACCGTGACGATACTGCCGGCTGCCGGCTGCGGTCCGCGCGAGAGAAAGATGGCCGCAGGGTTCTTGACCTCTTTGAGTCCCCCGGCCGTCATGGCGAAAAAGCCAAGCTCATTCGCCGCGCCGAAGCGGTTCTTGGTGGCGCGCACGATACGATAACGGCTGCCCGCTTCGCTCTCGAAGTACAGCACCGTATCTACCAGGTGCTCGAGCATCCGCGGGCCTGCGATGGTGCCCTCCTTGGTGACGTGGCCGACGATGACGACCGCGGTGCCGCTGGTTTTCGCAAAGCGCACCAGCTCCGCGGTGCACTCGCGCAGTTGCGACACCGCGCCGGCACCGGCGCCGACGGCCCCGGCCTGCACGGTCTGGATGGAATCAATGACGAGCAGCGCCGCGCGCCGCTCGGCCGCGAGCGCCAGGATCGCCTGCAGATCGGTCTCGGCCACCAGCCCCAGGGCCTGCGCGCTTAAGGCCAGGCGCTGTGCCCGCAGCGACACCTGCGCTACGGACTCCTCGCCGCTTGCGTACAGCACGGCGCGCGTCGCGGCCACCTGGGCTGCGACCTGCAGCAGGAGCGTCGACTTGCCGATCCCGGGCTCCCCGCCCAGCAGGATCACCGAGCCGGGGACGACACCTCCGCCTAAGACCCGGTCCAGTTCGGCGTGCCCGCTGCCAAAGCGCGCGGTGGCATCGGACCGGGCAGCGGCGGCCGCGAGACTTACGGCGGCGGCAGGCGCTGCGGCCCGCGCGCGTGCGCTGCTGCGCTGCTCGAGCGAATTCCACGCGCTGCAAAGCGGGCACTGCCCCTGCCATTTGAGGGTTTCGCCCCCGCAGGAGCCACACACGAACACCGCATTCGGGCGAGCCATCAATGCGCCTTTCATGTCCACTTTCGGCTAGGATTCGCCGCCGGGATGACCCGAATGGCTTCTTTTGTGACCAAAGCCACCCGGGGCACCTGTCGGCGATGCTAGCGTATGCCGGCTTGATTCGGGGGCGGGAAAGTGATGCGTATCACAATCGTCGGAGTACAGGGTTGTCTGGGCGCAGCGTGAGTTTGCGCAACCGGGTGCGTTTTGTTGGGCTCAGTGACACCGGTAAGGTGCGCGAGCACAACGAGGACACCATCGCCGTCGATGCGGACATCGGTCTGCTGGTGCTCGCCGATGGTATGGGCGGCTACAACGCCGGCGAAGTCGCAAGCGGCATCGCGGTGAAGACCATCGTCAACCTGGTGCGTGAGCACGTGGAGCGCGAAGATCTGTCGGTACCCGACCAGGAATCCGGACTGTCCCGGCCCAACATCATCCTGCGCGACGCCATCAGTCGCGCCAACAAGATCATCTACCAGACCGCGCGCACCCAGCCGCAATGCGAGGGCATGGGTACCACGGTGGTCGCGGCGCTGTTCTATGACAACAAGGTCACCATCGCCCACGTCGGTGACTCGCGCATGTACCGCCGGCGCGATGACAAGTTCGAGCAGGTGACCATGGATCATTCCCTGCTGCAGGAACTGGTCGACCGGGGCTTTTATTCAGCCGAGGAAGCCCAGCGGGCGGCCAACAAGAACTACGTGACGCGGGCGCTGGGCGTCGAGCCCAACGTGGACGTGGAGATTCAGGAAGTGCCGGCAGGCCGCGGCGAGGTCTTCATCCTGTGTTCGGACGGGCTTTCGGACATGGTCGAGGACGAAGATATTCATTTAACCATAAACACCTTTAGTGCTAATCTGGATACGGTCGCCAAACAATTGATTCAACTGGCCAATGACAACGGCGGACGGGATAACGTCTCGGTGGTCATGGCGCATATCGTGGATCCGTTCCCGGCTCGCACTAAGATTTTCGACAAGATCCTGGGTTGGTTCGGCTGACATCCGACAGAGGCAAAGCACATGGCAAGGTTGGTCTTGAGCCTGGATGGCCAGGTAATGGCGGAATACAACATGAACAAGGAGCGCTACACGATTGGGCGCCTCCCTGACAATGACATCCGCATCGACAACGCTGCCGTCAGCGGACACCACTCGCTGATCATCAACATCCTCAATGACTCGTTCCTTGAGGATCTGAACAGCACCAATGGCACCTACGTCAATGGCAAGCTGATCAAGAAACACGCACTGCAGCATGGCGACGTGATCACCGTCGGCCATCATCAGCTGCGCTTCGTCGAAGACGACGAGCAGCAGGATGAGTTCGAAAAGACCATGGTGATCCAGCCGTCCGCCCGGCCGCTGGACAAGCTACGCACCGCCGCCGCTGCCGCAGATTCGGTCGGCGCAGGCCCGTCGGCCACTGGTCGCTCGCGCACCCTGGGCGAGAGCGCCGCGGCGCTGAAAAAGGCGAAGCTGCAGGTACTCTCCGGCGCCTTCGCGGGACGCGAGGTCGAACTGAGCAAGGCGCTCACCACGCTCGGCCGCCCGGGCGTACAGGTGGCCGCGATCACGCGCCGCTCCGAGACCTACTACATCGTGCACGTCGACAGCGGCAAGGCGGATGACTATCCCTTGCTGAACGGCACACCGATCGGCGCGCAGGCGACCAAGCTGAACGACAACGATGTCATCCAGCTCGCGGGCGTGAAGATGGGGTTCTTCGTCGCCTAGCTGTGATTTCTGAGGACATCACACCTAGCGCGCACAGCCTTTGAAAAACCCGCTGACCAACCTGTTGTGAGTAAGCGCGTCCGCTGCGAGCGGACGCGTTCATAGCCAGCACCGGTTCCTCACTTCAAGTCAAAGCGATCGGCGTTCATGACCTTCGTCCACGCCGCGACGAAGTCTTTCACGAACTTTTCCTTCGAATCCGCACAGGCATAGACCTCGGCGAGCGCGCGGAGCTGCGAGTGTGAACCAAAGATCAGGTCGACCCGCGTCCCGGTCCATTTCATCTCCTTGCTCTTTCTGTCGCGACCCTCGTAAGTCCCATCAGACCGGGCGGGCTGCCATTCCGTGCGCATGTCGAGCAGGTTGACGAAGAAGTCATTGGTCAGCTTCCCCGGCTGCTGGGTGAAGACGCCGTGCTTGGAATCCTTGGCGTTCGCACCGAGGACTCGCAGGCCCCCGACCAGTACCGTCATCTCCGGCCCGGTTAGCCCCAGCAACTGCGCGCGATCGATCAAGGCCTCCTCCGGCGCCATGAGCTGGGGTCCACGCAGGTAGTTGCGGAAGCCATCGGCGATCGGCTGGAGCGGCGCAAAAGAATCGGCGTCGGTCTGTTCCGCCGAGGCATCCACGCGTCCCGGCTCGAAAGGGATCCGAACGGCGACGCCTGCGTCCTTGGCAGCCTTCTCGATGGCCGCGCCGCCTGCGAGGACGATCAGGTCCGCCTGCGAGACCTTCTTACCGCCAGCCGAGGCATTAAACTCTTCCTGAATCGCTTCGAGCTTCTGCAGCACCGTCCTAAGCTGCACCGGCTGGTTCACCTCCCAGTCTTTCTGCGGTGCGAGGCGAATTCGCGCCCCGTTCGCGCCGCCGCGCTTGTCCGAACCACGGAACGTCGACGCGGACGCCCACGCGGTCGAGACCAGTGCCGGCACCGACAGACCGGAGGCCAGGATCTTGGCTTTCAAAGCCGTGACGTCCGAGTCGCCGACGAGCGGGTGATCAGCGGGTGGGATAGGGTCCTGCCAGATCAGCGCCTCCTTCGGTACCAAAGGACCCAGATAACGGGCAATTGGCCCCATGTCGCGGTGCGTGAGCTTGAACCACGCACGTGCAAAGGCGTCGGCGAACTGATCGGGATATTGCAGGAAGCGGCGCGAGATCTTCTCGTACGCCGGATCAAAGCGCAGGGACAGGTCGGTGGTCAGCATGGTGGGTACATGGTTCTTCGACTTGTCGTGCGCGTCCGGGATGTCCGCCGGGGCGTTCTTGGCCTTCCACTGCTGAGCACCGGCCGGACTCTTCGTCAGCTCCCACTCGTACTTGAACAGGTTCTCGAAGAAGTAGTTACTCCACTTCGTCGGCGTCTGGGTCCAGGTCACCTCCGGACCGCCGGTTATGGCGTCAGCCCCGAAGCCGGTACCGTGCTTGCTCTTCCAGCCCAGACCCTGATTCTCGATCTCAGCGCCCTCCGGCTCTGGGCCGATCAGCGAAGGATCGCCGGCACCGTGGGTTTTACCAAAACTATGGCCGCCAGCGATGAGCGCCACAGTCTCCTCGTCGTTCATCGCCATGCGCGCAAAGGTCTCGCGAATATCGCGGGCGGCCGCCACCGGATCGGGCTTGCCGTTGGGACCTTCCGGATTGACGTAGATGAGACCCATCTGCACTGCGCCGAGCGGCTTCTGCAGCTCGCGCTCACCGCTGTAGCGCTCATCGCCGAGCCAGCTTCCTTCCGGACCCCAGTAGAGTTCTTCGGGTTCCCACGTATCGACCCGTCCTCCGCCGAAGCCAAAGGTCTTGAACCCCATCGACTCGAGCGCGACGTTGCCGGCGAGCACGAAGAGGTCTGCCCAGGAAATCTTCCGGCCCCATTTCTGCTTGATGGGCCACAGCAGCCGTCGGGCCTTGTCGAGGTTGGCGTTGTCCGGCCAGCTGTTCAGCGGCGCAAAGCGCTGCTGGCCACCGCCGGCGCCACCACGGCCGTCAGCGACGCGGTACGTGCCCGCGCTGTGCCACGCTAAGCGGATGAAGAGACCGCCGTAGTGCCCGAAGTCCGCGGGCCACCAATCCTGCGAGTCCGTCATCAAGGCCAGCAGATCCTTGATCACGGCGTTTGGGTCGAGACTCTTAAATTCAGTGGCGTAATCGAACGCCTCGCCCATTGGGTTGGACTGCGGGGCATGTTGCTTGAGACCGTCAAGACTCAGCTGCTCGGGCCACCAGTCACGATTACCTCGCGCGCCCCTGCCATGGGACATCGGGCACTTGCCCGCACTTTTTTGTGCCGTCTGGGTATCCACTTTCGTCTCCATGGGTCTCTCCGGTTGAGTTGTGTATTTGGCTCACCCTCCGGCGCGAAGCTAGCGCCTCGGCATCTATATATCCAATCGATCGCACCCATTAGACCCATAGAGCTACTCTATCGAAGGACGCGGCGCCAGCTGACTCATGGACAATCCTCGCGCTGAGCCTTAGCGCAGCTCGAGCGGCACGCGCTGGCTGACGCTGCACAGCAGTTCGTACGGGATGGTGAGCGCGTGGCGGGCTACTTCCTCCACCGGTAGTCCGCGCCCCCAGAGGATCGCGGGGGTACCCACGTGCAGCTCGCCGAGCCCGCTGACGTCGACCCCGATCATGTCCATCGACACGCGTCCGGCCAGTGGCGCGCGCTCCCCATTGAGAAGCACCGGCGTGCCGCCAGGCAGGCTGCGCGGCAGCCCATCGCCATAGCCCGCAGCGACGATTGCGATCACGGCATCGTGCGGAGCGCTCCATGCGCCGCCGTAACCCACCCGTTCACCGCGCGCGACGCGCCGCAGCGCGATCACCGAGGTCTCGAGCGTCATCACCGGCTCGAGGCCAAGATCGCTGCCGGTGCCGTCCGCAAACGGGGATGCGCCGTAGAGCGCCAGCCCCGGCCGTACCCAATCGCAGTTGAGCTGCACTGACCCAAAAATTCCCGCCGAGTTGGCGATGCTGACGCGGTAGTCGAGGCCGGCGGTCGCGGCGCGAAAGCGCGCCAGCTGTTCGCGCGTCACCACGTTGTCGCGCTCGTCCGCACAGGCAAGGTGGGTGAGCAGGCGGATTTCGAGCGGCGCGGGTTGCAGGCGCTGCACCCGCGCGAGCGCCGCAGCGAACTCGTGCACGGGAAATCCGAGGCGGTTCATCCCGGTGTCGATCTTGATCCACAGCACGAAGCGGTGCGCTGCGCTCATCTCCTCGAGCAGCTCGATCTGCAGGGCGTCGTGCACCACCAGATCGAATCCATGGCGCGCTGCCTCCAGCAAGTGCGCGGCGGTGAATACGCCTTCGAGGAGGACGATGGGCTGGGTGATGCCGGCGGCGCGCAACGCCAGGCCCTCCTCCAGACGCGCGACCGCGAATGCATCGGCCTCGGCGAGCGCCAGCGCGGTGGGCACGAGTCCGTGCCCGTAGGCGTTGGCCTTGACCACCGCCATCACGCGCGCACCGTGGGCGCGCTCGCGGATCCGTGCGAGGTTGTGGCGCAGGGCGCGGGTATCGATGACGGCCCGGATGAGCCGGCTCACCGCAAGACGCCCTCCGCGTATGAATCGGAGGCGAAGTTGGCGAAGCGGGTGAACTGCCCCTGGAAGGTCAGGAGGAACATGCCGATCTCACCGTTGCGGTGTTTGACGAGATCGATCTCCGCGATGCCCTTCTTGGTGGTGTTGCGGTCGTAGACCTCTTCGCGGTAAATGAGCAGGATCATGTCTGCGTCCTGCTCGAGGGCGCCGCTGTTATGCGACACCACGCCGTCGGCGAGCCAGTTGGCCACGCCGGGCACCGTGAGATCGAAAACGTCCTCCTCGCCGTCGGGTGTGACCGTAACAACCCGATCCCAGAAGAGATCTGAGGAAGCCGAGGACTCAAGCCCTGGGGAGTCGAGCGCTTGCGCGTAGCTCGCCATCTGTGCCCGGCTCGGGGCGAACCTGAATTGCGAGGAGCCCCCGTATGCGGTACCGCGCATCTGTGCCTGAATCGCCGTAAACATTTCCAGCGGTAGCCTGTCGACGTTGGTGTTGCCTCGAATCGTCGACAGGGGCGCTCCGACGGTCTGAGCGAAAGTACGCTGTGCGTCGGCGCCGCTGACATGGACGGAATACAGCGGCCGGTTCGCGCCGCTGACAACTGTTCCGATGCGGGCGACGATGCCAACACGCAGCAGCAACGCCGCAACGTCCTGGGCAAGATGCGCGCTGCACGTGGAGAAGTTGACCTGCTCGGGATAGCCCTGACCCGCCTTGCGCCGACTGATCGTGCCGTCAGTCGCCCACAGGTTGCACAGCAACAGTGCAATCTGATCGTTGGCGAGGGTGAACACTGCCGGGGGCAGGCGCTTTTCGTGCGAGCGCTGATCAAAGATGCCGAGATCCTTCAGCCACTTGCCGACACCAAAGGGCGACCAGCGGTTGCCGTTGCCGCTGATGACCAGCTGGTGCCAGCTGCCCACTGGGGCATCGTAGCGGGTCGCCCGACATCCGAACGCTTCGACGGCGCCACGCACGGCGCGGCTGTTCTCTTCGGAGGCGCTCGTATAACGCAGCGGCTGGTGCACCAGATAGCTGCCGTCACCGACCAGATGACCCAGCAACACGAGCCAGTGAGTCGGCCAGCGCTGCGGCTCGAGAGGTTCCGGCAGGCGGCGCGCCAGCGCGAGGCGATCGCCCGCCTGCAGCGCGCCCACCGTGGTCCAGCCTGCTCCGGCCAGCAGCCGATGCTCAGGCGTCGCCCGAATCGACCTGCCGCTCGCGAGCTGGACTTTGAGTACCGGGCGACATCCCACTTTCCAGACCTTGTCGGATCGCGCACGAGTCAGCCGCTGCTGCTCGTCGACCGCCCACACTTCCGGCTCCTGGCCCACGAGACTCCCGATAGGCACGCGACGCCCATCGGTCAGACATACCAGAGTGTCCCCGGTCACGCATTCACGTAGATCGGACATGACCGGCTTCTTGTGCTCGCGCTGCTCGACCGCGCGATTCAGCTGCGACAGTGCGATCACCGGCACCTGCAGCTCCTTGGCGAGCACCTTCAGACCGCGCGAGATCTCTGCGATTTCCGTGGCGCGGTTTTCCTGCGTGCCGGGCACCTGCATGAGCTGCAGGTAGTCCACCACCACGAGATCGAGCCCATGCTCGCGCTTCACGCGGCGCGCGCGGGCGCGCAGTTCGGTGGGATTAAGCGCGGGGGTCTCGTCGACGAAAATCTTGGCTTCCGAGAGCTGGCTGGTGGCGCCCGTGATCCGCACCCAATCGTCATCCGATATGCGGCCGCTGCGCAGGCTGTTGAGCGGCACCCCGCCGATCGATGCCAGCATGCGGGTGATGACCTGCTCGGCGGGCATTTCCATGCTGAAGATCGCCACCGACGCCTTGGTGCCCGGGTGAACGGCCGCGTATTCGGCCATGTTGATCGCGAGCGTCGTCTTTCCCATTGAGGGGCGGCCGGCGACGATGACGAGATCCCCCGGACGCAGGCCGCCGGTGAGCTTGTCGAAGTCGGTGAAACCGGTCGGCAGTCCCCGCAGTTTGTCGGGGTTGTTGTGCCACTCGTCGATCTGGTCGATGACCCCGGGAAGCAGCGTCCGCACCGCTATTGCGCCCTCGCGTTTGCGGAAACTGCCTTCGGCGATCTCAAAGACACGCTGCTCAGCGCGGTCCACCAGCGCGCGCGCGGTTTCGCCGTCGTTGTTGAAAACCGATGAGGCGATGTCGGTGCCGGCGCGAATCAATTGCCGCAAGAGCGAGCGTTCGCGCACGATTTCGGCGTAGGCGCGGACGTTGGCGGCGGTGGGGGTATCGCGCGCGACGGAGCTTAAGTAAGCAAGGCCCCCTGCCGCCTCGAGCTTGCCGATGCGCTCAAGGTGCTGGGACACCGTCACCACGTCGCAGGGCTTGGCGTCCCCCGCAAGGGTGCCGATGGCGGCGAAAATCAGCTGATGGTCGGGGCGGTAGAAGTCGCTTTCCGTGACCACGTCGGCGACGTTGTCCCAGGCCACGGGATCCAGCAGCAGGCCACCGAGTACGGCCTGCTCGGCCTCGATCGAGTGCGGCGGTACCGGCACGTCCAGCAGGGCAACCGAACCGGACTCCCCACGCTTCGGCACTCCGGCCATTGTCACCCGCCTCTTCCCGTGTGCGTTTACTCTTCCGCGACGATCGTCACGTGCAGCGGCACGTCGACGTCGGCGTGCAGATGCAGGCTCACCACGTGCTCGCCCACGGTGCGCAGCGGGCCCTGCGGCAGGCGCACTTCGCTGCGCTCGACCTTGAAGCCCTCGCGCGTGCAGGCCTCCGCGAGGTCGCTCGTGCCGATGGAGCCGAAGAGTTTACCCTCGGTGCCGGCCTTGGCGGTGATCGTGAGCTTGAATTCCTTCATGGCCGCGGCACGCTCGGCGGCGGACGTGAGGTGCTCGCGCGCTGCCACTTCGAGCTCGGCGCGCCGCGCCTCGAAGCGCGCGACATTGTCGGGGGTCGCAAGCGTCGCCTTGCCCTCAGGCAGGAGGAAGTTGCGTCCGAAACCAGACTTCACTTTTACGCGATCACCAATGTTGCCGAGATTCGCGACTTTCTGCAGGAGAATGACTTCCATCTCGATGCCCTTAGTGCTGATCGGTGTACGGCAGCAGCGACAGGAAGCGCGCGCGCTTGATGGCGACCGCGAGCTGGCGCTGATAGAAGGACTTCGTGCCCGTGATGCGGCTCGGAACGATCTTGCCGGTTTCGGTGACGTAGCCCTTGAGGGTGGCGAGATCCTTGTAATCGATGTACTCCACCTTCTCGGCGGTGAAGCGGCAGAATTTCTTGCGACGCGAGAAACGGCCACCGCCGCCTCCACTGCTGCCGCCCGCGCCCCCGCTGCCGCCGCGCGACTCTCTTTGCATGGCCATGATCTATATCCTCAATCCGCTATTGTTTCGGTGGCGGAAACGTCAGCGACGGCGCTGTCGTCGTCCTCGGACAATGGAGGTGCGTCATCGCGCACCCGGCGTCTGCCACCGTTCTCGCCTTCCTCGTCCGCGCCGTCATCGCGCGAGCGCTCGCGGCGCCGGCTACCGCCCTCACCCTCCTCTTCCGCGGCCTTCGCCATCGGCGAGGGCTCGGTGATGGCTTTGTCCATGTTCACCACCAGGTGGCGCAGCACGGCGTCGCTGAAGCGGAAAGCACCCGTCAGCTCATCGAGAGTCTTCTGATCCGTCTCGACGTTCATCAGCACGTAGTGCGCCTTGTGCACCTTGGCGAGCGGATAGGCGAGCTGGCGCCGGCCCCAATCCTCCAGGCGATGCACGTGACCGTTGCCGGTCGCGATCATGCCCTTATAGCGCTCGATCATGGCGGGCACCTGCTCGCTCTGATCCGGATGCACCAGGAATACGATTTCGTAATGCCTCATTGAATGCTCCCTTCGGATTAAAGCCGCCCGGATTTAAGGCTGTCCCGGTGCGGCAAGGAGATACACAGCTTCAAGGCCTTGCGGGGCGATGAGGTCTGCGCCCTTTTGGGTTCAAAAGGGGCGCGAAGCATACTGAAAGCGACCCGCCACTGCAACTTCGTGCTTCTACATCAACGAGTTAACCGCGACTGGCGGAAGGGACTGGCGGAAGGGCTTGAATGTCAATGCGATCAGGGTTGCGCCGATACCCATGCCGAAGCTGGCGATGTAGAGCCACCCATAGCTGGCAGTCGTATCAAAGATCCAGCCACCCAGCAGCGGGCCAGTCGCCATCCCAAGGCTACCGGCCATAGCGCTGCCGCCTATGATTGTTCCCATCATGCGCAGCGGAAAATTCTCGCGTGCAATCACGGCATAGAGTGGCATTACGCCGGCGTAAGTGAAGCCGAACAACGCCGCTATGGCGTAGAACTCCGAAAGGCTGTGCGTAAAGTAATAACCCAATGCGCCGAACGCCTGAATGAGCAATCCGGCAACCAGAACTCTCTTGGCCCCAAGTTTGTCACCCAAGATGCCGAATCCCACGCGGCCTCCCAGTCCCGCCAGGCCTTCGACACTGTAGATCGAAACCGCGGCCAGCGGCGCGATCCCACAAGTGATCGCATAACTGACTGTGTGGAAGATCGGTCCTGAATGAGTTGCGCAGCAGCAGAAGTTTGTGAGCAAGAGGATGATGAACTGCGGAGATCTGACGGCCTCACCAACCGACATTTCAGCACTGGCCTGTGTATCTAGGGCACTTGAGCTGCCTTGTGCTTGCAGGGCAGGCGGACGACGCACGAGGAAGGATGTTGGGATCATGATGACGGCGGCGATAGCTGCGATGATCAGCAGCGTCGTGCGCCAGTCATGATGGGAGACAAGCCAACCGGCGATAGGCGACATCGTCATTGGCGCCATGCCCATTCCAGCCGAGACCAGTGATACGGCCAGACTCCTTTGGGTATCAAACCATCCCGTAACCGTCGCCATCATGGGGGCGAAGATCGCCGAGGTCGCGATGCCGACGAGCAGGCCAAACACCAGTTGGAACTCGAACAGTGAGCGGCTGAAGCTGGCGAGCGCCAGGCTCACGACCAGGAGGCTGGAGCCAGTGAGTACGGCAACTCGTGGCCCGAATCGATCCGTGAACGTTCCCCAAAAGATACTGCCGAAGGCCATGGCCAGGAAGCCGATCGTCATTGCAAGCGATATGCCCGTGCGCGACCAACCAGTCGCCACAGCCATGGGTACCAGCAATACGGGCAACGCGAACATCGCGCCGATGGCAACACATCCTAAGAGACCCCCCGCAGCGACGATCACCCAGCGATAACCAGGATTGGTCACCCTGCGACTCCTTTGAAGTGCTGCTCTACCTGGCTCCAGGCCAGTTCCGCGGTGGCCCGCGCGCGCATGCCCGCCTCGCGCGCGTGGCGGCTGGCGGCCGTGCCGTCGAGCACCCGCCGCATGATGCCCTGGCGGATGCAGGCGATGCGGAACATGTTGTAGGCCATACAGAATTCCCAGGTTCCGGGGTCGATCCCGGCTCGCCCGGTGCGCCGGCAGTAGCTGGCGATGTAATCCGCCTCCGTGGGTATTCCGAGGGCCGCCAGATCCAGCCCCAGGAGGCCCCGTACCTCGCCCTCCCCGACCCGCCACAGCATGACGTGGTAGGAAAAGTCCGCGAGTGGGTGCCCGAGCGTGGACAACTCCCAGTCCACTACGGCGGTGAGCCGCGGCTGCGTCGCGTGGAAAATCATGTTGTCGATGCGGTAGTCGCCATGGACGAGCGTGGTCTCGTCCCCGGGTGGGATATTGGCGGGCAGCCAGGTAAGCAGTTGCTCCATGGCCGCAATCTCCTCGGTCTGCGACGCGCGGTACTGCTTGCTCCAGCGGGCGATCTGGCGGGCAAAGTAGTTGCCGGGCTTGCCGTAGTCGGCGAGCCCGTGCGCCGCGAAGTCGAGCGTATGCAGCGCCACCAGCACGCGGTTCATTTCGTCGTAGATCGCCGCGCGCTCAGCCGGCGTCATGCCCGCGAGCGAGGGGTCCCAGAAGTTGCGCCCGGCAACGTAACTCATGACGTAGAACATGGTGCCGAGGACGCTGTCGTCCGTGCACAGGCAAAGCGGCCGCGCCACGGGCACGCCGCTGCCGTGCAAGGCACTGATGACGCGGAACTCGCGGTCCACAGCGTGCGCCGAGGGCAGCAACTGACCCGCGGGCTTCCTGCGCAACACGTACTGCGCACCGCCCCCGGCGTTGAGCAGGAAAGTGGGATTGGATTGTCCGCCACGGAATTGCTGCACTTCGAGCGGGCCGGTAAAGCCTGGGATATGCCCGGACAGATAGCGCGCGAGCGCCTCGGTATCGAAGCGCTGCCGCCCCGCGACCGGCATGGTCCCGGCGAACTCCTCCCCGGCCATCTAGCTGTACTTCGCGAGCTCGAGCGTACCGATCTGGTTGCGATGCACTTCGTTCGGCCCGTCGGCGATGCGCAGCGAGCGCGCGTGCGCGTAGGCGTGCCCGAGGTGGAAATCATCGCAAAGGCCGGCGGCACCATGCGCCTGGATCGCCCAGTCCACCACCTGGCAGGCCGCATCGGCGGCGGCGATCTTCACCATCGCGATCTCGGCGCGCGCCGCTTTATTCCCCACCGTGTCCATCATCCACGCGGCTTTCAGCACCAGCAGGCGCGCCTGATCAATACGGATACGGGATTCGGCGATGCGCTCGAGGGTCACAGATTGCTCAGCGATCGCCCGCCCGAAGGCGCTGCGCGCCTTGACCCGCCGGCACATTTTTTCCAGTGCCCGCTCGGCAAGGCCGATGACGCGCATGGCGTGATGAATGCGCCCGGGACCCAGGCGTCCCTGGGCGATTTCAAATCCGCGCCCCTCGCCGAGCAACAGATTCGTCACCGGCACGCGAACGTCGTGGAAATCGATTTCCATGTGTCCGTGCGGCGCATCGTCAAAGCCCAACACCGACAGGTGCCTGAGGATGGTGATGCCGGGGGTATCGCGGGGCAGGAGGATCATGGATTGCTGGCGATGCTTCGGGGCGCCCGGGTCCGTCTTGCCCATGAAAATGAAAAGCCGGCAGCGCTCGCTGCCGGCGCCCGAGGTCCACCATTTGCGTCCATTGACGACGTACGAGTCGCCGTCACGCACGATGGAACTTTCAATGTTGGTGGCATCGCTCGAGGCCACGCGCGGTTCGGTCATGGCGATGGCCGAGCGGATCTTGCCTGCCAGCAGCGGTTCGAGCCACTCACGCTTCTGGGCGGGAGTGCCGTAACGCTCGAGCGTCTCCATGTTGCCGGTATCGGGCGCCGCGCAGTTGAACACTTCGGGGGCGAAGACCACCCGACCGGTCATTTCGGCCAGCGGCGCGTACTCGAGGTTGGTGAGGCCGGCACCGTGATGCGAGTCCGGCAGAAACAGGTTCCACAGCCCCGCGGCGCGCGCCTTGTCCCGCAGCGGCTCCAGCAGCGGCGGGTCCTCCCAGCGATTGCCCTGCGCCACCTGCGTGTAATAGCGCTCCTCGTTCGGGTAGACGTGCTCGTCCATGAAGGCGCCGAGCCGCTTGAGGTAATCCTGCGCCTTGGCGCTGTGCTGGAAGTCCACGGCCTCACCTCCTTCAAGCAATGAGGGGCACGACTTTGCCCTTCGCCTTGTGGTGCACTGCCTTCAGGCAGTGCTTCTTTGCCGCACGGCCTCGTAGAGCAGCATGCCGGCGGCCACCGAAACGTTGAGACTTTCGACCGAGCCCAGCTGCGGCAGGCTCACCAGGAAATCGCAGTTCTGCTGCGTCAGGTGCCGCAGGCCCGCGCCTTCTGCGCCCAGCACCAGCACCACCGGCCCCTTGAGGTCGGTTTCGTGCGCCGCCTTGGGTGCCGCAGCGTCCGCACCGACCACCCACAGGCCGGCCTGCTTGAGCAGTTTCAGCGTGCGCACGAGATTGGTCACGGCGACCACCGGTGTCGTTTCGGCAGCACCCACGGCGACCTTGCGCACGGTGGGCGTCAGCTGCGCCGCGCGGTCGCGCGGCACGACGACGGCGAGCGCCCCGCAGGCGTCCGCCGTGCGCAGGCAAGCGCCGAGATTGTGTGGATCCTGCACGCCGTCGAGTGCCAGCAGCAGCGGTGCCGTGGAACTCTGCAGCGCGGTCAGCAGATCATCTTCGGTCCACGGCGCAAGCGGCGTGATGTCCGCCGCGACGCCCTGGTGCGCAACTTCCCCCAGCAGCTTTTTCAGCGACTGTGCGTCGAGGCGCTGCACCGGCGTGTGGTGGCGCCGTGCCAGCTCCTCGATGGCGCGTACCCGCGGGTCATCACGCCGCTCGGCAAGCCGCACCGACTGCACGCGCGCCGGATGCCGCTCGAGGATGGTGCGCACCGCATGCACTCCGTAAATGGTTTCGGTGCCCAAAGGCCACTATGCCTCTTCCGCCAGCGACAGATCGACGAGTCCCTCGATGGGGTTCACGGCCGTGACCACGACCCGGATGTGATCCCCGGTCCCGAGCCGCCGGCCGCTGCGCGCGCCGCGCCACCCATGGCCATCGTCCTCCATGACATAGCGGTCGTCACGCAGGTTGTCGATGTGCAGCAGACCATCGACCGCCACGTCCAGGATCTGCACGAAGCAGCCGAACTCGACCACGGTGGTGATCAGCCCCTGAAAAGTCTGCCCGATGCGCTCCTTTAAATAGGTGCACTTGAGGAAGCCGGAGACATAGCGATCCGCCTCGTCCGCGCGCTTCTCCAGTTTTGAGGTGCTGTCGCCCAGATGAGCCAGCTCACTCCCCTCATAGCGCACCGCCGAGCCGCCCTTGGCCCCGATCAGGGCCTTCAGGGTCCGATGCACCAGCAGATCCGGGTAGCGGCGGATGGGTGAGGTGAAGTGCGCGTAGTGAGTGAGTGCCAGCCCGAAATGCCCGATGTTGGCGGGCTGGTACACGGCCTGCGGCATCGCCCGCACCACCAGCGTTTCGACGAAGGCGCGCTCGGAGGCATCCGCGACGCGCCGCGCGATGGCCTGCAGGTCCCGCGTGGTGACTGTCTTGGGAATCCGCGCGTCGATGTTCAGGGACTTAAGCGCCGAAGTGAGGCGGTCCAGCCTGTCCTCCTCGGGCACGCCGTGCACGCGGTAGAGGGTCGGCGCGTGTCGCTTTTCGAGTTCCTCAGCCACCGCGACGTTGGCGAGAATCATGCATTCCTCGACGAGCTTGTGGGCGTCGTTGCGCACCCGCAGCTCGATGGCGCGCACACGCTCCCCGGCATCGATGACGAACTCGGCTTCGGGGGCGTCGAACTCCAGCGCGCCGCGGCGGCTGCGCGCCTTGTGCAGCGCGCGATACACGTCGACCAGTACCGTGAGCCGCTCGAACACCGGCCCGATGTGCGTGCGGGCAGCCGGTCGGCCCTCGAACAGCGCCTCGTAGGCGAGCGTGTAGGTGAGACGCGCGGCCGAGCGCATCACCGCCGGGTAAAAGCGCGCGCTCTTGAGTGCGCCGTTCGCGCTCACCACCATGTCGGCGGCAAAACACAGCCGGTCGACGTGCGGAGCGAGCGAGCACAGGTGATCCGACAAAGCAGTCGGCAACATCGGCAGCACGCGCGTCGGAAAGTACACCGAGGTGCCGCGCTTCTGCGCTTCCGCATCGATGGCGCTTCCCGGGCGCACGTAGTGACTCACATCCGCGATCGCGACGATCAGGCGAAAACCATCCGGGTGCGCTTCCGCGTACACCGCGTCGTCGAAGTCCCTCGCATCTTCACCGTCGATGGTGACGAGCGGCAGCCCACGCAGATCAATGCGCGCGTCCGATTCACGTGCGTCGACCTGCTCGCCGAAGATCTGCGCCTCGCGCAAGGCGACGGCCGGGAATTCATTCGGCAGGTCGAAGCGCGCAATCGCCGACTCGGTCGCGAGCTCCACCGGGCGATCCGGATCGAGCCGCTTGGCAACCACTGCGGTCGCAGGCGTTGCTGATCCTGCGTGTTTCGTGATCTTCGCAATCACCCAGTCGCCCGAGCGCGCGCCGCCGAGGTCTGCGGGCGCGACTGCGCAACGCAGCTGCAGGCGCCGGTCCGCGGCGTTCACCCAGGCGCTGCGGCCCAGAATTTCCACGGTGCCGAGGAAGGCGGTGACGCCGCGCTCCAGCACCTTCTCGACGACGCCCGACCAGCGCTCGGTCGCATCCTGCGCGACCTTTACGCTCACCCGATCACCGTGCATCACGCCGCGCATTTCCGGCGGCGGCAGGAACACACTCTCTTTAAAGCCTTCGACGCGCAGGAAACCGTAACCGGCCCGGTTGGCGCTGACGGTGCCCTCGACGACGGAGCCGGAGCGCACCTTCGAGTCCGAATGCGCAGATCCTGCGGACCGTGCGCCACTCGCGGTGCCGCGGCCCGCGCCACCGTGTCCGCCGCTGTTTGCGCTGTGACCGCCTGATGGCCCAGCGTGTGATTTGGCGGACTGCGACTTTCCGCCATGCGATTTCCCGCGCGGCGCATTTGCAGGCGCCTTGCCGCCACTGCGGCCGAACCTTCCCCTACGCGTCTTCAATTGACAGCCCCCGACCCCGTGCGTACATTTCGCGGCCTTCCTCACCTGCCCGGGTGGCGGAATTGGTAGACGCACTAGTTTCAGGTACTAGCGGGTAACACCGTGGAGGTTCGAGTCCTCTCCCGGGCACCAGGTCTTTAGTTTTCAATCTGATATGGCTCTTTGTTCAAGTGATTTCGAGTCACTTACGGACTCGAACCAGGGCGCGAACTATAGATGATTCCGCAACGGCACATCAGTCCACGATCGAGCACTGACTGCCGTTCGACGTTCCAACCGCGACGCTAGCCGGCGTCTCTCGCCACGTCAGCGTCTGGTAATTGCCGATTCCCCGCAGGGAGCTTCCAGACTCACTCTGCGGCCGAGTCCTCCCACGGCAGTGCTCCACCAAACGCTGCGACGAGCATGTCAATTACCGCGCGGACACCACGGCTGACATAGCGGGTCTGCGGATACACGGCGTGAATGGCATCGGGTACCGGGGGTGTCTCGGGCATCACTTCAATGAGCTGACTATCCCGCAGCGCCGAAGCCGCGATGAAGAGCGGCAGCGCTGCCAGACCCAGGCCCGCAATGGCCGCATCACGCATGCTCTCACCATTGTTCAGATGGGTACGACCGCGCACAACGACCTGTTGCGCCTCACCGTCGCCCTGCCGGGACTGGAACTGCCAATACGGCGCGACGCTCGCGTTGCCGTAACAGATGCAGTCGTGCTCGGCGATCTCTTCTATCGAGCGCGGCAAATCGTGGGCGCCTGCATATTCGGGGCTACAGCACAGCACACGACGGCTTGTGGCGATGCGCCGTGCCACGAGGGTGGAGTCCTGCATACGACCTATGCGCACCCCAAGATCGAAACCAGCCCCCTGAATGTTGAGGTAGCGGTCGTTCAGATCGAGTGTCACGTCGAGCCCGGGATGCTTACGCATGAACGCAAACAGCTTCGGGCCAAGGTGCACCGTACCGAAAGTCATCGTCTGCGCCTCTTTACCTGACCTCGGCGGCCCGCAGCTTCAGATACGTCGACGTCCGCCAATCTGGCCTTACCGATAACTTCGCCGGTCCCTGCTCGTTCGATTGCCAAAACGCCGGGTGTCGACCTGGTCATGCACAGCAGTGGCGGAGGTGAAATGCAATTGCTCGTGCGCTCTGACGTGCAGCTCGTTCCCCTCGGCGGTGCGACTTCTGGTGAGAAGCCAAAGAAGCTAGACTCATGGGTGCGGAGCGTCATGGCTAAGCAGTGCCACCATCTGGATTGCGTGCGGACCAATCAGCCGCGTAGCCGCGGTTGCGAGGCGTGCCTCAAACTCGGCGACATCGATCAGCTGGCAATGGAACTCCTGTCGTGACTCGACTCGATCGCTAGGACGACTGTGGCGAACACCCTCCTGGAACAGCGGCGCGCGCAGATGTTTCCGAAACTGACGGCGGCGCAGCTCGCGCGCTTGGAGCGTCAGGGTATTTGCCTGCAGACGCACGCGGGCGAGATTCTCCTGGAACTCGGTGAGATCCCACGTGGTGTATTCGTCGTGGCGGCAGGAAGTGTCGAGGCGCTCGTCCCGCCATCGGCCACCCAAGCCGAGTCGACGTATGAGTTGCTCTACCTTCTGACCCCGGGGGACTTTACCGGCGAGATGAGCACCTTACGCGGCACTCGCGCGTTAGCGCGCATTCGCGTGCGCGAGGCCGGCGCAGTTCTGCTGATCGATGCGGAGCAGCTGCGACGCATCGTGCAGAATGATGCCGAGCTCAGCGAACTCTTCATGCGCGCCTTCATTCTACGGCGCATGGGCGTCATCGAGTCCGGCCGCAGCGAGGTATTGCTTCTGGGCTCGGATCACTCCGCCGACACCCTGCGGTTACGCGAGTTCCTGACGCGAAACACCCGTCCCTACGTGAATATCGACATCGAGCATGATGCCGACGCTAAGGCGTTGCTCGAGCGCTTCCACGTCCGCAGCGACGACATCCCGGTGGTGGTCTGCCGAGGCGGCGAGCTACTGAAGAACCCCAGCAATGCCGATGTCGCCCAATGCCTCGGCATGAACGCCCCGGCCGCCGATGATCGCGTGCACGACCTACTGATCATCGGCGCGGGCCCTGCGGGTCTTGCCGCCGCAGTGTATGCGGCCTCCGAAGGCCTGGACGTCCGCCTCGTGGACAGCTTCGCTCCCGGCGGGCAGGCCGGAACCAGCTCCCGGATCGAGAACTATCTGGGATTTCCGACCGGCATCTCGGGCGCAGCGCTCGCCGGTCGGGCGTTATCTCAGGCACAGAAGTTCGGGGCACAGCTGAGTGTCGCCTGGCAGGCGGCGAGGCTCCAGTGTGACCACTTGCCGTACTCGGTCGACATGACCGACGGCCGATCGGTACGCAGCAGAGCCATCCTCATTGCCAGCGGTGCGCAATACCGGATGCCCGATATCGCGAACCTCTCTCGCTTTCTTGGCCGTGGCATCTACTATGCCGCCACTCATCTGGAGGCCACGCTGTGTGCGGCCGAAGACGTTGTGGTCGTCGGCGGTGGCAATTCCGCGGGCCAGGCGGCGGTTTTCCTCGCCGGCTCCTGCCGTCACGTGCACATGCTGGTCCGCTCTGACGGGCTCGCCGAGAGCATGTCCGAATATCTCATTCGCCGGATCGAAGAGACCCCGAATATCACCCTGCATACACGCACGCAACTCACGGCACTCGACGGCTCCGATCGACTGGAGCGCGTCGTCTGGGCGCGTCGCGATGGGGAACCCGAAGCACCCAGTCTCAGACATGTGTTTCTCATGACCGGCGCGCGGCCGAACACGCGCTGGCTGCAGGGCTGCGTGGTGCTGGATGATCACGGCTTCGTGAGGACCGGACCCGACCTCAGCAAGGAACAGTTGGCGGACGCACGCTGGAACCTGCCACGTCCACCGTACCTGCTCGAGAGCACCGTGCCGGGGGTCTTCGCCGCCGGTGATGTGCGGGCCGGAAGTGTCAAGCGTATCGCGTCGGCGGTGGGCGAGGGGTCGATCTGCGTTCAGTTCGTGCATCGGGCGCTGCGCGAGCTCGCAGAGGCGGGGAATCAGGCTGCGATCGTCGCAGCTTAAGGGTCATGCGGCATGACCGAGAAATCCCAGCCTGAACAATCTCTCGACTCGCGTCTCGACGAGGCACTCGACATGACCTTCCCGGCAAGCGATCCGATCGCAGTTCGCTCGCCGTGCCCCCATCCCGCGATCGCTCCGGACGACAATGTCGGGGGCTCCCGTGTCAAGTACTACCGTTACCTTCGCCACCGCTTGGCCGTGCGGATCATGCATTGGATCAATGTGGTTGCGATTGCCGTGCTACTGATGAGCGGCCTGCAAATCTTCAACGCTCATTCCGCGCTTTATTGGGGTCAATCGTCCTACTCCGGTCGGCCCCCGGTTCTGCAGATCACGGCGCGGCAGACAAGTGAGGGCCGTCCAATTGGCGTGACGCGCGTGCTGGGTCATGAATTCAAAACAACCGGCGTCCTCGGGGTCTCAACCCAAGACGGCCAGCTGACAGCCCGTGCTTTCCCCACCTGGGCGACGATCCCGGGCCCCCTGTGGCTCGCGATGGGCAGACGGTGGCACTTCTTCTTTGCCTGGGTATTCTTCGTGAACGGCGCGCTGTATGTCGCTTACTCCGTGCTCACCCGGCATCTGAACCGCGATCTGCTGCCAACCCGGGACAACTGGCGCTCGATCGGCCGATCGATTCTGGATCATCTGCGGTTGCGGCACCCGACAGGCGACGCGGCGCGACACTACAACGTGCTGCAGAAGCTGACCTACCTGCTCATGATGTTCGCTCTCTTGCCGCTTATCATGTTGATGGGTCTGGGTATGTCGCCGCGGCTCGATTCTCTATGGCCTGGATGGGTCGACGTTTTCGGCGGACGCCAGGGCATGCGCACGCTGCATTTCATCATCGCATGTGCCATCGTGTTGTTCGTTCTGGTGCATGTATTCGAAGTCATCATCAGCGGCTTCTGGAATAATCTTCGCTCCATGATCACGGGGCACTACGAAGTACGTACAAACCCCCATGACAATCCCAGGTAGCCCGTCGAGGCGGACGTTTCTGGCAGCGGCGCTCGGCAGCGCCTGCACTGCGCTGTTGACCGGCTGCGATGCACTCTCAAAAACGCAGTGGTTTCCAAAGCTTCTGGAGACCGGTGAGCACCTGAACCACGCCGCCCAGCGCTTGCTCACGTCCCGCAAATCTATGGCGCAGGAGTTTTCGGAAGCCGACCTATCCCCCGATTTCCGCAGCAACGGCACGGATTACCCGGACGATCCCGCGTATCGGGCTCTCGCCGCGAGTCAGTTCGCGGACTGGGCGCTGCGCGTAGACGGGTTGGTGAATCGACCGAGCAATTTTTCGCTCGCACGGCTGCGCGGCATGCGCAGCCGCACGCAGATCACCCGACACGATTGCGTCGAGGGCTGGAGCGCCATCGGAAAATGGACCGGTGTGCCGCTCAGCGAGGTTCTCGCTGTGGTGCAACCCCAACCGCAAGCTCGATATGTGGTGTTTTACTGCGCCGACATCATGGACGATGGCGCGCGTTATTACGAAAGCGTCGACCTGGATGACGCTTATCACCCGCAAACCATACTCGCCTACGCGCTAAATGGCAGAGCGTTACCCATTGCAAATGGTGCGCCACTGCGAGTTCGTATCGAGCGGCAGCTCGGCTACAAGATGGCCAAATACGTCATGCGTATCGAGCTCGTCGAGACGTTCAAAACCGTCGCAGACGGTCAGGGCGGGTACTGGGAAGATCGTGGTTACGAGTGGTACGCGGGCATTTGACGCGGGCGTCGGCGCCCGACGCCGGCTTCACGGTGCGACTGTCAGAAAGTTGTGAATGCTGTCGCCGGGATGACAATCCGGCCCACGTGAGACCAACCGATCCCAAGTAGTCCCACCACAGCCCGCGATTCGGGTGGGTAACTTTCTGGGTAACAAACGGCGTCGAAGATCTAACTGTCTGATTACAGAGGAGAAGGTTCGCTAGCTGGCGTCCTCTCCCGGGCGCCATCGATACTTTTTTTATATTTCAATAAATTACGTCCTAATTTCTGGGTACCACATGGGACCCAAAGTGAAGGTGCGCACTATAGAGGATAGTGCGCCGAGCCGGTAAGTCATTGCTTCGCCGAGCAAACGTGATTTGCAACGCGTCAGCTCACTCCGCCGGCGAGGTACCTGGCGTGGGTAACTTTCTGGGTACGATTCCGACGGCGGATCCTGACTGGCTCCGAGTTCGCGGTCAGGTCGCGCTGCCCCTCGGCAACGACGCCAACTTGTTCACATGCTGCACTACGTTGTCCAGATTTCGCGTCGATTGATCGGGCTCTTGGGCAGCGACATCCTGTGAAACTCGAGGACGGTCAGCAGAAGGCCGAGCAGCGTCAGGGAGACGCAGACCACCCCGTCGTAAAAGAATGAAAGGTCATTCACTGAGTTGTCCCTTCAGAGTGAGCAGCTTGAAATAAATGCCCTGGTTGACGAGCGAGTTCCCGCTGATCGCTCAATACGGGTTCGGCGCTGAGGTACTGGTCGCGGTTGAGATGCCGCCGAAGACCCCATCCGTCTGATCCGCAAATCCAGCCGTGTAGAACAGCGTGGTCAGGGGCTTATCGGCGTCACCGTTGCCAAACACCAGCGACCACAGGCCGGGGATGGTTATCGTCCCACCGTTAGTGACGGTGAGCGGTCCCATGGAGGTTGCCAATGCGGTGCCGTTGGGAGCGAAGATGTTTATCCTCCCGTCGCCAAAGTTGCCGATCAGCAGATCCCCTGCCAGTGAACCAAATCCCGCAGGTGCGATCGCCATTCCCCAGGGCGCATTGAGCGCGCCGGCCGATGCAAATCGGTTGACGAAGTTGCCACTGAAGTCGAATACGTCAACGTAACCCAGGCCCGCGCCTGTCGTTTCGTCGTGCTTCGCCGCATCCTGCATCGTGTAGCTGACGTATAACTGGCCATTCAGAGCCACGATGCCGAAGGGAACGAAGCCGGCTGGTATCGTCGGGTCGACGAATTTTCCCTGCATAGCGGCCGGCTTGGTGAAATGGGTATCGAACACGTCAACCTTGTTGTTGTGCAGGTCGGTCGCATAGAGAAAAGTTGCACCGCTGACGGTTCCGACCGCCAACCCTTTGTACACCGCGTGATTGGCGCCGTTCGCCACGCCGTCGTCGTAGGCGGTGACTGCGGCCGCGCCGCTGCCGCTTGCCCAGGCTCCGATGGTGCCACCCTCGCCGTCGAAGATGAACAGCGCTGACTCCTGACCTGCACTGGTAGGAATGAGGAAACCTCCACCCGCGTTGTAGATCTGGCCGGTAGGGTTGGCGGGCACGCCGGCGGCAGAGGCTGGAATGGCAATTCCGACCTCGTTGCTGCCGGTGATGCTGTCGGTCTGAATCGCTCCCGTACCACTGTAAAGGGTCGAGCCATTGTTGTTGTTGTCGGCGATCCAGAAGGGCAGGCCCGGCGCGATCGCCACACCCCAGGGATTGGACAAGTTGGCGTCAATGGTGGTGGTGGTAGCGACAACCCCGGTTTTGTCCGACACCAACGCGGTGTCGGCAAATCCGCTGGTCGTTTGCGTGACCATCTGATTGCCAGCGGCGCTACCACTGCTGCCACCGCCACCGCAGGCGACGAGGGTCAGAGCGCTGAGTAGCCCGAGCGAGACAGAAGCCGACACTCTGCTGGGGATGGGGCGATGCAGAGACATTGGTGCTCTCCATGACGTCGAAATGACATTCAATGGAGCCGAAGACCTGCGACGGCACAGGTTTATTCCCGAATGAGTACAAAGCGAACGAGTCGCCGTTCCCTCTCGATCTCGCGCGCGGTCGCCGGTGACGCAGCTCTTCGGCTGCTGCAGGATCTGGGCGGGCAGGACGCTCGTTAATGCAAAGTTGAACTGCACCCGGGAATAAAACCGTCCTCTACGAAGTCTTCTCTCCTGATCACCACTTCAGGAGATGGCCGTGCCGGACGAAAAAATACTGCTCTCGCGTCGCAACGCGCTCCAATGCATGGCCTATGGCGGGCCCGGCACACTTTTCGTGCTGGCGGGCGGTGTCTTTGCGCCGCTGGATCTGGCCATGGCGGCTGATGACAAGCCAGGCACGGCACGCCTCGGCAAGCCACTGTTTGTTCAAATCAGTGACACCCACATCGGCTTCAATAAGGAAGCGAACCCCGATGTCAACGGAACCCTCACGCAGACCATTGATCTCGTGAACGGGATGGTTGAGCAGCCGGCCCTCATCATCCACACCGGCGACATTACCCACCTGTCCAAGCCCGCGGAATTTGATCTCGCGCAGCAGATGCTCTCGCGTTTGCGTACCACCGAGCTACACACAGTACCGGGCGAGCACGACACCACCGATCCGACCGTCAGCGAATATTTCAACCGCTTCGGCAAAGCGTCGGCCCATAAGGGTTATTACAGCTTTGATCACGCCGGCGTGCACTTCATCGCGCTGGTCAACGTATTGCAATTCAAGGCGGGGGGCCTCGGTACCCTGGGTGCCGATCAGCTCGCCTGGGTGGCCGCTGACCTCAAAGGCCGATCCTCCAGCACGCCGATCGTGGTGTTCGCCCACATGCCGCTCTGGACGATCTATGAGCCCTGGGGCTGGGGAACCGGGGACGCGGGTGAGCTCATGGAATACCTGCGTCGCTTCGGGTCCGTCACGGTGCTGAACGGCCACATCCATCAAATCGTGCAGAAGGTCGAAGGTCACATCACCTTCCACACCGCTCGCTCGACCGCCTATCCGCAGCCAATCGCTGGGGTGGGCAACGGTCCTGGGCCGCTCACTGTGCCGACGGACCAGCTGCCCAGGATGTTGGGGATCTCGAGCGTGTCGTTTGCGAAGCATCCCCGCTCATCGACTATCGCTGATACGACCATTGGCTAACCTGCGTGAATGTCCGCAGTTGATATCCCAGAGGAAGATTCTATGAAGCGACCCTTACTGATGACTTGCCTGGCGGCCTGCGCGTTCGCTGCCGCAACGGCCATCGCAGGCGCAACAGCAGCGCCCGTGACGACCCCCGCGCCGGGCGATCCGGCTCATGGGAAGACCCTGTATCAGGCGTGCCAGGCGTGTCACTCGATCGACGACAACGATTTGGGTCCGAAGCACCGGGGTGTCGTCGGGCGCCGTGCGGGAAGCGTTGCAGATTACAACTATTCGTTGGCTCTGAAGAATTCGGGCTTGACCTGGGATGCGGCCACGCTGGACCGCTGGCTATCCGACCCGAGCGCCCTGGTTCCCGGGACAAAGATGTACTTCCAGATTGCTGATGCTAAGAGCCGCGCTGACATCATCGCCTATCTCGCGGAGCTGAAATGAACCCGCAGTTGCCGTTAGCGCGAAGTTAAGACCTGGCTACATGATTACTTTACTGGTCTCCACCTGGCGCGAGCTGCTTGCGCTGCGGATCGGTGAATGTCAGCCACGACCCAAAGCCAATCTCTGAAATCAGAAGTTCACTATTTCCCAGCTTCCGATACTTCATAAGACAACTCCCACCGATCGCTCTGGCTGCGCAGGCTCGCAAGACCGCATCGATCGCCTTATAAGTCTGGAACCCCAAGAGGTGAAACCCACGGTCGCTCAACCGAGCCCTAGTGATATCAACGAGGCATCGCGTCTCGCCATCTGGCGAACACTTTTAAGGATAGTATCCTGCCACCGGTGTTCTCCACGCCGTACCTGATCCATTATCGTGGAGTATGCGGCACCTAACGCTGTAAAGGAGTACCTCGAGGCTGACGAAAGCGCGGTGGGCCGTGATCGCGTCGGAACCGTAAGTCTCCTTGCAGTTCTTAACGCCATAGTGATCCTTGGATTAGCCATGCGGCAGGTGCGACATGCGTGGGATTGGAGAGAACAATGGGCCCGAGAATGAGAGAACGGCACCATGTAGGACGCGTCGGCTGGCTACGTGCCGCGGTACTTGGCGCGAATGACGGCATTCTTTCCACCTCGAGCCTCCTCCTCGGCGTCGCTGCCGCACATGCGACGCACGGCGGCGTCCTAATTGCCGGGGTCGCTGGCTTGGTTGGGGGAGCGATGTCGATGGCTGCCGGTGAGTACGTGTCGGTCAGCTCGCAGGCAGACGCCGAACGGGCGGATCTGGAGCGCGAGCGCGCCGAGCTCAAAGCAGACGATGCGGGGGAGCACAAGGAATTGTCGGCAATTTATGTAGGTCGCGGTCTCGACCCAGTGCTCGCGAAAAGGGTCGCCGAACAGCTGATGGCTCACGACGCATTAGGCGCGCATGCGCGCGACGAACTCGGCATCTCCGAGAGTCTGCGGGCGCGTCCTATCCAGGCCGCCTTGGCATCGGCTGCCAGCTTCGCTGTCGGAGCGGCCATGCCGCTAATCGTCACTGTTCTGAGCCCCGCGCGGGACTTCATACCGCTCTTGCCGGGTACTTCACTCGCATTCCTCGCGATTCTAGGAGCGGCAGCCGCTCGAGCCGGTGGCGCAGGTGTCTTGATCGGTGCCGCACGCGTCACGTTCTGGGGAGCGCTGGCCATGGCGCTCACCGCAGGCATTGGATCGCTAGTCGGCACGATCGTGTGAAAGGAATATCCATGAGCAAGGGGCCCCACCTCTCGCAGCCGGCGACTACTCACGTTCCTGTTAGCCCACTGGCTCCTCTCAGCACTATCAACGGAGAACACGCGGTACCAGCGAATCCCACCCCAGCGCACGATTTGGATGGGTAACTGTTTGGGTAACAAGCCGACCGCGGAGTGCAAGCGGACTTATCAAATTGATATAACTCTCTTTTAATCCAATTCTAGGCCCAAAGAGGACCCCAAGTTAGGTACGAACTATAGAGGATTCGTGCAACAAGCACGTAGCCAAGCTCTCGGAGTGGTCGGCCGGCAGCGTAACCAGATCGCGCACTCTCTTGCGTGCGCAGTGTCATTATCTGCCGCGTGGGCGCCGAGTCTAATTCTTGACTGTGCGCTTGATGGGGAAGCTTGCGGTGGGATGGGTAACTTTCACGCCACGCCGACCAGACAGTTCCCGAAGACCTCACATTTACAGGACTTGTCTAATGGAGTGCCCAGGATTTTGTGGACATGGTAAGCAACCCTCAAGAGACCCTTGGAGGCCAGCATGTCCAGACGTCCGAAGCCATGGAGCACCCGACGGTTATACGAGTTCATCAAGACGCACAGCAGCCAGTATGACATCGCGCTGATGTGCCGCGCCTTGGAGGTCACGCGCAGTGGCTTCTACGCCTGGCTCCGCGAGCCAGTCTCCAGAAGAGCTCGTGAGGATGCGCGCCTTCTGCGCTTGATCCGAGCCTCATACTCTGCAAGCCACGGGGTCTATGGTGCTCGACGAGTCTTCCTGGACCTTCGAGAAGCCGGTGAAACCTGCAGCAAGCACCGAGTCGCTCGTCTCATGCGGGTGAACAAGATTAAGGCGCTGCACGGCTACCGGACCCCTCGCTACTCAGGCTACAAGCCTTCGCAGGTAACACCTGACTTAGTGAAGCGCAGATTCGATGTGATCCGGCCGAACAAAGTCTGGGTAACTGATATCACGTATATCCGCACGTGGCAGGGTTGGCTCTACCTGACTGTCGTCATGGACCTCTTCTCCCGGATTATCGTTGGGTGGTCTGCTGGCCCGAACCTACGCCGCGAGCTCGTTCTGAACGCAGTGTTGATCGCCATTCGCCGTCGGCGTCCTCGAGGGACCATCATCCATTCGGATCAAGGTTGCCAATATGGGAGCGATGATTGGCGGCGCTTCTGTCGGACCAATCACTTGGAGCCGAGCATGAGCAGGCGAGGAAACTGCTGGGACAATGCAGTCGCCGAATCGTTCTTTGCGAGTCTGAAGAAGGAGCGGATCAAGAAGCGCATCTACAAGAATCGAGAGCTCGCCTTGGCCGATGTGTCCGACTACATTCACTCGTTCTACAATCCGACCAGGCGCCACTTTCATCTCGGAGGCGTCAGCCCTGAAGCCTTCGAGGCCGATGCAAGGCGCGCGTAACAGTGTGTCTACGGAATCCTGGGCACTCCATAATGCACCAGAAGATACCCGCGTGGTTCGGTACCATTTTCCTGATTGCGAGCGTGGCGTTAACGGAGGGAGTACACGATATGGCGACTGCTGCGGCCGCGACCCCGATCAGCCATCAGGATGTGGAGCGTTGGGCTGCCGCGTGGAACAGCCACGATATCGAGACCGTGCTGACTCTGTTTGATCCCAAGGTCGTCATTCATCAACCGAGTAACCCCAGACCACTCGATTTCAATGGTGCCCGCAATTTCTTTGGGATGATCTTTAAGGCGTATCCGGATTTCCATGTCGCGCTGACCGACGCCGTGGTCGAAGGAAATACGGCCGTCTCAATCGAACGCGTCACCGGCACCTGGACTGGCCCGTTTGTTGATCCCGGCAGCGGAAAAACAACCCCGGGAAACGGACGCAAGTTCGATCACCCCGGTGTAATGGTTCTCAAATACGGCGCTGATCGCAGGATCCAGAGTGTCGATATCTACTGGGATCGGGTCATCGTCAACCAGCAGCTTGGAGTCTCGTCTTAGATGCAAAGCCGCGACCCCCTCGGCATGCGATAAGCGCTCGCTGCCGTTGGTCACGCCGGTGCTGTACTGGCCGGCGGACTCGTCCATAATCTGTGTTCGGCAGGAGGCACCGCGGGCTGACACAGCGAGATGGAGTGCGGCATGAATATCAACAAATCGAGACTCGATGCGGCCTTCCTCGAGAAGCAGCGCCAGCACTTGCTGCGCCTGCGGGCGAACCTGCGAACCGCGGCCCGAGCCAGCGAGGCCGACGAAACCGACGTCGAGACCGCCGCCGCCGATTCGGCCCGGGAATTCGAGGACGAGGCGCAGAAACTGGATGCGCTCGAGCTCGATGGCAATCTCGTGGCGCGCAACGCCGGGCGGCTCGAGCGGGTTGAGCGCGCGCTGGCGAAGATCGACAACGGCACCTACGGCTTGTCAGATGTGAGCGGTCAGCCCATCCCGCGCGAGCGACTGGAGGCCGTTCCGGAAGCCGCCTGCACGCTCAGGGAGGAGCAGGAGCGCGAGCCAAAGCGCTGAGCGCACAAGCGGAATGAATTAGCGCGGAGGAGCCCGGTGCTCGAGGGCGCCCGGGAGCGCCAGCGGGACTCAGACTAGATTTTCGCCTTCGACATACTGACTGGCGGCGCGAGCCGCTGACCCGCATCTTCATTTCGGCGACACCGAAACGCAGTTCACCTTACAAGTTAATCTGCAGTCGTGCGCCGAAACGCAGGAAGCGCCGGAAAGCAGAAGGAGGGACCCTTTGAAGCTTGCGAAATCGCTGACGCTTGCCGCCATGAGTCTCGGCTATGGCGTGGTTCAGCTCGACGTGACCATCGTCAATACCGCCCTGAACAGCATTGGCACTGCACTCGGCGGCGGAGTGTCAGAGCTTCAATGGATCGTCAGCATCTACACGGTCGCGTTCGCCGCCCTGATCCTGACGGCGGGCGCACTGGGCGATCGCATCGGTGCGAAGAAGGTTTTCATGGCGGGTTTTGCCATGTTCACCGCCGCCTCACTTGCGTGCGCGCTGGCGCCGCAGATGAGCATCCTCATTGCGGGGCGGGCGCTGCAGGGCGTGGGCGCGGCCATCCTGGTCCCAAACTCACTCGCCCTCCTCAATCACGCCTACCCTGATGAAAAGGACCGCGGGCGCGCAGTAGGGATCTGGGCCGCTGGCGCGAGCCTCGCTCTCACGACCGGCCCGCTGGCCGGCGGTGCACTGATCACGCTCGCCGGCTGGCGCAGCATTTTTCTGGTGAATCTTCCCATCGGGCTCGCCGGGCTATGGCTGACGTGGCGCTATGCAGAAGAAACCACGCGCTCGGCGCGTCGCGAGCTTGATCTTACCGGGCAGGGGCTGGCGATCGGCGCGCTCGGCTGTCTCGCCGCCGCGATGATCGAAGGGGGCGCCCTTGGGTGGTACAGCCCCTGGGTGCTCGCGGCCTTCGGCATCGCTGCGCTCCTGGCGGCGCTCTTTGTGCTGCAGGAAAGCCGCGCGCGCCAACCGATGCTGCCGCTCGCGCTGTTCCGGCTCCCTCTGTTCTCACTCATGTCGCTGGCGGGTCTTTTCGTCAACGTTGCGTTCTACGGTCTCATCTTCGTTCTGAGCCTGTACTTGCAGCAGATCAATGGCCTGGCGCCCTTTGCCACCGGGCTGGCATTTCTGCCGATGATGGCAGCCGTGCTGCCGGCCAACCTGCTGGCGCCTGCGTTAAGCGAGCGCTACGGCGCGACCGCCGTTGTCGCGATTGGCGCGACAGTCGCGGCAGCAGGCTGCATCGGCCTGTTGGTCATTGCGCGCGGTACCAGCTATTGGGCAATCTGCGCCCAACTGCTGGCGATGGGCTGGGGCCTGGGTCTGCTGGTCCCGCCGCTCACTTCCACACTACTCGGCAGCGTCGCGAAGAGCCGCTCTGGGCTGGCGGCCGCGGTTCTCAACTCCGCAAGGCAAACCGGCAGCGTCGTGGGAGTGTCGCTGTTTGGATCTCTCGTGGGTCATGCGCACGCATTCATTCGCGGCGCGCACGAAGCGCTGGTGATATCCACCGTGTTGTTGGTCGGCACGGCCCTGGCGACCGTCGTGTTCAGCAAGGACGCAGGAATTCCTAGGCGGAGCTCTGCTTCAGCCGCTCGATGAAGCGCACCGAGTCGATGACCATTCGCTCGTGGGTGCCGGTGCCAATGGGCGCGACACCATCTGTCGCTTCGATGTCAAACTCGATGCGTCGACCATCGACCTTGGTTACCCGCGCTCGCGCGACGACTTGTCTGCCAACAGGTGTTGCCGCCAGATGATGCACGTCGACGCGCGTTCCTACCGCACTCTCCCCCGCTCCAAGGAAGGGCTTGATCGCGTTGAGAGCAGCGTTCTCCATGGCCATGATCATGACCGGGGTCGCCAGGACCGGTGGCAACATGGCGTCTTTGAAGCGATTCGCAAGGTGTTCAACGGTCACGACCAGAGTGAATGAACCGCTGGCCCCTACCGGTATAGACGCCATGAGATTGCTCCAAACGGATATCAATCAGGCCCACGACAGGGGGCGATTGGCCTCACTATAGGGGATCAGGGCCCGGGCGCGCACTCGAACCGGCGCCGACGAGCACCACCCGACGTCGACTTGGCCGATTCGTACGCACCGATACCCACAGGACTCATGAAGACACCCGCCGCCCTTCAACCCCTTATCGATGATGGCGTGATCGACGAAGTCATCCGCTCACTCAAGAGCGGCAAGGAAGCCACCGTGTATCTGGTGCGCTCGGGGGTACACACGCGCTGTGCGAAGGTCTATCGAGACCTGGCGCAGCGAAGCTTCCGGAAACGTGCGCAGTACCAGGAAGGCCGCAAGGTGCGTGGCAGCCGCCAGGCGCGCGCCATGAGCAAGAGCACGCGCTTCGGACGTAGAGAGCAGGAAGCAAGCTGGAAGAATGCCGAAGTCGACGCGTTGTACAGACTCGTCGCAGCCGGTGTGCGTGTGCCCAAGCCCTACGGCTATTTCAACGACACGCTGGTCATGGAACTGGTGACCGATGCTGCGGGGAACCCGGCCCCGCGCCTTGGCGAAGTCGATCTGTCGCCCGAAACCGCGCGCGAGTACCACGGTTTCCTCATCCAGCAGATCGTGCGCATGCTGAGCATCGGGCTCATCCACGGCGATCTCTCGGAGTTCAACGTGCTCATCGGGCCGGATGGCCCCGTGATCATCGATCTCCCCCAGGCCGTGAATGCGGCGGGCAACAACGGTGCGCCGCAGATGCTCGCGCGCGACGTGAACAACATTCGCTGCACGCTCGGCCGCTTCGCGCCGGAACTCCTGGAAACCGAATTTGCGCGAGAGATGTGGGCGCAATTCGAGCAAGGTGAACTGACTGCGGACAGCAAGCTCACGGGCGTCTTCGCGCGAGACGAGACGGCTGCTGATGCCGATGGTGTCTTGCTGGCCGTTGAGGATGCACGCGAAGAAGCGCTGCGCAGTGAACTGGGGCGGGAAGGCTCAAACACCTAGCGAACCCGTGCATCGCCGGCACACGCGCCAAATTCTCTTCGTGCAGACGCGCACCCCCTTATGTACGACACCGCACGGATTGCAGACGCGGCTCAGATTAAACTCGCGACTTGTGAGGCCCTGCCTGATTGTTCAGGCTGGAGTGCCGCTATTGGGTTGGCGGTTTAATTTGCCTGGGGATGCCACGGATGACATGACCGCCAAGGATGGCTACCCCGCCGAGCAGGCGAGCCAAAAAGCCGACTGATGGCCCAGCGTTTATAACCGAATTTGGAGAATCTCTTATGAAGAAATTTCTTACCCCGATGATCTTCGCTGCCCTAATGCTAACGGGCACGCAGGCCTTTGCGGACGAGCCACTGAAAACAGACACCACCACCGGTAATCACAAGCTCATGATGAAACAGTGCATGGCCAAACATAAGGCGCAGGACAGCAGCATGTCGAAAGATGACATGAAGTCAGCGTGCAGGGCAGAAATAAAGATGAATTCTGAGCACATGGATAACAATAATAGCCACGCGGATAGCACGCCCCCAAAGCCGTAGGCAATTCCTTCGGACTATCTGTGGTTTGAGTACCGTACCTCCGTCATCGGGACGGAGGTACCACCCCGATGCCCCTTTGAGATCACGCCGGCCGCGGTGGTCAACTATGTCGTCGTTATTACAGCTCAGCCCGCCGCAGCAGCAGGCCGCCGATGACGGCGATTGGCAGCAACAGACACCAGAATCCGGCCATCCCGTACAGTAACGCCCCACCGACAGCCCCTGCGCCAAAGCCAAGCACCGGCGGGCCGAACTTGGCGAGCCGCACCCGCGCGCTGGTGCGAGCCTCGCCGCCCGTGGAGGCGTAGTCCACGCAATCCATCACGACCTGCGTCACGTTGCCGGTCATGACAGTCGTCGGCGATAAGACCGCGAACACGGTGCGCGATGCTGTGTTCTGTACGCCCATCGCGACGACCGCCAGCATCCCCGCGAGTATCGCCAGGGGTGCATCGGCGTCGACAAGAGGCCGCGCCGCAACACCTGCGGCGAGGAAAAGCCCCAGGAACACCAGTTCCATGAAGAGCAGGTGGCGCTCGGCCCGATGCGTTCCAGCCACGCGCAGGACATAAAGCCGGGTGCTGGCGACCGCGAGAATGAATACCGGCAGCGCGAGCAGTTTGGCCACGACGCCTGCGTGGGGCTGGACGAGCGAGGCTGCCAGCACCACGAAGTTACCGGTGACGTGCGCCGAGAACAGGAAGAACAATGCAACAAAGCCACAGGTATCAACAAAGCCGGCGACAAAGGCGAGTGCCACCGAAAGAACCGCCCCAGACCCGGGAGCCGCCCGGGATCGCAACACTTCCGTCGTCGGAGTCGTCCGCGGCTGTGCAACCATTTGAGCTACTGAATCACCTGTCGCCCAACGCGTCAATAACGGGCACATCCGGGGTCTTGAGAATCAGGAAGACGCTCGCTATCACAAGGGCGGACGCCATGATCATTCGCATCGTAAGCACCTCCCCGGCTGCAAAGTAGCCCAGGGCGACAGCGACCAGGGGATTCACATAGGCGTGACTCGCGACCCGCGTCGCCGGCATGCGCGCCAGTAGCCAGGCGTACGCCGTGAAGCCGAGCAGCGAGCCGCCGACGATCAGGTACAACAGGGCCATCCCGGCGCGCAAAGAGATGTGCGGAAACGGCTGCAGTTCCCCGGTGACTTGCGACACTGCGAGCAGCACCGCACCGCCCAACATCATCTGCGCACCGGCAGCCAGGGGCAGCGACTCGGGCCGTGGCATGGAACGCGTCAGCACCGCGCCCAAGGACCACGCCGCCCCTCCCGCCAGGATCACAAGGCAGGGAAGCACGGCAAGTGGCTGCTGGCCATTCTTAATCAACAGCCACGCGACACCGCAAAATCCAAGCACCACTGCGGCCAGCATCCGCCAGCGAAACGGCTGCTGGCGGAAAATGAACACCTCGAACCCAATCGTCGTAATCGGCAGCGTCGCTTCGATCACCGAAGTCATTCCGGAGGGCACATATTGCTCCGCCCAGAAAAGCGCCCCATAGGTTGCGACAAACATGCACAGGGCGGTTACCGCGATGCTGCGCCACTGTGCAGCCGAGGGACTGGGCTGTCCGGACAGGCGCATGAACGCATACAGCAGCGCGCCGGCGGTAAAAAACCGCAGGCCGGCGGTGAAGAACGGCGGGATCTGCAGCACGGCTATCCGGATGGCCAGAAAGGTTGCGCCCCACAGGAAATAGATGGCGGCGAAGGCCAGCAGCACCCGCACATCGAAGCGCCGCTCGCGGACCCGGGGCATATTCCATGTAACCTGTGCTACGTTTATAGACGGTTAGTCTAGACACGCTTATACTAACCTGTAAAGTGCTATTTAAAGGTTATCGCGCTCATGGCAAAGACTAACGAGGGGCGGCCGTCTTTCGATCTGTGTGGAGGCCACCCGGCGCTCGATTTCGTCAATTCACTGAACAACCGCTTCCGTGAGGACGGGCCGACCGAATTGCTGACGGACTACGCGGACCTGCTCAGATTCACGGAACAGACCAACCTGCTCGACTCCCGACAGGTGCGCCGGCTTGCGAGCTCAACAAATCCGGCGGCGGCGGTACGCACACTGCAAGCCGCACGGGAAATGCGCGAGGCGCTGGCTGCGGCCATTTACGCCAGCGTGGATGGACGGCCGCCCCTGGCGACGGATGTTCGGACCCTCGAGCGGCATTTCCACAGCGCGAGCGCACACCGCGAACTGCGCTGGGCCCACCCGGGGAAGAACTCCAATCGACAACCCGGATTGGGATGGGACTGGGGGCGCTTCGAAGCAAACGCCGAACTCCCGCTGTGGATCCTGTCGCAGAGCGCCTCCCAGCTCATGATGTCGGAGGCGATGCAACGGATTCACGCCTGCGGCGCGGAAACCTGCCGCTGGCTGTTCCTGGACACGAGCAAGAACCAGACTCGCCGGTGGTGCAACATGAAGGTCTGCGGAAACCGCATGAAGGCGCGAAGATTTCAGGCACGTCGCGCAGGATGACATCCCAAAGGCCTCCGGTGCCCGCAGCCAGAACCTGCGCTGGCGGTGGCCGACCCGTTACACTGGCGGCATTACCGAAAGAGACACGTGCAAGCAGCAGCAAGTACCTTTGCCCACAATGCGTCGGCCCCGATCGTTACGATCATGGGTCTGAGTAAGACGTACGCGAGCGGTCTGCAGGCGCTGAAGCGAATAGACCTGACGATTCAGCGCGGCGAGATCCTGGCTCTGCTCGGCCCGAACGGCGCCGGCAAGACCACCTTGATCAACATCATCTGCGGCATCGTCACCCCGAGTGAGGGCAGCGTAGTAGCCGACGGTCACGACATCGTGCGCGACTATCGCGCGGCGCGCAGCAAGATCGGGCTCGTGCCGCAGGAACTGCACACCGACGCGTTCGAGGCCGTCTGGGCGACCGTACAGTTCAGCCGCGGTCTGTTCGGCAAAGCGCCAGATCCCGCGCATTGCGAGAAAGTGCTGCGTGACCTGTCGCTGTGGGACAAGAAAGACGCGAAAATCATGACCCTATCCGGCGGCATGAAGCGCCGGGTGATGATCGCCAAGGCACTGTCGCACGAGCCACAGATCCTGTTCCTCGATGAGCCGACCGCGGGCGTCGATGTCGAATTGCGCCGCGACATGTGGCAGATGGTGCGTCGGCTGCGCGAGAGCGGAGTCACCATTATTCTGACCACGCACTACATCGAAGAAGCCGAGGAAATGGCTGATCGCATTGGCGTCATCAGTAAAGGGGAATTGATCGTCGTCGAGGACAAGTCCCTGCTGATGCGCAAACTCGGAAAGAAGCAGCTCACGCTGCAGTTGCAGAATCGCCTCGCGCAGATCCCGCCAGAGCTTGCCAGCTATCCGCTCGAATTGACCGATGACGGCCATGCGCTCGTGCTGACCTTTGATACGCAGAGCAAGGAAACCGGCATCGCCACCCTGCTCAAGCGGCTCGGCGAGCTTGGGATCGACTTTAAGGACCTGCACTCCAGCGAAAGCTCGCTCGAAGAGATCTTCGTCAACCTGGTGAGGGCACGGACGTGAACCTCCACGCGATCCGCGCAATCTACCGCTTCGAGATGGCGCGAACCTTCCGCACCCTGATGCAGAGCATCGCCTCGCCGGTGCTCTCGACATCGCTGTACTTCGTCGTGTTCGGAGCCGCCATTGGCAGTCGCATGGGCACCGTCGATGGCGTGCGCTACGGCGCGTTCATTGTGCCGGGCCTCATCATGTTGTCGCTCTTGAGCGAGAGTGTCTCGAACGCATCATTCGGGATCTACCTGCCAAAGTGGTCGGGCACCATCTACGAGCTGCTGTCCGCTCCGGTGTCGTACGCCGAGGCGCTCATCGGTTACGTCGGTGCCGCAACCACCAAGTCAGTGATGCTGGGAATTCTGATTCTCGTCACGGCACGGCTGTTCGTACCTTATGGAATTGCCCACCCCGTATGGATGGTGACTTTCCTGATACTGACGGCCGTCACCTTCAGCCTGTTCGGATTCATTCTCGGCCTGTGGGCCGAGAGCTTCGAGCAGCTGCAGGTTGTACCGCTCATGATCGTCACGCCGCTTACTTTCCTCGGCGGCGCGTTCTACTCGATCAGCATGCTGCCGCCGATATGGCAGAAAATTACCCTGTTCAATCCGGTGGTTTATCTGATCAGCGGCTTCCGCTGGAGTTTCTACGGCGTGTCCGACGTGAACGTCGTCGCCAGTGCGGCGGCAACATTAGGCTTTCTTGCCCTGTGCCTGCTGGTTGTGAGCTGGATCTTCAAAACCGGCTACAAGCTCAAGACCTGAGCCGTCGGCGATTGGCTACAGACTCGCGCCGTGCATCCACACGCTGCAGACGCGCATATGGGGCTCTAATTGGGCCCTACGCTGGCGGTGAAAGTTCGTCGCCGGGAATTGAGTTTATTTCATGTACTCATAACGGTTCTCTCCTTGACCGGTCATCACGCGCTGGTATGGTCGGATCGTGAGATTGCCGTTTCCGAACCTGGTCCCATTAACGTGCCCTGTGGCACGGAAAGTTGAGCGCATTGAGCAAGCCCATTCCCGGACACTACCTGCTGGCCTCGGACTTCGACCAGACCCTGAGTTTCAACGACTCGGGCTCGGTACTGAGCGAGCTGCTGGGCGTGCGCGGCTTCCAGGAGCGGGTCGCGGGGCTCGCAAGCAGTAATCTCGTCCAGCAGGGCGGCGAGCTCGCCTACCTTATCCGCCATGACCCGGAGTTTCGCGGCGTGCGCCACGAGCACCTGGTGGAGACCGGCAGGCGCGTACGGCTCAAGGGTGCGATCCCGGCCCTGGTGCGCTTCCTCGCGGACGGCATCGAAGGCTATCGCTTCTCCTTCTTCGTCATCTCGGCGGCCCCGCGCGAGATCGTGGTTGCCGCGCTCGCCGGCGTCGTGGCGCCGGACCACATTTACGGCACGGAGCTGGACTTCGATGAGCGCTCCGGCGAGGTGCGGGCGATCCGGCGCGTGCCGGCCGGCTACGGCAAGGTTGCCGTGATCGAGGAGCTGCAGCACCGCTTGGGCGTCGCGCCCGACCGCGTGATCTACGTCGGGGACGGCAGCTCGGACGTGCACGTCATGCTGCACGTCAACAATCGCGACGGCTTTACGATCGCGGTCTCCGACAACAGGCAGCTCGCACGCATCGCGACCACCACCGTTATCAGCGACAACGCCTTCAGCATCATGGTCCCGGTACTGGACCAGATTCTCGACTGGCGCACCGGCGAGATTCGCACGCTGCTGGAGCGCCACGGCCTGACGCTGCAGGCGTGGGAGAAAGCGCGCACCGATCACGTGCAGATCGGTGCCACCGATCCCGCAGCGGCGGCGGCCTGAGGTCCCATGAGCACCGTGACCAGTGCCTTGGGTTGGGTAGCGACGGCCATGTTCGTCGCCTCCTATTTCTTTAAGCGTCCGGCGGCGTTGCGCAGCGCGCAGATGCTCGGCGCGCTGCTGTGGATCATCTACGGAGGCCTGATCTGGGCACCGCCCGTCATGGTCGCCAACGCGCTGGTGATCGCTGCCGCAGCGTGGACCACCGTGCGCGGCCGGACGCGCGGCGGCGCGCTCGCTGCCGTCAGCGAGGCGTGACGTGACGGCAGAAGCAGAGCGCATCAGTTTTCGCGGTGAAACGTTGTACCTGCGCCCGCTCGCGGCCCAGGATCGCCCGCTGATCGAGGATCTGCTGGCGCGGATGGAGCTCGACGACCTGCGGATGCGCGCCTGAGCTGGCCGCCACTGCCGGCGCTGCGCCGCGCAGCGCTTGGCGGGTCACGGCCCGAATTGCTTCGAGATCGTCAGGCGCGCCATGAAGGGTTCCAGCGGATGCTCGTGGACATCGGCGCGTCCGTCCGGATAGGAACCAATTTCATTTTGCAGCCGATCCACGTACCAGAACTCGGCAGCCGCGGCGTGCGTGTTTAGGATGTTGTAGAGGCCTAATGAGGTGGTCCAGCCCGACCGCAGTGCGTAGTGAGCATCCAGGTTCAGCTCGCCAAAGCCCTTGGCATTGATCTGGCCGAGCGCCGTTGGCGCATTGGCGCACGAGGTCGCCACGTTCGGGAAGTCGTGCACAGCGGCGGAATCGACGCACGGCCCGGAGGAAAGCGGGTAATTGCCGAGATAGCGATAACTGAGGCCCCCACTCCAGGCCCCCAGATCGGTCAGATACAGGGCCAGGGTGCCGGTCGCCACCGGTGCGTCCGTGATGTACGTGCCCAGATGTCCGGTGCCGTCATCGAACGGGCGCGTGAAGCGCGTGTGATCACCCGAGTAGCTGCCGTAAAACTCAAGCCAGTGGTTAGCCTGATAAGTGATGTTGAGCTCATAACCGTAGCGGCGGCTCGGCGGCCCCGCCGTATCCTGGCCGACATCCGGGTCAATGATGGTCTCGGACTGCTGCCAGAGGTTATAAACCGCAAAAGTGAGTGCCAGATTGGCCTGCACCGTGGCGCGCACACCTGCTTCCTGGCCTTCCTGGCGCGCGAGGAGTGGCGTATGCGGAAGCCCCAGGTCCACGCTCGTGTCCTGATTAACGCCGCGCAGATCCGCACTGTGGAAGCCCCGGCCCGCGGCCAGGTAGAACTCGAATCTGTCGCTCGGAGTGTAGATGAAGCTCCCGTTGGGCTGCAGCAGTGACTGTTGCGCCGTGCCTCCATTGGTATAACCGGCCGTCTCATGCAAGGCCGCCAGATAGTCCACGTCGGTGCCATGCTGATAGTCATCGCGCAGACCGAGCACGGTACGAATCTGGGAGGTCCAGCGGGTCACCGCCTGGATATAGGCCGCCCCGGAGAACAGATATACCTGATCATCGTTTGAATAGGAGGGCGGATCATCCTGCGACGGCAGCGGCATCTGGTCCTCGCTCGGCAGCCGTCCGACGCCCAATAAATCGTAGCGCGTGAGGCCGCCGACCAAGAACTGATTGTCGATCGATCCCAGGGGAACGGGTAGCGTGTAATTCGCCGCGCCGCCGGTCACCCGGCGATTCTCGAACTGATCTTCCTGGTCGCCGTGAACCGGATCGATCAGAAAGTGCGTGAAATCATTGAACAGATGCAGCTGGTTGTAGATGAAATACCCGCTGGCCGAGAACTGACCATCCCCGAGAGTGGCACGGTAGTTGACCGAGAGACTCGCGCGCTGCGCATGACCGCCGTCGGTCGGATCCAGCGTGCCGAATCGATTCGGCACCAGTCCTTCGGTAATGGCACGAATGGGAATGTCGGTCGTATTGGTCCAGACCTGGTGATAGTACATGCCGGTCACTGAGTAGCCGTTGTGCTCGTCGCCCTCGGCGTAGCGCAGCACGAAGTTTTCCTTGCGCGCGTCGTCAGGAGTCACGAACGCTCCATCGTAGTGCTGCACTTCCGCAAAGCCCAACAGGTGGCCATCCCCTAAGGATTCCGAGCCAGCGGCAAGCACGCGCTCAAACCCCAGTGTGCCGATGGTTGCGGCTACCTGATCGGGAATCTCGTCTCGATAATTCACCCGTACCGAGCCGACGGCGCCGAAGTCACCGACGTTGGCGTAATACGGCCCCTTGGTGTAGGTGATCTCCTCCGCAAGCTCCGGGACCATGAAATTGAGGTCTGTATAACCCTGGCCGTGCGCATGCGTCGGCTGGTTGATCGGCATGCCGTCGACGTAGGTCTCAAGATCCGTACCGTGATCCAGGTTGTAACCGCGCATCAGGTATTCGTTGGCCTTACCCTCGCCGCTGTGTAGCGTCACGATTAGGCCGGGTACGGTTTCCAGCAACTGCCCCGGACGGTATTGCGGCGTCAGCTGCAGCTCCTGGTCTGCGACCACCCCTTCACTGGCGGTCGACGCCGTGCCGAGGAGCTCCCGGCGCGCGGCGGTCACCACCACCTCCTCCAACGGGGTCGCATCGCTGGCCGCTGCGTCCGTGCTGGTGTCAGCCTCCCCCGCGAGCGCGCTCTGCGCCGTGATTGAGGCACTGCCGGCGCCGATCAGGAGCGCGCCAACCATGGCTCGTCGGCCGCAGATCTGCACTATCGGCACTCCCCTGAGCGATTGCTGCAGGATCTATTTACGTGGGCGGAGTAACGATGGATGCAGCCGGTGCGAACCAACCGGGGTCTGCTGGCGTGTGATTGGCGTGATCAGCCCCATACGGGCGCCGCTTCGCGATCGTTAGGCGGCGGCGACCGTTCACGGTGACCTCTTTCCGGCGCTGCCCTGCATCCGCCGGCGGGTCCAGTCCGTATTCACACGGGAAGAAGTCAAATCACCCTACTTTCAGATGGAGGAATTATGAGAAGCATACTGCGGGCGCCTCGCCTGGCGCGGCTGAATGGGCCGTTGCTGGTCGCTACGGCTGCCTTGACGCTCCTGGCAGGCGCCGCTGCGCAAGCCTCGAGCCACCGGGAAGCGCCGTTCATTACGACCCACCCGAAGGTCGACGGCACAGACTTCTACATGTTCAACAGTTACGAGCCGGGTCGGGCCGGGTTTGTAACGCTGATCGCGAACTACCAGCCTTTCGAGGACCCACAGGGCGGTCCGAACTACTACACGATGGACCCGAACGCCTTGTATGAAATACTCATTGACAACAATGGCGCCGGGAAGGAAGACCTGACCTTTCAGTTCCGCTTCAAGGTCGCCGACAGTGGCCTGGCGGTGACAGCCGGCGGAAAGTCGATTCCCGTTCCGCTCAGCAACATCGGCCCCCTGAGCGCCAGCAGCACCGCCGCGCAGAACGTCATCGAGAGCTACACGGTGACTTTGGTGCGGGGTGATCGTCGCATGGGCCAGGCAGCGCAGATCACCAATGCGGCGACCGGCAGCACGACCTTCGCCAAGCCCTTCGACAACATTGGCGCGAAGTCGATTCCGAACTACGCCGCGTACGCCAATAACTTCATCTACAACATCAACATCCCCGGATGCAGCACGCCGGGCCGGATGTTCGTCGGGCAGCGCAAGGACCCCTTTGTCGTGAACCTCGGCGAGACCTTTGACCTGGTCAACATCAAGTACCCGGTGCAAGAGCTCGCTCCTCCCGGAGTCAACGCGCGCCAGCTCGCACCCAACTCCGTGGGCGGGTACAACGTGACGTCGCTGGTGCTGGAAGTGGCCGCTTCCTGCCTCACCAGCGGCAGTGACCCGGTGATTGGCGGTTGGACCACCGCAAGCATCCGCCAGACGCACGTGGTCAATTCCCAACCCCAGAGCGCCAACAGCGTCGCGAGCGTCGGCGCGGTAACGCAACCTACCGGCGCCTCGATCGAGGGCGGAGCCTGGACACAGGTGTCGCGTCTGGGGATGCCGCTGGTCAACGAAGTCGTCATCGGTCTCCCCGACAAGGACCGCTTCAACGCCTCCGAGCCGAAAAACGATGGACAGTTCGCGGATTACGTGACCAACCCCGCGCTGCCAGTGCTGCTGCAGGTTCTGTTTGGGCCGGAGGGTGTCAGAGCCCCGAATGTCTATCCCCGTACCGATCTGGTGGCCGCGTTTCTGACTGGCATCAAGGGACTGAACCAGCCCGCACAGGTCACCCCGGCCGAAGAGTTGCGCCTCAATACCAGCATCCCGCCGACCGCGGTTGCCTCGCAGAATGATCTTGGCGTGATCGGCGGCGACCTGGGTGGCTTCCCGAATGGCCGACGCCCGATCGATGACGTGGTGACCATCGAACTGCGCGTGGCGATGGGCATATTGCTTTCGCCCTTCAACGGCAGCGCAGCGGATCCGGACCCCTCATCGGATGCTTCGCGTCAGCTTCAGTACACGGACGGTGTGGAGCCAATCCCGACGGACTACATGACGGTCTTCCCGTACGTCAACACACCGCTCGGTGGCTCTCCCACCAGCGCTAACGACTAAAGGAAGACGACCATGAAACACAGACTGGTTATCGTCGGTTTGGCAGCCATCGTTGCCGGTTCGCTAAATGCCTGCGGCGGCAGTGACGGAGCAGGCTCGACGGCGTCGCCGAGCACCGTTCAGGCACTGGATACCGCGCAGGTCCTGGCCCAGTCGCGGGAAACCTCCGAGACCACCTACCCGTATCCGGTCAATTTCGGGGTGGTGTTTCTCACCGATACCAGCGACTTCACCGATCCCTACATCATCCCCGGGACCTGAGCCGTCATGCTGCAGGCGATGGTGCACGGCGCCAGCCGCCCTCAAATCAATCGAGGGCGGCTGGCGTTTGCGGTGCTGCTCACAATCGCAGGGATAGCAGCAGCCGCGGCAACTCCGTACATCCCGGGTCATGACGACGAGGTTCTGGCCCGTCTGCCTGCCGGCGCCACGCACACCAGCGTGCCGATTCGCCAGCAGGCCGGCGCACGGCTGGACGTGGCGCTGCCACTGGCGCAGTACTACATCTCCCAGGCACGCGCCACCGGCGATCTGCGCTTTCTTGGCTATGCCGAGGCGGTCCTGAAGCGCTGGAGCAGACAGTCACCGCCAAATCCGGACGTGTTGGTGCTGGAGGCGACCATTCTGCAGAGCCGTCACGCCTTCGATGCTGCCCTCGGCGAGCTCGATGAGGCGCTGCGGGCTCGACCCGACGACGCCCAGGCGTGGCTGACGCGCTCGACCGTGCTGCGAGTACTGGGCCGCTACGGCGAGGCGGCCACCGCCTGTGAGCAGTTTGCACGCCGTGCCGATGCGGGCGTGAGCCTGATCTGCGAACAAAGCATCCAGGGCCTGGCGGGCCATCTCGAGACCGCTTACGCGACACTTGCCGCACTGTCGACCCAGGGCATGCTGGATCCGGAGCGGGCGTGGCGTGATTCGGAACTGGGTGAGATGGCCGTGCGCCTCGGACGCGCCCCCGATGCCGAACACTGGTTTCTTAATGCACTGGCTCGCAGCCCACATGATTTCTACGTCAGGGCTGCCCTTGCAGACTTACTGTTGCGCCAACATCGCAGCGCCGAAGTGCTCGCGCTTCTGCAGGGACAGGAGAGCATTGAACCGCTGCTACTGCGTCTGGCGATCGCGCAGAAGCAGCAGAGCGATCCGGGGCTCGCCCGCAGTGCCGAGCTGTTGCAGACCGCCTTTGCGACCGAAGCCGAGCGTGGCGAGCCCGTGCACCGCCGTGAGCAAGCGCGGTTCTTGCTTGAAGTGCAGGATCGCCCGCAGGACGCGCTCACCGTGGCGCTCGCCAACTGGGCCGTGCAGCGCGAACCGGATGACGCTCTGGTTCTGGTCAATGCCGCCCGTGCCGCAGGCGCGCCTGCGCGGGCAGAGCCGGCGCTGGAGTTTGCCCGCGCGCAGGGGCTGCGTGATGTGCGTCTGGCGGCCGCCACCGGCGCGCATTCATGAAGACGTTCAGAATCCTTCTGGCATTGCTGTCGCTCGCTGCGGCGATGAGTGCCCACGCGCACGTCGCCAGCAGCGGCTTTTTGAGCGTGCGGGTCGAGGGCGCGCGGGTGGACGGGGCGCTGGAGCTCGCCGTGCGGGATGGCGAAATCGCCGTCGGCCTGGACAGCAACCACGATGGCAAGGTCACCTGGGGCGAGGTGCGCGCCGCGCAGGGTGCGCTCGTGCTTTACCTGCGCGAGCACCTGCAGCTGGCCGGCCCCGAGGGAGGCTGCGCGCTGCGCTTCGGGGCGGTGCAGATCAATGAACGCGTCGACGGCAATTACCTCTGGCAGCCATTCACGGCCGTGTGCCCCGCCGCACTGCATCGGCTCACCATCGACTACCGGATTCTGGACGAGGAAGACCCTTCGCATCGCGGCCTGCTGACGCTGAACGCGCAGGGCGTAGCGCAAACCGCGGTGCTTGGCGGGGCACGCAGTCTGCAGAGCTTTGATCTGAGCCACCCTTCCGTGTGGTACGCGTTCGTTGAGTATCTGCAGGCCGGGATCTGGCACATCTGGAGCGGCATCGATCACCTGTTGTTTCTGCTCTCGCTGCTGTTGCCCGCGGTTCTGGTGCGCCGCGATCATCGCTGGCGGGCGGTACCGCAAGCAGCTCCTGCGTTACTCAACATCTTCAAGGTCGTGACGGCCTTTACGCTGGCGCACTCGATTACCCTCTCGCTGGCTGCCTTCGACATCATCCGCTTACCCAGTCGGCTGACGGAGTCGGTGATCGCCGCCTCGATCGTGGTCGCGGCTCTGAACAACGTCTTTCCGCTGGTGACCGAGGCACGCTGGCGCATCGCCTTTGCGTTCGGGTTGCTGCACGGCTTCGGGTTTGCGGCGGTGCTGTCCGAAATGGGCCTGCCTCGCGGGGCGCGCCTGGTGTCACTGGTGGCCTTCAACCTCGGCGTGGAAGCCGGTCAGCTGGCCGTAGTCCTGGCCATCATGCCGATCGCATATCTGCTGCGCTCCACGCGTTTCTACCAGGGCGCCCTGATGCCCTGGGGATCCACGGCAATCGCCGGACTTGCGCTGGTGTGGCTGATCCAGCGCGCCACGGGCTAGCGCTTACTCCTTATTAAGGATTAACGTGGCATCCGTTGCGCCGCAGTCGCCACCCAAGGCGAGTGAGACCGGCGTCCCACATTCTGTCAAATCTCAATGTCTTACAGGCTATTTGACATAGGCCTGTGAAGGCCATCCAGCCCCCCGTGAGCCCGAATTACCGACTATCTGCAGTCGTTATTGGCTGACTGGGGGTCCCCGACTCAACTACGCGGAACTCTTTGTTTCCGGTGTTGTGTCGGAACGGCAAATCGCACCGTGTTCAAGAGGAGCTTCTACCGGAGTGGGTGGGCACGTGCCATCGGCGCGCTGCTTCTGTACGCGAGCGCCAGTCCCCTGCTGGCCGCGACGTGCGCCCAGGCAACCAGTGCGGGAACTGCGCCGGCAGACTGGGCTACGTACTGCTGGCTCGACTTCAGCACCTACAACGACACGCTGGCGCGATCCGCGGGCGGTCAGGCGTTCACGTTTACGCTCGCGGATGGCTCAACTCTGAGCTTTGTTGCGACGGTTGCTTCCACAGCCACCACCGCACTGGTAGCCGTCCCCACGCCTTCGTGGACGGGGGCGGCGATCGGTAACACCGCATTCCTCGGCATCCCCGGCAAGCCGGTTCTCTACACGGCGACCAACGGTTCGACGGTCACCGTCACCTTCTCTTCCATTTCACTGACGCCACCGCCGGGTGTTACCGCTGGAGCGACCTATTCGTTTGTCGCGGCGGATGGCGAATCGACCAACCAGGGAGAGTCGCTGGCGTGGACGACGAATGGCGCTAACTGGCTTCTCCTCGACCAGGTACCGCCGATCACCGGCAACACCTACCCCACGGTCACGAATGGCGGGACAACCTTCACGGAAACCGGAGTTGCCGGCACGGTCGGCGCTTACATCGTTGGCTCGATAAACCCGACCCAGGTCACCACGACGATGGTCGCCGGTGGCTTGCAAGGGTCGATGTTCGCGGTGAGGTACTCGACTATCGCCCTCAACAAGACGCTGGTTGGAGGCCGCGCCAATCCGGCGGACCAGTTCACCTACAAGATAGCGGCAACTGCCTCCGGCACGACTCTCGGCAGCGCCACGTCCAGTGGCACCGGTAACGGGCCGTTTAGCCCGAGCTCTTCGTTCCTCACGACGCCGCAGTCTCTGACCATCAGCGAAGTCATGGCTGCGGGCAGCGTCAGCACGCTGGCGAGTTACAGCCCGAGCCTCACATGTACCAATGCGACCAGCGGTTCCCCAACGCCGCTGCCAACGAATCTTGCCGCCACTTCCTACGTGATTCCCTCGATCGCCTTCGGCGACGACATCTCGTGCATGTTCACCAACACGAAGGTGAACGCAGTGCTGTCGGTGACGAAGTCGGTGCCCTCGCCCGCGCTGAAGGTCGGTGTCAATTCGGTATACACGCTGACGGTTGCGAATGCAGGTCCTGGCGCTGTCACCACGGCGCAAGTGAAGGATCAGCTGCCTTCGAACCTCACTTTTGTCTCGGCTGCCGGTACTAACTGGACCTGCACTGCTGCCGGGTCGCTGATCACCTGTGCGTTCGCCGGCGGAACGATCGCCGCGGGCGCGACGTCGACTATTGCCGTCACGGTAAGCGCACCGGCGGCCGCGGCCGGTGCCAGCGACACCAACTACGCATCCATCGACCCAACGGGCGGCAGTGCCGCACCGACCCCGGGACCCACTTGTGCGCCTGCAGCTTCGTGCGCCAGCTCCGGGCCAAACACGGTCATCTACATCAACGCGGTGGCGGCGAGCGGCACGGCGATTGCCGGCACCGCGTCAACGCCCATTGCCAACGTCACCGCCAACGATACTGTGAACGGAGCCAGCGTGACACTGGGCGGCGCTGGCAACGCGACGATCAGCCAGTCCGGTAGCTGGCCCGCCGGCATCGCGCTCAACCTCAACACGGGCGCGATTACCACGACCGCAGCGCTGCCGCCGGGCACGTATTCGCTCACCTATCAGCTGTGCGATCACGCCACGCCGGCGAATTGCGCGACCGCGGTCGACACCGTCACGGTGACTGCCTCGATCATCGCAGTGGCTGCATCGGGCACCGCGGCGGCGGGTGCCGGCTCGACACCGATACCAAACGTGGCCGCCAACGATACGGTCAACGGCGCCGCGGCGTCCCTCGGCGCTGGCGGCAATGCCACTGTCGCGCAGTCCGGCACCTGGCCTGCCGGCATCGCGCTCAACCTCAACACCGGCGCGGTGACCACCACCGCCACCGTTCCGCCAGGCAGCTATTCCCTCGTATATCAACTGTGCGACAGGAATTCGCCGGCGAACTGCGCCACCGCCACCGACACGGTCACGGTCAGCGCGAACATCATGCCGGTCGCGGCAAGCGGAACTGCCGTTGCCGGCACGGCGTCAACGCCGATCGCAAACGTCGCGGCCGGTGGCACGGTCAATGGCTCCCCGGCGACCTTAGGGGCCACCGGCAATGCCACGGTGGCCTCGGTCGGGAGCTGGCCCGCCGGCATTGCGCTCAATGCGACCAGCGGTGCGATTTCCACCACGATTGCCACCGCTCCCGGGACCTATTCGCTCAACTACCAGTTGTGCGACCGGAGTGCGCCGCCGAACTGCGGGACCGCCACCGACACCGTAACCGTCACGGCGAGCATCGTCGCGGTCGCCGCAACGGGCTCCGGCGTCTCTGGCGTCGCCTCTACGCCCATCAGCAATGTTGTCGCGGGCGACACCGTTAACGGCGCCGTCGCGACTCTCGGACCTGCCGGTAACGCCACCGTCGCGGCTTCCGGAACCTGGCCCAGTGGAATCTCGCTCAACACCACCAGCGCCGCGGTGAGCATCACTGCCGGCGTGCCGCCGGGCAGCTACTCCATCACGTATCAGCTGTGCGACCGGAATACACCGCCAGACTGTGCCACGGCCACGGATACCGTGAAGGTCATCGGCAGCGCGCTGCCGGTTTCCACCACCGGGTCCGCCATCGCCGGCATTGCCTCTACGCCGATCCCCAACATCGCCGCCGGCGCAACGGTCGATGGGGTTCAAGCGACACTGGGCCCGGCGGGTAACGCGACCGTAGCCACGGTTGGGGCGTGGCCCACCGGTATCAGCCTCAACGCCGCCACGGGCGCGGTGTCCACGACGGCGGCGCTGGCTCCTGGAACCTACCCGATCCGCTATCAACTGTGCGACCGGCTTACACCACCCGTTTGTGCCACGGCGACCGACACCATCACCGTCAAGGCTCTCGTTGGTGGCGTACTGCTCATCAACAAGACGGCCAGCGCAATGCAGGCGCAGATCGGGGACAGCGTGCAGTTCCGGCTGCAGGTCCGCAATACCGGTACCGCCGCCGTCACGGACGTATCCCTCACAGACACGCTGCCACTTGGCTTCAAACTCATTGCCGGCACGGTTCAAACCGGAGTCGAGCCGGCCACACCGAAAAAGTCCGCGGATCCCCGGGGGACCCCGGGACCTGTATTGACGTTCTTCCTCGGCAACATCGCGCCCGCTGAGATCCTTGACATCTACTACGAGGTACGACTCGGTGTGGGTGCCAACCTTGGTAGTGGCATCAACCGGGCACAAGCTTCAGGGGTTGGTGCACAGTCGCCGGTGGCCAGCGCTCAGGTGCTGGTCAGCGGTGGCGCCTTCGATACCTCCGCGTGCGTTGTCGGCAAGATCTTCGTCGACTGCAATGGCAATCGCGTGCAGGACCCCGGTGAGCCCGGCATCCCCGGCGTGCGCTTGTACTTCGAGGACGGCACCAATCTCACCAGCGACGAGAACGGCAACTACAGTCTGTGCGGCCTTCGCCCGATCACGCACGCACTGAAGGTTGACGCCACGACGCTGCCGGCCGGCAGCCGCCTGGTAGTGCTCTCGAACCGCAACGCCGGTGACGGCAACAGCCTGTTTGTCGATCTGCGGGATGGCGAGCTGCATCGGGCCGATTTCGCGGAAGGCTCCTGTACCAACAAGGTCATGGAGGACGTGGAGCGACGCCGCCACACCCCGGTGCTGTCGCCCTTGCCCCCGGCTGGCAAAGAGCATCTGGGCGTCGACTTCGAATCCAAGCCCGGCGACGCAACGCCGGGCAACGAAGGGAATCGGCCGTGAAGACGGCGCTGCGCAGCCGCTGGATCGGCCTGAGCATTCTGGTGCTCGGCGTGCCGGCGACTGCGCTGGCCGCGGACGACGCCACGCTGGCCGTGCCGCCACTGAACGCGACGGTGCCCATCGGCCAGGCGCAAACGGGCGGTGAGACCGTGGCCTTCCGCGAGATCGCCGGCGGGATTCTCAATAGTCGCAACAGTGACCTGCCGGTGGCAGCGGACGAGGGCTTGTGGCGGCAATCCAAGGGCCTGCCGATTGGCGATCGGATACACCTGCACGCCTCCGACGCCACGCTGCCGGCAGACGGGCATTCGGCGATACACCTGGTGGTGACCCTGCAGGACTCCCAGGGGCATCCGGTTACCGCGATTACCCGGGTTCGTATCGAGAGCAGCATCGGACGCCTGCAGACACCCTCCGGCAAGCAGGCCGCGGGCTTCGAGATGGCGATCTCCAAGGGCACCGCCAAACTTGATCTTCTCGCCCCAGCGACGGTCGGCCAGGCATTGATCCGGGTCTCGAGCGGCGCCGTACGTGTGCAGGGCAAGGTCACGTTTGTCCCGGAGCTGCGCCCGATGATGGCGATAGGCATCATCGAGGCGGGCGTCAGCTCACAGCACGTGGCCTCCGACCCGAATGCACCCGCTGCAGTCAATACCGGATTTGAGGACAGCCTGCAGCACTGGGGTAACGACCCGGCGAGCGGCTCGTTCTGGAGCGCTGAAGGCCGTGCCGCCGGGTTTGTGAAAGGCACCATCGGGGATGGCGTGTTGCTCACTGGCGCCTTTGACTCAAACAAGATCAACACGCAGCAGTTTTTCGCCGATGTCGATCCGAACCAGTATTTTCCGATTTCCGGCGACGCCTCCATCGTCAACTATGACGCCCGCAGTACCAGCAAGCTGTACTTACGGCTTGATCAGGGGCAAAGCCACGTTCTCTACGGAGATTTTCAAACGCTGCAGCCTGCCGAGCAGGCGTGGCTGGGAAGTTACGCGCGCACCCTGACCGGCTTCACAGCTCACTACGAAACGCCGCAGACACGCGCAAACGTTTTTGCCGCCATGACGTCCGAACACCAGTTCGTCGATGAACAGCCCGGCCGCGGAATCTCCGGGCCATACGCGGTGTCCCAGGCCAACGCGGTCGCGAACTCAGAGGTCGTGCAGCTGCTGGTGCGGGACCGCAACCAGCCGAGCATCGTCCTCAGCAGCCAGACGCTCACACGCTACGCCGACTATGATTTCGAGCCGTTCTCGGGACGCATCATATTTCGCCAGCCAATTCCCAGTGTCGACGAGAATCTCAACCCGGTCTCAATCCGCATCACCTACGAGGTCGACAACGGCGGACCGCGCCACCTCGTCGACGGCGCCAACGCTGAAGTTGCGCTCAAGGACAGCGTTTCCGTTGGTGGCCGCTTCGCTGAGGATCACGATCCGCTGACGCCATTCAGGTTATACGGCGCGGACAGCGTGTGGCGCATCTCCGGTCAGACCACACTGACCGTGGACGCGGCCCACAGTGAAGGCGACCAGCTCTACGCGACGGCGTTGAACGGCACTCTGACGCCCGTGAGCACGGTCGCGGGTCTGCTCGCCGCTGACCCAACCGGCAACGCGGGCCGTGTTGAGCTCGTGCATCACGATGACGAACTGGACGCACGCGTGTATGTCGACAAGGCCGACCTCACTTTCGAAAATGCAAATGCTGGTCTGACGCCCGGCAGCAGCGCGGCGGGAATGCATGCGACCTACCGGCTGACGGATGAAACGCAGGTCGTTGTCGATGCGCTGCACTCGGCCGATGAAACGACCGACTCGCATCGCTCCGGCGCCACGGCGAGCGTCGAAACGCACGTCTGGGATGGCGCGAAGCTGGAAACCGGACTGTCGTACGTGGATCAGACGTACAACGCCGCGATTCCCGCGGTGGCGCAATACGACGTCGGCGCGGTTCCCGGCACCTCCAGCGGAGCTGCACTCAACAACACCGGCTTTGGATTCACGGGCGGCGGTCTGCTCGCCTCCCCGCTCGGCGGCGCCCTGGGACTGCCGTCGGTGGGAGCCAGCACACTCGTGGAGCAGGACTATCTTGCCGCGAGCGTCAAACTCACGCAGAAAATCACCGATGCTGCCAGCGTCTATGGGCAGTACGAGCACACCGTTACCGGCACCTCCGGTCAGCTTGCCGCCGTCGGTGGCGAATATCGGATCAGTGACGCGGAGCGCTTCTATGCGCGCTACGAAGATATTGACTCGCTCACCGGCGTTTACGGCCTCGGCGACGGCTCCACTGCCCACCAGATGGTCGTGGGCTTCGACACCTCCTATATGCGTGACGGCACCATTTACAATGAGTACCGATTAGCCGGCGCGGAATCCGGCCAGAGTGCCGCGGACGCACTGGGTGTGCGCAACCTGTGGCACCTGTTCCCTGGTCTGGATGCGACGACTTCAGTGGAGCGCCAGGAGGTTATAGATCCTGCGCCGCTGGCGAGCGCGCCGGCCGGGTCCCTCGTTGGTACGCAGTCGGCGACCGCTGTGGCGCTCGGGTTCGACTACGTCGGCAGCCCCGTCTGGAAAACCGCCGAGCGCATCGAGTACCGCTTCGGGGACCTGCAGGACGAGTGGCTGTCCACACTCGCCGTCACTCGCAAGCTCTCCGACGACTGGAGCCTGATCGGACGCAACGTCTACCTGTCCGCCACGACCACCGAGCCCGGGCAGCAGACTGTCGCCGAGGAACAGGACCGACTGCAGGTGGGTGTCGCATACCGCGACACCGCGACCAACCTGTGGAACGTGCTGGCGCGTTACGAGTATCAGACCGACTTCAACAACGCCCCAATTACAGGCAGCGACAGTCGCAGCCAGATCGTTTCGGTGAGCGCCGACTACCATCCGGTGCGCGCCTGGGAATTTGAGGGTCAGGTAGCCGCCAAGGCGGTACACGAACTGCTGGCGCAGACGCCGTCCGACTACAGCGCGGTACTGGTCGCGGCCAGAGCCACGTGGGATTTCAACCCGCGATGGGATGTAGGCCTCTTGGGCTCGACGACCACCGGCGGCGGCACGAGTGACCAGGGGGTCGCCGCCGAGCTGGGCTACCGGGTAATTGACAACTTGTGGCTCTCGGGAGGCGCCATCGCGGGGCGCTATGCCGACGCGGAACTCTTCAGCACCAACTCCTCCTGGCGCGGCGTTTACCTGCGGGTGCGCTTCAAGTTCGACGAAAACACGTTCCGCGCGGCCGACCCACAGACCAACCGCTTGCTCGACAGCGCAGCGACGAGTTCACGAGAATGAGCACGCACCACCAAGGCCGCCGCTGGGGTTACGCTCTTGCCCTGAGCCTCCTGGTGTCAGTGATGGGCATCGCCAGCGCGCGCGCCGACGACGCCGACAATCCCCCGACAGAGGCTGCGCAGCCAGCCCGCCAGCCCGGGCGTCCGGACGACTCACGCGTACGCGAACCCGGCACGCTCGTCGACCTGCAGCGGCGCCTTGATGCAATCACCGCCGCCGGCCCCTCTGAGTGCCTGCCTGCGTACGCGGCGCACAAGGCGCAGGCGTGGCTGAATTTCGGCCGCTACGCCGCAGCCGAGCAGCTGCCAGCGGCGGCCCAGGCAGCGCTGATGAAAAATGCCGGCGGGATTGTCGCGAGCCTGGAGCAACACGGCGAGTCCACACCGGATACGCCGGAGTTACCGGGGGCGCGCCATGTGCGTGATGATTTGTGGCAGGCGATCGCCGCCGTGAAACGCGACTCAAGATTCTGCGCAGCGCCCAAGATGACCGCTTACTGCGAGGTCCAGCTCGCCTGGGCAGGCTACGAGGCCGGAGCCGGCGGCTGGCGTCATGCCGACCCCTATGTGCGCATCGCGGAAGACTACTGCAGCACCGCGATTGCAATGCAGCCAGCGGCGCCCGCCGTCGTGCCAGCACAGACGCTCACCGTAAAGCCCGCCACGCCCGTTGCCGTGCCGCCGCCGCCGCCGCCGCCGCCGCCGC
>Ga0182015_10000108_pt1 | contig 110687 bp, 94 predicted proteins | sample 712P3MmetaG_FD_120478 | JGI IMG/M metagenome (GOLD analysis project Ga0182015, IMG submission 120478) | Permafrost microbial communities from Stordalen Mire, Sweden - 712P3M metaG | ecosystem: Environmental > Terrestrial > Soil > Wetlands > Permafrost | place: Sweden: Stordalen | collected...
CTCCCGTTGTGGTTGCGATCGAGCGCCAAGAAGGCATTGCCGGAGGCGGCCGTAGTCCAGGCAATCTTGATCGGTATCCCGGTATTGAGAATGTCGAATGTGACGCCATCCTGTAGTGAGGTCAAATGGAAGCCGTGCCCGTTGGTGTCGATAATAATCGGCGAGGCGAATTCGCAGCCGCACGTCGAGGGATCACATACGGTTATGCTACCGGCCTGGCTTTGAAGTCCGTCACCACTGCATACTTCGCCGCCGCCGCAGCAACCGGCACCGTCGCCACCGCCGCCTCCAGTGTAGGTGGGATCGGTTTTTGCGGCGCATACGATCTGTGCTGGGTACGATGGGGTGAATCCAAGGTTCGTTGATGGGAAGTTGATGGTTGTGCCGACCCCGCTGACTGTTGCGTTGAAGGTAATCGAAATTCAACATCCCAGGGTGCGCAGACAAGCCGTTGCCGCCCCTGCTCCAGTGACCACGGTTGCGATTTGGGCACCGTTTGAAGACGCGGATCCGCCGCTCGCGTTTACGGTTATTTGATGGAAGTACAGGGGGTTGGTTAGGCAGGTCGTGGAGCTACCGCTGGGACAACTGTCGAGACCCCAAGATGGGCTCAGCCAATATGAGCTTGAGCTTGAGGCGCAATTCGCCTCGCCAATACTGGTGTAGGCACACTCGCCGTAGAGCGTCTCGTAAACCGTGTGAGTTCCTACGGCGTGTCCGGCCTGCGCATTTGTGGTCCATGGCACTGTTGAGTCGAAGTTGTAGTCTGCGCAACTCTGAGCTGATACCGCTGCCGCCATCAGGCAAATGGCGAACGTCAAGATGATCCTTCTGGTGAACATAAAAATGTCTCTCCTAATTTTGGACTTTCTTGGTGTGTATTCACCACCGTTTCCTATTTAGGGTAGTGGTTGAGACAGCCGCGTAGCGAGATCAGTTCGCCCCGGACCGCATTTCAATTTGACCAGATCGCAGCAGAGATCAGGTCGCCCTATTGAGCAGGCCGCGTCCGGCATTTGGCTGTCCTTTAACCATTTTGCTGTGACGCTGTATGTGCGCAGCGTTCCGAGCAGTAATGGTTCTGGATACAAGGTCAGATGCAGCGCATTGATGAGACCGGTATTGTCCGTGGTTAGATCGTGCGGCTCAAGCAATGCGTTGCCTTTCGTATCGTGACCGAAGATAAACAATGCTCTATACGGGCCGCGATCTTTTCCTTGAAAATTAACCGTCACGGTGTAAGCCGCATAGCGCTGCCAGGCGAGATCCTCTGGAAGCTTTTCTCCGATAAGTGGGAATGCTTCGGCGAAGGTCATATTTGCGCCGGATGGCGGCGGCGGAGCTGGCGCTTCTTGCCAAGTGGCGTCGAGCCAGCCCCATTTGGTATTCAGGCTAAACTCTGAATAAGTCATATCCGTGGCGCTTGCCACTATGACTTCCCGGTCTGGCTGCGTGACGTAATCAGATATCCTGGAATTGACGATATCGCGCACGTCGCCGATTGTGAAATCGCTCAACGTGAAGGTGATTTGGGCGTCCGCCAAGCGCTCGGCGCTCGTCATCTTAGCGTATTCTTTTGGCGTCTTCCCGCTCCTGGCTTCCAAGGCCAACCTACTGACCGCCCCTTGCTGGACGGCATAGGCGAACTTGGCGTAGGCGGTTCGGACCATGGTTTCTTCATGAGTCATTTCAGCAGCAGTCGCCGAAATACAGAGACAGAGCAAGCGAACTGTAATAGCAAAGTGTCGCATGGGCTCCCCTCCCTTTCGGGGCGGAACGACAATGCCACAACCTATGACAATTCCGTACGCAGGATGACGTTTGTTCGGAATTTGTAACAGGATGCTATCCGAAGAGATAGTGGATGGAGACTTATTACTCTGTTTCGATTCCGAGGATATCCCTTAACTTGCCAGATAGTAGCACCCAGAGAAAGGGCAATGCCTGGCACATCAAGCTCCCCGCGCGCTGAATTCCATCAGCCGCGGGGACGCTCCGAAATCGTGACACCCGGTGTTCTCGACGGTCGACAAACGAAGATATCTTTAAGATGGCCAGGGAGCTGTCTGCGGCTGCCCGGGCCCCAGGCTGACCCGAATCACGTTCATGAGTTCGTCATTGTCGGCGGGCTTCTGAAAAAAAGCTGCCGCGCCGGCCTTCAGGGCGCGTTCTTCGTTGCTGTGAGGATCGCGCGCGCTGAGTACGATAACGGGAACTCCCGAGAGCGTGTCGCTGTTCTGCAGGCGCTCCAGTACGACAAAGCCATCCCCGACCGGCAGGCCCAGATCCAGAATAATCAGGGCGGGACGTTCCTTCTGGGCTGAAGCGATGGCGGTATAGCCATCCGTAGCGGTTGTAACTTCGTAGTTGTTGGCGCGAAGGCGGAGCCGCAAGGCTCGCACCAGATCGGGATCGTCATCGACTACCAGAATCTTCGGTCTCATTGGAATTCTCCTTTAATTGTTGTGGACTCTCTTGTGAGTTGATTAGTTGGAATTCTGCGTGGCCTTTCCAGCAGACGTCTGTTTTCGTTCCCGGCTGGTGAAGATCATTTGGGTTACACAACCGGCCACGGTTTCAACCTGCTGCTCCAGGGTTCCCCCCAGATTGCCGGACGAAAGCTCAATCGGAAGTGTGGTGATGGTGAGTGTGCATTTGGTTTTGAGATCGGCCACACGCTCCAGTTGCTCGCGAATGCGAGTGGTCATGATTCCGGACTTCTGCAGGTCCGTCGACGCCACGACAAAAAAGCTCTCCCCCGCTCCCGACGTCCCCATCGGCGGCAGGACCAGATCCTTGTCGAGATAAACGCAACGCCGCAGGATCTCCAGACACTGTTGCCAGGTATCCTTCCAATTGCCACGGGGAGGATGGGAGAGCGGCGTGAGTTCGACCCGCATCAAAACAAAGGCTGGACGCAAACGTTCCTGATGCGTGATGACCGGGGTCAGCAGCTTGGCCAGGGAGTAGACCGGCAGAGTGAAGGTGAAGGTGCTGCCCTGGCCAGGTTCACTCGAAACCCAGATGCGCCCTTCATGAAGCCGGACGATTTCCCGGCAGATGAATAGCCCCAACCCCAATCCCGAGCGATTGTTGTCGATCGAATCGGCGTCCTGATAAAGGCGGTCGAAAATTAGCGTCTTGGTTTCCGGATTAATGCCGCGGCCGGTATCGCTGACCGAAACGTAGACGAAGCTGGGGTCGGCATCCACCACGCTGGCCTGAGCCATCACCGAGCCATCCGGCGGCGTGAACTTGATGGCATTGTCCACCAGATTGATGAGCACTTCGAGCGCCCGGTCGGGATCGGCGAGCACCAGGGGCAGCCTTTGGTCGAGTCCAATTTCCAGTCCAACCTTCTTTTCTTCGGCCGTGGGCCGCAACATGGCAACGGCTTGCTGAACCAGTTCGCCGAGCGCGACGCAGCGGGGCTCGATCCGCATCTTGCCGCTCTCGGCGCGAGTGGCTTCGAGCAGGTCGCGGATCATGGCGTGCAACTGATTCACACTCTTCAAGACGGTCTTCAGATGGTCGGATTGGTCGGGCGACAGAGGGCCAGCCAGGCCGTCTACCAGCAGAGATACGTACTGGTGAATACAGGTCAGCGGCGTGCGTAATTCGTGCGAGACGTGGGACAGAAACCGGTTCTTGAATTCCAGTTGCTGCTTTTGAGTGATTTCCAGAGCGCGCAGAAGAGCCTGCCGTTCCACGGCGTAGCGGATAGCGCGCTCCAATTGGTTGCTGGAGATGTTGCCTTTCACCAGGTAGTCCTGCACACCGTGATGGACCGCCTTCATGGCCAACGCTTCATCGTCCTGGCCGGAAAGCACGACGACCGGGACGCTGGGCGCGTGGTCCATAACCCGGCGAAAGGTTTCCGCGCCGTGGCTATCGGGAAGGTTTAGATCCAGGAGCACGACGGAGGGCATTTCCCTCGTGATGGAAGCGAGCCCCTCGGACAGCCGGTTCACACAGTTTACGTTCACCGGGGATTTGCCTTCGATAAGCCGCAGGCGGACCAGGTCCGCATCTCCCGGGTTGTCTTCAATGAGCAATACTTGCGTGGTTTGTTGATCCATCATTGATTGTTTATTCTCCTCGCGGTGGCAGGCTTACAGGGCCGAACCAGAATTCTTCAATCGATTTGACCGCCGAAAAAAACTCATTCAGATTTCCCGGCTTGCTGACGTAACAATTCGCGCCCAGTTCGTAGCTGCGCGCAATATCCCGGTTCAACTGGGAGGTGCTGAAGATCACCACCGGGATGCGGCGCAGCTCCGGGTCTGCCTTCATGCCGGCCAATACCGCCAGGCCGTCCTTCTTGGGCAGATTCAGGTCCAGAATCACCAGGTCGGGGCGGGCTGCGCTGGCGTACTTTTCCCTTCGGTTTAGAAAAGCCATTGCCTCTACGCCGTCCCCCGCGCTGTTGATCTGGCCGCGATATGCGCTTCTGGCTAGGCCTTCGCGAGCCAGTCCCACGTCAGCCGGATTGTCATCTACGATGAGGAGTTGCGGTGCTGGTTTCATGGCCGTGCCTGTTCTCTCTTGTTAGCACCATGCTCGTTAGGACCATGGAGAGGCATGGTGAACTTGAAGGTGGAACCGGAGCCGGTCTGTGCTTCCACCCAGATCTTGCCGCCATAGCGCTCGACGATCTTCTTGCAGATGGCCAGGCCGATGCCGTTGCCCGGGTATTCGGTGCGCGCGTGCAAACGTTGGAAGACCACGAAAATGTTTTCCGCGTATTCTGGCGCGATGCCGATTCCGTTGTCGCTCACCCGGAATAGCCAGTGCTGCTCCGCTTTCTCCGCCTGCACGGAAACCACCGGCGGCTCTTTTCCCCGGAACTTGATGGCGTTCCCGACCAGATTCTGCAAGACCTGCGCCATTTGCGTACGGTCCGCCCATACGGCGGGAAGCTCTCCATGAGTGACGACAGCGCCACTTTCCTGAATGGTGGCGGCCAGAGTCTGCAGGACCTCTTCCATCACGGAATTGCAATCGACGCTTCCGCTGGCCGAGGTATTCCGGCCCACGCGCGAAAACGCCAGCAGATCCTGAATCAGGACCTGCATGCGCAGAGCCCCCTCGCTGGCATAGCCGATGAATTTGTCGGCAGTCTCGTCGAGCTTGCCCTTATACCGTTCGGCAAGCAGTTGAGTGTAGGCAGCCACCATGCGCAAAGGCTCCTGCAGGTCATGCGAGGCGACGTAGGCGAACTGCTCGAGGTCGGCGTTGGAGCGGGCCAGTTCATCCACTTTTTTGGCTAAATCTTGTTCCACCTGGTGCCGCAAGGTTCGCTCTTGTTTTTCCCGCAGGGCGCGGCGGATCGCCTCCGGCAGGCGCGCCAGACCATCCTTGAGGACATAATCCGTTGCCCCTTGCTTAATACATTCCACGGCGGTCACGTCGCCGAGCGCGCCGGTTACAATGATCACCGGAATATCCAGAGACTCGCCGTGTAGTATTTCGAGCGCTTCCACGCCTCTCCACTCCCCCAGGTTGTAGTCGGCCAGAATGATGTCTGGCAATTCTTCCTTCACCCGCCGCCGGAACTCGGCCGCCGTCTGCACCACGGTAGTGGCGACGTCGAAGCCCTCCCGGCGCAACTCCCGCAACATCAGCTCGGCATCGGATGCGTTGTCTTCCACCAGCAACGCACGCAACTTGGGTTTCGGATTGGCGGAGTCTGGCGCTTCGAGCTGAGTCCCGGTGCTGCTCATCGTCCCTGCTTTGCCACGGCTGGCTTGCCATTGGCGATGGGAGGCCGGTTGGTGACCAGCCAGTACAGCCCCAATAACTTCACCACGTTCCGGAATTCGCCGAAGTCGACCGGCTTCTGGATGTAGCTGTTGACCCCCAGGTCGTAGCCGCTCGCCATGTCCCGCTCTTCCCGCGAAGAAGTCATCAGGACCACGGGGATGGTCTTGGTACGCTCGTCGCCCTTGATCTGCTTGAGGACCTGCATCCCATCCACTTTGGGCATTTTCAAATCCAGCAGAACTAACTTGGGGGGATGATCGAAGGACCGTTGGGCATGGGGTCCGGAACAGAACAGGAAATCCAATGCTTCCTCCCCATCGCGCGCGATAAAGACGCGGTTGGCCAGATTCTCCGTGCGCAAGGCGTGCAGAGTGAGGTCCACGTCATCTTGACTATCATCGACCAAAAGAATATCGACTTCATCCGGTTTCATACTTGAGCTCCTGCTGCGGCAGACTTGGTTCCCACTTCAATTGCCCTAATTACAGTCGGTTTAGCCTCATCGGGTTTAGCGTTTTCTAGTTTTGCGTCTTCCGGTTTTACGTCCTCTAATTTCACCTGGGTTGATTCGGCGGCTCCGAGGGTGAAACAAAAAGTCGCGCCCTTATCCAGTTCTGCCTCCGCCCAGATTCGGCCTCCATGCTTGCGAATGATGCGTTGCACCGTGGCCAGGCCGATGCCCGTGCCTTCGAAATCTTCGGCCCGATGCAGCCGTTGGAAGACGCCGAAGAGCTTGTCCTTATATTTCATGTTGAAGCCAACGCCGTTGTCGCCAATGGCGATGACCATCTCCCCGTTTTCCTGCCGCTGACTGATCTCGATCGCGGCGCGCTCGCGGGTCCGGGTGAACTTGAGAGCGTTGGCCAGCAGGTTTTGAAAAACCTGCTTGATCAGAATGGGATCGCACTCGGCAGACGGCAGGTCCGCTATTTTCCAGGCGACATTTCTGCCCTCAGCTTCCGGCTGAAGCAGGGACACGACCTCTTCGATGACCGAATTCAGGCGGGTGCCTTGGAGACGGAGAGCGTGACGGCCCACCCGAGCCAGATTCAGCAGCTCATCCACCAGCAGCCCCATGCGGTGAACGCCGTCTTCGATGCGCTGCAGATGGCTCTGTGCTTCGGGCGGCATTCCGGAGCCAAAATCCTCGGACAAGATCTTGGAAAAGCCGCCGATGTGGCGGAGCGGTGCGCGCAGATCGTGAGACACGGAGTAGGTGAAGGCTTCCAACTCGTGGTTGGCGGCTTCCAGTTGCACGGTACGTTGCGCAACCCGCTCTTCGAGTTCTTCATTCAGCTTGCGGATTTCCCGCTCGTCCGCTCGCCTCTGCGTGATGTCACGGAAAGCTACCACGCCGCCACGCACAGTTCCGTTCTCTTCTTTTAGTGGACTGGCGCTAGCCTCAATCCAGACCCCTTGGTCGAGCTCGGCATTGCGCACAAACATCTCTGCCGTGCTCACCTCTCCGCGAATGGCACGCGCCAGGGGAGTTTGCTCGGGCGGGAACGGCGTTACTGTATCGGCCAGAAAAAGACCGTAGTGCGTACTCCATTCCTGGCTCGATATCTTAGCCGCGCCCAAGCCAAGAATCTTTATTGCGGCCGGATTCCAGATGATGAAGTTCCCATGCTCGTCAGCCGCGACCAGTCCTTCCTCCATGCTGTCCAGCACGGATTGGAGCATTAGCTTCTGGTTCTCCAAGGCCTGCTGCGAGCGCAGTAGTTCTTTGGCTTGCCGGGAGAGTTCCTCCGCCTGGCCAGTCAGTTGTTCCTCCGCCTGCGTGCGCTCCTCGATCTCAAACTGCAACGCCGTGTCGCGTTGCTGAATCTGGGCCAGCATTTCATTGAAGGTTGCAATCAACCCCGCCAGTTCGTCGCGGTTGCTCGTGAGGGGCGCCCGCACGGAATAGTTTTTGTGGCTGGAGACGATTCTTGCAGTTTCCGCCAACCTCACGATGGGGTCGGCAATCGCGCGCCGGATTACCGATGATGTCAACCATGCCGCCATAAGAGACACCAGCATTACGCCGGCCGCGATGGCTGCGTACCGCTGCAGGCGCTCCGTCCATTCCCGGAGGTCGGATCGGATGCAAACCATGCCGGCCGGCTTGCCTTGGAACACGATGGGGCGAACCACTGTTATCTGCCTGTCTTCGAACCAGTGAATTTTCGTCTGAGCCGCCGGAATCGAAGGCAGGAGCCCTGCCCGGTGCCCTGGATCGCGCCAATAGGCGGCAAAGAGTTGTCCGTCCGGCGTGTAGATGCTGGCATATTCGATATGGGGGGCAGCCTCCAGCGCCGATAGAGTCTTCTCCGCCGAACCGGGATCGTTGAACAGCAGAGCCGAGATGCTGTTGCTTCCGACGATTTGCGCCTGGATCGAAAGATTCGCGACAAGAGTTTTGCGAAAAGTGATCAGTTCGTGGGCTACGAACGCCGCAACGGCCAGCAACAGGGCGGTGCCACTGACCAGCATGTTCATCGAGGTCAGTTTCTTGGCGATGGAATAGTCACGGAAACGGAGCATCGCGCATTAGTCTCCAAGCCGGTCGCTTCTTCTCAAATTGACTGCCACCTTGAGCAGTTGGGAGCTCATGGCCAGGTGAGCATGCTCCACGGGCGTCAGGTTCACCTCAAAACGCACTCTTTTGCCGTCCAAAACGAACTGCACCATGCCGCCGCGCTGCGAGAACTGCGGCAGGTCGCTGACGGTTAGGACGCTTGTGCCCTCAAGCGCCACAAGAATCTGTTTGAGTTGGCTATCTTCCGAAGAGCTGATGAAGAGAACGCGGCAATTCACCGCGTCTCGGAGCTTCGAGACTCGAACTGCTGCCGTGTTCACGCCATTGATGGTTTCCCCGGCAAGGATGGCATCCAGATCCCGGCCGAAAGGGTCTTGGCCAAGCACACAAAACGTGAACGGGCCTGCACTCGGCGCTGCGGCCTGGTTGGGCATTTCCTGATTGGGCCATTCCACGAACCGGCCAAAATTGTAGAGATAGGCGGCCTTTACCTCGTACTCGGAAGGGCTCGCCTTCTGCGCCTGCAAGCTGCGAACGACAGGCAGCGCCCACGCTAAAACCACAACTGTGAGCCGAGGAACTAGCCGGGGAAGAAGATGCCCGCGCCGGAACGCGCCAGCTTTCGGACTCCATTGCAGAGCGTCTATGGGGCAGATCTGCATAGTCATTTTCCCGGTGTCTTCCACGTTAGCTGCGCGTAGACGCTCCTCTTGATCCCGACCAGCCCTCCGGGATCGCCTCCGAACTCCGCGTGCTGCGGCTGCAACAAGTTCTGACCCACCACAGACCATTCCATCTGCCGGGCGAAGTGCCCGCTGAAGCGCGCGTCCGCCGTGCGGTAGCGGGCAACCACTTGAGCCGGCAGTGCGCTGACATAGCGATAGGTCTGGTCGAATTCCAGTTTCCTGGGCAGATTGAAGAAAGACTGAATCGTCGCCTGGTGGCGTGGGCTCGATCCCTCATAACCGGCGACGCTAGTGGGGTCATTGCTCCACGACTTGTTTTCCAACTCCACTTCCAGATGCGAATAGGAAGGCCGCAGCTCCCACCAACTCACCGGCTTCCAGTCGGGCGCCACTTCGAACCCCTTGGTGTTGCCCTCGATTCCATTACTGGTAAGCAGAGGAATAATCGCATGCACCGGTGTTGGAGTTGCTTCAAGAAATGGAGCGCCCACCTGAAAGCTATAGATATCGTTGTAGTTGTTGTAAAACAGCGCAACATCCAGATACAGGCTTGAGATCGCCAGGGCCCGATACCCAGCTTCATAGCCCTGCAATTTTTCGGAATGGAATTGGGGGCTGCCGTCGACGCGCAAATAAATCGGCAGCGGCACGGTCGTGGCAAAATCCGTGAGCTGAACGTCCTCGTCGAGACGGGACGGGGTTCGGACCGCTCGGGTGAAGGAACTCCAGAAAGATTGTCGCGGCGTAGGTGTCCACAGCAGGCGCCCGCTCGGCTGCACCTCGAAGCCGGTGTAGTTGTTGTGTTCCAGCTTCGATCCCAGGGTCAGCGAGAGGCGGCGGCTGAAGAAGGGAATCTCATCCTGCGCGAAGCCGCTGTAGATCTCGTCGGTCTGGTGGTGCGGCAGGAAGTCGATGCTCGGAACCAGTTGCACAAGATTCGACGGACTCACACGCGCGCCCAGCCCCCACAAAAAGTTTTGCTGCCCCGGCAAGGTCGAATGGTCGAGGAAGTCAACGTCAAAGGTATTGCGTGTCTCCCCGAATTCCGGTTCGAAATGGTTGGTGCGGTCAACATAAGCCTGAATCTGGAAGTCCGATCCCGGGTTCAGCACGCGTTTCCAGCGGCCCAGCAGATTCCCGCCCGTCAAATTCGCGTACCCGTCAACGTTCACCTGGGAGGGCGGCGAATACAGTGCGTACGTGGTAGCTTCGCCAGAAATCTCGCGGTAGATGTCGCCTTGGAAGGTGAAGGTATCGCGAGCGCCGCGGTCCCAGTCGCTGCGGAACCCGGCCTGCCCCATTCGCCAATCGTCGAAATCATCGCCTTGCGAATGAAATTCAGGACTGCGGTCGAAGCCCATGCCGTATACGCGGTAGTTGAAGCCCCGATCGTTTCCGCCCCCATAGCGCACGGTGGTGGTGCCTTCATCAGTATTGCCGCCGCCCAGAGACGCGATGGCCCCATGCGTATCCGTAGCTTTCTTGGTGATGATATTGATGACGCCGTCAACGGCATTCGCCCCCCAAATAGTGTCGCCCGGCCCGCGAATCACTTCAATGCGCTCAATGTCCTCGAGTGGGGTGGCCTGCACCTGCCAATAGACGCCCGCAAACAGCGGTGTATAAACACTCCGTCCGTCGATCAGTACAAGCAGCTTGCTGGCCAGCACCGCTCCAAACCCGCGAATGCCGATTGACCAGTGATCGGAGTCGACCCGGGCCACTTCAACTCCGGGTGCGAGGCGAAGCACTTCCGGAATGCTGGTTGCCCCGGACCTGCGGATAGCGTCTTGAGTAATGACGTAGATTGCAGCCGGAGTTCGCCAGACCTGCTCGGGCTCTTTGGAAGCGGTCGTCACCTCGACGTCGCCGAGTTGCTCCAGGCTCAAATGTTTCAGGGGCTCGCCGCTGTCTTGGTTACCGTCAGGGCCATCGGCCCAGCTCAGACCGACCACCCCCACAACCAACAGCAGGCAGAGCATCATTGACACATCAGCGGGTGTGCGAAGAGATACGGGTGCTGGCTGCATTGTCTTCCTGAAAAGAGTCCGAACGAGGGGCCGTAGTGCCGCGTTACGACGCAGCCTCGTCAATTAGGCTATCGGCGGTGACGAAGTAACCTTTAGCTGAGATTAGGTCGGCGGTATGTTCCAGAGAGCCGGGAGTGTACGGCTGACGGTGCCCTTTCGGATGGGGTCGAAGCGCAGCTCAGGGCAACGGGCAGGGAACTGCTCCGAGGACTAAGAATTCCCTCATTGGGGAAGGAGAAATTAGAGAGAGAAAATATGAGCCGGCTCCCATCCCCAGCCGATTTTCAGCTCTTAACTCCCATAATTCGTTTCATTTAGGAAGCATTACACGTACAGGGATATACATACAGTATTGACGGTACAAAATGTTCCCACCGGAACATTAGAGCGGTTTCAACCCGCCTTCCGTTCATCCTCTGCGGCTTCGGGACCGTCGTCTTCGTCCCAATCAAACGAGAGCGCCCGAGCGGTGGTTTCAATGGGCTCGAGTTCCGGAATATCGTCTGCTACCGATGCACCCAGCTCGGCAAACTTGCGCGCTGAAACCAGCACCCGGCTTTCCAGCGATCCGACGGCTTTGTTATAAGACTCGACTGCGCGGTCGAGTCCCGTACCCACCGCGGTGATGTGTCCTGCGAGCAGGCGCAGGCGGTCATGCAGTTCCTTGCCCAGAGCGCTGATCTGCTGCGCGTTACGCGTCAGTTTTTCCTGATTCCATCCGTAGTTAACGGCCTTCAGCAGCGCGATCAACGTAGTCGGCGACGCGGGAATCACCCGGTTGAGAACTCCATGTTCGATCAAGCCAGGATCCTGTTCCAGCGCCGCGCTGAAAAAAGTTTCGCCGGGAAGAAACATCACGACGAACTCCGGCGTGGCTTCAAACTGCTCCCAGTAGTTCTTTCCGCTGAGAGTTTTCATGTGATCGCGCACCTGCCGCGCATGATTGGCCAGACACGCCCGCCTCGTTTCTTCGTCGGTGGTCTCGAAGGCATCGAGGAAGGCTTGCAGGGGCGTCTTCGCATCCACGACAACGTGCTTGCCGCCGGGCAGCTTCACCACCAGATCAGGACGAAGCCTTCCACTCTCTGTGGTCACGGATTCCTGTTCTGTGAAGTCGCAATAGGAGAGCATGCCCGCGATCTCCACCACGCGCCGCAACTGAATCTCTCCCCAGCGCCCGCGCACGTTAGGTGTGCGCAGCGCCCGCACCAGATTGCCAGTTTCCGATTGCAGCTCTTTCTGCGTTGTGATGAGCGATTGCACCTGGGCCCGCAACTCGCCGTAAGCGTCACCCCGCGCCACTTCCATCTGCTGAATCTGCGCATCCACTTTATTGAGCGAATCGCGCACCGGCGCGACTAGATCCGCAACAGCCTTTTGCCGATTCTCGAGGTCGCCCCTAGCTTCGGTCTGAAAACGTTCCAGACTCTCTTTCGCCAGCACAAGAAACGACAAGTTGTTGCTTTTCAACGCGTCAGACGCCATGGCTTTGAAGGCGTTGCGCAATTCCTCGCTGGCGCGGGTGACCAGCTCAAGCTTATCGTTGCTGGTCTTTCGTTCCGCTTCCAGAGCGGATTCCGCCCGGGCCTTGCCCGCCACCAACTCGGTATGAGCCTGCTGAAGCCGCGCCAGACCGGCCTTTTCAGCCGTTAATTCCTTTTCCATCAAGGACAAACGTGCGCTTAGCGCAGCGGTTCGCGAGCGCAGCACCAGCCAAGCAATCAAGCTGCCAAACAACAGGCCAATGACCCCACTAATACCTAGTTCCATAGCGAAGGTAACTTCTCAGACCGAATTCCAGGTTCTAGCGTAGCACCAGCAGCAAGTTTGAGCCTGAGTTTTGGATCCCTCCCAGGATCAAGTGCGTAGGCACAAACTAATGCTAAGTGCCCCTCAAGTAATCGGTAGAAGATTCGCCATGGCGCTTTTGCTGGTGATCGGCGCCGCATCGGTTCCGCCGTCGTCTCGATTGATGGCTTCTTCCGATGGAAATGCGAACGCTGCGCAGCGGCCCGCGCAGCCAGCGACTCTAAAGTCGGTGGCGGCAAGCTCCCCCGATATTCCTTTCAGTGACTACGATCCCGACGCCGAGCATCAGCTTCTGGACCTGGCAAATCAGGCGAGGGCGAAAGCCGGTGCGCCGCTGCTGACGCTCGACGCCGGCCTAAGCCGCGCTGCCCGCGCGCATGCGGAAACCATGTTTGCGGCGCGTCAGCTTTCGCACCAGTTTGAGGGTGAGCCCTCCCTGCCCCAACGCCTGGCAGCCGCGACCCGAACGCAACTCGATCAGGAAGGCGAGAATATTGCGCTCGATTTCGATGCCGCGCAGGGACATCAACATCTCATGCTTTCACCCCCGCATCGCGCGAACCTGCTCAACCCGGCTTATAACGTGGTCGGGTTGGGCGTGGTCCGTAGCGGCGACCGGCTGTACATTGTGCAGGACTTCGGCCATGCCCTCCCCAATTATTCTGCGGCGGAAGTGAAGGACCGCGTGGCGGCGACTGTAACGCAAGCGCGGCATCAAGCCCGCCAGCCTGATCTCGCCCGCCGCGACCTATCCACGGCGGACGATGCCGCCTGCTCCATGGCGCAGGCAGACAAGCTCGGTACCTCCCCCATTCATCAGCTTGCCCAGCGTTACACCGTGCTGACCTATACCAGCTTGCATCCGGAAACACTGCCCGCAAACGCCAGCCACGTGCTCTCCAGCCACAATCTGCGCAGCTTCTCCGTGGGCACCTGCTACGCGCGTACCGAGACGTATCCTACGGGCGTGTATTGGGTGGTGTTGTCGCTGGACTAGGCGGTAAAATACCGACATGGAGATTCGACTTCAGCCCGAGCTTGAAGCGGTGATTCGCCAGGACGTCCAGCGCGGTGCTTACCAAACCGTAGACGAATACGTCGAGCACGCCATTGCGATACTCCACGAGCAGGAAGCCTGGTTGGCTGAGCACCGGGCAGAGATCAAATCGAAAATCGACGAAGGCTACGCTTCCGCCCAGCGCGGCGAATTGCTGAAACCCGAGGAAGTGCGTTCAAGACTCGATGAACTGAAGCGAGCGCGGCTCGGCAAACAACAGCGGGGATGAGCCGATATCAGTTCACGCCGCAAGCAGCAAGAGACCTCTTCAACATTTGGAGCTTCATAGCCCGAGACAATCCCGAAGCTGCAGATCGGGTTGAGGCCGCAGTCTTTCGGGCATGTGATCTTCTTGCCGATGCTCCTCTCGCTGGACGGATACGGAAGGACGCGACTTCATTACCGCTTCGCTTCTGGCTTGTGCGTCTGTATTCGAACTATCTGATCGTTTACGATCCAGAAAAGAAACCACTGCAAATCATCCGAATCCTCCACGGTGCCCGCGATCTTCCTTCTATCCTGAAGTAGCTTAAACTCGTAACTAGTCGCTGTGCTAACCTTGCTCTGCCCTCCGTCTGCGGTTTCCATGTATGGAATCCTCAGCCTCAGTCCGTTTACCACAGGCCCACTCGAACGATATTCGCGTCGGCACGGCCGGTTGGTCTTATAAAGACTGGGATGGAATTTTCTATCCTTCGGGCATGTCGCGCCGCAAGCTGCATCCGCTGGAATATCTGGCGCGCTTCTTCGATACCACCGAGATCAATACATCTTTTTACGGACCGCTGAAGCCGGAGTGGGCCAAACTGTGGTGCCGTAAGGTCGCGACCGTGAATAAGAAATTTCTGTTTACGCGAAACTTTATCGTGCATTCACGCACTCGCCCATCGCAGTCATGGGGCCCACCTCGGTCGCGACCATCCGTCCCACTGACGAAGATGAAGTGCGCACGCGCGAAGGACTCGATGCGATTGCCAGTGAAGGGCGGCTGGGCGCACTGCTCATTCAGTTTCCTATGTCGTTCAAAAATACTTCCCTCAACCGCGAATATCTCGACCGCCTGCTGCGGCAGTTCATCGAATATCCGTGCGTGGTCGAAGTGCGGCACTCCAGTTGGAATGACGCTGCGACGCTGGCCGGGTTCACACAGAAAAATGTCGGCTTCTGCAACATCGATCAGCCGCAGCTCGGGAATTCGCTCGCGCCCACCAAACACGTTACGGGTGCAATCGGCTACGTCCGCCTGCATGGCCGCAACTACGAGCAGTGGTTCGATTCCGACAGTCGCAATGATCGCTACAACTATCTCTACAGCGAGCGGGAACTCTCGGGTTGGAAGGAAAGGATCGAGAGTGTCGCTGAACGTGCGCAAACCACCTTTGTGATTGCCAACAATTGCGTCGAGGGCAAGGCGATAGTGAATGCGCTGGAGCTAAAAGCTATGTTGAGCGGCAAGCGGGTGTCGGCTCCAGCTACGCTGATCCAGAAGTATCCTGAGTTGAAAAGAATTGCCGATTCCGCCGAAGATGACGGCGAGAACTTAGAAGTTGCCGCTGCGAGCTTGATACGGAGTATCTGATGTTGCTTCGCGTTGGTGCCTAGGCTCCCACCTTCGCGTGGTCGGACATGCGCCGCTTGTTGTGGCGCAGAGCGACGTTCATGAATACATTTCCGAGAGAGGTTTCAAAGCAGATCATCAGCGCTTCCACGTCTTCGCTGGTCTTGTCGCCTTCTTCGGAAGTGAGCAGCAGTGGAGGGTGTACGCGGAAGTGGAAACCCTGATCGTTCAGCGCGCAGACCGCGTTGCCGACGACCTGGTTGGCCAGTTCGAAGATGGTCTCTTTGATCAGCGCATCGGACTCGGGCAACTCCGCGCCCGCATAATGGCTGGCCACGCGCACGGCGGTTTGCGGCTCGAGGTCCAAAATGATGCGGCCCTCGATGTCGCCGGAGAGCGCCACCATGCCGGCTACGCCTTTGCGGCGATAGCCATCCTCTTCCATCGAGAGGTTGCCCACCTTCGTGGTACCCGACAGACCTTGCGACAGCACGGCGTCGGCCGCGTTGATGAAAGGCTGAATCAGATCCATCTTCATGCGATTAGACCCCCGCGCCGGCCGCACTCGCCACGGCGCCGTCTTCTCCGAGCACGTATTTGATGACCTCGTACAGCACTTCCGGTTTTACCGGCTTCTGCACGAAATGCCGTGCCCCGCGCTGCAATGCGGCCACGATGTTTTCCTGATAGCCCACTGATGACACCATCACGACGCGGGCTTCGGGGTGAGCCTGCACGATCTTCTCGGCAGCCTCGATGCCCTCCATCTGCGGCATGGTGATGTCCATGAGAACGATGTCGGGATGGGTGCGATCGAACTCGCTGATCGCGGTCAACCCGTCGCCGGCCTCGGCCGCCACCTGTCCGCCAAAACTTTCGATCATGCGGGCCAGATTCTTGCGCGCGAACACGGAATCGTCCACGATCAAGTAGCGGACGGGCTGGCCGTCCTTGCTGCGTTTTACTGGTGCAAACTGCTCCATAACAACCTCCTCTAACAGATTCCATCACGGCGGTCGCCCGCCGGCCAGATGACGCAGGTCACACAACCTGTGTCAGCAAATCGTTTCAGCGTCCGGCGCGGAGTGCTTTTCCCGCCCCGCCGCCTTCATAACGGCCACATAGCGCCTGCAAAGTGGACGAAAGCACGTCCAAACCCACCACCCGTGTGGCATAGCCGCGTTCGATGGCGGCCTTGGGCATGCCGAAGACCACGCAAGATTCCTCGCTCTGCGCGATGGTCATGCCGCCGGCTTTCTTTATCGCGCCCAAACCGAGCGCGCCGTCCTCGCCCATCCCGGTCATCAACACACCGACGGCGAGCGGACCAAATTCCTCGGCCACGCTGTGGAACAAAACGTCCACGCTGGGACGGTGGCCGTTGACCGGGGCCTCGTCATTGAGCACCACCACGTCGCCCATGGGAAGCCGCTTCACTTTCATATGCCGGCTTCCGGGGGAGATCAGCACGCGCCCAGCCTGCAGGATGTCACCCGATTGGGCTTCCTTCACCCGCAGGCCGCTCAACTCGTTCAGGCGGCGGGCAAACATTTCGGTGAAGCCCTCGGGCATGTGTTGCACCACTAGGATCGTTCCCGGAAAGTCCGGCGGCAGTTGCGCCAGCAGGAATTCGAGGGCTTGCGGACCTCCGGTGGAAATTCCGATGGCCACCGTCTTGGTGGGTGCCGGCGCGGACTTGCGGTCCGAAATCTTTTCCAGAGGGACCGGCGCTCCCAGCAAAGTTCCGGGGCGAACGACCTTGCACTCCGCCGCCGCCTTGATTTTTGCGATCAGCTCCCGGGTGGTGTCGGCCATGTGGCCGGTTGCATCCTGCGGCTTGGTGACGAAGTCGAAGGCGCCCAATCCCAATGCCTTCAGAGTGACCGACGCACCCTCGGTGCTATGGGAACTGACGACGATGACCGGCACCGGATGCTTGCGCATGATTTCTTTCAAGGTGTCAATGCCGTTCATGCCCGGCATTTGCAGATCGAGCGTGACCACATTGGGACGCAACTCCTCGATCTTCTTCATGCAGAAGGTTCCGTCCATCGCCGTACCTACAACCTCGATCGAATGGTCGGCCTCCAGCATTTGCGGGATCAGCTTTCGCATCAGGGCGGAATCGTCGACCACTAGCACGCGCACCTTATTCACGCTCATGCCTGGCCTCCTACTGTGCCCAGAGCCAGACGCGCGCGATCGGCATGGTTCAGCAAGATTCCACAATTCGTCAGACCCGTTTCTTCGGGACGCGATCGCGCGACGTGCTCCACGACGGCGGGCAGATTCAGAATCAGTACAACCTTGCCATCCCCGAGAATGGAAGCGCCGTTCACCAGATCGGTCGAGAAAGTCTGGTCGTCCAACGCTTTGATGACCAGCTCTTCTTCGCCTTCCAGGGCGTCGACGATCAATCCATATTTTCTTTCGCCCACGGTGATCACCAGCACAAAGAGCTTGCTCGATTTCCCTTCTTCCTGGGACGCGCCCCGGTGACCCAGGCGCAGCAGCGGAAGTACCTGGTTCCGAAGTTGCAAAACTTCATAGTTGTCCACCTGGTGAACTTCGGATTCGCTGGTGCGCGCAATCTGGTTCACGGCGTTCAGCGGGATGGCATACAGGCGATGCTCCACCCAGAACATCAGCGCCTTGATGATGGCCAGGGTGAGCGGCAGCTTCATCCGGAATGTGGTGCCCTGCCCGGGACGAGTCTCAATGTGAATCGTGGCTTTCAGCCGGTGGAGTACGCTTTGCACCACGTCCATACCAACCCCGCGCCCGGAAACTTCCGTGACCTCCTCGGCCGTGCTGAATCCCGGCCGAAAGATGAGTTCCAGAGTCTCGGCTTCGCTCATGCGCGCCAGTTCTTCCACAGTGACCATCCCCAACTCCAGCGCCTTGGCGCGAATTTTCTGTGCGTCGATGCCGCGTCCGTCGTCGCTGATTTCGACCACCACCTGATTGCCCTGGTGAAGTGCATTCAGCCGGATCTTTCCCCGCGGCGGCTTGCCCAGCCGGCGGCGTTCTTCGGGCGATTCAATGCCGTGGCTGACCGCATTTCGCACCAGATGCGTGAGGGGCTCGGCGATGGCATCGAGAATGCCCTTGTCGAGGTCGGTCTCCTGCCCGCTGAGTTCGAGATCCACTTCGCGTCCGCATTGCCGGGCCACATCCCGCACCATGCGGGGAAAGCGCCGGAACAATTGGTCCACAGGCACCATGCGAATCTTCATCACCGAGCGCTGCAGGTCGTTCAACACCCGCGCCTGGAAGGCCATGGCGTCGGCAAACTTGCCGCGCAACAGTTCCTTGGGATAGCGCTTGCCAAACTCATTGAGCGCCTGCTGCAACATCGACTTGCCGATGATGAGCTCTCCCACCAGGTTCAAAACGCTATCGATGCGGCCCGCTTCCACGCGCAGGATGTTTTCCGTCATGGCCTGCGCCACGGGTTCTGGCGCCGGGGATTGCGCCTCGACCGGAGCCGGCTGAACCAGCGCTGCCGCCGTCGGAACCGGCGTTGCAGAAGGTTCACTTGCCGAGGCAGGAGACGGGGAACCTGCCGCAGCGGTGGTTCTGGCAGTGCTCTTCACGGGCGATGCGGCGGCGATCAAAGTCACGCTGATGTCGCCGGTTATCGTCGGGATGCGGCCTTTGGCGGCGATCTGCGCCTCCGACTGCGAACTGGCAAGCACGAATTCGACCTGCTTCGCTGCGGCCGGCGATTTGGCGTCTGGCCGTACCAGCAGGACTTGACCAATCCCGCTGATCGCGTTCTGAATCAGTTGCCGGGCCGCGATGGGCATGGTGCAGTGGGGATCGATTTTCACCGCGATGTCGTAGATTGCCAGGCCCGCGGCCTGCGCGTGGGCCAGTGCGCGCTTCTCGGCGTCCGTCCAGTCTTTGCCCGACTGCGGACCCACCTCTGAGGACTTTTTCTTGCGCCGCGATTTCTTGGCCGCGGGGGCCGACGTGAGTTCGTCGATCCTTTGCCGAAGAGCTTCGGTGGCGGGCATCGCGCCTCCGCCACGGTAGGCGGCGATCATTGCCGCAAAAACATCCGCGGCGGCAAAGGCAATCTCCGCCAGCGCTCCATGACCAGCCGCGGTCTCCAGGGAAAGCGCATCCTCGAACTGGTGCGCCAGTTCACTCAACTCACGCAGCCCGCAAGCCGCCGAGTCGCCCTTCAGCGTGTGCACCGTCCGCCGGATCGAACGTACGATCTCCTCATCGCCGGGATGCTTCTCCAGCTTCAGGGATTCCTCGTTCAACGCTTGCAGCAGCTCCTGCGAGGTCTCAAAGAACAACTCCCACAGTTCCGCTCCGCGTTCATCGGGGGGATTCGTCACTCTCGCACCTCAATCCGTTGATAGGCCGTGCCACTGTCGCGGTGCACCATGTGGAATTTCTCGGTCAGGCCCAGCAGGCTCTCCGCGTGGCCGACGAACAGGTAGCCGCCGGGATTCAGGCAGCGGTAAAACTTTTCGATCAGCCGCTTTTGTTCCGCTTCGTCGAAGTACATCATCACGTTGCGGCAGAAAATCACATCGTTGCGCTGCGGCAGGTATTCCGTTTTCAAATTGTGGAAGTCGAAGTGGACCATCTCTTTCAGCGACTTCTTGACCACATAGCGGTCGCCGACCTTGTCGAAGTAACGCAGCCGGAAGGTGTAATCCACCGCCGCCATCTGGTGCTCGCTGTACGCCCCCTCCTGCCCGGTGCGGAGCACCGAGTAGCTGATGTCGCTGGCCAGGATTTCCACCCGCCACGGCGGGGGAATCAGCGGTTTGGGCAGCGCCATCTCCACCGGCAGCGGATTGCGCAGGTAGTAGTAGGCCAGCGTATCGGCAGCCATCATGCCCAGCGTGTAGGCCTCTTGCCCAGTGGAGCAGCCTGCGCTCCACACCCGCAGCGAATATTCGCGGTGCGCCTGTTTGTGCTTCAGCATGTTCTCCAGCACGTATTTCTGGAACAGATCGAGCTGGGCCTTGTGCCGGAAAAAGCTGGTTTCGTTGACGGTGAGGTTCTCCACCAGCTTGGCCAGCTCCGCCTTGCCTTCCTGGCTGATCAGCAGTCGGTAATAGGCATAGAAGGAATCGGCGTGGGTTTCCCGCAGCCGCCGCAGCAGGCGGTCCTGCAGGAAGTGCGTGCGGCGCTCGTCGAAGTGCATGCCGCATTCCTGATACACCAGCGCCTGCAGAAGTTTAAGTTCCGCTTCTGTCAGGATAGGTGCCGGTGCCGCTCCGGATGTACTCATGCGTTCTCTCGCTCCCCGCGCCCGTAGCTCATTCTGTCTCCGTCGGACATGTCATAGCCAGATCATCGGAGTTACTGACCATTGGAACTACTTGGCGGCCGCGGCTCCCCGCGCCTCCGCTTTAGCGGATTTGCTTTCCGCTTTCGCGCTCTCCTGCAACAGGCTGGCCGGAGCCAGCAGTTTGGTCATGTCCAGCAATACGATCAGTCGCCCGCGAACTTTGCCCAATCCCGTGACGCAATTCAGCCCGCCGTCCTGGAATGCGGCGGGCGGTGGTTCCACATCTTTGCTGGGAATCTTCAATACTTCGGTGGCCGAGTCTACGATCAGGCCGGCCAGCCTGCCGGAGTGTTCCACCACCAGAATCCGGTTGCGTTTCTTAAGCGTGGCCTGCTTCTCGCCGAAGCGCTTGCGCAGATCCATGACCGAGACGATCTTGCCCCGCAGGTTGATCACGCCCTCCAGGTAGTCCGGTGCGTCGGGTACGGCGGTGATCTCCGGCACCCGCACGATCTCGTGCAGCGAAGTGATGGGCACGCCATAAGTCTCGCGCCCGATCTGGAAGCCCACGATATGGAGTTCGTCATTCATCGCTGGTCCTTCAAGTATTTCCGCTAACTGCGGGAACCCGCGCTGGCACGCCGCGCATGCTGCGGCCTCTCGTCGGACTCAGCCATCCGCGAGGACGAGGACTCGCCCAGCGTGAAGCGGTCCATGAAGTCGAGCAGGCCGCGCGACATCTTCGACATCTGCTCGGCCGAAGCCGCCAGTTCGGTTGATCCCGAAGTCGACTGCTGCACCAGTTCGCGCATCCGCTCCATGGCCTTGACCACGGCTTGCGCTCCGGAGGCTTGCTCTTCCACCGCCGAATTGATTTCGTGGGTGATTTCGTTCAGCCGGGTGGTGGCCCGGGCAATCTGCGACGAGCCGTGCGATTGTTCGTTGGTGGCTGCGCCAATCTCCTGCGCGAACTTGTAAACTTCGGTGACCACGTTCGAGATCTTGCGCAGAGCCCCGTTCAGTTCGCCGCCCAGATCCAGGCCCTCGTTCACGATTCCGGTCGAGCGGTCCATGTTTTCCACGGCCTTGCGCGCTTCCTTCTGAATGCTCTGAATCAGTTCGGAGATTTCCTTGGTCGATTGCGCCGACTTTTCCGCCAGCTTGCGCACTTCATCCGCCACCACCGCGAAGCCCAGGCCGTGCTCGCCGGCGCGCGCCGCCTCGATGGCCGCGTTCAGCGCCAGCAGATTGGTTTGTTCGGCCAGATCGTCGATGACCTCGATGATCTTTCCGATGTCATCCGCCCGCTGGCCCAGGGCTCCAATGATTTCTCCTGAGCTGTTAATGGTCGCGTTGATGCGGTTCAGGCCGTCGGTGGCCTTCTCCATGGTGGTGATGCCGCTGTGCACCTCTTCGCGTGACCGGTTCGAAATATCGAGCAGCACCTTGGCGGTATCGGCCACGCGCTGGATCGAAGCCACCATCTGATCGATAGACGCCGAAGTCTCGCTCACGCTGGAAGCCTGCACCTGCGTGCTCTTCACCATGTTCTGCACGTTCACGCTCATCTCGTGCATGGTGCTGGTGACTTCATCAATTGCCGAGGAGGCCTGCAGGCCGACCTTGGCCGAATCGTCGGATGCGTTGGCTACCTGCCCGCTGGCGCTGGCTACTTGGGACGAGGCGTCCCGCACACTGCTCACCAGCCGGCCCAGACCGACCACCATCCGCGCGAAAGCGTTGCCCAGCGTGTCATGCGGGGAGCGCGGTTTGACTTCAACCGTAAGATCTCCTCCGGCAATCGCTTCGGAAACCCCCGCCATTTCTTTGAGATAGATGACCATCTTGGCGAAGCCGCGCGCCAGTTCCCCAATCTCGTCGTCGCGCTGCACATCGATGTTGTGTTCCAGATCGCCGGTGTCGCCGATCTGCCGCGACACGATCATCAGATTAGTCAGTGGTCCGGTAATCGACTTGGCGGTGGTGTAGGCAACCACCAGGCCCAGGCCCAAAGCAAACAGGGTGCTGACCACGGAGGCCAGGATCGTCCAGGTGCTGGCCGTCTCATCGGACTTACGGCGGGCTTCGACCAGCTTGCGGTTTTCTCCATCCGCCAGATCGAGCGCATCCGTCGAATTCTTCACCCACGAAGAAGCGTCCTTCTGCAAGTAGTAAATCTGCAATTCCGCGACGGTCGCGTTGCCGGAGTCCACGTCCTTGCGTTTGTCGATCAACGGCTGGGCGAACTCCTTGCCCCACGCCTGTTCCAGTTGTTGCACCTTGGTGAGTGCCGTGCGCTCCTGCTCGGAATTGGCCAGGGAGGTGCCATGCTCCAGTTTGTCATTCAGCGTGCGCAGACCCTCATTCATCCGGTCCACTTCCCGGGTGTCGCCACTGAGCAGGTAGTTGCTCAGGTAGAGGCGGTTCTGCATCATCTGAAAACGTACTTCGTTGGTGGCGTCCGTTAACTCCAGCGAGGCTCTGGCCCCGTCCTTGGCGTCGTGCTCGCGGTGTACCGCCAGCAGGTTCACGATGAACAGCACCACCACCATGCCGAGGATGATTCCGAAATTCAGGTAAAGCTTTTTGCCGATTGTCATGCCATTTCCTCCCGGCCCCGTCTCCTGCGCGCCCTACTGATGAGGTTCAAACCTGAAATCCACGATGCCCGTACTCTCTGCCGCTGCCGGCTCGAAACGCCACTTTTTGGCTGCTTCCAGCGCCGCGGTTGCCAGCACCGGATGCCCACCCACGATCTTTGCGTCCTTCACCGTTCCGTTCGGGGCCACCACAACTTCAATCTTCACCGAACCCGTTATATTCATCTTCCTGGCCAGTTCCGGATATTCCGGCTGCACTTTGCTCTTGGCCCGGCGCACAATATCGCTTTGCGGTGCCTGCGCTTGCTGCCCCACAACTCCAGTCCCGGCTGCGATTACAATCACTGCCAACAACGCTCCCATCCATCGCAAAGACACAGTTCCTCCTTGGCAATAATCCTGGTGATCCCTGTGGAGCAACGCCGGGGCCATGCGTCGTTTTTCAAAAAAACCAAAGTCACTCTCGAGATGTCCCTGCAAACCAAAGACTTACCTCGAACTCTCGCCAACTTTCCCGATCCTGTTCCAACATTAGCCGCGTCTCATTCCCGACTGTCGCATGTGAGTCATTCTCAAAGTGAGAGGCCGTATTCCCTCAATTCTCGGGATTTCACACCTAGACACCCCATCCACCCATTTCCCTTGACTCAAATTGAGATGACAGGATACTTTTCCATTAGATTCAATCACTTGTGAGAACCGTGAAAATCCTGTGTCGGCGGGTGACGCTCTGAACATCGCCGGAGGCAATTCGACGCCCTCGTTAGAGGGCCACTCCTTGCCCAATTCCGACGACGCTTTTCAGAAGCTCCTCCTGCAGCTTGCTGCCAAGGCTGCGGAACGTTCCGACTCCACCGCTCTGATCCAGCTGTTCTGCCACGCTACTCGCGAGTTTTTCCAGGTCACCGGCGTCTATTTCTGGCGGCGCTATGCCGGCGACGAACTGGTCGGAGAACAGGCCGAGGGCAAGCTGGTCGAGGGTTTCGCCGGCCTGCGCCTGCTTCCTCAACACAGCGCTGTCACCGCCGATGCGGTGCGCTCCCGGCGGACCATCTTCGTCAATCGTGTGCCCTCCGCAACCTTCCCGTTAGCGCAACAATTCAACGCCCGCTCCCTGATGGCCGCTCCGCTCGTGGTCTTCGATGAAGTAATCGGCGCGGTGACGTTTCTGCATGATTCCGACGACGGATTTTTCAATGAAGACCTTGCCAACAAGGCCACCATCCTGGCCGGACAACTGGGCAGCCTGCTGGAAGCGACCCGGCTCCGCGAAGTATCGCGCGAGGAGCACCGCCGGGCGGAAATTCTGGCCGAGGTCGCCACTACGCTGGACAGGGCTCCCGACGTGGCCGCGGTCATTGAGGCGCTCGCCGACCGCCTCCGGTTGCTGTTGCGCACGCGTTTGGTCTCCGTCCTTCTGCGCCGCGAGGGACCATTCGAACTGCGCGCCGTTTCCGCTGAAACCCCGCAGTTGGCTAATTCCTTCAGGGCTGGGCATGACCGCCAGACCATTCGCTTTGCCGCCGATCTCGCGCAACGGGCCGTTGCCACGGGCGAGGCCATCACCGTCTCCATCAGCACCGATCAGCACTCGCTCGGCAGCCTGGTCTCTCCTGGAATGCTGATTGCCGCGCCCTTCCGCACCTCGCGCACGCAGGGAGCGATTCTCGTCTATCCGCGGGAAGACGGGATTTTCACGGCCGAAGAGAAATCCCTGGTATCGGCGATTGCCGGCTTCGGCGCGGTCGCCGTGGCTCACGCCGAACTTTGCGCCACCGCCCAAGGCCAGGCCCAGGAATTGCACCAATTGCTTGAGATCTCTTCCGAGTTAAGCTCTAGCGGCGATCTCGAACATTTTCTGCAGGCCTTCGTTGTCCGCGCCTCCGATTTTCTCGGCTATGGCCGCTGCTTCATCGCCCTGCTCGAAGACGGAGAGTTCCACGTTCGCTATGCCGTCACCCGGGGCGAGCCGCGCCGTGTCGATACCATTTTTCCAGAGGGCATCGCCACCCGTTCTCTGCGCGCCAAAGAAGTTTTCTGGTCCGACAATCTCAGACAGTTGCCCGAAGTCGATCCTGAGATTCTGGCGCAATACAATGCCCGGCAGTTGCTGACCGTGCCTTTATTAGGCGCTGACGGCCGTGTCCTCGGCATGTTCGGAGTGCTCGACCGCCTGGACGATACCGGTATCTCCCGCGAGGATATTCGCCGTGCCCGCGCCCTGGCCGCCCAGGTTTCGGTAGTGCTCGAAGTTGCCCACAACCTGCACCAGTCCGAACTGAACCGCCATCGCTCCGACGTGCTGATTCAACTGGCGCGGGAGATTGATGGTCTGCTGCGCTTGCCGGATTTCGCCCGCAAGTTTGTCGAGCGCGCCGTTGAATTGTGCGGAGCGCATGCCGGCGCGTTTGCTCTCTTTCAGGATGGACGATTCCAGGCGGTTGCGCTGCATCCTCTTCCCGCACCAGCCGGTCTTCCGGCGGGATCGAACGACTATCGCAAAAACGACCATCGTAAAGCGGAAGGTCACTCCGAAGCGGCTCGCCTCGACGAACATCAGAGCCCTGGTCTGTCTTATTCCGGTTTGTCGAATTCCGGTTTATCGAACCACGGTCTGCCGAGTTCTGCTCTGGCGCGTCAGAATCAAGCCGAAATCTCCGCGCGCGCCAATAGTGAAGATCAAGCGTTGCAGCAGAAATTCGCGAATGCGCTCTCCGAACTGGTCGCTCAACGTCCTGAGGCGATCGTCTCTGGCTCCGCTACTGATCTGCTGGGTTCGGAGCTAGCCTCAAGTTTGGGTTGGAACGATTGCGTGGTGGCGCGTCTACCCGGCTCCAACGGAGAACTCGCCGGTTTGCTCTGCCTTTCCGGTCGTTCCCGTCCTCTTGCCGCATCAGACCGCGAGTTGCTGGAAGCGATTGCCGTCCACGCGGCGATGGCCTTGGAGAATGCCCGCCTGTTCACCCGCATCGAACGGGCGAATCGCCACTGGCTGGAAATTTTCGACGCCATCACCGACTTGATCGTCGTACACGATGAGGCCGACAAAGTCCTGCGCGTCAACCGCTCCCTGGCCGCCATGATCGGTGTTGCCCCCAGCGAATTGATCGGCGTCAACATGCGCGCTCTCCTGGCTCTCACCAGCGAAGCCGCGCTCTATTCCTGCCCTTTCTGCCGCTCCATGGGCGAAGACAGTGACGAATTCGTTCATCCCGCTTTGGATCGCACCTATCTGGTTTCGACTTCGCGCGTGCACGGGGCTTCCGGCGAAGGCCTGCAAACCATCCACGTGCTCAAGGACATCACCGACCGCCGCGAGGCCGAGCGCCGTTACCGCGAGCTGTTCGACAACATTCAGGAAGGGCTATTCTTCAGCACGCCCGAGGGCCGTTTCATCGAAGTCAACGATGCCCTGGTGGCGATGCTGGGCTATTCCAGCCGCGAGGAACTCCTGCAGGTTGATATCGCCACTCAAGTCTATTTTTCTCCCGAGCAGCGTGAGCGCCACGCCCAGGCCATGGAAAAAGATGGCCACATGCGTAACTTTGAGGCCACGCTTCGCCGCAAGGACGGTTCCCCGATCTACGTCCTCATCAACGCCTTCGGCATGTACGACCATTTGGGGCGCTTGCTTCAGATTCGCGGCCTGATGCTCGATGTCACCGGCCTCCATACCTTTCAATCGGAACTGCAGCGCGAGCGCGACTTCTCGGGCAAGATCCTCAGCAATACGCAGAGCCTCATTCTGGTTTCCGACACTGCCGGTCTGGTCAGCTATGCCAACCGCCGCTGGTACGAAGCGGGTTTCGAACAGAAGGAACTTCTGGGGCGTCCCCTGCTCGAGTTGGCCGCTCCCGGCTACGTCCGCCCGCTGGCGGATGCGCTCCAGGCCACTCTGCGCGGCGTGCAGGTCGACAACCTGGAGCTGCAGATCATGCGCGGCAACGGCAACGCCGGCCAGTTCTCCGTCAACCTCAGTCCCATGCGCGACGAACAGGACAACATCAACAGCATCGTCGTGGTCATGACCGACATCACCGACTCCGCCGAACTGCGCGGCAAACTGGTTCATGCCGAGAAGATGGCAGCGGTCGGACAGCTTGTCTCCGGCGTCGCGCACGAAGTAAATAATCCCTTGACCGCGATTCTCGGTTTTGCCGACCTGCTGCTTGAGAATCCCGAAGTTCCGGAAAGCGCGCGGAAAGATCTCCGCGTCATCCTGCAGGAAGCGCAACGCACCAAGACGATCGTGCAGAATCTGCTCAGCTTCGCGCGCCAGATGCCGCCGCAGCGCAACGCCGTCCAGCTCAACCTCATCCTGCGGCGCACCATCCAGTTGCGCTCCTACGATTTCAACAGTCACGGCGTCGACATCGTCGAGCACCTCGATGAGGAACTGCCCGAGGTTATCGGCGACGCTCACCAACTGCAGCAGGTTTTCCTCAACATCCTGAACAACGCCTACGACGCCGTGCATGAAGTCGGCCGCGCCGCCCGCATCGAGATCATGACCACCAAGGCCGGCGATGCCGTCGAAGTTTCTTTCTGCGACAACGGCTACGGCATTTCCCATCCCGACCGCATTTTCGATCCCTTCTTCACTACCAAAGAGGTCGGCAAGGGAACCGGCCTCGGCCTCAGCATCTGTTACGGCATTGTGAAGGAGCACGGAGGTGAGATTCTCTGCCACAACAACATCGACGGGCAGGGAGCCACCTTCATCGTCCGCTTTCCCGCAGCGTCCCACACCGCCTCCCTGAGTGTGGCCGCAGGAGTGATACAAAAATGACAACCCCCGCCATTCAACGAGCTCTCTTGCCTGTTCTCCTTATTGAAGATGAACCTTCCATCATGGCTCTGGTGAGCGCCACCCTCGAACGCAACGGCTACGATGTCGTATGCATCGAGTCCGGCGCTGAAGCCCTGCACCTGCTGGAGAAAGGTCAATTCCTGGGCGTGGTCTCCGACATGCGCACCCCCGGCGGCGTCGACGGCGCTCAGGTTCATTCCTGGATTTCCGCCAATCGTCCCGATCTCGTCGACAAGGTCGTCATCATTACCGGCGACTACGCCAACGAAGAAACCGTTACCACCTTGCGCAAGATTGGCGCACTCTATCTGGAGAAGCCCTTCCGCGTGCAGGATCTTATCTCCGCCGTCGAGAAAACCATGGGGAAGGCCCGTTGAACCACACGTTCGGCAAACCGCCGCTAGGCAAGACCGTTCTGAGCAGAGATATGAATAGAGATACGAACAGAGGTCTAAACCGAGATCTGAATAGAGATCTAAACAGAGAAGAACTTCGCATTCGTCTGCTGATCGTCGACGACGAGCAGAGCATCCGCAAGCTCTGCATCACCGTGGGTGAGGCCTTGGGTTTCATCTGCCTCGAAGCTGATAGCGGCGAGTCCGCTCTTGCTCTCCTCGAAGAGCAACCTGTCCACATGATTCTCAGCGACATGGTTATGCCTCACATGTCGGGCCTCGAATTTCTGGAGAAGGTGAAGAAGCTCGTGCCTCGCACCGAAGTCGCGCTCATGACCGGACACGGCTCCATCGAAACCGCCGTGCAGTCCATGAAGCTGGGTGCCTACGACTACATCACCAAGCCCTTTTCTCCGCTCGAAGAACTGCGGCTGTTCCTGCGCCGCATGGCCGAGAAAGTCCGCCTGGTCGAGGAAAACGAATTTCTGCGCCAGCGCACCGATTCCGAAACCGCTGTCCACGGCATCATCGGCTCCTCCGCCAAGATTCAGGAAGTCCTGCGCGTCGCCTCGCGCCTCAAGGACACGCGCACCTCTGTTCTCATCTCCGGCGAAAGCGGTACCGGCAAAGAGCTGATCGCCCGCGCCATTCATTTCCGCGGCGCCTTCGCCAACCGTCCCTTCGTCGCCGTCGATTGCGGATCACTCGTGCCCACGCTCATCGAAAGCGAACTCTTCGGCTACGAAAAAGGAGCTTTCACCGGCGCCCTGAAGTCCAAGCAGGGACTCTTTCAGGCCGCCGATACCGGCTCGGTCTTCCTGGATGAAATCGGCGAACTGCCGCTTGAGTTGCAAGCCAAGCTGCTGCGCGTGCTGCAGGAAAAAGAAGTGCGTCCCGTCGGCAGCAACCAGCGCGTCAAAGTAGACGTGCGCGTCATCGCCGCCACCAATCGCGATCTCGAAGCCGCCTACAAAAACGGAACTTTCCGCAAAGACCTATATTTCCGGCTTAACGTCGTTACTGTGCACGTGCCCGCTCTGCGCGAGCGCCGCAGCGATATTCCCATGCTGGTGAACTGGTTTTGCGAGCGTTACTCTCCCGGAACCGATCTCCACGTCTCCAATGCTGCCATGAAAGCCCTCATGAACTACGATTGGCCGGGCAACGTGCGCGAACTGGAAAATTGCGTGGAGCGCGCCGTCGCTCTAGGCAACGGAAACCTCATCGACCTCAGCGATCTGCCTGCGTCCATCGCCGCCATGGATTCGCCCGCTTCTCCTCGCGCTGCAGACTCCGTGCCCGAATTAGTTTCCGATCTCGCCGCCGCAGCCGAATTGAGTTCCGGCGCGGGCGTTGCCGGAACTCCACTATCCACCACCGATCTCGAAGACATCGAACGCGCCACCATCCAGCGTGTCTTCGAGCAAGTCAAAGGCGATAAAGCCCTCGCCGGACGCATGCTCGGCATCAGCCGCGCCACTCTCTACCGCAAACTCAAACGCTACAACATCAGCGGAAGCCCATCTTCCGCACCGTCCAGCCATACCTTGCAATAAGCTATCCACTCCGCGGGTGCCCCGTCCTTGTCTGTGCGTTTTTTGCAGAGACAGGGCGGGGATTTCGATCGTATGGAGCGGACACTCCCTTCGGCTCCGCTCAGGGCAGGCTCTGTCCGCTGCCTCTGACTTTGATTTTGACTTTGACTTTGACTCTGAACTTTACTCCGACTCCGAAAGGATCGGGAAGGGCACGGCTTCAGCCGTGCCGAAAAGCCGACTCCACAACGAAATTGTCATCCCGACCCTATGCAACTCGCCCGGATTGGCCAATTCTCAATGAGTGCTTAACGCCTGATTTCAACATCTACGACCTGTTCCGCCTCGGCGGCTACTGCCCATGGCCCGTTAGGTGCTGGCGCACATCATCCGCCACGTCAAGGACAGCACCGCCAAAGAAGACTGGTGCTGATCCATTCCACTCAACTTTAGGCGGGTAGACCGCGGCAAAATCCCAGAGGATACCGCTACGCTGGCAGCACAGGGGTTGTGAACTCGGAAACTGCTGCTTGAGTTCCTTGGCTACGAGATGCTCCTTGTCCCAGAACTGGACAACCCGCAGGTCCGAGACCCGCCTCTGCACCATGCCGCTCGGCTTGGACCAGTCCGTCGGCAACATCGGTTCCCATACAACGAGAACCCGAACCGACATCGAGGGGCTGTGATTCAAGATTTCTTCGATTGCGGAAGACCCCCGCAAGCAATACGTTCAAGTCGGGGACAACAGCAGAACTAAACGTGTACCGTCAGCAGAGTCATTGAACGCCCGTCGAAAGGTGTCGAGATTGTCGGGTGTCAAGGATGTGAGTGGCGGCTGTCCGGCTGGCGTTCGTGACGACCCCCAGAAGTACCAGAACACAAAGACGGCGAAGACGGCGGCTGTCACCAGACAGCACTTGGTTTTGAATCCCATATCACTCAACCAGCGAACAGAGTCGCAATGACTTGCGGAAAGAGCACAATAAGAAGGACGAAGGCGACTGCGACCCAAAACAATGTGAGGCTCAACGTGCTTCGCTTTCTGCACTGATTGCGGCCACGATATAACTGAACAAATCCGACAACGAGCAGTGCGAAAGCACCGACAAGCAGCCACGGTCTGGCGTTTTGTAGTCGAACACTTATTCCGGCCAACCCCAACGCCCCGAGAAAACCGAATGGCAGGCAACACGCCAGCGTCGAGAGTGCAGCAACGACCGCTGCAACGGGAGTCGCTCTTTCTGCCAACTTCATTACATCCCGTCCTTTGCTCTCAAAACAGCCAATCGAAGCGTTTCCCCTGACGGAACTCCCGTCCGATTTGCATACAGCCGACAAGTCAATCCCATTGCATTCGTCTGGGCAAGCTCGACATCTTGACCGTTAATGCGAATCGTTGGAGAGCCGGGAAACATCAGGGCCGTGGCGTCTTGACCCGTGTTGACCGGAACGCCGTGAACTTCAACGTCCAATCCTTCAGAGACAAGAACGTTCTTGAGAAGTTTGAGTGCGGGTTCGTAGTTCGGACACCCCGGAACAAATAAGACTTCCACTCTCACTTTGCTACCTCGTCCAGCACCGGACACGCACAAGGAGTGTGCCGCCTCCGGTGCAAGAGTTCCTTGTTGCACTTTCTTAAATCGGTCATCAACTGAGTTTCGAGTTCCTCAAGCTCCCGTCTCTTCGCACGAATGACAATCAACTTGTGCTTGAGCAGTTCCCGTACCGTCTCGCAAGCATCGACCTTCCTCGTCCTCAACTCCACTAGCTCCCGGATTTCTCGCAGGGAGAAACCTAGCCCGTGAATCTGGCGAATGAAAAGCAGTCGTTCGAGGTCATCAGTGGAATACAGCCGAAATCCGCCAGTGCTGCGGGCTGGCTTGGGCAATAGTTGGCGCTTTTCATAGAAACGAATCGCATCAATGCTCAGTGTCGTTCGCTTCGCTAGTTCGCCGATTTGGATGGACGCCGTCTGCATAGACAACAGGATACACTCTGGAGCGTAGTCCAGAGTCAATAGTGGAAGGGGCTGTTCTTTCAGGGCTCTATGGGTTGTGGGCGTAAAATCCTGATTACACTCACTTGCGCGGGACCCAAGCGGTCTCATTAACCAACACTTTGCAGGGTGGAATACTGGCGAGATGAACCGTCCCACTCCCCTTGTTTTCTTTTCAATTTGCGCCGTGGTCGATTTCGTGTCGGCTACATGAAGTGGCATTCGGTCGTCGCCGGCATCGTTGCTATCGTTTGCGGATTACCATTGAAGGGTTTGCTTTTTCTTGGCTTCAGGGCATCGTCGAAGGGCAACGACGAGTCTGGTAAGCCCGACAGTTAGAGACAAGACGCGACGATGGTTGGCGTAACATCGCCAGTTCACTCGTTGCTATTCGCGGAGCCAAACCGTGGCCACAGTCATCAAATCCTGCCAGGAGGGTAACGAAAGATGTATCACGTGCGCCAAGAGAACCTGCCTTTTGTTGGTAGTTCGCATGAGTTTGTCGGAGCTGAGCAGGGCAACACCAGTGTTTCGGTGTTCCTATTCCATGGGAAGCCCGGTTCGGGGCCAGGTCCGCACCGGCATCCTTATGACGAGATCCAGTTCATCCGTGAAGGCCGGGGGGTGTGGACGGTAAGCGGCAAAACCTTCGAGGGCAGCGCTGGAGACATCTTTGTCATCAAGGCCGGGGAGATCCACAGCTTTAAGGCGGTTGGTGATTCACCACTGGTACAATTCGACGTTCACGTCGGTCCACGCTTCATCCAAGAGAACCTGTAGAAGCAGTGGGTTGCAATGTGGCTGGGTGGCCCGTCCTCTCCGTTCTCTGCAAAGGGCGGGATCACAAATGAACGCCGTGCGATGTCGTATAGAAGTCTGCCGAAAATCCACAGCCCCTCTGTCAAGATAGTTCACTTGACAAAAGCTGATGGATAGATCATTCTTACGGCATGAAAATTGCACGCGGCGGCCTCCTCGAAGGAGGAAAGCCTTGACCCTGATCGCTGCTACAAAAACGCTGGAAGGGCTGATCGTGTCTGCGGATACGGAAGAGGTGATTCCTGAATCGCCAGCACTGAGCAGCAGGGCCGAAAAGATTCATGTGCTCAGCGATGGAGTGTCGGACTGGCGCATCGTAGTTGCCGGGGCTGGCGATGCGGACTTCATCGGGATGGCGCGAGATTTTATTCGCGAGAAAACCGCAGCTGGTCCAGGGAAGGACCGCGATATCGTCAAGGCGATCCGTGACTCAATCGCCGAAATCTGGAGGGACTATGCGCGGTACGAGCCGAGCGGGGTACGGATGCAATTGCTACTCGCGAGTTTCTCCAACGACCATTTGACGCGCCTGACGGTGGTTGCCAACACCGCAGTAAGGGACGGCAGCGACCTAGAAGCCTTTGGGATCGGGGATGCGACGTTCCGCTCACTGGCAGATAGGTTTATATTTCACGGTCAGCTCACACATGTACACGCGAAAGTCGAGGCAGTCAGGCTCTTTCACATTTACGCGCAGCAACAGGCTAAGAAGGCCATTCCCGGAGTTGGCGGGGATACGCGGGTGCTCACGCTTGCAAATGACGGCAAGATAAAATGGGAAAAGCAATTGAAGGTGATCGCGGTTGAGGACTTCTTTGAACGCTTCGACCAAAACGTGCGCGTGCTGCTGATGCAAGGAATCACGGACTACGACGCAGACCAGCTAACGGATTTTAAGTTCAGCGGGGACCCAGAGGTGCTGCTGCGGAAGCTGAGTAAGAACATGCTTCAGGAACTCAGAAAACTTCGCAAAAAGCTGGATAAGATCGAGAACGATCCAACTCTTATATGACTATGCAGTCAGCCTCTCGAACGTCAACACCGGAGCGGTGATCATGTGGCGCAGCGTATCGAGGAAAAGGGTGTGACTGCCGCGACGATTAAAGCGGAACGTCATTTCGTTCAGATAGGACGCGAGATGCTTTGGGCTGACGCGATGCCACGATCCCACAATGCCTCGCTTGAAAAGCGAGAACGCGGATTCGATTGTGTTGGTCGTGACGCAGAAGCCATCCTCGTACCGCACATACTCATCGGCGCTGTGATTGACGGCCTTGCGCTTCGACACCTGAGTCTTGGGAAGACCCGAGGCGTACAGGATAGATTCGTCGGTCACGATCACGTCCACGTCTTCACTGACGTGCTCGGTCATCACTTCGCGGATCGTCTTGGCTGTCGCATCCTTTACGTGGATGAATTTCAATTCGCCGCCGCGTTGCACGATCCCGACTACGACTTCCTTGTCTTTCTTCGCGGTTCCCCCGGCCATGCCGCGACGTTTTCCGCCGATATAGGTTTCATCAATTTCGATTGTGCCGTCGAGCATCTTGCGGACTTCGGTCATGGCATAGCGGATTCTGTGGCAGAGGTACCACGCGGTTTTATAAGAGCCTTTGTTCTTTCCCCAGATCGTGCGTTTGAGTTGGTGGGCGCTCATGCCCTTCTTGGCTTCGCAGAGCAGAAGCGTAGCAAGAAACCATTTTTGCAGCGGGAGATGGCTGTCATTGAACACAGTGCCGGACGTGACGGTGAACTGATAGTCGCAGCCCTTGCAGTAAAACAGTTGTTTGGCTGTGGCGAGTTCCACGACGGGCATCTTGCAGCGCGGGCATTCAGCACCGTTGGGCCAGCGGAGCCGGACAAGCAGTTCCCGGCATCGCTCGTCAGTGTCGAAGTGCTCAATCAGGTCAACTAGGGTCACAGGAGTTCTCCATTGGACGCGAAGGAAAAACGGGAAGCGCTGAAACAGGTTCCAACTAGGAAATTGCTGGCAAGCATCAAAAGAGACTTGCGGAAGGCGATGCACGCCTCTCGCGCTGCCTCTAAACCTAAGAAATCATAGGGCCTTGCTTCCATGTAAGGCATTATGGAACAAGTTATGCACTTTTGTCAAGTGAATAATCATCCCCTCTGTGACATCCAACCTTGCGCTTCACTCGAATTCACTTCATCATTGCCCCAGCAAAGGCAGTAGAGCCAGCCCGCACAACGCGGCAACAACCGAGAAAAAATCGGGGCATAACTCCTTTGTTTCACGGATTTTGATATCTAAATTCTTTAGACCTTCGGATTTAGGAAAAATTTCTTGCTAACCCGATGATTCCAATCACAGCGAAGGGGTGGGGGGGTGGGGGTATACCCAGATTGGCTTGAGCGGACATGCCGCGGAACCCTCCCTCGGCAACCTGATCAAGATTAATCTCGGTGAGAAATCCACAGGTCGGGTAAGCGTCGTCGGGCTGCGGCCGAAAAAAAGCACCCTGAAGAATCTCAGGGTGCTCGAAAGAACTTCATCCTTATGATCTACGCGGCTACTCTCCCGGAGGCTTCTTTTCTTCCTCGCGCTTTTTCTCCTCAGGGGTCTGCGGCTTCGCCGGTTCCTTCTTCGGAGCCGCCGCGGGTTTTGCCGCCGCCGGTGGAGGTGTACGCGTCTGCGGACGCTCGCTCGGCGCAGGAGTATTCGGCCGCGCAACCGGTTCGCTCTTGCTCGGCGCGGGATGATTCTCCTCGGGACGAGCAGCTTCGGGTTTACTCGGCTGCGCCGCAGCCGGACGGTTCGGCTGGTTCATTGCCGGACGATTCGGTTGCTCCGACGCGGGCTGAGTGGGTGCGCGATTGGGCTGTGCCGGCGCCGCCGCAGCGGGCCGTTCATTCGCCGCCGGCGGATTCCCCTGCCGACTCATCGGCTGGTTCGCCGGCGCTGCAGGTTGACCCGGCCGGGCCACAGCTGGCGAGCTAGCCGGATGTCCTACATTCGCCGTAGCCGGCTTGCCCGGTGGCGCTTGCTTCACCATCGGTCGCGCTGCGGTTGCCGGACGCAGCGTCTGCACTTCGCTCCTCGCTAACGGCTGTCCGGGATGCGCTGCCAGAGCCTGTTGCTGTTTTGCAAAAGGCACCGGCGGCGGAGGCGGCGTCTTCTTAGCGACGACTTGCCGGTTTGCAACCGCTGCCGGAGGCGCGGCCACGTGACCCGCACTTGCAGCCTTCGCGCCCAGCACGCTCTCGCGCGTAGGAGCTACGGCAACGCGCCCGCTCAGTGGCGCGGCCGCGATCTGCTGTGCGCTCACGGTAACCGCCACTTTCCCCACCGGTTGCGCGCTCACGAACGCGTGCTGTGGAACCACCATCACTGCGCCCTGGACGCTCCGGTTGGCATAAGTAATGTTCGTGATATTCGTTGTGTTGTGGATGATGGTCGTGTTGTAGACATTCGTAATCGTGACGTTCGTGACCACCGTATTGCTGATGTTGACCCGCGTCAGATACGCCTCACTCACATGGTAAGACGGCACATAGACTTCCCGCGGACCCAGCGCAAACCATCCCACATTGCCGCCGAAACCGCCAGGACCACCGCCGATAAACACCACCAGCGCCGGTGCATAAACCGCCTGCATCGCCACCGGCCCTGCTACCCAGCCCCAGCGACCGCCGACACTCACCCAGCGTCCGTAGTGGAAGGGAGCGTAGCCCCACGAAAAGTCATCTACCCAGGTCCATCCCCAGGGAGAAATCCAATCCCAGTGGCCTTCATGATAGGGGGCCCAGCCGACGTCGACTCTATTGGGAAACCAGACGTGTCCGTAGTTGGAATCGTCGCGCCAGTCGCCGTAGTCATCGAGATCGTCAAAGCCGACCACATCGCGCGACAGATACTGCGCCGAACGCGAGAAGTCGTAACGGTGATCGCGGCCCTCAGACCAGGTGTCGAATTCATCGGGAGCATAAAGCTGCTCGATATCTGCATACAACGTGTCCGTGCCGCTGAGAGTGGCTCTTTGTCCGCCGCGCACCTCGTAGCTCTGGCCCGCGCCAGTGGCCACGCCGTCGCCCTCGCGGACGCTGATCACCGTGCTGTTCCCATCCGCACCCACTTCTACGCGATAGTGTCCGGGCTGGGTGATCGTAAACGCCTGGTTGGGCGTATCGATCTCAAAGTCATCGTCCTCACCGAGTCTGCGCACCGTAACGTTGATCGTGCCAGACGTAAGCTGGATCTGAACCGTATCGTCATCGAGGTTCAGGAAGGAGAAGCCGGTATCGGGCGCCATGCGGATCACGGCCGATCCCAGTTGCACTTCAGCGCGCGATCCCTCGTCGGTCCAGAGCTGGTCGCCGGTGGTCATGGGACGGTTGGGAACCGCTCCCACCCAATCGGTTTCGCCGGCAGGTTGGAAAGAAACCGAACCTTGCAGGTACCCGAGCCGAGCAACGCGGCCTGGTGGATCGTCCTGATCCTGAGCGGCTGATCTAGTTGGTAAAACGATGGTGGCGAGCGCAATCCCGAGCACAGCGCTGCACCAGCCTAACTTCAGAGTTGTTTTCATAGAAGGTATGTCTCCCAAGCTTTCTTCGCGAAGCCCGAGCTTCGCGGAATTCCCGTCAACCTTTGAGGACGAAGATGGTCGCCACGAACAGGGTTTCCCCAAGCGTGCCCGAAGGCGACCAACGACGAGCGCCACGAACAGGCGAATGCGCTCGGCTGACACGCTCAGTGGATTGTTTCTAGGAACACAAGGATAACAGATTAGTTGCGGCGGAAGGTTTTACTCCGCCTGTGGATTTCCGCGACATAAATGCCTCGATGCCGCCTGGACTTTTTGACAGACAGTCCCCGGACAGGCAACATGTCCACAACCGTCGCAACTAACCTTGACAGCTATGGAGAGCCTTGGTATCAACGAGCGTAGTGGGGTCGTCCGCGCCGGGCGCCTGCGCACTGGACCTGTGCTGGCCATTGCCGTTGTCAGCGTGGCCCTCGGAACGCGTTTTTTCCTGGTCATCTGGAAGTACTCGATCAACGTTTTCTTCTACGATCAGTGGGAATATCTGACCCCGTTCTTCCGCCATCAGCCCAGCCTTGCCGAGCTCTTTTTCTGGCAGCACGGGCCGCATCGCGAAGGGATCGGCCTTCTTGCCGACAAGTTTCTCTATCCCCTGACCCACTGGAACGCGCGCGTAGATTCGTTCATCGTTGGTGGCAGTATTTTTGCCGCCATGCTGCTTGCGCTGCGCCTAAAGTGCAAACTATACGGCCCGCTTTCGTATTCGGATCTCGCGATTCCAGTCATCTTCCTGAGCCTCGCACAATATGAGGCAGTGATCGGCACACCGAATCCCAGTTATAGCGGCTTTCCCCTGTTGATGATGATCCTGTATTGTCTCGCGCTCCTCGGTCGCAACCGGCTACTGAGATATTCATTGGTATTGGCGCTGAATTTCCTGCTCATCTACACTGGGTTCGGCTTCTTCATGGGCGCGGTCACGCTGGGCGTCTTCCTGATCGAGTGCTACTGGAGTTGGCGCCGAATGACATCTGTTCCATTCGTGCAAGCCCTAACCGGGCTCCTGGTGGCCGCCGCTTCCCTGGCATCTTTCTTCGTCCACTACACTTTTTCGCCCGCTGTCGATTGCTTCGAGATTCCTCATCGTCATTTGCTGCAATATCCCCGGTTCACGGCGTTAATGTTCTCGGCGTTTGTGGTTCCAAGGCCACTTCACGTCTCGACTGGAATGACGCTGCTGGGCGGGGCAATCCTCTTGATCGTGGTAGCGATGCTTGGCTGGCATCTACTGCGCTTGCTGAAGGGTGCGCAGCGCGACGCACACCTGATCGGGACCGTACTCATGGGCTATTGTCTATTGTTCTCCGTGAACGCCTCGATCGGTCGCCTCTGCTTGGGATTGCAAGCGGCATTTGCCTCGCGCTACGTCACTCTGCTGATCCCGGCCTTCCTGGCCATCTATTTCTATCTACTGTCGAAGTCGTGGCGCGGCAAGCGGAATCTCGTGCTCACATTATGGGTCCTCATGCTCCTGCCCGCTGCCGTCCACAAACCGTGGGAGGACATCCGGTGGTATTCCAACGGCAAACGCGACTGGGCCAACTGTTACGTGCGCACAGAGAATATCCACGCCTGTGATCAGAGCGCGAACTTTTGGGTGCACCCGTATCCCGAGCAGATCGGATTGCAACAGAAGCTCGACTATCTGAAGCAGCATCGGCTGAACTTGTTCTATGAACCCAGTCGCTAAGGAAGTCTCCAGCGTACGTTTGAGACTGACGTCTCAGCCTGAGACGTCAGTCTCGCCCACCTCTTGTTATGTCGTGTCTGCAGTACTCTTAACTTGCTGAAAAATATAGCGCCTGAGTGCTAATCCTTCCGTTCGGCACTGTGGTCCCGGTCGTGCTTCTCTTCCGTGCATAACCGCGTGTTCTGGCTCCCCGAGGCTCTTCCTAACCGGGAAGAGGGGGAGCCCAACCGCACTTTCTTGCAAATGGGTAGTTGCCGGGCTTCGCCCGGCGGACAGCCGAGAGCTTGCCCTGAGCTTGTCGAAGGGGCGGCTGTCCCCCACATGGTTCTGAACGAGTCTAGAAAGGGGCATCGTCACTTTGGGGCAAACAGGTACAGCGAAGGCGCACGCGACACTAACCAGCACGGTCGCCGAATTGGCCCGTTTTTTCCCCGAAGCCACGCCAGTAAGAATTCCGGTTCAATTTACCCGTACCGGCGATGCAGGTGGCGTTCCGGGCATCCAAGAGAACACGGTCATCGAGTTTGGCACGTCCCGCGAAGTGTTGTTCTCCTGCACTACAGCGCTGGAATTCGCCGACATTCTGCGCCTGCGGAATTCCGACGGCTCGCTCGACACCGAAGCCTCTGTGGTAGCCGTGCAATACCAGTCGGGTGCGACCATTGTTGCCGCCCGCTTTCTCAACTCAGTTCCTAATTGGATCGTGAAATCATGACTCCATCGCAACCGGCTTCATCGCAGCCTTCGGGATCAGAGCCTACGGGGCCCACTCCAGATTATGCATCTTTATGGGCGAGTGCGCGCCGCCTTCATCCCATCTACGCAGAACTAGCGCGCGAGTTCGTGATTGACGTGCCAGCCTGCACCGATCTCGAGGTCGCCGCCGACACACCGGGGCGCGAATCCGTGGAACAGGCGCAGCAGTGGCTGAACGACATGGATGACCGCATCCAGGTTCACCAGTTGCGTCAATTTCTGCAGACTAGTGCGCTGGTGGATTCTGACGGCATGATCGTTCTGCTGCAGCACTTTCTCGCGAAGGCGACTCACACCGAGGCCTCGCGCGACAAGATTGATTTCCTGCTGGTGCAGTATTTCAGCCAAAGCGCGCCCACCGAACTTGACGACAACAGCGCCGACATCGCTTATGTTGCGCAGGGCTTGGCGCCGATACTCGGCCCAGTGGAGTTGAAGACTCCAGTGTGGTTGAACGCTTTGGATCGCGTTCTCGATGCGGCGCGGCGCTGCCGCTCGCTCGACGAGCTGCTGCACGGCGGAGTGCTCGAACAGGGACGCAAAGCCAAAGCTCAGGCCGGCGATCTGTTCTACCTGCCGATCGCGCTGGTAGCGTTTACTCGCTTCGGATATCTCATGCGGCGCGTCTTCTTCCGCCTCATGCTCACCGATCTCAACAACATTCTCGACGGGCTGACCGAACTGGAAGAAAAAGGAGTGGAGACCATCGACTGCCGGCGGGCGCAGTTCTCGGCGCAGGAGCCGATCGTGCGGCTGCGCATGATCTGCCAGTCGTGGAAAGTTATGTTCCAGGCTGAATATTCTTCCGGGCAGCCGCTGCGCATGCTGGTGGACTTGCGGGCCTCCGTCGACTTCGCACTGGGCCGCGGCTCAGCCGCCGCAGATACCGGGAAAGCCGTAGCATCTGCCGCCGCGAAAGCCGCGCCAGCCAAGACCGCAACCGCGCCGCGGGCCGCCGCTGCTGGTGCTAGTGCCAGTGCAAAAGCCTCGAAACCCACGATCTCACCGAAGCCTGCACCGGAAGCATACGGACAGCGGGAACCTGAGCCTGTCGTGGCGAAAGCGGATGCTCCTGAGTTTGACATTTCCGCGGAATCCCCGGAGTGGCGACCAGATGAGGAGTCGCAACCGGGCAAGAAGAATTAGGTTGCGGCATTCGACCGGCGGTCGCATTAAGAAGGGAACAGCAGAACAGCCAGGGCTGAGAGTCAGGGTTGAGAGTGAACGACTCCCGCGAACTTACGGGATTCCGTGCAAAGGAAGCGTGCAAGTGGAACATCCGACCGTACTGGTTATCTCCGACGATGTTGAATTTTCCCGGAGCATCACCGCGCGCTGGCAGACGGAGCGCAACGCGCCCACGTTTACGATCCTTAGCGGAGATCTATGGCCACGCAGCGTCGATAGTTTTGAGGTGGCCATTGTCGGTCCGCTGCGCCGCGAACTGCTTTCGGTGATATTGGAGCCGCTGCACTCCACCTTGCAACCTCTGTTCTGCGTTTGCCAGGACGGCGGCACCGTGCAACTGGTGCGCGAACGCTGGCCGCGCATCTCCGTGCTGCGTCGTGACGAGAATTGGCTGGATGTCTTGATCCTGGCCGCGAGCGAGGCGGTGCGCCGCGCTGCCGCCGAAGCCCGCGCCCGCGCTGCCGAACAGACCTGCTCCACGCTGGAATGCCACGCCATGCTCGGCCGCTACATGCTGGAGATGCGTCATGGGTTGAACAATGCGCTGACCTCGCTATTGGGCAACTCCGATCTGCTGCTGATCGAGCCGGGCAGCCTGTCGGCTCAGGCCCGGGCGCAGATTGAAACCATTCGTAACATGACGCTGCGCATCCATGAGGTGTTGCAGCGGTTTTCGTCGCTGGAAAAGGAAATGAACGTGGTCGCTCAGCAGGTGGAACGGGACTCGGGCAAATGCCGCGTCGCCGCTGCCGCCGCGGGCGACTGAAGCAGGACCGAGGACTGAGAACTGAATTCATCCTCCCCTGGCGATATGCCGATCTGATATCTGTTGGCGGGCGTACCAGCTTCATCGCTGCGTTGTGAGGAAAGGCCTTATGCACAAGTTAGTCGCGACCAGCACCATCCTTGAGCACGAACTCTCGGAGCTGCGCCTGCTCGTCGAACGCCAAACCGGAGTGGTTCTGGATTGTCCCAACAGCGCTCTGGCCGCGCATGTTGCGGATTTTGTGGAGGCCCAGGATTTGGGATCATCGACCACGCTGCTGGAACGGCTGCGCTCCTGCGAGCAGGATCCTTCCAGCCTGCCGTCCTTACTCGACGGTCTGGTCAACACGAATACCGGGTTCTTCCGTCATCCCGGAGCGCTGAATGCGCTGACTCGGCAGGTATTGCCCCAACTCTGCGCTCGCAAGTCCTCCGATGGTCCCAGCCGGATTCGCGTCTGGAGCGCGGGCTGCGGCACCGGAGAGGAAACTTATTCCATCGCCATGGCCGTCTGCGACGCGGTGAACCCCGTCAATGTGGGGACTGCGATTAGCGGCAACGGTTCGGGCAATGTCAATGGAAATGGCAAGGCAGCCTCGCGAAATGGAGGCATCGCCGAAAACCTGCAGCCCACGCCGGCACAACCCACTCATCTTAACTCGGGATGCTCCATTCACGTCGTAGGCAGCGACTTGTTGCCGTGCAGTGTCGAAGTCGCGGACCGCGGCGTGTATCCGCAGTCCTCTTTGGACGGCCTGCCGCCAGCCAGCATTCGTAATTATTTTTCGAAGATCGGATCGCCTGCGGTTGTGTTAAATGGGACCCAAAACGAAGCTCAGGACGAAACCCGAAACCAGACGAAGAATGGCTTTTCTGGCGGATCGCAGAACGCTTCTGGAAGCGCCGCGCATCTGCTGGTGAAGCCGCGCCTGCGCAGCCTGGTCACTTTCAATTGCATGAACCTGGCCCGCCCCGGCTATATTGGACGCTTTGACTGCATCTTCTGCATGGACGTGCTGCCCCACTTCTCTCGCGCCCAGCGCATCGCATTGCTGGAGCGCCTGCATCTCTATCTCGAACCCGGCGGATACCTCTTCCTGAGCCAGACCGAAAAGCTCAGCGCTCCCAACCTGAACTTCCGCTCCGAAACCTTCGACGGCTACACCTTCCACCGCAAACCGCTGGCCGCCAGCGCGGCGTACGGACGATAAAATTAAGTCCAGAAACTATCGTAGCAATCTCACTAAATGTTTGGGAAGGGCACGACTTTTAGTCGTGCCGTACAGAAGCCATAAAGATGCCGGCTTTAGCCGCGGAGGGACTCGGCGTCAATTTCTTTGGTTCAGTAGCGGAATGAGATGGGCCGATGGCCTCTAGTCTCGTATCAGATCTACGCCCGTTTTAGCGCACGCACAAATCAGATCCTCATCCAAAGTAGCCAGCGGCATACCGTTAGTCATAGCAAGGTCAAGATAGGCGGCATCGTAGGCGGTCAAGCCATGCTCGCGGCAGAGAATCTGGATCTGCTCAAATACCGATTCGGCGGGTGAGGGTTGCAGCACGATAGGAAGTGCCGCGAGGTCCGCAAGAAAGGTTTGCACCAGCCTGCCAGAAATTCTCTTTCGCTTTTCGCCCACCAGCAAGGCGTTGAGCACCTCGTGCGGCCAGAACGAAGGGGCGATCGCCGATTCACCCTCCTTAAACATTTGGGCGACTCTCTGGGCCACCGCAGAGTTTTCATCGGGGAAGCACCAAGTCAGAACGACCGACGCATCCACCACAAACCGGCTCACCGGCGTCCTTCGTTGATCAGATCTTTAATCTTGAGCCCGCCCAACGACAACTTGTGCCGCTTGCCGAAACTCGCCAACCGCTCCGCCGCATCAGAAACGGACCTCTGAGCCGAAAGCTTTTCCATGCGCTCTTTCAGCAATTCTCCCAGCAGCCGGGAAACGCTCGTATCCCGCTTCGCGGCCTCGATACGAGCCCATTGAGCGACATCTTCTTCAAGGGTCACAGTTACATTGCGGAGACGGTTGGTGGATGACACGAGAATAGTGTAACACGAAAGTAGTGTGATTTCTAGAACGGACCATGTGGGGACAGCCGCCCTCGGCTGTCTGGCCGGGCAAAGCCCGGCAGCCGCGCCACTGGTGTATCGTTTGCTCAGTTTTGTCGATTAGTTGGATATATGAAGGCTATTACGGTTACCGCCGCCCGAAAGCGCTTCGGAGCGCTCCTCGACGCAGTCCAACACGGACCGGTACTCATTCGTCGGAAGAACCGTGACGCGTCTGTAGTCATATCCGCCGAGGAATACGGGCGGATCCACAGCCTTAAAAGCGCAAACCCAAAGCGGGCGCAAGTCGACCCAAGAACCGATGCCTCGTAGAAGTCCCTTTGAGTGGCAGGGCTCTCGCTCCAAGCCGACGTTAACCAGGAAGAATTACTAAAGTTAGTTAAAACTGTTAGTTTTGTTCGCAATGTTGAAACTTTCATTGCAAACTTGCCGTGACCGATTCTAGCTTCAAGTGAGCCATTCGCCTTGGAGGTGTTTCCGCATGTCGATCAACCGCGCCAATTTAGCGGATCAACAAGCAATCAAAATCGGTGCATCACGAATCAGCATCCCAGAACGTGTAGACAGCTGGGATGAGTATTTTCTGTGGATCGCTTGGGCGGTATCGGTCAAGTCAAAGGACCCAAAGTGCCCAGTTGGCGCTGTGATAGTGTCGCCGGAGCGGGTCGTTCTATCGACTGGCTTCAATGGACTGGCTAGAGGAGTGTTCGACGACCCGCGCCTTCTCGCAAAGGCAAGCGAGAAAATCAAGATTATCTGTCACGCTGAACAAAATGCGATTGTGAATGCGGCACGAGTCGGAGCCGCCCTAAATAAGGCTTCTATTTTTGTCACGAAGTTTCCATGCCTTGCCTGCTGCAACGCTATTGTCCAAGCAGGTATAACGCGAATCTATACACATGATGATTGTTACTGGAAAGACGATCCCCTCGACAAGAATCACTCTCGAAAGGTGAAAGTATTGAAGCAGTCCGGCGTAGAGGTTGATGCACCGTACCACCCTGACTGGATATCGCGTGAGCGAATCAACCCCCGCAGTAAAAAACCACCACTGAAGGAAGACGGACCGCGGGAGGCCACAACGGCTAATGCTGGCGTCCGGCGCGAAGGGATCGACCCTCGCAAGAAAAAAGCGCAAGGTCGAGTTACCTTGGCTGATGTTGCTCGACGGAAAAAAAGCCAGGTAACAGGGCTCTAAGCGAACAAGAACTCCTTCGTCCTCAACTCCTTAATCGTATCCCGCAACTTTGCCGCCTTCTCGAATTCAAACCGCTTCGCTGCTTCGCGCATATCGCTTTCGAGTTTCACAACATACGCGTCCAACTCCGGCTGCGACTTGAACTCCGGCATGCCGTCTGCTTCGCCTCCAGTCAGGTCGGTGTAGTCGGCGGCGATGATTCCGGCCAGCGTCATGTCCAGCGGGCGAATGATCGATTCCGGCGTAATTCCGTTCTCCAGATTGTAGGCAGTTTGAATCTCGCGCCGGCGCAAGGTTTCATCCATCGCCCGCTTCATCGAGTCGGTCATGCGGTCGGCGTAGAGAATGGCGCGGCCGTGCAGGTGGCGGGCGCAGCGTCCGATCGTCTGGATCAACGATCCCCAGGATCGCAGGAAGCCTTCTTTATCCGCATCGAGAATCGCCACCAGCGAAACCTCTGGCAGATCCAGGCCCTCGCGCAGCAAATTGATGCCGATCAATACATCGAACTCGCCCTTGCGTAGATCGCGCAGAATCTTCACCCGCTCCAGTGTCTCAATCTCCGAATGCATGTAGCGGCACTTCACGCCCACCTCGGCGTAATACTCAGCCAGGTCTTCGGACATGCGCTTGGTCAGCGTGGTCACCAGCACGCGTTCGCCCTTCCCCACCCGCGCGCGAATCTCGTGCAGCAAGTCGTCGATCTGCCCCTTCACCGGGCGCACTTCAACTTCCGGATCAATCAGTCCCGTCGGACGGATAATCTGCTCCACCACCACGCCTGCCGACTTAGTCAACTCATACGGCCCCGGCGTCGCCGAAACGTAGACCAACTGGTTGGTGCGGTGCTCAAACTCCGCAAATGTCAGGGGACGGTTGTCCAGCGCCGAGGGCATGCGGAAGCCGTATTCCACCAACGTTTCCTTGCGCGAGCGGTCGCCGGCATACATGCCGCGCAGTTGCGGCACCGTCTGATGCGATTCGTCGATGAACATCAGAAAATCGCGCGGAAAATAATCCAGCAATGTTGGCGGCGGCTCGCCCGGCATCCGTCCTGTAAAATGCCGCGAATAATTCTCGATGCCGTGGCAGTAGCCCATCACCTTTATCATTTCCAAATCAAACTTCACTCGCTGATGAATGCGCTGCGATTCGACCACCCGCCCCTGCTTCTCCAGTTCCACTTCCCACCACGCCAACTCTTTCTTGATCGACTCCACGGCGGTCGCCCGGGTCTCATCTTTCATCACGTAATGCGTTTTCGGATAAATCGGCAGCCGCATATACTTCTGCTTCACCGTGCCAAACAGCGGATCGACCTGGGCCAGCGACTCCACCTGGTCGCCCCACAGCTCGATGCGATAAGCCATATCATCGTAAGTGGGAAAGACCTCGATTACGTCGCCGCGCACGCGAAACGTTCCACGCTTGAACTCGCCGTTAGTGCGTTCGTAAAGAATGTCGACCAGCTTGCGCGTGATGTCGTCGCGCGTAATCTTCTGGCCTTTTTCCAGAAACAGCATCATGCCGTAGTAGGCCTCGGGCGATCCCAGACCATAGATGCAGCTCACCGAAGCCACAATCAGCGCATCGCGGCGCTCGAACAAAGACTTGGTCGCCGAAAGCCGCAGCTTGTCGAGTTCATCATTGATAGTCGCTTCCTTTTCAATGAACAAGTCGGCGGCGGGAACGTAAGCTTCGGGCTGATAATAGTCGTAATACGAAACGAAATATTCGACTGCGTTGTGAGGAAAGAAATTCTTGAACTCGTGATAAAGCTGCGCCGCCAGAGTTTTGTTATGCGCCATCACCAGCGCCGGACGGTTCACCGCCTCGATCACCTTGGCCATGGTGTAAGTCTTGCCCGAGCCGGTGACGCCCAGCAGAACCTGATGCTGCTCGCGGTCGTACACACCGCGCAGTAGTGCCTCAATGGCGCGGCCCTGGTCGCCTTGCGGTTTGTAATCGGAAACGAGTTTGAAGTCCATGGAAGAAGCTCTTAGCCGTTAGCTTTAGTCACTGCTTGTGTGAAGTGGCAATGCCCATGTGGGGACAGCCGCCCTCGGCTGTCCATGCCGAGCAAAGCTCGGCTCGGTTTCCTCACCAACTAGATACTGCCCACACAGACGGCAATTTCGCCGAGTGAGAATCTTTCTATTATAACGCTCGTCAGAAAGCTGAATCGCCGTCCTTACAACTCCGCCAGCACCCGGTGCACCAGATAGATGGAGATCGATCCTTCGCCCACGGCGGAGGCTACACGCTTCACATTTCCGGCGCGGACATCGCCCACGGCAAACACGCCGGGCAGGCTCGTCTCCAGCATGAGCGGCACGCGCGAAAGCGGCCAATGGAAGTTCTGGATGACGGGATCCAGATCGCGCCCGGTGAGGATGAAGCCTTTGCTGTCGAGCGCCACACATCCTTGCAGCCAGTCGGTCCGCGGAGACGCTCCCGCCATGATGAACACGTGCCGGATGTCGTGAGTCGACGTCTCGCTGGTGTTCTTGTCCTGCCACGTCACCCGCTCAAGCTGCGTATCGCCGTCGAGACCTACGATTTCTGTGCCGTAGTGCATTTCGATCGCAGGGTTTTCCTCAATCCGCTGTATCAGATAGCGAGACATCGTGTCCGACAACTGATTGGAACGAACCAGCATGTGAACTTTGCTCGCGGTCTGCGACAAGTAGACCGCGGCCTGGCCGGCTGAGTTCCCGCCGCCCACTACAATTGCGTCTTCCTTCCCGCACAGCTGCGCCTCAATGTAGGTCGCTCCGTAATAGACGCCCTGGCCTTCAAATTTCTTCAGGTTGTCGATGTTCGGCTTGTTGTACTGCGCCCCGCTGGCAATCACCACGGCGCGCGCGCGAATGGTTTGGCCGCAGTCCACGCTTAATTCGTAGGGCCGCCGCTCGCAATTCAATTTGGTTACGCTGTTGGCGATCAGCAACTTGGCGCCGAACTTTTGCGCTTGCGCGGCGGCCCGGCCTGCCAGTTCGTTTCCTGAAATTCCCATCGGAAAACCCAGATAGTTTTCGATCTTAGAGCTCGACCCAGCTTGTCCGCCGGGAGACTCGGCCTCGATCACCAAAACGTCCAGACCTTCCGACGCGCCATAAACAGCCGCGGCCAAGCCGGACGGTCCGGCGCCAACGATCACCAGATCCTTCACTTCCGAAGCTGTGATGTGAGAATTGAGCCCAAGGCACCTGGCCAGTTCCTGAATTGAAGGGCTGCGGAGCACCGTGCGGTTGTTGCAAATAACAACCGGAATCTCCTCGATCGTGACATGGAAGTGGTCGAGCAACTCCTGGTAGGTGGTATCGGTATCGAGATCTACATAAGTGTGGGGATGTCCGTTGCGGGTAAGAAACTCACGGAGGCGCAGCGTTTGGGCCGAGTGCCGCGAGCCCAGCAGAATGACGTTCCCCGCGCCGCGGTTGATCAGCTCCACGCGCCGCAGGATGAAGGCGCGCATGAAGATCTCGCTCAGTTCCGCGTCTCTCGCGACCAGAGTCCGGAGGTCATGATTGCTCATTTCCAGGAATTCGCCGGCTACCGTGACCCGGCCGCGCACCAGGCAACGGCGCCCGGAGATCATGGTGATCTCCCCTGTGAACCCGCCGGCCTCATGCTTGACGATCGGGCGCTCACCCTGGCGGTCCGGTTGCACAATTTCCATGCTTCCCGAGAGCAGCACAAAAAAGGGGACGTCGCTGTCGCCCGGTTCAAACAGAATTTCGCCTACTTCCACGTTTCGTACCTTGCTCGAAGGACGGACGCGGCTGATCTGCTCCGCAGTCAAAGTCGGAAAAGCTTCGCCACGGATATCAGCGGCAAGAGGTGTTAACTGGGAAGACATGGTTTCTCCCGGCGACAGCAAGATGAATAAAGGTTGAAACTAGTAGATGACGCCAGCATCGGTTCGGGTTCAAACCGCGCAAGGGCAAAACGCGGCCGAGAATGCCAAGCAATCCACTACTCACTTTTGCTGTACTTCCCCCACGCCCACAATCTTCGTGGTAGCGCGGAATTTCTTGTAATCGCGGTAGGTCTGCTCCAGGTTCACATCGAAGTTCTTGAGCAGGGCGAGACGCACGTCGATCTTTGCCGTGAGATGGAGCGGCAACCACGCTTCATCATTCACCCGCGTCTGTTCCAGCATGAAACGTGAACCTTTGTGAAAGCGCGCCAGGAACAATCCCCAGGAAATCGTGTCCAGGCATTCCACGTCCATTTTTGCCAGTTGCAGATCGCTCTTGTCGATCCAGACGCGCCCGTGGAACTTCGGCAGGAACTTGGATTCCTTCATGTGCGGCTCAAACCCCGGACGCGGCTCGCCATCAATCACCCAGGCCTCGCGCCCGCCCAGGGATTCTGTCCCAACCAAACGGAAGTTGTAGGCATCGGCGACCTCGCGCACAAACTTACGATCCTCCTCGCGATCTTTCTCTTCTTTTTCTTCGCGCTTCTTGCGCTCATCTTCCGATTCATTCTTGCGCTTGTCGATGATCTTCTGAATCTTTTCTTCTTCTTTGGCCGCATCCTTGGCATCGAGTGCCTTATCGTCTTTCTCGATCAGCCGCTGCACCTGCTCTCCGTAGAGCTCCATGATTTCGTACGTCTTTGCCTCGGTGGACTTCACCTGCCCTTTGCCATCGAGCTTGTGCTCTTCGTCGCGCTCAATGTAGGTGTAGTCGCGAAGCCGCTTGTCGTTTTCAATGTCTTTGTCGGCGACCACGCGAAGCAACTGCTGCATTTGCTCCTGCGAGAGCGCACCATTCGCATCGGGCTTCAAATCGGGCAGGGAAGCGGTGTCCGGTTTCGCTGTGACAGTGCTCTCGGGATGAGCTGCAACGGGCGGAGGCGGATCCTGCTGGCCACAAGCCAACGCAGAAGCGAGAATCACGAAGAAAATAAGGCAGCGACAACCCACGCGCACATTCTAGCTTAGGCAGAATAAGAGCCGAAGCGTAAAAGCTGGAAGGCTGCTGCGCCATCTAGCAGGCTGCGGAAAAACGTGGAAATGCGGGTAGCAACGTGGAAGAGCGGCGCTTCAGCGCCGCGTAAAACGTCCACAATCAATGCGGGCTTCAGCCCCGGTGGTCGCGCTTTTTGTCCAGTGCGAGTTTTTCCGCAGCCTGCTAGAGACAAACATGGACAAAGACAAACATTTAACAAACTGATTACGTGGTGCTGACACGGTCAAATAGTGCCAGTCCTAACCTTCCTTTGCGTCCAGGTAAGCGGAACCCGACCCTGCCTCGGACAGCCCACAATCTCGACTACGAAGGAGAACTGATCATGCCCCGTTCGAACACGCCCCACTTATCTACTCGCGTTCTGGCGCTCACATCTTTCCTCGGAGTGATGCTGATGCTCATCTCCGGCACAGCTGCGGCACAATACCAACTCGTCAACCTGGTCTCGAATCAAGCGGGAGCGGCAAAGCACATCGACCCCTTGCTCGTGAATGGCTGGGGACTGGCCTATGCACCGGGCGGCCCCTTCTGGGTTAGCGATGAAGGCTCAGGCTGGTCAACCCTTTACACCGCCGCCGGAATCAAGCAGAGCTTGGAGGTGCTGGTCCCTACTGCGGGCGGTGACGGTCCAGGCTCGCCCACGGGGATTGTTTTCAACGGATCGCAACAATTCCCGGTTCAAGGATGGCCCTCGATCTTTCTGTTCGCGACTCTGGATGGCACCATCAGTGGCTGGGCGCCGCAGTCGAATTTCAATCAGTCGATCGTGGCGGTCACCACGCCAGGCGCGGTCTACACTGGCCTGGCGATCACCAGCAACCCGTCCGGCAATTTCCTGTTTGCCGCCGATAACGCCAACAACAAGGTGGATGTGTTTGATGGTAACTTCAACCTCGTAACTTCGTTCACCGATACGACGGTTCCTGCGGGCTTCGCGGTGTTCGGCATCCAGGACTTTGATGGCCTGGTCTATGTCTCGTTTGCTGGTTCAGCGGGCGCTACGGGAGGGTATATCGACATCTATAGCGAAGGCGGAATATTCCTGAAGCGTCTCGCGCAAGGCGCGCCTCTGAACCAGCCTTGGGGCTTTGCGGTGGCGCCCAGGGATTTTGGACCATTGAGCAGCGCCCTGTTGATCTCAAACAATACCAACTCTGGAACAATCAACGGCTTCAATAGCGTAACTGGCCAGTTTGTGGCCACAGTAAGGGACACTGGCGGCGCAACCATCCATATCGATCAGCTTTGGGGGATTGAGTTTGGTGGTGGTACCACAAACAACGGTGCAACCAACCACCTTTTCTTCACCGCCGGTCCCGACAACAACCAGGCCGGAACGTTCGGAGTAATCGTGCCCGAGTAGTCAGTTTGTCTTCGCGGTGCGGGGCGATTCGCCCAACGAGTCGTCCCGCCGCGGTTCGGGAAATGCCGCATTCGCGATCATTAGCCCCTGTGTTGACCTCAGGGCTTGAATGCCTTGCCTAAACACTCCGCCTGGAACAGTCGCTCATCTAGCCGATGCAGACGCCTGGCCATGGCGGGAGTGATCAGCGGGTAATGCTTGATCTCGAACAGGTGATACACGATGAACCACACCGGCTGATCGGTGGTCATCCAGTTCTGGCGATCGAACCGCTTCAGGTTGACAGGCACGGAAAAACGCCGCAGCGTACGCTCGCGCCGCAGGTTGAAATACCCATTGAAGTAAGTCAGTGCCAATTCGCGCAGCGTGCGATGGATGGGCTCACGCCAGCGGCATCCGGCGTAATTCGATTTGGCGACGGCACCCCAGCATCCGTTCTCGCGAAAGATGGCGATGACGTGGTCCGTATCGTGTTCGGCTTCAAAATCGAGCAACAGCGGAGGATATCCGTTGGCCCGCAGCGCGGCTGCGGCGAAAATGGCGCCTTCAAGGCAGTGCGCCGTCTGCTCGGCCAGCACACGCCGCGGCGACCAAGCAGTATCCGCAAGATGATAGGGCGCGTCGTCGAGAAATTTCTGGATGCCGTAGGGATCTTTCATGCTGCGCAACTTGCGCAGCTCCGAAGCAGTGAAACTGCCCATTGAATCGCTCATCGTCGGATGAGTTTACATGAGAGCATGCCGATTTTGGGTGGCGCACAAAGTCTTACCCGAATATTTCGGCCAGTTCGTGAGGCGTGTCCACAAGCACATCCGGAGGATTCTCCCCGAGCGTATGCGGGGCAAAGCCGTAACTTACGCCCACGGTCCATAGGCCGGCGTTGCGTCCGGTTTCCACGTCGACGTGAGAGTCGCCGACGATCACGGCTTCTTCCGGGCGCACACCACTTTCTTCCAGCAATTTGCGCGCGCCTTCGGGGTCAGGCTTCTTGGTGGCAAAACTGTTGCCGCCATAAATCTGCGTGAAGAACGATCCCAGTCCCAGCGCTTCGACGATGACGCGCGATGGAATCACCGGCTTGTTCGACAATACTGCCATCTTGCGTGGTTTCCCATTGGAGGTACGTTGAACGGCGGTGAGCGCCTCCTTCACGCCAGCGTAGACCGTAGTGTAATCGAGCTTGTGTTCGCGGTAGTAAGACAGAAAGAACTGCAAGCCCTGGCGCACGATCACCTCGTCGACCTCTTCGCCGCCGAGCGCCCGCTGAATCAGTATTGGCGCGCCATCCCCTACGTAGCTGGCGATAACGTCATCGGGCAACTCGGGCCGCCCGATGTGCCGCAGCGCCGCGTTCACGGAATGCACCAGATCAAGCCGCGAATCAATCAGCGTACCGTCGAGATCGAAGATCACCAGCTTGATCGTGCGCGGATCGAAGGCGCGGCGGGTGTGGATCATCTACTCTCAGCATAAACGATGGAGCCGATGATCGCAGCCACAGAGACGTTGCTCGGTACCATCTAGACCGTGCCGAGTGTTCTGCTCCCGCCCTCCCACGCCCGTATAATTCGGGCATGGCGAAGAGCTGGAAGACGCGCTTAATTCACTCTGACGTACAGGTTCCGGAGGGTTACCGCTCGCTGGCGAGTCCGGTTTACCGCGGCTCGACTACGTTATTTCCTGACGCCGCTTCGGTCGACGACCATTGGGATCAGCACGAAGCAGGTTACACCTATGGTCTCTACGGAACTCCCACCACGCTGGAACTTGCGGCAAAGGTTTGCGAACTGGAGAAGGGATACCGGACGATCGTCACGCCCGGCGGACAGGGCGCGATTGCGCTCATCAACCTGGCATTCCTGAAGAACGGAGATCACATTCTGATCCCGGAGAGCGTCTACACTCCGAATCGCAAGCTGGCATATCACGTGCTGCGGCGATTTGGAGTCGAGTCGAGTTTTTATCCCCCCGAAATTGGCGCCGGGATCAACGATCTGCGTATAAACGATCTGCGCATAAAAGACCTGCTGCGCGAGAACACGCGGCTGGTCTGGTGCGAGAGTCCAGGCTCGATCACCATGGAAGTGCAGGATGTGCCCGCCATCGTCGAGGCCGCGCACGCGAACGGCGTGCTCGTCGCGCTCGATAACACATGGTCCGCGGGAGTGTATTTCGACGCCTTCGCGCACGGTGTCGACATCACGATGCAGGCGCTGACGAAATATGTCGGCGGCCACAGCGATCTGCTGCTGGGTTCGGTGACGGTAAAAGATAAATCTCTCTACCAGCAACTCGGAGCGACGCATCAACTTCTGGGCTGCGCGGCCTCGCCAGACGATTGCAGCATGGCCTTGCGCGGCATGCGAACCCTGGCCGTGCGCTTGAAGCATATCGAGACCTCGGCGCTGCGAATCGCGCGCTGGCTAGCGGCGCGCCCGGAGATCGAGCGCGTACTGCATCCGGCACTCGAATCCTCGCCGGGGCACAAATTCTGGAAGCGCGACTTCACCGGATCGGCGGGCGTTTTTTCCATCGTCTTCAAACCCGAAACCACGAAGGCTCAGGTGCTGCAATTTGTTGACGGGCTGGAGTTGTTCGAGATCGGCTATAGCTGGGGAGGCGTCACCAGTCTGGCCGTGGCCTATGACTTCCAGGGATCCAAGGGGCGTCCCGACTACGGGCACCGCATCGTGCGGTTAAACATCGGACTCGAAGATACCGAGGACTTACTTGAAGACCTGGAGCGTTGCCTGGGACGAGTATGGAGCGTGTGACTAGGGAGGTTGGCTCTTCGGTCCGGGCAAAGTTCACGCCTGCTTCGCCTCAATTTCGGGAGGCTGGCCGTTTCGCGGGAGCTTTCGTTTGACCTTCGGAGTAAACTTGGAGAGCGATGTCAATGGCCTCGGTAAACAGCGTGATCACCAGAGATCCGGAACTGCTTGGGGGAACCCCGGTTTTTCGAGGGACGCGTGTTCCTTTTCAGGCGCTCCTCGACTACCTCGAAGGCGGACAGACATTGGACCAGTTCCTTGACGATTTTCCTACGGTGACCCGCCAGGTAGCGGTTCAGGCCCTCGAACATGCCAAGTCGCTCGTCTTTAGCGAATTGTGATGAAGCTGCTTCTGGATGAATGTGTTCCCCGAAAATTGAAGAATCATCTGCTCGTGGTTGAGTGTCAAACTGTGCCTGAAGCGGGTCTGGCAGGCAAGAAGAACGGGGAATTGTTGTCCCGTGCGGAAGAGGCTGGCTTTCGGGTGTTCCTCACGGTCGATCGTGGTATTGAATACGAGCAAAACCTGCAGCACCGCGACATTGCAATCATCGTGATACGGGCCAAATCGAGCCGACTCGACGACTTACTGCCTCACACAGCAGAAATTCTCAAAGTTCTCGGCTCCATACAGCCCGGACAACTTATCAAATTGGGCTAGTCTCTCCCCGCAACGATTAGCAGTTTCGCCGCGGTCCTTGCTGATTACTCAACCTGCAGTTCTCCCAGTAGGCAAGAACTTGCATGTTTTCCAATTCCCAATTCCGATTTACAATGCAACTTGCCCGGTAATATTCGGCACTATATTTAAAAGCCGGGCTATTCATAGAGCACTCATCAGGGAACCGGATGGCGACCACAAAAACCGACCCTAAGCTGTCCCTTGCGGGCCATAGTGGCAAGAAGTCCCAGACCTACGAGGGGCTTACGCGCGAGCAACTGATCGAAGCCTACCGCATCATGTACACCTCCCGGCGCATCGACGACCGGGAAATCCTGCTCAAGCGGCAGCAGAAGATCTTCTTCCAGATGTCGGGAGCGGGGCATGAGGCCATCGGCATGGCGGCCGGGATGGCGCTGAAGCCGGGCTACGACTGGTTCTATCCTTATTATCGCGACCGCGCCTTGTGCCTGGCGCTGGGCGTCAAACCACTGGAGATGTTTCTGCAGGCGGTGGGCGCGGCCGACGATCCCAGCTCCGGCGGACGTCAGATGCCTTCGCACTGGGGATACAAGCGGCTGAATATTGTGACCCAATCGTCCCCGACGGGATCGCAGATTCTGCAGGCAGTGGGATGCGCCGAGGCCGGAAGGTATTTTACGCAGCGCCCCAGGGCGGCTGAGATTCCAGCGGCGAACCATCGACCCGATTATCGCCAGTTCAAAGATGTGACCTTCCACGGCGACGAAGTCTCCTACGTTTCTCTGGGAGATGGCACCACCAGCGAGGGCGAGTTCTGGGAGGCGATGAACGCGACCGCTCTCGGCAAGCTGCCTGTGATTTTCTGCGTGCAGGATAACGGCTACGCGATCTCCGTGCCGGTGGAAATACAAACGGCTGGAGGCAGCATTTCGCGGCTGGTCTCGGGCTTTCCGAATTTCCATTTTGAAGAAATCGATGGCACCGATCCGGTAGCCAGTTTGGCCGCGTTTCAGCGTGCGGTGAAGTATTGCCGCGAAGGCCACGGGCCGGCCTTTGTGCATGCCCACGTAATTCGCCCTTATTCGCATTCGCTCTCCGACGACGAACGTTTGTACCGTCCGGACTCCGAGCGGGAGCGCGATGCCGCCCGCGATCCGGTTTCCCGCACGCAAATGTTTTTGCTGCGCGAGGGAATTCTCGACGAGAAGGGCATCAACGAACTGGAAAAGAAGGTTGAAGAAGAACTGCAAGTTGCGGTGGACCTTGCGCTCGCAGCCTTGCCGCCCGCGCCTGAGAGCGTGCTGCAGTATGTATATTCGCCCGATCTCGATCCGACTTCGTCGGCCTTCGATACGCAGCCGGTGGTCGGACCCGATTCCGCCGACGGCAAGAAGCCGGTGGCGAAGACCATGGCCGATTTGATCAATGTAACCCTGCGCGACGAAATGAAGCACGACGAACGCATGGTGATCTTCGGCGAAGATGTGGCCGATTGCAGCCGCGAAGAGTACCTGAAGCGCAAGCTGGTGAAAGGCAAGGGTGGAGTCTTCAAGTTGACGTTCGGTTTGCAGAATGAGTTTGGCACCGACCGCGTCTTCAATTCGCCTCTGGCCGAGGCCGCCATCGTGGGCCGCGCCACCGGCATGGCCACGCGCGGTCTCAAGCCGGTGGTGGAGATTCAGTTCTTCGACTACATCTGGCCCGCGATGATGCAGATTCGCGACGAGCTCTCGGTGATCCGCTGGCGGTCGAACAATGTATTCTCTTGTCCGATCGTAATTCGAGTGGCCATCGGCGGCTATCTCACCGGTGGTGCGATCTACCACTCGCAGTGCGGCGAGAGCGTGTTCACGCATATTCCGGGGCTGCGCGTGGTGTTTCCTTCTAACGCGCTGGACGCTGCCGGACTGCTGCGCACCGCGATTCGCTGCGACGATCCCGTGTTGTTTCTGGAACACAAGCGGTTGTACCGCGAAACCTACGGTCGTGCGCCTTATCCGGGCCCCGACTACATGATTCCGTTCGGCAAGGCCAGGATCGTGCATCCGGGCACGGACTTGACCGTGATTACTTACGGCGCGGTGGTGCCGCGCGCCCTGCAAGCGGCGCAGAAGCTCGAGCGTGAGCACGGCGTGAAAGTGGAGTTGATCGATTTGCGCTGTCTGAATCCGTTTGACTGGGACACAATTGCCGCGTCGGTGGGGAAAACGAACCGTGCTCTGGTGGCTTATGAAGATACCTTGAGCTGGGGCTATGGCGCGGAGATCGCGGCGCGCATTGCGGATCAACTCTTCGATAACCTCGATGCGCCGGTGCGCCGCGTGGCCGCCGCTGACACATTCGTGGCCTATCAACCGATTCTCGAAGATGCCATCCTGCCCCAGGCGAATGATCTCTTCCGCGCGATGAAGGAGCTGGCCGAGTACTAGCAGGCTGCGGAAAAACTCGGGAATGCGGGTAGTAACGTGGAAGAGCGGGCTTCAGCGTCGCGTAAAGTGTCCACAATCAATGCGGGCTTCAGCCCCGGGGGTCGCACTTTTTATCCAGTGCGAGTTTTCCGCAGCCTGTTAGAACACCGGGCCCGACGATCATCCTGCTTGGGAGTCTTCCGTCTACGCTAGTTCTTCTCAATTGACCGCGCCTTCATCAACACCCTAGAATCAGTCGCCGCTTTCTGGGGGATCTATGACATCGATTCGTCGCCATGCTCATATCCATAGGCTGACCGGAATTGCCGTCTGTATGTTTCTCTTTCTTCTTGCCAATGCATCCGCCGCGGCGGCACAAACGGCCGTGACCACTTATCACAACGACAACTACCGCACAGGTTGGAATTCCAGCGAAACCGTGCTCACACCGTCGAACGTGGCGAGCTCCAGTTTCGGACTGCTGGCCGAGGTCGGGGTGGACGATCAGGTAGACGCGCAACCGCTCCTTGTCCCCAGCGTGAACATCACGGCGGGCAGCTCCCAGGGAACGCATAGCGTCGTGTATGTGGTCACGGAAAGCAATTCCGTCTACGCCATCGACGCCAACGCCGGCACGGTGCTTCTGCGTCAGAATCTCGGGAAACCCGTACCGATGCCGCTCGGCTGCAATAACAACGGTCCAAATGTTGGCATCAACTCTACGCCGGTCATCGATACCAGCAGCAACACTCTTTACCTGATTGACTACACGCAGACCACCGCCGGCCCGTCTCACCGTCTGCACGCGCTCGATTTAGGCAGCTTGGCCGACAAGATGGCGCCCCAGACCGTAAGCGCATCGCATACCTTGAGCGATGGGACCGCTTTCGTTTTCAACGCTACCTACGAGCGGCAACGCCCCGGCCTGCTGGAGGCAAACGGCAACATCTACGCCGGATTCGGCAGCTTCTGCGACTTTGGCGCCAACCTTTCGCGGGGCTGGCTGCTGGGCTGGAACGCGGCCACGCTGGCGCCGCTCTCGGCCAACCAGGTCAACGATACGCAAGCCACTTCTCCCAACACCTTCTTCCTGTCGTCAATCTGGATGTCGGGATATGGGCTGGCAGCCGACGATTCCGGCAACGTGGTATTCGTCACGGGAAACTCCGACCCCTCGGGAACCACCTACGACGGTGTCACCAACCTTCAGGAGAGTGTGATCAAGGTGTCGGCGAATCTGACCAATGTGGTAGACCTGTTCACGCCTTCGAACCAAGGCAGCCTAGACCAGGGGGACGTGGATTTCGGCGCCGGCGGCGTGCTGGTCCTGCCAGATCAGCCAGGATCCATGCCCCATCTGGCGGTGGCGGCGGGCAAAGACGGGAACATGTACTTCATGAACGAGGACAGCCTTGGCGGATACTCGACTACCAAGAACAATGTCCTCGGCACCTACGGAATCGGTGGTTGCTGGTGCGGGCAATCCTATTTTGTCGACCCTACTGACGGCCTGGCGCGCGTGGTGAGCAGTGGCGGCAACCGGGTTGAGGTGTGGAAGCTGCAAACCTCACCCAAACCGAAGTTGATTGAGGTTTCACAATCGGCAGCGTCGCGCAACGGATATCAGGATCCAGGATTCTTTACCAGCGTGTCGTCGAACGGTAACGCGAACCCGATCATCTGGGCACTTTCGCGCCCACTTTCCCAGCAAGACGATGAGATTGCGCTTTACGCGCTCAACCCCGAGTCGGGGAGCGCCATGGCCCAACTTTTCCACAGTGTTGCTGGAATATGGCCCAACGTTAACGGCAACTCAAACCTGGTTCCAGTGGTTGCTAACGGTAAGGTTTATGTCGCCAGCTACAGACAACTGCGGATTTTCGGATTGACCCCGCCGGCGTTGAAGAAGCAAGCGAAGTAGCAAGCGTTTGACGACTGGCAACTTCGAGCTTCCGAAACGCTGTTTCAAGACCTGCATCACGGTTGAGGGCGTGCTTCGCTCTGGCTCGCTGATGAGCAGATGAATGTGGTCCGGCATCACCACAAAACCGACCACGACAAATCTGTAATTCTGCCTCACCTCTTCCAAAATCTTCAAGAAGAGGTCCCGGCGCTCAGCAGTTGCGAGCCAAGGCTGGCGATGATAACAACTGCAATTGATGAAGTGCAGATAGTCATGGCCGTAATAACGCTTCAGGCCTTTTGGCATTCTTTAACTTTAAGAGCGGAGATTGGAGTTGGCCTCGAGAAAACGAAGACAAAATCTCAAGAGATTCACAATGGGAATGCCCGCCCAGCCTCCCTATGACACGCCGCTCGTTACTATCGTCATCTTCTGCAATTTTCAGCGCGTGCGAAGATGCGTATAAGAGTGCGCCGTCCAATGTTCCCCTTAGTAATCGCTGCTGCTGCGAAGCTCGCAAAAATGGCTAGCGCCACAGCCGGACCAGAGCATAAGAAATACGCGGCCGGCTCAAAGGCTCCTGCCTCTGGGATCTATAGGCTGCGCTGACTGCAAGACAAAAAGAACAGTCATGAAAGGGCGTCGGCTCCCTCCTTGCCACGGTGCATGGATAGTCATTGAACAAACAACATAGCAAACGCTATTCGAGGTGAGTAAAGCCATGAAGAAACTTGGACTATTACTGGTGTTCGTTGCGTCGCTGTCATTCGCACAGCAGGAAGCGGACTCAGTCCAACTTACTCCGGTTCCGCCGAAGCCGACCTGTGTGATTATTCTCAGGAACGGTGCGTGCGCCGACCTATGGAGGAACTACAACCAAGCTATGGGACAACGGCTTGGCGAGCAAATCAAGATTTACGTGAATCGTCAAACCCAACTGGCGTCCACACAAGCCACAGCGCCGCTGCAACAGCACATTGCCGATCTTACGAAGCTGACTACCGACGAGCAGGCTCAGATCAAGAGTCTACAGGAGCAGATGCAGGCTGATTCCGCCGCTGCCCTCGTAGAGAAATCCGCTGCCCACCGGGAAGGCTTGGAATATGGGAGCGGGATCGGTGCGGGAGCCATGCTGCTAATTGTTGGGCTGATCTTCGGCTTCCGGAATTTCAGCGTCACTAAGAAACCGCAGTCTCGCGCTGCATCGGCCTAACTGGCGGGATGCCCATCCTTTGCGCTCTTTGCAAAGGGTGGGCATCCCGAATGCGAACAGCATGAGATTCTACCCCAACCCCCCTCGCCAACCTCGCCTCACCAAAATTCCACAACACCCCTGTGACATCCAACCTTGCGCCCCACCCCAACTCGCTCCATCATGACCAAGCAGAGGCAGCACATCTAGCTCGAACATGCTGAGGGAAGGCTCAACCGAACATCGGTCCACAACTCCTTTGTTCCCTAGATTTTGCTCGATAAGCCGTGCGGCCTCTAGATTTTACGGGCGTTTTCTTGCTAACCCGATGATTCCAACAGACCACGCAGGGTAGGGGTACCCAACCAACTTTCGAGTCTCATCACCCCGCCAAAACAAACTTTGGCATTTCCACAACTTTTCTGCCTCCGATGTTCACTTAACCTTGCCTGGGATTCCAAATCCGGAATACTGAGATCAGCGGGGAATTCACCACAGTTTGGGAATCTGGGCGGCATGGGATTTCGACCCCATGCCGCCGGGGCGGAGGAGTCAGGAAAATATGGCTTTAGGAAATGTTCCACGGTGTCAGCACATCAAGATGAATGGGACGCAGTGCGGATCGCCCGCGCTGAACCGGAAGAGGCAATGCTTTTTTCATGAGCGGGCGCAACAGCAGCATAACCGGATCGTGAAAGATCAGTTCAAGCAGGCGCGCTTTGTGCTGCCGGTGCTCGAGGATGCCAACGCGGTGCAGATGGCGCTCATGCAGGTGATGCAACTGCTGGCCTGGGGCGAAATGGATCGCAAGGTGGCGGCCCTGCTCCTGTATGGCTTGCAGACCGCGAGCGCCAACCTGCGCTACGTGAACTTCGAGCCCGGCGAGCCGACCGATGTGGTCATCCATCGCGAAGACGTGCAGAAAACCGACATCGGAGGCCCGCAGTGGTCTCCGGAAGATTTTGCGTGGGAGGAAGAGGAGGAGAAAGAAGAAGAGGAAGACAGCGTGGACGACAACGTTGCCGCGGCTCCTGCCGTAACCGAAGTGGCGGCGAAGCATTCGGAGGCCGCGAAGGACTCGGCGGCCCCGGTTGAGGGACCAGAAACCCATGCCGTGCCCAGTATGGATGAGGTGCGGAAGCAGATCCGGGGACTCGTCCATGACTACATTTTGGAAACCGGAAGAACCCCGGCGGAGTTGAGCGGATAGCCGATCAAAAGGCGCAGGCCTTCGGCTGCTACAGAGACGACAGACGACTCTAAAGCGAAAGTCAAGCGATAGCAGGTTACTCCCGCTTTTTCCGCAAGTCGCTTCTCGTTGATCGTTCCTTGTGGCGGTGCTAGGCTGCGAATAGTGGGGTCCACAACCATCAATTCGGTGAATCCGGCGACGTCCGCGCGCGGTGGCGCGATGGCATGGCTGCAATCGGCCTCGGCGGAAGTATGGATAAAGTTCCTGCTGGCGCTGGTGGGATTGGGACTGGCATTCGGTGCGGCGCTGTTTTCAACGGCGGCGGGTGAGACTGGACACCTGTGGGCGTCGGTGATTCTGGCGTCGGTAGCGCTGTTGCTGGCGGTGTTCGTGGGCTTGGTCACCGTGCCGTATCTGGCGCGGCGGGTAGCGCTGGAGCGGCTGCGGCAGACGTTTCACTATGAGGTCACGAGGGCGGGCGTGGTCTATGTGCTGGTCACGCTGGTGATCGGCATCGCTGCGCTGAACACGGGAAACAATCTGCTGTACATCGTGGTGGCGGCCATGCTGGCCGCGATTCTGGTCTCCGGCGCGGTTTCCGCGCTGGTGCTGCGCGGGTTGGAACTGCAGGTGCGGCTGCCCGAGCACGTTTTTGCCGGGCGCACGGTGGTGGGACGAATCGTGCTGCGCAACCCGCGGCGCTTCCTGCCCTCGTTTTCGATTCGCGTGGTGCCGGCACGCAAGGAAAAGAAAGCCCGCAAGCAATGGCGTTGGGAACGGACGACGTTTATTTTCCCGCTGAACCGTCCGGCCGGGAATCAGTGGGTACGGGTGCGCGACTGGAAGGTGCGGCGGTTGGACGTGGCCCCGTCTGCGCCGGGAATTTTCGAGGGGATGATTTATTTTCCATACTTGCCGCCGGGAGCCGATCTGACGGCGGATCTCGAACTGCGCTTCGAGCGGCGTGGGCGGTATTGCGAATCGAGCTTTGGAGTGGCCACGCGATTTCCGTTTGCCTTCCTGACCAAGACGCGGGATGTTGCGCTGGCGCGCGAGATTCTGGCGTATCCGCCGGTTGAGCCGCCCGACGAGCTGTTTGAAATTCTGCCGCTGGTGCGCGGAGAGTGGGAGAGTTTTGTGCGCGGACGCGGCTCCGACCTGTACCTGATTCGCGAATACATGCCGGAGGATTCGGCGCGCCACGTGGACTGGAAGGCGACGGCGAAATCCGGCTCATTGAAGGTGCGCGAGTTCAGCCGCGAGGATGAGCGCAAGCTGTGCATTGTCTTCGACAATCCCCCGGCCGGTCTGATTTCCGCGCAGGCCTACGAACGCGCGGTGAACCTGGCGGCGTCGCTGGCCTGGCACTTCTCCGAACAGGATGCGGAGGTCTCGTTTGTGGTCTCAGGGCAGGGGCGTGGGGTGGAGCTTCACGAGTTTCTGGCGCGGCTGGCGGTGATCGAGCCGCAAGTGAAACCGCCGGCGGGACAAGAGTCGCAAGCCAGTTCGCCGCGAGACCTGCCGCGGGATACCCCGCGGGACCTGCCGCAAGAAGATGCGCTCCGCGAAATGAACTTGGGCAGTACCGGCGAATACAACATTGTCCTAACGGCGCGGTCGCACGGAAGCTTGCCCACGTCATGGTGGAACTGTTCGTACTTTGTATTTCTCGGGGAGCAGAGCGGTTCCCATCAACCAAAACGATAGGCCGCGCGGGCAAGCCACGGACTTTCGATCGTCCCAACTTCTGTCGTTCCCGAAAATGATTTCCCCGGTATATTTTTTGTCCTTCTACAGCTTTTTACCTCTTCCACTGTATCCGGTTTCGGCATATACTCTCCCCCCGGTATAGCTTTTGGGCTGCTCGCAACCCGATATCCCGGAGGATCCAATGCGTATCAGCGACCTCATCAAGAACCAGGAAACCTACCAAGCGGACTTAGGCCAAACCGTGTTGGAAACAGTGCGTGCCATGGTGGAACGCAACATCGGCGCCGTTCCGGTCTTGCATAACGGAAAACTGGTGGGGATTTTTTCCGAGCGCGATCTGATGAAGCGCGTGGTGGCGGAAGGATGCGATCCCCGCAGCACTTGCCTGGCCGAGGTCATGACGGATGATCCGCTCACCGTCAACACGAATGAGGAACTGGAGACCTGCTTGACGCTGATGCGGCGGCACAATTTCCGGCATCTGCCGGTTTGCCATGAGGGACAGTTGGTCGGCATGGTGTCATTGCGGGACATTTTGCTGCACGATCTGAACGAAAAAGATGATGAAGTACGCATGATGCGTGCCTATATCCACTCTGTCCCGGACGCCTAGCAGCACGATGCTGACGCGCTCCGGCGCGCGGAGCCATATGTGTATCTCGCCTGCGCTAGGCTCATCTAGGGACTCAAGCTGACTCCCCCGCCTCTGGAACCCCTTCCTTGCTGATTGGCCCGCTCTAAACAGGATTGAAGTAGCACGAAGGTAACGTTGCCTTTGGCAGGATCCTGGAGGTAACGTTACTTCGGGTGACCTGAGTACATTGAACACCCGCGCCAGAAGGTTTAACTTTTCTTAGCCAGACTGTTCGTAGAGTCGCGAGGCGGTTCTGCCGGCGCTGGTGTCTCGTGTTTCACGGCCTTGTTTTTATGAGTCTGGAGAGCGGTTGCGATGAGCGATAAAATTACGATTTTTTATAACGCTCTCTGGATTACGCATCCCGTTCTCCAAACGGCGATTGCCGTAGTTATGTTCCGCCGCGGACGCTACCGCCAATTCAAGTTTTTCTTTGCCTACATCATCGCGCAGATTGTGGCCTTTGCCGTGGTCTTTCCTACATACCGGTATGCTCCCACTGCTTGCTTTTACCTTAGCTGGTTCAGCACGGCGATCAGCGTAGCTCTGGGTTTCAAGGTGATCCACGAAGCCTTTCTCGATGCTTTCCGGCCATTCCACACATTGCGAGACCTGGGCACAGTGCTGTTCAAGTGGGCGGGGCTGGTGATGCTTCTGGTGGCTGGAGTGGTGTCGGTTTCCACGAGATCGTCGGACACGGCTCCCTGGGTGGAGGCCATCCTTACCGCCCAGCGGTGCGTGCGCATTATCCAGGTGGGCATGGTGCTGTTCCTGCTGTTTTTTGCGCGCTACCTGGGAGTAAGCCGGCGGCAGTACAGCTTTGGCGTCGCCTTGGGGTTCGGTTGCTTTGCCATGGTCGAATTGTCGCTCGTTGCATCCTGGGTCGGCGATCACCTGAATAATCTATCGATGGGTCTCGTTAATATGGCCGCCTACAATGGCGCGTTGCTCATCTGGTTGGGCTACACTTTGGCGAAGAGCCCGGTTCGTGAGGCTACCTCGACCCTGTTGCGGCCGCAACGGTGGGAGCAAACCCTGACAGACATTCATCATCCCCTGCCCACGAACTCTTTAATCCCGATGTTTGAAGGGATGGTGGACCGGGCTCTCTCGCGCACTCAGGTGTCGCCGTCAATGCCGCAAGAGAACGGCGCCGCTCCTAAGGCCGCCGCAGCTCACGCGGGAGTTGCAGCGCTGAGCGGCGCGGGCCTTCACCGGATCCCGGGGAGTGCCGAGTCAAAGAAGTAAGGGAGCATTCGCATCAGCTTCGACTTAGTTCGTTTTCTTTCCTTTTCCTTCCTGTCCGTGGGTCATTTCCGGATTTCGTAAATGCGCGCCAGGCCAAATCGTCTCTTTAATCCCGTTAGTTGATTGCCAGCTTACTCAGTAAGTATCCCGCTAAGCCATTGCTTAGCCTGCACTTAATCCTACTTGAGGGATGTGCCCAGGGTTCCGGCACGGCGCGGTTTGAACAGATAGGATCTACGAGGTTGGGATTCCGTGCGAATGTGCTTGACTCGTGCCGTATAATGCGTCACCGCGTCAGAGAGCCCATTTTAGGCAAGCTAGGGCGTGGTAGGAGAGTACCCATGAAGCAAGCAATCAGGATTTCGATCCTGATGTGTGGATTAGTGGGCACCTATGTTGCAGCCGCCGTTCCGCAGGTTCCCGCCCCGGACGGAGGGCCGATTCTAGTGTGCCCACCTCAACAACAACTGCAAGGCAAATGCGTTCAACTGCCACCGATGATGAAATAGTAGTTAATCGGAGGACAGCCGTGGCCGCAAGGTCACGAAAGTAACCTGTAGTAACTTGGGCCGAACCCTAGGGCTCGCTATCTTTGGGCTGACGGACTTCATACATAAACCGTCAGCCCTGTTTTTTTGGAGCCGCTTTTTCTAACGCTGGGTTTTGAGGGCGGATTCTAAGGCACGGCGCAACTCGGCTGCGTCCTGGATTGGTCGCTGGCAGGAGAAACCGGAACACAGCACCGCGAACGCCCTGCCGGATCTCAACTCGGGTAAGTTCGGGAGGGTAGCTGCAAGCGCCGGAGGAAGATTCCCGGGGACCGCTTGGTTCGTCGTGAGCCGTAGCACGGCCTTGTTGAATGCGAAAACAGCGGTTGCAGCCGCCGCCAGATCAGTGGCCGCATCGTCGGCTGCGTTCTCAGCAATCACAACCACCTGCACAGGACTTTCTAATAGATGGACGACCGCAATCCCATAGGTCGCGACGAAAATTCCAAACTGCTCCGCCACGCCGGCGAAAGTTTCCAGCGTCAATTCCGCTTTGTCACGATACGCAGCCTCGCCTGTATAGTGATGCAGCCGCAGCAGCGCAATCGCAGCCATGGGATTGCCCGCCGGCGTGGGCGAATCCTGCACCGGCTTGCGCCGAGTGGAAAGCACACCCAGACTCTTGCCGTCGGCGGACGGTTCGGCATCGAAGAACCCTCCGGAAACCGCATCAAAGAATTTTGCCACCATCGCGTCGGCGATGGCCTGCGAGAACTTGAAGTAACTGAAGTCAGCCGTGGCTTCGTAAGCATCGAGGCAAGCCAGCGCCGATGCGGCGTAGTCATCGAGCAGGCCGTCAACTTCGCGCGCTTCAGCTTTCGGATCGGAATATGCGACCACGTGCAATAACCCACGCTGCGGCTTCCAGGCTTCCGCCAAAATGCGGTCCAGCGAGCGCAGGGCAAAGCCGCGCGCGTCCGCGAGATTGAGAACCCTCGCCGCTTCCAGATACGCACTGACGCACATGCTGTTCCATCCCACATAAACCGTCTTATCGACGTAAGGCGTTGGCCGCTCGATCCGGGCAGCATACATTTTCTTCTTCGCGGAATCGAGCAGGCTTTGCACTCGCTCGGCGCCAAGCTTCATCCGACCGGCAATCTCTTCGCTCGGCGCGCGCACGTAGAGCACGTTCTTCGCGGGATTGTGGTGCATTTCCCCCACTTCGTTGATGTCGTAATGTAGCGCCGTGGCCTGCGCTTCTTCTTCAGTCAGGACGGCGCGCGCTTCGTCGAGCGTCCAGGTGAAGTAGTCGCCGTCGTCGTCCATGGAAATATCGGCGTCCTGCGAGGCGTAAAAGCCCCCGCGCTCGCGGTCGCTCAACCATTCATCCATCCAGCGAATAATGTCGCGCGCCACGCTCGCAAAGAATTCTGAGCCCGTGGCCTGATAAGCGTGTACGTAATTCTTTAGCAGTTCGGAATTGTCGTAGCACATCTTCTCGAAGTGCGGCACGACCCAGCGCTCGTCAACCGAGTAACGATGAAATCCTCCCGCCAACTGGTCGTAAACACCGCCATTCGCCATATGCTCAAGCGTGGTGACGATCAGGTTGCGCAAATTCTCGTCTCCGACGCGTGCGTATTGGTCGATCAATAAATCCAGCGCGGAAGGATGCGGAAACTTTGGCGCCTGCCCGAATCCCCCATGCTGCGCATCGAACATGCTGAACGCAGACTTCTGAATCGCTGCGATAATGCTGGCCGAAACTCGTCCGCTGCGCCCCGCTAACGACTCTGCCTGTGCAATCACGCTTTCCACCATCTTCGCCTGCTCCACCACGTCGCCATTCTTTTCCTTGTAAGCATTGGCAATGCTCAACAGCACGCGCTTGAAGCTGGGCCGCCCGTAGCCATCGCTCGGGGGAAAATACGTCCCGCCGTAAAACGGCTTGCCATCGGGCGTGAGAAAAGCGGTGAGCGGCCATCCGCCCTGTCCGCTGACCGCGCTGACCGCAGCCTGATAGCGGCTGTCGATGTCAGGACGCTCATCGCGATCCACTTTCACGGCGATGAAATGCTCATTCACGATGGCCGCCACTTCAGCGTTGTCATAAGACTCGCGGTCCATCACATGGCACCAGTGGCACCACACCGCGCCAATATCGAGCAGCATGGGTTTGTTCTCACGTTGGGCGGAAGCGAAGGCTTCCTCACCCCACTCGTGCCATTGAATCGGCTGGTGCATGGCGGAGCGCAGATAGGCGGAAGAAGCGCGGGCGAGGGAGTTGAGCGTGGTGCCGGTCATAGTGTCAGTCTATCGTGGGCAAAGAGACCTTGCTTAAACCAACTGCTTGGCGATCGCGCAGTACAAATCAATCGCCTCAGCTAGTTGTTGCTTCTCGATGAATTCGCCATCAGTGTGCGCAACGTGAATCGATCCTGGACCGATCAGCAGCGGTTCGCCCCAGTTCGTCAGCTTGGGAATGTCGGTGGTGAAAGCAGCGATCATCGTGGGCAAACCATCGACAGTGCGCAACCGTAGGAAAGGCAGTTCCAACGGAAACTCAACCTTCACTCGGTCGCCCGCAATCGCAAGAATCTGCCGTCGCAGATCCTCCGATGGACCAACCAAACGATAAAGCAAGTCTGCGTGAGCGTAGTCAGGAATTACATTGGGCGCGCGTCCGCCTTCGATTAATCCGATGTTCAGCGTGCACGGACCAATCTCGGGATCGGAAGGCAACGGCATCGCGCGCAAGCGCACGAGAGCTTCGATCAGCTTGTCGATGGCGGATTCGCCGAGCTCAGGATAGGCCGAGTGCGCCATGCAGCCGGAAGCGGTCACTTCCACCCGCAGCGTTCCCTTTGAGGCGAGCGCGATGTGGTTCTCCGTGGGCTCGCCGTTGACCAAATACTTGCAACGATGCGCTTCATCGCTCGCGGCGTATTCGTTTGCGACTTTCGCGCCCAAGCTATCGCGCTCTTCTCCCACCACGAAGAGCAGGCCAACGTAAATTCCTTGCTGGCGCAAGCGCTCCGAGGCCGCGATCTGCGCGGCGATGATGCCCTTGGCATCGCAGGAGCCGCGGCCGAAGATGCGCGTGGTATTTTCGGAAGAAGGAATGAAGGGCGGAACGGTATCCAGGTGCGTGGAGAAAGCCACCGCCGGATGCGGCTGTTCTGGTGAAGTGGCGTAGACGTTGGCGCGATCGCCTTCCACCGGCATTTTCTTTGTCTGGTAGCCGAGCCGGCATAGTTCTCCGTAGAGATAGTTTCCGACCGCGGCTTCGTTGCCGGAAATGGATTCGATGTCGACGAGTTGGCGAGTGAGCGTGATGGCGTCCATTGCAGTAAGAATAAACCACAGCTTGGTCGCGCAACGCGGGATGTGGCATGAATCATGTAATCTGATGCTGTGATTGCCCAGAATTCAACGATCAAGTCGCTGTTTCTCGAAGGCTCGGCGGGACGGCTGGAAGCGCTGCTGAATGCAGGTGCGGAGAACGCGACGCACGCGGCAGTGATTTGCCATCCGCATCCGCTGTTTGGCGGGACGCTGCATAACAAGGTTGTGTTCCATACCATGAAGGCGCTGAACAGTTTTGGATTTCCCGTGCTGCGCTTCAACTTTCGCGGTGCCGGACTCAGCCAGGGCGAGCACGATCAGGGAAACGGAGAAGTGGAAGATGTTCGGACCGCTCTCGAGTGGCTGGATGCGGAGTTTCATCTCCCGTTGATTTTTGCCGGGTTTTCTTTTGGCGCCGCAGTTGGGCTGCAGGCGGCGTCTTGGGATGCGCGAGTGAAGGCGCTGATCGGCGTGGGCACGCCGGTGGCTCCGGTGGTTGCGGACACGGAAGCTCCGCGAGTTTATACGTTTGAGTTTTTGCGCGACTGCGTGAAGCCGAAGTTGTTTGTGAGCGGTGCGCGCGATCAGTTTGGTCCGCGGGCGAAGCTGGAGGCTTTGGTCGCGTCGTTACCAGAGCCGAAGAAGCTGGTGGTGATTGAAGGCGCCGATCATTTTTTCGAAGGCAGGTTGCGGGAGTTGCGCGAGGCGATTGAAAGCTGGGTACAGGAAGAAATCAGCTTGCTGTGAGAACTCCCTTTGTCGCCGCGAGTGATGAGGGACTGCTAGGGATCCTTCGACTGGCTCAGGGCAGGCTTCGACTCCGCATTCGCCTTCGCAAGCGAACGCGAGTGCTGCGCTCAGGATGACAGTTTGTATGTACGACTCTGAGAAGTTTGGCCAAATGCGCGACACCGCGCGCGAAATTTTTCGTAAAGCGCTGGCCGAGGCTTCGATTGCCAAGGCATTTGCGCGGCATGTGCATTGTGAGCGCGGGGTGCTGCGGGTTTGCGAAGATCTTTACGATTTGCAGGCCTATTCGCGCGTGCTTGTGATCTCCATTGGCAAGGCCGCGCACACGATGGTTGAGGCGCTGGCGCAGCAAGCCGGTACAGCTACACTCGATGGGATTGTGGCCAGCTCGGTCGAGCCGGCTGCGCAGGTACGCGGCTTCCGTTATTTTCGTGGCGGGCATCCTACGCCCAATGCCGAATCTATTCATGCGGCGAACGCTATTTTGAAAGCGCTGGATGCGCAGACCGCAGCGTCACTGGTGATTTTTCTGCTCAGTGGTGGAGGGTCTTCCATCGTCGAGAAGCCTATCGATGATGAGATTTCCCTGGATGAGCTGATTGCGACCTATCGCATGCTGGTGCATTCCGGCGCGCCCATCGGCGAAATCAATACCATCCGCAAACATCTTTCGGCGGTGAAGGGCGGAAGGCTGGCGCAGCGGGCGCTTCCGGCGCGGCAGGTTTCGCTGCTGGTGTCGGACGTTCCCGATAGTGCGCCCGATGCTGTGGCATCGGGTCCGACGATGCCGGATTCAACCAGCGTGGAAGATTGTTACCGCATTGCGGAGAAACACGGATTGCTGCCCCAACTTCCTCATTCCACGCGCGAGCTTTTTGAACGCCGGGCTCTCGAAGAGACGCCGAAGTCCGACGACCCGGCGTTTTATGGGTCGCGATGGTGGACGATTCTCTCCAACCAGACGGCGGTTGAGCTGGCGTGTGCGGCTGCGCAGTACGCGGGGTTCACCGTGCACGTGGATAATTCTTGTGATGATTGGGACTACGAGCGCGCCGCAGAGTATTTGTTGAAGCGGCTTCGCGAGCTGCGAAAAGATTCTCAGCGCGCGTGCCTGATTTCCGGCGGAGAAGTGACGGTGAAAGTTACGAATGGCGGTATTGGGGGGCGTAACCAGCAGTTTGCGCTGGCGTGTGCCGGAAAGATTGCAGGCGAGAACATCACCGTGCTCAGCGCAGGAACAGACGGAGTGGATGGGAACAGTCCGGCAGCCGGCGCTGTGGTGGATGGAACGACTATCGGCCGCGCGCAATCTGGGGGGCTTGACGCATACGCAGCGCTTGCAGAGTTTAATGGTTATCCGCTGTTTAATGCGCTGGGCGATGCCATTGAGATTGGACCTACCGGGAACAACTTGCGCGATCTGCGGGTTCTGCTGGCTTATTGACTGCCGAAGCGGCGTTATCTATAACGCTTTTACGCTGAAAAATCCTTTTAGTCACGAGAGATCGTATTGAAGAATCCGCTCATCCAACTCACGTCCGTCCAGGGCCGCCGAATCTGGCTGCATGCCCAGCGCCTGGACGCCACCGAACCCTTCGGCTCCGGCCCCAAGGCCACGCCGGCGGCGGTGGCGCACCTGGGCTACTTGCAGATTGACACCATCTACGTCATCGAGCGCAGCCATCACCACATCCTCTACACGCGCATCCCTACGTATCGGCGCGAGCATCTGCAACAGGCACAGAGCATCGACAAGACCGTTTTCGAGTATTGGACGCACGCCCTATCGTATGTGCCTACGGAGAGCCTGCGCTTTTATGTACGCGATATGCGCCAGGCGCACCAGGATTGGCAGCGCCGCAACGGCTGGTTCGGCACGGTTTCAAATGCTGACCTGCGCAGAGTGCTGTCGCGCATCCGCAGACAGGGCGCACTCACCATCCGCGACATCGAAGACGAGCCGGTGGAAAAAGACTACGCGTGGGCTAGCCGCAAGCCTTCCAAGCGCGTTCTGGAGCTGGCCTTCTACAAAGGCCTGGTGACGATTAGCCAGCGGGCCGGAATGCTGAAGACTTATGAGCTTATGACTCGCCATTTCGGTTGGGACCGTCTGCCACGAGCAGCGACCGAAAGGGAAACTTTGAACTACCTGCTTGATCGTGCCCTGCAATCGCAGGGGATCGTGAGTGTGGAATCGATCTGTCATCTGGACGCTCCACGCAAACCAGCGATGAGGCGTCTGGTGGAGTCGCGAGTCCGTCGAAAGGAGCTGATCCCTGTGCAACTGGAAGGAGCAGGCGAATCGCTGCACTGGGTCCGTCCGGATACCCTCGATGCCATTCCTGATCCGGCGCAGGAACAGATTCATATCCTCTCGCCCTTCGACCCGCTGATCATCCAGCGCAAGCGGCTCCGGCTCTTCTTCGATTACGAGTATCGCTTCGAAGCTTACGTTCCCAAGCACAAGCGGGTATTTGGCTATTTCTGTTGTCCAGTTCTGATCGGGGATCGGATCGTTGCCGCCCTCGACCTCAAAACCGACCGGTCGCGGCAAAAACTTCTGGTGCAGAGCTGGAACTGGATCGGCCGGGGCGCGTCCCGCGCCCATCAGCAGCAGGTGGAAGCCACGTTGCACAAGTTCGAGCAATTTCAGTTGTGTCGGAGTTAGATCGAGCGCTATCCATTCGGCGATTAGCGCGCCTCAGTGGCCGGGCTTCGCCCACGCGGGACAGCCGAGGCGGCTGTCGCCACATGAGTTGGCGCGATTAGCAGAGCTTGCGCGATTATGCCGCTTCGCCCTTTACCTGAACTCCCGCCCACTTCTCGAGAAGAGTCAGGGTTGCGGCGTAGTCGAGGTCGCGGTGGCCTTCTTCCGTGGCTAGTTCGTAGATCTCTTCCACGGTTTCTAGGGCTGGCAACTTCACGCGTGCTTCTTTCGCGGCTTCGAGCGCGAGGCGAATGTCCTTGTGCATAAGGCGCAGGGGGAAGTTGGGGGTGAAATCGCGTTGTAGGATAAATGGTCCTTTGTAGTCCACCACGCCGGAGCGGACCATGGTGGCTTCAATCAACGAGAGTAATTGCTTCGAATCCACACCGAGTTTGGTGGCGAGGGTGAGCGCCTCGGCGAAGCCTTCGAAAATAAGTGCAATCTGCAGGTTCATGGCTAGCTTGGTAGCTTGGCCCTTGCCGGTCTCGCCCATGCGAAAAATCTTCTTACCCATGGCAGCGAACAGTGGGCTGAGGCGATCGATGGCGGCTTCGTCTCCACCGACCATGAAAATCAGCGTTCCATTCCCAGCGCCGATTTTAGAACCGGTCATGGGAGCGTCAACGTACGCCACGCCTTTGGCGCGAACTCGTTCGGCAAACTTCACGGTGGCGGAGGGCGAGATGGTGCTGGAATCCGCGATGATCATGCCCTCGGCCAGCGACTGGTCAATGCCCTCGGAACCGAATAATATCTTCTCGACCGCGGCCGTGTCGGAAACGCACAGCCAGACGACTTCGGCGCCTTGCGCCGCTGCGGCCGGGGTGGGAGCGATGCCCGCACCTTCCACCAGTTTGCCCGGGGTGCGGTTCCAAACTGTGACTTCGTGGCCGGCCTTGGCCAGATTCGTGGCCATGGCGTGCCCCATAATTCCCAAACCTAAGAAAGCAACACGCATTTCGGGACATCTCCTTGTTAGGGAAGGACTCTCCGGATTAGATATGAGCAACCGGATCGAGGTCAAGCAAGGTAGTCCGACTCATGCCCTAAATTAATGAAGCGCGTACGATAAGGGGTTACACGTAAGGGGCAGGAGACGGTCTGCCCTCGATCAAGAGGCGGGGATTGCTGATGCTGGTGGCGTTCTTAATTTGGTTGTTTTAATCTTGCTGGACTGTCGAGCCCGGTGCTCGAATCGAAAGCGTCACGTCTTGGCGCCAAAATTACGCATCATTTGTTCTGGCCTGAACTAAAATACAGCCAGCAGCGCACGGCATTCATCAAACAGACAGACGGGCAGGATGATTAAAGCAACCCTTCACAGTCCGGCGCTCCGCAAGCGAGCCAGGCAGTTTGGACGTCTGGTGCGGCATTCCGCCGTGACTCCGCTTTGCGGGGAGACGCACAAGCCGCGGCTGGTTTCGAACGGCGAACTGGGGATTACTTTCATAGGTCATTCCAGCTTCTTTGTGCAGATGGGCGGGCAGAGCGTAATGATCGATCCCAACTTCGCGCGCTGGCTCTTTTTGCTGAAGCGTCTGCGTCGTCCCGGGCTTCGAGTGCGCGATTTGCCTGCCATCGATGTTGTGATGGTGACGCACGCGCACTTCGATCATCTGCACCGGCCGTCGCTGCGCGCGATCGTGCACAATAATCTAATCACGCGTGGGACTGCGCCGGCCATCATCATTCCGAGCCACGTGACGGACCTGGTCTCTGATCTGGGGTTCTCCGAGATTATTGAGCTCGACTGGTGGAATAGTTCGCGTCACGGCAGCTTGTCGGTGACGCATGTTCCTTCGCGACATTGGGGCGCACGAATTCTCAAGGACTCGCACCGCGGCTATGGTGGGTATGTTTTGCAAGCCGGGAAGCACTCTGTTTATCACGCGGGCGATACTGCTTACTTTGCGGGGTTCCGTGAGATCGGGCGACGCCTCTCCCCGGAACTGGCTCTGCTTCCCATCGGCGCCTACAATCCGGCAACGTTTCGCAACGTGCATACCAATCCGGCGGACGCTACCCTCGCCTTTCTCGATCTGAAATCGCGCTGGATGGTGCCGATGCACTATGGAAGCTTCCGGCTGTCGCACGAGCCGGTCGATGAGCCGTTGCAATTATTGGAGCAGGAGGCGCGCGCGGCGGGGATCGAAGATCGGGTGTTAGTGTTGGAAGAAGGCGTTACTAGGCTCTTCTGATTTCAGCCCGTCCTGCGCGCAGGTTGAGTTGGCGCGAAACATCGGTGGTAACACTCCTTTGACAAACTATCGCTGCATCTTGGTGTAAGCCGCCTCCCGCTCTTTAATTCTTTCTCTATACCGCTAGTACCTCCGTAATGCCCGAAAACCCGCTATTACACAAGTATTACAGTGGGTTGCTCAATCCCTTGATAGGTTAAGTACAGCAAACGAATTCAAGACCACGAACGGGGCCGACTTTGGACATGCAACTGGAAAGCCTGGAAAAACGACAAGCTGCAAATGGCGAGATCAACTGGGTGACCGCGATCTTCATGGCGCTGTTTCACGTCGGAGCCATTGCGGCGCTTTTCTTCTTCACATGGAAGGCGTTGTTTGTCGCCATGTTCTTGTGGTGGGTTTCGGGCAGCCTGGGCATCGGCATGAGCTATCATCGCCTGCTCACGCACCGCGGCTATAAGACGCCGAAGTGGGTCGAGTATTTCCTGACGGTCTGCGCCACGCTTGCTCTTGAGGGCGGGCCGATTTTCTGGGTGGCCACGCACCGCATTCATCATCAGTATTCGGACGAGGATGGCGATCCGCATTCGCCCATCGATGGAAAATGGTGGGCGCACATGGGCTGGATTCTCATGGGCAAGTCCATGCACCATGACACAACCACGCTGGCCCGCTACGTTCCCGATCTCGCCAAGGACAAATTTCACATCTGGATTACGAAATATCACTACGTTCCCATGATTGTGCTGGGGGCCATATTGTTCGCCATCGGCGGACTGCCATTTCTGTTGTGGGGCGTCTTCATGCGGACGGTGGTTGGCCTGCACACTACCTGGCTGGTGAATTCGGCTACTCACTCGTGGGGCACGCGCCGTTTTACCACGCGCGATCTTTCCACCAACAGCTGGTGGGTGGCGTTGCTGACTTTCGGGGAAGGCTGGCACAACAATCACCACGCACATCCGACCGCGGCGCAGCACGGCTTTACCTGGTATGAGGTCGATATGAACTGGTACGGCATTTGGGCGCTGAAGACGCTCGGGCTCGCCTGGGACATCAAGCGTGTGAAGCTGGCTGATCTGGAGAACGGGTTGGTCGCCGCTCCTAACGGACGGTTGGTTACAAGCGGTCTGGCTGAGGGCGCGGCGGCGGGCGACTAGATTAAGTCGTTTTCTCGTAAGCCTCGACCCCGACCAATTCCGGTGGGGGTTTTTGCTGTCCGTAAAAGCTATAAACACAGAGGCCACAAGGGAACACGGGGGCCGCGTCAGCCGTGCGATCCCCGGTGGACCTCTGTGACCTCTGTGTTGAAGAATCTATTATTACCTCCAGAAGCGGTAAAATCACCCTGACGCTATGCGCATCACGAGCCGCCGCGGAACTGTCGTTTTCTTTCTTTGCCTGGGCATCACTCTGGTGGCGCTGGCGGTTGCGCTCAATGTTGGATGGATCATTCTCAACTGGCGCGAGGGTGTGCTGCTGTTTTTCGGCATCATCTTCTTTGCCTTGATCATCGCGGGCATGATCGTGAACACCAGCTTCCTGGTGCGTGAAATTCGCCGCAGCGAGCAGCACGACAGCTTCATCAACGCCGTTACCCACGAGCTGAAAACGCCAGTCGCCTCGATTCGCCTGCATCTGGAAACCTTGCAGCGGCGCGAACTGCCGGAAGCGCAGAAGCAGGATTTTTACCGCTTGATGCTCAGTGATACCGATCGTCTGACGGAGACGGTGGAACAAGTGTTGCGCGCGGGCCGCGCCGGGGATAAAAAGGCCGGGCGGAAGAAATCCGCGGTCGACTTCAGCCAATTGGTGCGCGAATGCATGGACGCGGCCCGAAGCCGCCATCATCTTCCACCTGAAGCTCTCCGTTACGAGGAGACGCCGGGCAACGGCGCAGGCCTTCGCGTGCTGGGCAGCGGCGAGGACCTGCGCACCGCTGTTTTCAACGTGCTCGACAACGCCATCAAGTATTCCGGCGACCACGTGGATGTGCGCGTGCGCCTGAATATGCCTGACGAAAAGCGCATCGTGCTCAGCGTGCAGGACCACGGGGTTGGGATTCCACCCGATGATATGAAAAGCATCTTCAAGCGTTTCTATCGTGTCAGCCACCGTTCGCTGGCGCATGTGAAGGGAACTGGGCTGGGCTTGTTCATTGTGAAGTCGATTGCAAAAAAGCACGGTGGCAAGGTGTTCGCCGAGAGCGCGGGTGAAGGCCAAGGCACCACGATTACCATGGAACTTCCGAGGTCGATCGCTTGAGTCGCGTTCTCGTAGTGGAGGATGAAGCTCATCTGGCGCAGGGGCTGCGTTTCAATCTGCAAGCGGAAGGCTATTCCGCCGAGATTGTGGGAGATGGGGAAGCAGCCACGGATCGCCTGCTGGGCAAGAAAGAAAACTTCGACGTTATCGTGCTCGACATCATGCTGCCGGGAAAGGATGGTTTCAGCGTAGTTTCAGAGTTGCGTGCGGCACGGAATTACGTGCCGGTGCTGATGCTGACCGCCCGCGGCCGTCCCGAAGATGTGCTGAAGGGCTTTGCTGCGGGCGCCGACGATTACCTGCCCAAGCCTTTCGACCTGTCAATCTTGCTGGCGCGCCTACAGGGACTCCTGCGGCGCAGCCAATGGATGCGCGCCGGGCAGCCGGCGGGGAAGGCAGATGCCGCGCTTGATGCTGCTCAAACCGTATCTGACCCATGTAGCATCGGCGATTTCGGAACATTTTCTTTTAGCGGCAAGACGATCGACTTCGGCACACTCGAACTGTGTACCGCGAGCAATGTGATTCATCTGACGCTGATGGAATCGGAACTGTTACGCCATCTGGTGCGCAACGACGGGCGCGTGGTTTCCCGCAAACAGATTCTCGAAGAAGTCTGGGGTCTGCATGAAGACACTGACACCCGCGCTATCGACAACTTTATGGTGCGGCTGCGGCGTTACATTGAAGACGATCCCGCCGAGCCGCGCCACTTGCTTACCGTGCGCGGCGTGGGCTATAGGTTTCTGGCGAATCCGGAAGGGAAGTAAAACTCGGAATTTCGGCTAGGCCCGGCAAAGTTCCGCAACCAGCGTCTCGCGGCGCTCGAGCACCAAACCATCCATACGGTTCAGGATCATCCTGTAAGCGGTGAGCGAAATCCCCGCCAACACCAGCAAGATCAAAGTCGCGATCCAAAAGTTGCCGTAGTGCCGCGCCAGCCAGAACGCTCCAACGCCTACGCCTACCACGAAAATTTGCACGCCCAGGCTGGTCAGGACACTCATCTGCGATGGGCTCTGACGCCTGATGGTGGAATAATCCAGTTTTTTCGGCGAATACAGCGAGAGCAGGTTGCCGGCGGACAAATTTACCGGCGCAGCGAATAGTAGACCTGCCAGGGTGGCGACAGTGACGTCGAATGCGGGCCGGCCGTAGAAAAAACTAACCGCGATCCACACTACAACAACTTCTACCGCCAGAATGCCGGCATGGGTGAGATTCTTGGCCAGCACAATTTCACGAAAACTTACCGGGGACGCGAAAAAGAACTGGATGCCGCCGGCGTCGCCGCCAAAGCTGTTGCAAACCAGGTTGTTCAGCATCAGCAGCGTGTATGCGGCAGCCGCGGGAAACGCCATGTCGGGTGTGCGCGCCAGGAAAGCGCCGGAATGACGGAGAGAGTTCATCGCTCCTAGACGGAAGATGAGGAGTACAAAAATCGGCATGATCAGATTGAGCAACATCGGCCCGCTGCGAAGAAGATAGCGGATCTCTTTTTCAAAGACTGCCGCCACTGGCGTCGCGAATCCGGGAAGAATCCAGCCCAGCCGCAGCGGCCGGTCTTTCGGCAGCGTGGATGCGGCGGCCACTTCACTCAAATTCTCGCCGCGATACTGTGCCAGCAGCCGCACATGGAGGCAGTAACCAATGACCAGCACAAAGGCGCACAGCAGCGCCAACGAACTAAGGCTCACCATGAATCGCGGATACACCGCCTGCGCGATGGCATCGGCGGCAAGGCCCGGCGGAAGGATGCGCTGCACTGGCGCAAGAATTTCGACATATCGTTGAACAGATCGTTGCGCATCGGGCCGGGCCGGCTTTCCGAAATGCTGCACGAGGGGCCCGATCATCTGAAAGCTCAGCATCAGCAGAACAAACAAAACGGCCATGATCTCGCGCGTGCGGCGCTGGGCCAGCCAGCGCTCCACCCAGGCGAATATCATCTGCATAAAGAGAAGATTGAAGGCGGCGAACGCCAGCAACACCAGCAGCACCCAGGGCAGCAGCGCCGGTTTCGCAAACCCCACCCCCACTAGAATTGCGAACGTCCACAGGCTGCCCAGAGCGGTTGCCGGGTCCAACGAGCCATAGGCAAGGCGCACCAGAAAATATGAGCGGTAGTTGAGTGGAAAGCGCAGCAAGTCGGAGGAGTCCGGATTGTTAGCGAAGGCGGCCGCCATGACGGGGAAGACTTGCCAGAAGATAAACACGAACCAGAAAAGCAGCGCGAGCAAGTCTGGCTTGCCTTCCGCGACAAAGAAATATGCCGCGATGCCCACGGAGAACGCGCCAATAAGTCCGCCGACGGAGAACGCGAACGCGATGAAAATTCGCGAGACCAATTCCAGTCGGCCCCGGGTGGTGCGCAGCGAGTGGACAAAGAGGCGCCAGCGCAGTTCGGCGATGGCGGAAAGCTGCCCGCGGGTGTGGATGGCGAGATTAGCTTCACTCATGATCGATTACCCATTATCCAAGCCAAGAAAGTTCCTGATCTGTGTGCCGAGAACCGCCCACTGTTCGCAGGAAAATCTGTTCCAGTGTCAGCTTTTCGCCCGATGGCATTGAACCGGCGTTCGAGCCATCCCCCGATCCCGCAGGCGTCTGCGCCTCTACTCCCGCGCGAAGCTCTTCCAGCGAACCCTGGGCCACCAGCCGTCCCTTGTGAATGATGGCGACGTGACTGCATAGGCGCTCCACGATTTCCAGCACATGTGAAGTGAGAAAAATCGTAGCTCCGCGCGCGATCATGCCTTGCAGCATCGCCTTCAGTGTGCCGGCGGCGATGGCATCCACGCCTTCAAAGGGCTCGTCGAGGAACAGCACCTTCGGCCCGTGGATTACGGCCGCCGCCATCGCCAGCTTCTTCTGCATGCCGTGGGAGTAGTCGGTGACCAGCTTCTTCGGCTGGTCGGCAAGCTGCATGAAGTCGAGCAGTTCCGCAGCACGCTTGGCCGCAGTCTCGCGGTTGAGTCCGTACATGCGGCCAGCGAAATTCAGGAACTCCGAGCCAGTCAGCCGTCCGAACAACGCGATGCCTTCGGGGACGACGCCGATTTGCCGCTTCACTTCGACGGGATTCTTCTGCAGATCCAGACCTAAGATTTCGATACGCCCCGAGCTCGGCGCAAGCAGGCCGGTGAGCATCTTGATGGTGGTCGATTTCCCCGCGCCGTTGGGGCCGAGGAAGCCGAAGAACTGTCCCGGCGCCACGCGCAAGTCGATGTTATCGACGGCGATCAATTCTCCGAAGCGGCGGGTCAGGCCCTGGGTCGAGATCGTGGGCGCATTGTCCATGAAGCTTCTGAATCTAGCACAGGCGCATCCGCCGCGGTGATTTGGCTGGATCAAAAAAATCCACTGCCATTTTGGCGTTTTGTTTAAGCAACAAAAAACGCCCCGGCTTTGCAGCCAGGGCGTTCTCGTGGCAGAACTGCAGCATCTTAAAACAGATTCCACAGGAACTGGTTATAGACGTCGTGGTGGTACTGCACCTCGGGCGCCTTCACAAAAGTTCCCAACTTCCGCGGGCAGCGATCCGCGGCGTCCTCTTTCAAATCCGCGTAGCGGCCCTTCACGTCTTCTCCGAGGATCTTCGTCGTCCACTCTGACTTGCGGAAGTTTTCGAGCGCCGTATAAATGTTGTCCGGCAAATAGCGCTCGGCTTGGCGCAGGTTCTTGATCTTCGCCGTCTCACCGTCGAGTCCGGTCTTGAAGATCGAGTACAGCACCAGGTACGGGTTCGCATCTGGAGACACCGAGCGAACTTCGACGCGCATGCTCTTCTCGTTGCCGATGGGAATGCGGATCATCGATCCGCGGTCCACGGCGGACGCCTTGATCTGGTTCGGCGCCTCGAAGTGCGGGTCTAGACGACGGTAGGCATTCACACTGGCGTTCAGCAGCAGGCAAATGTCGTTGCCATGGGTGAGGATGCGATCGACGAACGCCCAGCCGGACTTGCTGAGCTTCTCTTCGCCCTTCGCGTCCCAGAAAAGATTCTTGCCGTCCTCGCTGATGGAAACGTTGGTGTGCATGCCGCTGCCGTTCACGCCCACGACCGGTTTGGGCAGAAACGACGCGGTAAATCCCAGGTTGGTCGCCACCTGTCGGCAGATCAGCTTGTAAAGCTGGATCTGGTCCGCGGCTGCCACCACTTCACCGTAACCGTAGTTGATTTCGAACTGCGAAGGCGCAACTTCAGGATGGTCCTTCTCATTCTGGAAGCCCATCGCGCGCTGCACTTCGGCAGTAGTATCGATGAACGTGCGCAGCGGATCGCCCGGCAGCGAATGGTAATAACCGCCGGTGTTGACGTACTCGAACTTGGCGCCGGTTTCGTGATAATGCCGCTCCGCGTCGGGGCCTTTGAACAGGAAGCCTTCAATCTCATTGGCGGCGTTGAGGGTGTAGCCTTTTTTCTTGTGCAGGTCGCCGGCAAAGCCTTTCAGCACGCCGCGAATGTCGGCCGAGTACGGTGTGCCGCCTTTGTCAATGACTTCGCCGAACACCAGCACTTTACCGGAGCCGAACACATCGGCAGGTGCCCAATAGAATGCCGCCCAGTCAATGCCCAGCCGCAGATCGCTCTCGCGCTGCGCGGTGAACCCACGAATCGAAGAACCGTCGAAGGTGAGATTGTCCCAGCTCTTGATCAGGAACTTCTTGTCGTAGTCGAGCATGTGGAGCCGGCCTTCGAGGTCGCTGAAGAGCACGGTTACGGCCTTGATCCGCTTTTCATCTGTCAAATATTTCAGCCGCTTCTCCTGGATCTTGCCGATTGGTACACGGTTCCTGCGCTGCTCCTTCGCTTCCAGATTCAGGTCTTCCAGTTCGTCGTAGGTGAGTGCCAGGAAATTGCGCAGTTCGTTAGGCATGGATGTCCTTCAGTCTCCTATTCGTTCCAGCAAAAATGATGTCGGTAAGCAACCACACGGACCAGGCAGTTGAAATAGCTGGGTCTCAACAGGCAAGGATAACGCGAGGCTGCCTTCGCCGACAATCGAAAAAACTGATGCTATGCAGAAATGAGATTCATCAGGCGAACGAATTTCTGGACTTCGACCTCTACCAAATGCCCAAGCCCGTTCCAGGCATCAGCCGGACAATTACACCCAGTGCGGTCAATACCGCGATGAAGTAGATTGTGGTGGCTCGACTGGGGCGGGGCGGCAGGTTTTCGGCAAAGAACACCTGATATCCCGCGCCCAGCGCCACTAGGAAGAACATGTTTTCTTTCAGCCCCAGCCCCAAGGCAAGGCACGCGGTGAGCAGCACGATGCGTTCCATCTTGCTCAGAGCTAGCACAGCCTGGCCACCATCCAGCACCCAGACGGGAATCAGATTCAGGAGATTCAGAATTGCACCCACGCGCGCCAGCGTAGCCCACAGCGGATTGCCTGTCTGCCACCAGAGCACGGCGCACCCAACCGCCGCGAAAAAACCCGCCAACGGTCCGGCCAGACTGATTGCCGCGCGAGTCTCGATGGGCACGCCGAGCGCCTGCCAGCGCACGTAGGCTCCGAGTCCCGGTAGAAATATGGGCATATCCGCCGGCAACCCACGGCGCTTAATGTCGAGGAAGTGGCCCATCTCGTGGATCAGAATCAGCACCGCGAAGCCGATCCCGAACTTCATTCCAGACGCGGCCCAATAGATCCCAACGAAAGCCACAAAGCTTAGCAGTGACGTCCACTTAAACTGCGCTGTCACTGGAGATCTGCTCTCCGCGGGCGACATCGTGATCTCACCCGCGGGTCCCGGTCGTTGCGCCCACTTATCGTCACTCGGCTCGGGCAGTCGTGCCGCGTCTGCGGCCACATCGAGGGCTTGGGCATGATTCTTGATCCAGTCGGCTTGGTTCGACGTCGGCGGCAGCAGATGGAGTCCGGTCAGCCATCTCTCCCGCGCCTGGTGTAGCTCGCCTTTGGCCTCAAACGCTTTCGCCTCTGCCGCGAGTTGCTCCAGTTTGTCGGTGTACACGAGGGCGTGGCACTGCTGGCACACCAATGCTCCGGGCACCAGTTCGTGCGAACAGCGGCGGCAATTGCGAATTAATTCAGGAGTGATGGAGGACACGGCTTCGAAGGACGCTCTTCAATAATAATTCTACGCGAGGGTCTGCCTGCGACGATCCATTTGGCGAGGCGCGAGGCTTCTTCAATGCGAGGGCTGCGGGGAACTGTCAAACGGTCCGAGGATTTGTAACGGCCGGCCCCTGGTTATCTTCCATGCGACGCTGATTCCAAAAAATAGGATCAACAGACCCATTGCCCCCCAACCAGGACTGTCCGAAAGTTGAATGAACGGAGACGCCAGCCCGAGGAGCGCTACCCGCCCGAGCCACGTCCCCACATTCGCTAGGCTCATCTGAGGTCGTGCCGCTGTGGTCGCTGGCTGCGACGCTTGTTCCGACTGTCCCGATTCCTTCTCTGACTGGCGCTGCTCGTCCTCGATTTGCTGTTGCTGCGTCTGTCTCTGCTGTTTGTGTTCGTCGGCCACATGAATCCAGATGGGAACCGCTGCCATGGAGACAGCCGCATAGGTTAGTAGAGCCGCGGTGATCTGGTAACGCCTACCGCCGACTCCGTTGGACCCTTTCATCATCGCCGTGCCCACGATCCAGCCGACCCCGATTGACATGTAGCTGATCACCCAACCCTGCAACAGGATGGCGATCACGGCGTACCCGATCAACCCCACGACGGCTGCGCCGATGCCTGCCGCAAGTGCGCGCACATAGGCCGCGTGCCTATCCATCGCCAATTCGCCGCGCATTTGTTCCGCACAGCCGGGACACGCCGTCGCATCATTCGCGCGATAATACCGTCCGGCAATCGACTGCTGGCAAAAGCGACAGCGATCGCTTCCGGGCTTCCCCGTGTACTCGGCCGTGCCAAACTGTGGCGTGGGATTGTTGATACTGTCACGCATGGCCCGGAACGATAGCATAGCCTCCAGTGACAAGGAAGAAAGAAAATAGTTTCCGGCTTAGGGCTGGGCGTAGTAGCCGGTACGCGTGCGAGCCGTGATCCCCGGCTTGTCGACCGTGACCCCGAGAGAGTGGTACTCATTCGCTTTGTCCGCCCGGGGGGCGTCAAACGAGATGACATAAAAAGCATTGGCATCCGCCGCGCAATTTGCGATTGAGGTGGTGAGGTCATTCGTCAAATTCAGGACGCGGCCGCCAGTCTGAACCGCAAGTACCGGCAAGCCCAGGTTGCCGGGCACCGTCTTCGATGGCGAAGTTACGCCTTTCACAAACTCCTCGTAGTACACAGCCCGTCCAAAATCCGACAGACCGAGTGGGTCGACACTATAGAGAGTGACACGCGCCAGCCTGAGTGCGGCGGAAGCCGCCACGATGTCGTTGAAGAGCCGCTGCTCTTCCTTCCCGGAAAGGTAAGTGCGTGGTCCCGAGAGCAACGGCCATCCCGGGCTTATCCAAATCACCAGTTTTCTGCCAGGTCGCGGTCTCTCGTACTCGGCAAGCCGTTCAACGGTCGTGAGCGACAGGCTAAAACGCTCGGCCGCACCGTAGATGCCCTGAGATCGATTAATGGTCCGCAGACCGGCTTCATATTTGTCGAGTAGCGCCGCCAGAACATTTCCATCGCGCGAGGAACCGTTCTGCATCTCGGCTCCAGTATCGGTAAAGATGATGAGCGACATTGGCTGCGGGAGCTTGCCGCCATTCTGCAGCAGGAACTTTCTGAGTTCATTGCGTTCGTTAGCGACGGCCTGGAAGGAAGCGTTGACGGCATCGACGACTAGAACGATTTCAAGAGGTGGGTCGGCAGGCGCGGCCGTTGCGGTATCCACGGCTTGAAAGGAGAGGATTTTCTGCGGCAGCTTATCGTCCAGAAGAGTGAAATCCTGCTCCTGCAGCCCGTGAATAAGTGCACCAGATTTGTCCGTCACCTGCACATCAATCGTGATTCGCCGATCCGTGCCGCTTGGCGTGACTTTCTCCGCTTCGGCAGTTCGGGGTTGAAGCTGCGGCTGCGGCTGCGGAGGAGGAGCGTCTTGCCCTGATGCAGCAGAGAGTGAAAGAAGCAGAACAAGAAACAAGGGAAAGAACCGGCCCATGCTGACTCACCTCGCCCTGGAATTTTCTTCCGACGTGTCGCAGTGTACCAAACGGGCGACACTGAAGAGTTGCCTACTGCCGATGCGCCGAAGCTCCCGCTGCGATCTCGCGCAAGGCGCTCACAAATTCCGCAGCGGCGTTTCGATCGGCTAGCGCTTCCAGGCGTACTGTGGCTGAAAACTGCGGGGATTCCGGGCGGAATTGCACCCGCAAAATGTCCTGCCGTCGAGCCGACATCAACGCATTCAACTCCGCCGTCGGATCCTGTTTCCAATGCGTCCGCGTCGTCAGGATGACGGCGCCAGGCTCGTAAATATCCCACTCCCGGTCATCCCGCTTGCGCGACGAGATCCCACGGTTGTGCGCGCACCAGCGATGCCGCACCACCTCCAGATGAAAGCTCGGAGAACCGCCCAGATCGGCCTCGAAGGTCAGCGTTTCTTTCTGCCGTTGCCAGCAGCTCACCAGCCACTGCAAAGGCAGAGCCCGCGGCTGGAACTTCATGGTTACGCGCGCGTTCTCGAACCAGCCCGAGGGAAAATGAAGCCGCGCCTGCAGGCGCGAAGTTCCCATCCAACGTGAATCTAGGATACGTCCTTTGCCGGCGCACGCTGTCTGCACCCAGCGCAATGCTGCCGCTCCCTTTTTTCGATTGTAGGTGGAAAACACGACATACCACAGCGCCAGGACGGCGACGGAACCGGCCGCGTCAATCAGCAGAAGGCGTCCCACTACGCTTCCTCTGATGCTCATGGTACGTCCGGGGTTGCGGCGAAGCAAGGGACAAAGGTCCACATTTCTCGTTTCGACGGCACCGGCATGACTAAACTTGTGGAAAACTCAGCATCAAACGTCTTCCACTCCGGGGCTTCCAATCATGAAGAGATTACCCAACACCGCTACAATGGCGGCGTGCCCTTCACCATCCGCAACTTCCAGTCCCCGGACTTCGATGCACTGTGGCGCATTGACCAGAGCTGTTTTCCTGCCGGCATTTCCTATTCGCGGGCAGAGCTCAAGCTATACATGCGTCGCCGCGGTTCGTTCACACTGGTGGCAATCAGCGTTGCAAGCGGAGCGGTCGATCCCGGTTCCGGAAAAGACGAAAAATATTCTTCCGCGGACGATTCCGCCAATGCCGCCATCGCTGGCTTTCTCGTGGCCGAAGCCGGCAACCATAGCCGCGGCCACATTATTACTATCGACGTGATCGCCGTCGCTCGCCGCTTCGGGGTAGGGTCGCTGCTCCTGCGCGCGGCGGAAGATCGACTTCGCTCTGGCGGTTCCACATCGGTCGAACTGGAAACGGCCGTGGATAACCTTTCTGCACTGTCGTTCTACAAACGCCACGGCTACAGCGTGATCAAAACCTTTCCTCGTTATTACTCAAACGGCGTGGACGCGCTGGTTTTGGAAAAAGATCTCATCCAGAAATAACCTGTATAGAGCCGCGCCCGCAAAATCAATTTGCGCTTTACTATCCTTCCCAGCTACCTTGCCTTGTGATGAAAGCCGCTGCCATCAAAGTAGCCATTCAGGGCGAACTCGGTTCCTTCAGCCATGAAGCCGCGGAGCGCATGCTGCCGCGCTGCGCCGTTGTCCCCTGCGCGCGTTCGGCCGAAGTGTTCGATCGCGTGGAGAACGGGTCAGTTGCCGCCGCCGTCATCCCTATCGAAAACTCGCTCGCCGGCACGGTCGCCGAGCACGCCGATCTGTTGGTCGCACGTGACGTATTCATTCAAGGCGAATTCCTGTTGCGCATCGTGCATAACGTGATCGCGGCTCCGGGCGTGAAGTTCAGCGCGTTGCGGCGCGCATTCTCACACCCGGTGGCGCTCGACCAGTGCCGCGACTTCTTCCGCCATCATCCTAAGATCGAACCGGTGCCGTTCTATGACACAGCGGGCAGCGTAAAGCATGTGGTCGCCCAGCGCCTTGCCGACGCCGCGGGAATCGCCGGACCCCACGCGGCTCGCGAGTACTCGGGCAAGATTCTCCAGGCCAACATCGAAGACGACAAACGCAACTTCACCCGCTTCTTCCTGATTCGAAAGTCGAGTGCAGGCACCGCCGGAAAGGGAAATGTGGCCTCCGCGCGCCGCTACCAGCGCCTCATCCCGCTCGGCGCCAACAAGACTTCCATCGCCTTCAAGGTGAAGAACGTGCCCGGAGCGCTGTTCAAATCACTCAGCGTATTTGCCCTGCGTGACATCAGCCTGAGCAAGATCGAGTCGCGCCCCATGCGCGGACGGCCCTGGGAGTACGTCTTCTACGTGGACTTCCTCCGCGGAGATGATGAAGCTGCGCGGAACGCTCTTCGCCATCTATGCGAGGTCGCGGAGTTCGTCCAAGTGCTGGGGATTTACCCAGCAGCTGAACCATAGCCCCGGTACCTTGGGCATCATGTCGAGCGACAGAAATTGCCGATAGAATGCAACAGCCTGCAAAACCCGAGGAAGGGCATGAAACCTTTCCGGAAAAGTGTCATCTAAGCTTGAGTGAGTTACACTCAAGGAGAGCCAATGAGCCAGCAACCGCTTTCCGAGCCACTTCCTAAGCATCGGGAAACAAACGACGTACGGGCTTTGCCCGTGCTTCCTGTGCGCGATACGGTTCTCTTCCCGCACGCCGTCCTGCCCTTAACCGTGGGCAGGGAGAGTTCCGTCCAGCTTATTAATTCGCTCGGAGAGGACAAGACCATCATCGTGGTCGCGCAGCGCGAAGCGCGCGTCGATAGCCCTCAACCCAGCGACCTCTATACGGTCGGCACGTCCGCAATCGTACATAAAGTTGTCAAGATGCCCAACCAGAGCCTGTTTGTGTTTGCCGAAGGTTTGGAGCGGGTGCGATTGGGAGAGTTTACGCAACTGGCGCCGTTCATGCGCGCGAAAGTGGCGCCCATCCCGGAAGCCGTTCCTCCGGACAGCTCTGAAATCGAAGCGCTCCAGCGCAACGTGCTGACACTGTTTCAGCAGATCGTCGCCGGTTCGCCCACGCTTTCCGACGAGCTTTCTACGGTGGCTCTGAACATTGATGAACCAGGCCGTCTGGTGGACTTCATCGCCTCGTCTTTGCCGTCGCTCTCGACGCCAGACAAGCAGGACACGCTGGAGACCCTCGACATCCGCGTGCGCCTAGAGAAGATCAACCAGCATCTCGCCAAGGAACTTGAAGTGCAGCAACTGCGCAACAAGATTCAGAGCGAAGTGCAGGACCGGGTGCAGCAGACGCAGCGCGAGTACTACCTGCGCGAGCAGATGAAGGCCATCCAGAAAGAACTGGGCGAGCAGGATGAAGGGCAGCGCGACGTCGAAGACCTAAAGAAGAAGATCGACGACGCGGGCATGCCAGATGAGGTAAAGAAAGAAGCGCTCAAGGAATTGGGCCGGCTTGCGCGCATGTCTCCCATGGCCGCCGACTACTCACTCACGCGCAACTACGTGGAGTGGCTGGCCGTGCTGCCTTGGGCCAAGACTTCCGGCCAGGAGATCGAGATTCCCAAAGCCAAAGAAATTTTGGATACGGATCACTATGATTTGGAGAAAGTTAAGGATCGCATTCTCGACTATCTTTCTGTTCGGCGGCTGAAACCGAACATGAAGGGGCCGATTCTGTGCTTTGTTGGACCTCCGGGTGTGGGCAAGACTTCGCTGGGCAAGTCGATCGCGCGCGCGCTGGGCCGTAAGTTCGTGCGGCTGTCGCTCGGCGGTGTGCATGACGAAGCCGAAATCCGCGGGCATCGGCGAACTTACATCGGTGCGTTGCCGGGGCAGATTATTCAGGGCATTCGGCGAGCCGAGACCAAAGATCCCGTTTTCATGCTCGACGAAATCGACAAGGTCGGCCGCGACTTCCGCGGCGATCCCGCTTCGGCTTTACTTGAGGCGCTCGATCCCGAGCAGAACTCGAGTTTCCGCGACAACTATCTCGATGTCACATTCGATTTGTCGAAGGTTCTCTTCATTACGACCGCGAACATGCTCGACCCAATCGCCGAGCCGCTGCGCGATCGCATGGAGATCATCGAACTGCAAGGCTACAGCGAGGAAGAAAAGCTGCACATTGCCGTGCGTTATTTGGTTCCACGGCAGGTGGACGAGAACGGGATCACGGCTGAGCAGATCGAGTTCCCCGAGGCAGCGTTGCGCTATGTGATTCGTCACTACACGCGCGAGGCCGGCGTACGCAGCCTGGAGCGCACCATTGGAACCATCTGCCGCAAACAGGCGCGACGGTTGGCCGAAGGCAAGACCGAGAAGCTTGTAGTCACGCAGGAAATCATTCAGGAGTTTCTGGGTGGCATCAAGATTCGCACGGAAGGTGAAATTGAAGAGCGGACCGAGCGCCCGGGCGTGGCTGTGGGTTTGGCCTGGACTCCATCGGGCGGCGATGTGCTCTTCGTCGAAGCCAATGTCATGAAGGGCAAAGGTGGATTCACCATGACCGGGCAGATTGGCCAGGTGATGCAGGAATCCATGCAGGCTGCTCTGACCTGGGTGCGCTCGAACGCCGCGCAACTGGGCATCTCGGAAGACTTTTTTGCCGACCACGACATTCACATGCACGTGCCGGCGGGAGCGATTCCGAAGGACGGGCCTTCGGCGGGAGTGACCATGGCGACGACCCTGGTGTCGCTGCTGACGGGGCACCGCATCCGTCCGCTGCTGGCAATGACGGGCGAGATCACGCTCAGTGGCAACGTGCTCCCCGTGGGAGGCATTAAAGAAAAGGTGCTGGCCGCAAAACGCGCCGGAGTGACGGACGTGATTCTGCCAGCGGAAAACAAGATGAACGTTGAGGAAGACCTGACGCCCGAGCAGTTGGCGAACCTCAGCGTGCATTATGTGAAGACGATTGACGAGGCGCTGCGCTTCTCGTTGCCGGCAGTGGCGGAGTCTGTGGCGGCGAAGCTGTTGACGCCTCCGCACGAAGTAATTCGCGGCAAGGTGCTGGCTCAGGCCTGAAGAGAGCAGTTGCCGGTTGCCGGTATCCAGTTGCCAGTCCTTGCGGGCTGGCAATTTTTTTGGTCCGAACGTTAGACTGGCTACGGGCCCGTGGCCGTGGTGCCAGTCATCATTATGCGCGTGCGCGTTCTTTTCTTCGGCATTCTGAAAGATCTCGCAGGGAAATCCAGCGACTGGATTGAACTGCCTGACGGCGCGTTGGTGCGCGATGTGCTGGAGCATTATGCAGCGCAGGCGCCGCGGCTGAAGGAATCACTGGCTGCGCTGGCGGTGGCGGTGAATCAGCAGTATGCGGGAGTGGAGACTGTGCTGAAAGCAGATGACGAAGTGGCGTTGCTGCCGCCGGTGAGTGGCGGGTCGGGAAAGGCCGAGGGCGAGACGCCCCTTCGGCAAGCTCAGGGCAAGCCGGGACAGCCGGCGGGACGCCGACGCTACGGTTCGCGCTATGCCTCGATTGTTCGCGATGCCATTGACACGTCGCGAATACTGGCCGATATCAAGCGGGGCGAGGATGGGGCTGCGGTTTTGTTCGAGGGCGTGGTCCGCAACCAGACGCGCGGGCGCAAGACGCTCTACCTCGACTATGAGGCCTACGAGGAGATGGCACTGCAGCAGATGGAAGGGCTGGCCGAACAGGCGCTGAAACAATTTCAGGTCCGCGATGTTGCGCTGGTACATCGGTTGGGGCGGCTGGAGATTGGTGAAACCAGCGTGTTGATCGTGGTGGCCTCGGCCCACCGCGCCGCCGCTTTTGAGGCTTGCCGCTGGCTGATTGATACGCTCAAGCGCACCGTTCCCATCTGGAAGAAAGAATATTTCGAGAATGGAGCGGTGTGGGCTGAGGGCGAGGCATTTCCTGAGGAAATTCCCCGCGCCTTGGGCAGCCCCGGAACGGAGCCCGCATCTAAGTGAGCGGGCTGAGCATGCCGGAACGCCTCGCTGCACTCGGTCGGACAGCGCCTTCGTCTTCGCTCAGGGCAAGGTAAGGCGGTTACTCCTATGCAGGCCAATTTGCAAGGGTATACTTCGTTCACTGAATGAGAAAACCCGCCACCGCAATTCTGCTGTTGCTGGCCTGTGCCGCGTACGCGCAGAAGCCTCCTGCGCAAACCCAACCGACACCTGCGCCCACGCTCAAAGTCGATGTGAAGCTGGTCAATGTCTACGTTACCGTGACAGATGCTCACGGAGCGCCCGTTCCGGGGCTCAAGAAAGAGAACTTCAATGTACAGGAGGATGGCCTGGACCAGACCATCTCGGTGTTCGACAAAGAATCCGCAGTGCCGCTTTCGATTGCGCTGGCGATCGATACGAGTCTGAGCACGCGTCATGACCTGCCGCTGGAGCAGGCTTCCGCCAAGCGCTTTGCCCATGACATCCTGCGGCCGGTGGATGCGTTATCCGTGTTTGGATTTAGCGAAACCGTGCTGCAATCGACTGCTTACACGCCCGATTTGAAGCGCATTGACGAGGGTATTGACCACATTCGCCTAGGCGCGGCCACGGCGCTATTCGACGCCGTCTATCTGGCTTCGCGTTCGCTCGACCGCCGCCAGGGACGGAAGGTGATGGTGCTGATCACCGATGGCGGCGACACCATCAGCAGAATCGATTACAAAGGAGCGGCGCGTGCAGCCGAAGAGGCCGAAGCTCTGGTCTACAGCATCATCGTGGTGCCCATCGAGAACAGCGCTGGACGCGAAACCGGCGGCGAGCATGCCCTGATCCAACTCTCGGAAGACACCGGAGGCAAGTACTACTATGCGACTTCCATGTCGCAGCTCGACGATGCCTTCCGGCAGATCAGCGACGAACTTCGCACCCAGTACCTGCTGGCTTACTATCCTTCACAACGCACTTCGAACTCGCAATTTCGCCGGATACAAGTCAGCGTTTCGGGGCCGTCGGATTCCTCTAGCTACCGCGTGCGCCACCGCGCGGGCTACTACACAACGAAGTCGGATTTCTGAACAATTCGCTTCGACATCGCGCCGCGGGGCATTGCGGAGCCATTTCTCGGATACGCGTCCAGCGGTGTATCACAACATAACAAGTATAACGATATTTGTTAACCAAGCAGGTAACGTCGGTTAACTTCCTTTTCCAGGAGTCGAAATATGGTTTCCCGGATGTTTACTGATCTCGAGACTGAGGATTGTTATGGTCTTTCTGTCCTATATTCTCCGTAAGTGATTGATAAATATATAGATATTTGACGCTTGAAGGATGGGCCGCACGGCTGGCTAAAAAATTGCTTTAGACACAAAGACAGTTCAGTTTCATTCAGCTCAAGGAAAGCAAGCTAGAGCGGTTTTTGCTGATTGATCTGTGGGACATTTCGGGTTTCATCCCGCCGATACACTCAGTCTTGGTTCTTGGGCTTCTGCCAAAATTTTGAGAGACAAGATTCTGCATAACTTAATGGTGAGAACAATTCCGATGAGAACATTTCCGAAAGGAAGGTTTACCACGATGTTGAACTTTAATTCCTCCCGCCTCAGCGCACGCTTTATGCTGCTGGCTTTGGTTGCTCTATCCGCGCTGCTTCTGTGCTCGGTGGCTTTTGCCCAGACAACGGTCTCGAACGGCAGTATCGCAGGAGCCGTGACTGATGCAACCGGCGCAGTTGTGCCCAACGCCAAGATTACGATGACCGGCCCCACCGGGCAGACTGTACACGCCACCAGCAGTGGCTCCGGATCGTATGCTTCCGGTGCATTAATCCCGGGCGCTTACAAGGTGCGCGTAGAGGCGAAAGGTTTCAAGACGGAGCAGTTGTCCTTGGACGTGAAGGTGGACAACACTGCCAACGGCAGCGTGAAGCTGGAGATCGGCCAGGAGAGCACCGTGGTGGAGGTGCAGGCCAGCGAAGTACAAGTCAATACTGAACAGGCCACGGTGCAAGGGGTTCTGACTTCGAGCCAGATCGAGAGTTTGCCGGTCAACGGACGTAACTTCCTTGATCTCGCGCAGCTTGAGCCCGGCGTTCAGATCCAGGACGGTGAGAATTTCGACCCAACCAAGGTCGGCTACTCTTCGATTTCGTTCGGCGGCCGTTTCGGGCGCACTGCCCGCATTAGTGTCGACGGCGTGGATGTTAGCGACGAGACGGTAGGTACCACGACAGAAGATATTCCTGCCAGTGGCATTCAAGAGTTTTCTCTGGCCCAGTCCAGCCTGGACCTTTCCAACGATTTGACTTCGTCGGGTGCAGTGAATGTGACCACGAAGTCGGGTACAAACGCCATCCACGGCGAAGCGTTCGGATTGTTCCGCGACAGCTCCGTGGGTGCGGCCGCGCTGCCTTCGCCCCCCAACCCCAATTCTCCTACGTTTGCGCCAATCCCGGCCCCCTTCCAGCGCAACCAGGAAGGTGGAAATGTGGGCGGCCCCATTATCAAAGACAAGCTGTTCTACTTCCTGGATGGTGAGCGCACCCTGCAACACTTGGCAGCGCCGGTCCCCGAGGGGGGCCAATTCGCGCAGTATGCAGGGACGTTCCAAGCACCCTTCAAGGAGAATGAGTTGATGGCTCGTCTGGATTATTCCTTAACCAAGACAGCCCGCCTCTTTGGCCGCTTCAATTATTTCAACAACAATACATTTGCGACGTTCTTCCCCACCAGCTTCCAAGTCTACAACAACAAGGATTATACCCGGAATGACATTGTGGGATTGGATTTCAATACGGGTAGCTTCACCCACACCATCCGCTACTCGTACTTGAAGTTCCAAAATCAACTGGTGGATGGCACGCGGGGAAGCGATCTGCCCTTTGCCAACTATCCGGTCAGCATCAATATCGGCAACTTCACGGTAGGTCCGAATTTGCTGGCGCCGCAGACCACTCCGCAAAGCGATCACCAGCTCAAGTATGACGGCAGCAAGGTAATCGGCAAGCACATCGTGCGCTTCGGCTTCGGCTGGAACCACATTCAGGGCGGCGGTTTTGCCAGCTTCTTTCAGATCGATCCCCAAGACATAGCTGGTCTTCCACCCAACGGCAGCACTGACCCAACTACGGCGCAACTGCTGGTCTCCGAAATCGGGAACGGCCTGGGATACTCGACCGCCGAACCGGCCCTCGGGTTCCCCGCTGGCGGCCTGGGTCCAGATAATCGGTTGTCGCTTTACATCGGCGACAGCTGGAAGGTGCGCCCGAATCTGACCATCGCATTGGGCTTGCGGTGGGAGCGTGATACAGGCCGAACCGACAGTGACCTCCCGGCTATTCCCGCAATCAACGCAGCTTTCCCGGGCTATGGCAACCAGATCAATCAGCCGAATTTGAACTTCGCTCCGCAGTTTGGCATCGCCTGGGATCCGAAAGGCGACGGCAAAACAGTAATCCGTGCCGGCACCGGGCTCTACTACGAGAACGTCATTTTCAACAACGTTCTTTTTGATCGCCCCCTGCGCTTGCAAACTGGAGCCTTCGCTCAGTTTCCTTTGGCTTGCAACTTCGGAGCGGCGCCGCCCATTGGCGTGGAGACCGGTGGCAACGTGACGGTCGGTACCAACCCCAATTTTATCACCGTAAATTCGATCGAAGGGGCCGATCCCAACCCTGGGACCGGTGGTAACTGGTGCAACGACACCATTGGCGGCTCGGCTGTGGCTCTGGCTGCCTTCGAGAAGGTCTATCAGGCTGACAATCCATTCAATCTGGGCGTACCGAATCCGGGCTTTATCGGCACGACGTTGGCTGCGGGCCAGAATCCAGCGCTTGGCCTGTTTGCCCCCAACTACGTGACCCCGCGCGCACTGCAGATGAACATCGGAATTCAGCACGAAATCCGCCGCGGTATGGTGCTCACCGCAGATTACCTGCGCAACGTGGAGACGCATGGGACGCTGGGCATCGACATCAACCACGTCGGCGCAGCCCGGTACTTCAACTTAACGTCGGCACAAACCGCGATCGCAAACACCAATGCTTCTCTTGGCTGCGCAGCGACCTCTGATCCTACTTGTGCCATCGCCGCCGGAGCTACTATTGCCAACTTCGCAGCCTTTGGGTTGGGCACGTCAATCGACACGGGATCAGCCTGCGGCGATGCGCCTAATCCTCTCTCCGCGACTGGGGCAGCACTGGCCTATCCTTGTGCCTTTGGCGGGGTCAATCCCAACCAGGGCACAATGCTTATGTTGGAGCCGATCAGCCGTTCGGTGTACAACGCTCTGCAGTTGAAGCTGGTGCAAAACGTAGTGAATCCGATGCGGGGAGTGAAGACGGCGAACTTCCAGGTTTCGTATTCGCTCTCGCGGTTCGTAAACCCGCTGGCATTCGCCGGCTCCACACCACCTTCCAATCCCACCGCTGCCAACGATCAGGACTTTGTTCTGCAAACTGCGGATAACGACAACCCGCTCAAGTACATGGGGCCGTCGCTGCTCGACCGCACGCACCAACTATCGTTCGGCGGGTCCTTCAATGTGCCCTACGGCTTCCAGTTTGGGGTCATCGCTCACTTCTACAGCCCGCTCTCCAGTCCGGCGATTGTGGGAGACACCGGCACTCCGGGACAAATCTTCCAGACCGATTTCACCGGAAGCGGGTCGTTCAGCGACCCATTGCCGGGAACGAAAAACGGTGCATTCGGCCGTCAGTTTGGCCTGAGTGGACTGAACTCAGCCATCAGCAGCTACAACACGAATACCGCTGGCCAGGCGACGGCTGCGGGCAACGTGCTGATCTCCAACGGTTTGTTTAGCCTTGCTCAGTTACAAACGATAGGTGCCGTCGCTCCAACTCTTACGCAGGCTCCGTCCGATCAGTTGCTGTTCCCGTGGGTGAGAGCGCTTGATTTCAAGTTGAGCTGGGCCCACACCTTCGCCGAGCGTTACAAGATCGAGCCGAGCATTGGCTTCTTTAACATATTTAACTTCTCCAACTTCAACCAGCCGCCGGGCGCCATGACGGGCTGGCTGGACCAGGGATCGAGCTCGATCAACAGTGTTAATAAGCTCGCTCAGGCCGGTGAGACGAGCCCAGAGGCCAACGTCTTCCGAGTCGGCGATGGTACCGGCGTGTTCGGTATGGGATCGCCTCGGGTACTCGAGTTTGGTCTAAAGTTGAGCTTCTAGGGTACTGCTTCAGGTTGCGCATTTCGGGCCACCAGTTCCGACTGGTGGCTCTTTTCTTTTAGCCGGGCCGGGCTAGTATCGGCGCCGCTTTCTGCGCTCAATGATTAATCTGGCTTCGCAGCTGCTTGGAGAGTTTCTCGATGCGCTTCAGCTTTCCGTCCATGTCTTTGGGTAGTAAGCCTTTCTGAAGAGATGCAATGTCGGTGGGAATAGTTTGAGCGATCCTCGCCAGTTCGTCGGCGTCCTGCCGAAGCTTGGCTAAGTCAAGATGGAGGGTCGGGGTAATCGATGGAGGGGGTATGTCCTTTTGTGTCTGGGCTTCCGTTTGATCGGCCTGTCGTACTCCGGGTGGTATCTGCTTTGCTTGGGCTTGGGCAGAGGTTGCCGCAAGTAATACGAATGGGACAGCGCAAGCGAATAGCTTCACGGCGGGCCTCCTCAACGGAAAAGAGTATTGAATGAGATTGTATTCCCACGCGGGAAGCTGAGTTGTCCGTCGCATAATTCTCCATCAGCCATCTAATTCCCTGGCGTACTGTGTACAATGCCAGCATGCCTTTTCGTGCGCAGGGAAATGCCAATGCCGCCAAGCGCGGGCGGACTCCGCCTCCGGAAGAGACTTTTGAGGAGGCGAGCTTTCTCAAGGCTCTGGGCGAGAAGCAGAAGCTGGTCAGCGTGAAGTTGATGGATGGTCAGACGGTGAGCGGATGGATTGAATACTACGACAAGCACATGGTGCGTCTGACGCGCGAAGGTGCGCCCAATTTGTTCATTTTTAAGCATGAAATCATGTACATCGCCGAAGGTGGCGGAAAGAAGAAGTAAAATCGGCTTCGGGCTTCGGCAAATCGTAAGTTCGCCTCCGGCTCCCAACGAGTCCTCGAAAAGCCGAAGCTTGAAGCCCGAGAGCTGAAGCCCTGACCATGTCTTCCAATCACGATAGCTTTCTGCCCGCCATGTCAGCCATCGCGCACGAAGCGGGTGCGCTGCTGATGCATTACTTTCATCAGCACTTGAAGATTGAATACAAAGGAGACGCCGACTTGGTGACGGCGGCTGACCGAGCCGCCGAGGTGCTGATTCGCGAACGCATCCGGCAGCAATGGCCTGCGCACGACGTTCTCGGCGAAGAGCAGGGACTCAGCGACCAGGGCAGCGAGTATCGCTGGTATGTCGATCCGCTGGATGGCACGACGAACTTCGCGCACGGGTATCCTGTGTTTTGTGTGTCGATGGGTTTGGAGCATCAGACTTCGGAAGATCGGGCATCTGGAAAGGCCGGCAGCCGGATCGCCGCGGTGGTTTACGATCCGACGCGCAACGAGTTGTTTTCGGCGGAGCAGGGAAGAGGTGCACGGCTTAACGGCGAGACCATCCATGTTTCGAAAACGGCTACGCTGAAGGAAAGTCTGCTGGCCACGGGATTTCCCAGCCAGAAGCGACACAAGAATCCGAACATTCACTTTTATCACCAGATCACGCTGCACACCCACGGAGTGCGGCGGGCGGGATCGGCCGCGCTCGATTTGTGCAACGTGGCCTCGGGACGATTCGATGGCTTTTGGGAATTCAATCTCAATCCCTGGGACACGGCGGCGGGCGTGCTGATCGTGGAAGAAGCAGGCGGCAAGGTGACGCGCTTCGATGGGTCGCCATTTGCAATCGACAGCCGCGAGACCGTGGCCTCGAACGGACTGATTCACGAGGCGCTGGTGCAGGAGTTTAAGGACATTTTTGCGGGACGAGGGCTGGAGGCTTTGCCCGATCCCCGCTCGTATGAGAGATAGTGGTCCTTTGTCCTCTGTGAGTAAGAAAACCTTGCACCACCGAGGTCACACGGGAGCACAGAGATTCTTAAAGATCCTGGTGTGAGTTGACTGAACTCACTTACTCCCGCGGCGTTACAATTAAGTGGGGGACTAGCTGCGTCCGCTCACGGCTCTGCCCTAATTCTTAGCTCCTACAGGTTCAATGTGATCAACTCTCTTCTGGAACGCAAAATCGAAAAGCGGCCGGACAAAGTCCGGCTGCAAGGTCGCATTCTTTTCCTCACCGAAGACCCGGAACTGATCAAACGGCAACTCGCGGGCGAAGACCTGCCGTGGGATACGAAGAATCCGGGGAACAATCCCAAGCTACGCGATGACATCTCGACCGACGAGATCACTCCGGCGCACTACTGCTTTTATTTCGACGAAACCCTGGGCGAGATTCCCTATCTTGGGCTGAAATGCGGGAGCGTGACTCCGATTGGGCGCGGCGAGGTGAAGCGCGGCGGGTTTGTGTGCGCGGTGAGCGGCAAACGGCGCGGCAAAGGGTCCAGCCGCGAGCAGTCGCCTTATGCCGAGATGTGCGCCGGCATCCGCGTGGTGATCGCGGAAAACATTGAGCGCATCTACAAGCAGAATTGCCAGAACCTGGGAGTGCTGACCTCGACCGATTTTTCGCTGATCGACAGGATTCGGGGCGGGGAAGAGATTGCGCTCGCCGAGTTCACGGCGGGGGAAGATGAGATCACGCGGCAGGTGATTGAATACGGCGGGCTGTTTCCTTTCAATGTGGCGAGGATGCAGAAGAAGGTGTTTCTGCCGCCGATTCAGACAGCAAAGCGCCCGATGACGCTGGCCGAGAAGATCTTCGCGCGGCACATGGTGAACGAGAAAGGTGAGATCGGGGTTGTCAGTGTGAAACCTGGCGACACTGGGTTTGCCCAGGCCGATCTGCGCTTCAGCCATGAGTACGTTACGCCGATGGCAGCGATCTTTTTTGAACGCTACGTCGGCAAGGATGCAAAGGTCAACGATGCTTCGAGCATTTTATTTTTCCGCGACCACTTAACATTTCTCGATGAGGTGATTTCGGAGGAGAAAAAAAAGCTGGGCTTGCTCGACCTGGCGACGCAACTTAAGCTGAAGCAGCAGGATTTCGCCGCCAAGCAGGGAATCAAGTTGCATGGAGAGTTGAAAGACCGCAAGGGGTCGGAGGGCATCTGCCATGCGATTGTGTTGGAAACCTACGCGCTGCCGGGGCAGCTTAACATTGGCTCGGACTCGCACACGCCGCATGTAGGTGCGATTGGCTGCGTCGCTTTCGGTATAGGCACCACCGACGTGTTCAATAGCTGGATTACAAAAGACGTACGCGTGAAAGTGCCGGAGTCGGTGAAGATTGTGATTCGCGGCAAGAAGCATGCGAATGCTACAGCGAAGGATTTCATCCTGAAGATTCTGAGCCTTGACTACGTGCGCAGCGGCAAGGCGCTGGCCAAAGTGATGGAGTATGCGGGTGAGGCCATCGAAGCGCTCAGCGTGGATGAGCGCGCCACCATGACCAATATGGCGGCCGAGATTGGTGGATTCACCGGCATTGTTGCGCCGGACAGGAAGGCGGTCGACTTCCTGGTGGAGCGGCGCGGGATGGATCGCGCCAAGGCCCAGGCTATGATTGAAGGCTTGTATAGCGACCCGGGTGCACTGTATGCGCATGTGATCGAGCTCGACGCGGCGGAGATTACGCCGATGGTCGCAACGCCGGGCGATCCGGGCAATGGAAAATATGTGCGGGAGCTGAACACGCCGGTGCCGATCGAGATCGCTTACGGCGGCACATGCACCGCGGGCAAGAACGAAGACATGGACATGTACGCCGCCGTGCTGGCCGGCGCGCTGAAACAAGGCAAGCGCGTGGCGGACTCGGTGAAGTTTTATATCCAGTTTGGATCGCAGGAGACGCGGGAGTATTGTCTGCGGAAAGGCTATCTGGATGTATTTCAGAGAGCCGGCGCGATCGTGATTGAGCCGAGTTGTGGGGCTTGCATCAACGCGGGGCCGGGAGTTTCCACGCGTCCCGATCAGGTCGTAATCAGCGCACAGAATCGCAACTTCCCCGGCCGCAGCGGTCCGGGACAGATGTATCTGGCTTCGCCTTTCACCGTTGCGGCCAGCGCCGTGGCGGGGTACATCGTGGAATACGAGCCGAGCGAGGCGCTGGTGGGAGTGTAGGGATCATCACGGCGTCAGTACGCGAACGCAAGGGTCAACGCGATATCCTTGCAAGTGGTTGAATTCAGGCGAGGTGGCTGAAATCAGCCACAAAGGGACCTGCAACTTTTTTTCCGGTTCCGAGTTCAAATACATAGGTACTTCAGATGGAATGAAATCTTGAAGACCTGAAGATCCGGCGGGTTTTGTGGGTTGAATGGCGGATCTGAGACAAGGGGGATCATCATGCGGTACATGAAATATTTGGCTTTGGTCGCGGTTTTGATGCTGCCGCTGACCTACTCGCAAGCGCAGGTCAGGGTGGGCGTGGGATTTGGGCCGGGCTATGTTGGCGTTGCGCCGTCGTGCGCGTACGGCTACTACGGATATTACCCTTACGCGTGTGCGCCTTACGGCTACTACGGGCCTGGCTGGTTCTCGGGCGGATTATTTATCGGCGCCGGGCCGTGGTATGGCGGTTGGGGCCGGGGCGGTTGGGGCTACGGTAGAGGCTTTTACGGTGGTCGTGGCTTCGTCGGTGGACGTGGGTTCGCAGGTGGACGTGGGTTCGCAGGTGGACGTGGGTTCGTAGGCGGACGCGGCTTTGCCCGTGGTTCGGCGGGCGGCTTCCACGGCGGAGCTGGCGGTGGATTTCACGGTGCTGCACGTGGAGGGTTCCACGGTGGCGGTGGATTCCACGGCGGTGGTGGACATGGTGGCGGCGGACACCGGTAACCGTGGATTGATCCGCAGCTCTCTGATCCAGTAGGGAAAGACGAACGGCTGGCAGCGCACGCTGCCAGCCGTTTCTTCTTTGCGCAGCCTGCCATTTCTTTGCTAGAATGTGCGGTTTCGCAGACATCAACGTAGTAAAATATACGCATCCAGTTTAGGAGACCCAGACCGCTATGACTTATGTGATCGCAGAGCCTTGCATCAACACCAAAGACACCGCTTGCGTGGATGCGTGTCCGGTGGATTGCATTCATCCCAAGAAGGACGATCCCAAGTACGCGACCGAGCAATTGCTCTACATTGATCCCGTGGAGTGTATTGATTGCGGGGCGTGCGTGCCGGTCTGTCCGGTCTCGGCCATCTTTGCGCTCGACGACCTGCCGGAAAAGTGGAATGAGTTCACCGCCAAGAACGCGGAGTACTTCGGGCGGTAGGAAAATGCCGACTGTGTAGCTGGCTTTTCCGATCCTTGGTCTTTTGCTCCAGCTTCTTGCACTACGGAATTCACCGTATGGTGCGGCTCACAGACATCGGCTAAAGTTGCCTTCGTAAGCTTAATGGAAAGTGTTTTTGGGACGGTCATGGGTTAGTGTCGCGTCAAGAGCGTGACGTTCGGACCCTCACGATCGTCCCTTATTTTTTGGTTGGTTCCAGCCGCCTTCGACTCTGGTTCCCAACGTAAACTGTTTTTATATCCCTAATGCTCTACCGATCGTTTTGATAGCCCGCAATTGGGCCAGGCCCGCGGTTTCTTGAAGCTATCCGTGTGTCGTTGGCGGCCCGATCGTGAAGGTCCCGTTCCCACTACATCCCGTTAGGCCGGTCGCACTCCAAGTGCCTGAAATCGTATTACTATTCACCGTTCCCTGAAGGGTGAGCACGTTGTTCGAGCCGCCGGGGAACGTCGTGCTGATGATCATTCCAAATGTTCCCGTAACGCTGCCGCTAAGATTCCCGCTTAGAGTGAACGACCCGGTTTCCGAGTATTGGCTTGCCGAGTACGACGCGAAGCAAGGGCCAGGCAACGTAAAAGTAAAATTGGTGACAGTGAGCGCGCTGCCGCTACCCTGGGTAAAGGTCGTTGAAAACGTGTAAGCGGGTGATCCACCCGTATTAGTCAGAGCGGCGTCCCAAGTACCGTTAATGTTGCCGGAACCCAGACCGCTGCCGCTACCGTTGGCGCATCCAGCCATGGTCAGCCCCAGCGCCAAGAGAATGGTTATCCCAATCTTTTTGTGCACATTTGCCTCCTGAACGGGAGAATCCCAGTAGAAATGAACCCCGATGTTTCTTTTGAGTTGCCCGGGTGAAGAAATTAAGAACAAATAACCTCCGGATGCCAAGAGGGATTCGTTTCAAAGGCAAAACCGGGGCTCGCCTTTCCATCCCCACAGCGGTCTACTACAATCGGGAATTCAGTTGGACCCCCTATGGCACTGAAGGAGTCGGAAGCGATTGTGCTGCGCACGTATCCGCTGCGCGAGGCTGATTTGCTGGTCACGCTGTTTACGCGCGCAGAAGGCAAAGTGCGCGGTGTGGCGCGGTCGGCGAAGAAGTCGAAGCGGCGGTTTGGCGGTGCATTGGAGCCGATGACCTATGTCCGCGCCTTTTATGACGTCCGCGAGCGGCAGGAACTGGCCCGTCTGGATGCTTGCGAAGTGCTGGAGTCTCCGCTGGCCACTGAAGTCAGCTATGCGCGCGCGGTGGCGTTGGCGCATGTGGCCGAGTTGCTGGATGAGTTGCTGCCCGACCGCGAGGCCAATGACGCCATCTTCCGGCTGACGCTTTCCGTGCTGCATGTGTTGCAGGGCGGCGACGTGTGGATGCCGGTCACCTATTTCGAACTCTGGCTGACGCGGCTGGTGGGGTTCTTGCCCGAGTTGACGGAGTGCATCGTCTGCGGCCGTAGCCTGAACGGAAGCCGCGCCTTTTTTCACGCGCTGGCGGATGGGCTGATGTGTCCGGAGGATAAGCGTCTGGCGTCTTCCGAGATTTCAAAAGACTCGCGGGAGCTGGCAGCACAGATGTTTCGCGCGCCGGTGGAGAGTTTTGTGGGGACTCCATGGCCGAAGGCGCGGGGCGGCGATCTGCGGAAGTTTGTGATCCAGGCCTTGCAGCGGCACATTGAGAAGAAGCTGGTGACGGCGAGGATGCTGGAGAAGGGCGGGTTCTGACCCGTAAGCTGACGGCTGCCGTCTCCTTCCGTTACAATCATAAATTGACCTGCTCGCTCCCGAACAAGCCTTGAATCCATCCAAGCCCAATCCGCTGACGTTCCAGGAACTCATCCTGCGGCTGCAGGCTTTTTGGGCGGAGCGCGGATGTGTGTTGCAGCAGCCTTATGACGTGGAAGTGGGCGCGGGGACGATGGCGCCGGAGACGTTTCTTCGGGTGCTGGGGCCGAAGCCTTATAAGGTGGCGTATGTGCAGCCTTCGCGGCGTCCGGCGGACGGACGCTATGGGGAAAATCCGAACCGGCTGTTCAAGCACATGCAGTTGCAGGTGATCCTGAAGCCTCCACCGGAGAATGTGCAGGAGTTGTATTTGGAGTCGCTGGGCGCGATTGGCATTGACCTGCGCCTGCACGACATCAAGTTCGAGGAAGACAACTGGGAAGCGCCGACACTAAGTGCGTGGGGCGTAGGCTGGCAGGTGATGCTCGATGGACTGGAGATCACGCAGTTTACCTATTTCCAGCAATGCGGTGGAGTGGACTTGTTTCCGATTTCCGTCGAGCTGACGTATGGTCTCGAGCGCATCGGGGCGTTTCTTCAGGATGTGGATTCGATCTACGACATTGTCTGGGCGCGCGATCCATCGATTGACGGAAAAACGACTGGGCACGAAATAAAGTATCGCGACGTGCGGCTGGCAGATGAAGTGCAGTTTTCCGTTTACAACTTTGACGAGGCGGACGTTACGAGCGCATGGAAGCACTTCGAGTTGTATGAAGAGGAGTGCAAGCTTTTGTTGTTGAATTATAAGTTTGATAGCGACGCCCACCCCGTTTCCCCAAAGAACGGGGAGACGGGCACGGGGCATCCGAATGCTAGAAGGGACAAGTCGCGGTTTCCGTTGTTGGGAGCTTACGATCTTTGCCTCAAGTGCTCGCATTTGTTCAATATTCTCGATGCGCGCGGCGCGATTTCGGTAACCGAGCGTGTGGGAGTAATTGCCCGTGTGCGGGCTCTGGCGGTGGGTATCGCGAAGGCTTGGGTAGATCAACAGAAGAGCGAAGCTACTGCGACGGGCGAAAAGTCCGACGAGCAAGAACCTGTTCGCGAGAAGAAGGCTAAGAAGGAGAAATTGTCGCCAGTGGGATTGTAAGTTGTAGCGCCGCCGTCCCGGCGGCCGAGGGCGGGACGCCCTCGGGACAGCCGGCGAGACGCCGGCGCTACGGATTTGAGTCATGCCAGACTTTTTACTAGAGATCGGGTGCGAAGAGATTCCGGCGCGGATGATTGATGCGGCCTCGCAGGAGTTGCGCGAGCGCGTCAGTGCGCTGCTGAGTCGGGAACGGCTGCCGGCGGAAGAAATCACATATTTTGATACACCGCGGCGGTTGGCCGTAGTCGCGGCTGGTGTTCCTGCGGCGCAGACGGATGTCACTGAGCAGGTGACCGGGCCTTCGGCGGCCGTTGCTTACAAAGATGGTCAGCCTACGCCTGCGGCGCATGCGTTTGCCAAGAAGGCCGGGATTGACGTCTCGCAACTGGAGAAGATCACGACGGCGAAGGGCGAGTACCTGGCTGCAAAAGTTACTAAGAAGGGCCGAAGTGCGTCAGAGATTCTTGCGGAAAATCTGCCCAAGGAGCTTTCCTCAATCTATTGGCCCAAGAATATGTATTGGCGCAAAGCGAACGAGCGCTTTGTGCGTCCGGTGCGCTGGTTGGTGGCGATGCTCGACGGGGAGACGATTCCGCTGGAGTTTGATGGCATCTGGGCGGGGAACATTTCGCGCGGACACAGGATTTTGTCTTCTGGCGCAGTGACGATTTCGCGGGCGGGGTCTGCTTACGTTGATGCTCTGCGCGCGGCCAGGGTTCTGGGCCGTGCGGAGCGTGAGCAGCAGATTCGTAAGGCTCTCGACGCAGCTACTCGCACAATCTCTGGGGCACGGTGGCGCGAAGATAAGTCGTTGCTCGATACCGTGGTCAACCTGACGGAATTTCCTTCCGTGATTCTGGACGGGTTCGATCCGCAATTTCTGGCGCTGCCGGAAGAAGTGCTGGTCACGGTGATGCGTGACCATCAGAAATATTTTGCAGTGGAAGATGCAAGCGGCAAGCTGCTGCCCCATTTTCTGGCGGTGCTGAATACCGATGGCGATCCGCAGGGGTTGATCCGGCACGGCAACGAACGTGTGTTGCGGGCGCGGTTCAACGACGCGCGATTTTTCTGGGAGACAGATCAGAAGCGCTCGCTGCTGGAGCGGCTGGAACTGCTGCGGCACGTTACTTTTCAAAAGGATTTGGGCACCTACTATGAAAAGACGCGTCGGGTGCAGCGTCTGTGCAGTTGGCTGAGTGAGATCGTCAAACAGAGTGGGATGGCGGTGCGTGCGGGCGTAATCCATAAAGCGGCATGCCTGTCCAAAGCTGACCTGACCACTGAACTGGTGAAGGAGTTCACCGAATTGCAGGGAGTCGTCGGCGGCCTGTATGCCAGAGTGCAGGAACTGGATTCGAGCTTGCCCGAGGGAACGCGATTTGCGATCGCGGATGCGATTTACGATCATTACAAACCCGAGTCCACCGAAGATGATGTGCCGCGCTCGATCGAGGGTGCGGTGCTTTCCATTGGCGACAAGGCTGACACGATAGCCGGCATGTTCGCGTTGGGGCTGATTCCGAGCGGGTCAAAGGATCCATTTGCTCTGCGGCGGCAAGCGAACGCGATTGTGAAGGTAATCGCGGAGAAGAACTTGCCGTTCCCACTGAGCGAAATGATGTGGGATGCACGTGCGGGCTACCAGGGATCGGAAGCGGAGAAGAAGTTTGTCGACGACGCAAAGTTCGGCGAGTCAGTAAGAATATTCTTTCGCGAACGTCTGGAGTTTTATTTGAAGGATGTGCATGGATACGCATATGACGTGGTGAAGGCAGTTTTGGCGGCGGATGCTCACGACGTGGTGGATGCGCTGGCGCGCGCCGAGGCGGTGAAGCAGGTGTTGCACATGCCTGAATTTCTCGCGATTGGAGCGGCGTGCAAGCGCATGCGGAACATCCTGAGGCAAGCGGAAGAGAAGGGAATCACGTCGGCCGCGGTGTTCGAGGACTTGCCCGATTCGTCTCCTGAAGAGAAAAATCTGGCGACCTATGTAGACGCCAACGGCCCTAAGGTCGAAACACTTCGGAAGAAAAAAGAATATGGCGCCGCATTTATGCTGCTCTCCTCTGCGCGCGACCCCGTTGATGCGTTCTTCGACAAAGTGATGGTGATGGCAGAAGATGAGAAGGTCCGCGCGAACCGGCTGGCGCTGCTGCGGACTTTATTGAAAGAGTTTTCCACGATCGCGGATTTTTCCGAGATTGTCACGGAAGGGAAGGGCTGAGCATCCGAAGTACCTCAGTTCGCTCTATCTGCGCAAGGCGCGGACCGGGCTTCTTTCAGAATCACACGAGTTTAGCTGTGCGGATAGCCGGCGGGACACCGGCGCTACCGGAATCAAACGACAGAGGACTAATCAATCATGGCGACAATGACTCTCCCTGAAGCTAAGGACCAGCAAAGCAATAAAACCACAACCAAGTACGTTTACTTTTTCGGCGGCGGGAAAGCCGACGGCAACGGCAAGATGAAGGACGACCTGGGCGGCAAGGGCGCTGGCCTGGCTGAGATGACCAATGCCGGGCTGCCCGTACCTCCGGGATTCACTATCCAGACCGAAGCTTGCCGCGAGTACATGCGCAGCGGCGGCGTGTCGAAAGAAGTCGACCGGCAGATGGAGGAGGCGCTGGCCAAACTGGAAGCGCTGCAGGGTCAGAAGCTCGGGACGGGCGAGAATCCACTGCTGGTAAGCGTGCGCTCGGGTGCCAAGTTTTCCATGCCCGGCATGATGGATACCATTCTCAACCTTGGCTTGAATGACAAGAGCGTGGAGGCGCTGGCCAAGCGCAGCAACAACCCGCGGTTTGCGGCGGATTCCTACCGGCGGCTGATTCAAATGTTTGGCAACGTGGTGCTGGAAATTCCGAAGGCGGCGTTTGACGAAGTGTTTGACGCGAAGAAGAAACAGAAAAAGGCCAAGCTCGACACCGAGCTTGACGCCAAGGCGTTGAAGGAAGTGATTGAAGAATACAAGAAGGTCGTCAAGAAGCACGCCAAGCGCGACTTCCCGCAGGATCCACACGAGCAGTTGGTGATGGCCCGGGACGCGGTGTTCCGCTCCTGGCAGAACGACCGCGCCAAACATTACCGCCGCATCAACAACATCGATGACATGCTCGGCACCGCGGTCAACGTGCAAGCCATGGTCTACGGGAACCTCGGCGACACCAGCGGCACAGGAGTGGGCTTCACGCGCAATCCCGCCACAGGCGCCAAGGAATTTTACGGCGAATTCCTGATGAACGCGCAGGGCGAAGATGTAGTCTCCGGCGTTCGTACCCCGGTGCACATTTCCGAGCTGCACAAGATCATGCCGCACGTCTACGATCAGTTGCGCGACATCACGACGCGGCTGGAAAAGCACTACAAGGACATGCAGGATTTCGAGTTCACCATCCAGGATGGCAAGCTCTACATGCTGCAGACCCGCAACGGCAAGCGCACCGGCTGGGCCGCCGTGCGGGTGGCGATTCAGATGGTGGAGGAAGGGTTGATCACCAAGGAAGACGCGATCTTCCGCGTGGAACCGAATCAGCTCTATGACTTTCTGGTACCACGCTTGGATGAAAAGAGCACGAAGGTGGAAGTGCTGGCGACAGGGCTGCCTGCCTCTCCAGGCGCGGCGGTCGGGCAGATCGCCTTTACCGCAGAAGAGGCGGTGAAGAAGGCGGGGCACGGTACGCAGAAGAATCCCGTGATTCTGGTGCGCGCCGAAACCACTCCGGAAGACATTCAGGGCATGGAAGTCGCCGCCGGCATTTTGACCTCGCGCGGCGGGATGACCAGTCACGCCGCCGTGGTTACGCGCGGCATGGGGAAGTGCTGCGTGGCGGGTGCGGGCGATATTCAGGTTGATGAGCGGGCTGGGCAGATGCGGGTCAAGGGCCAGGTGTTCAAGGAGGGAGACTGGATCTCGCTCGACGGAACCAGCGGGCGCGTCATCAAGGGGAAGCTGAACACGCTGGAGCCATCGTCCGATGATGCCGACCTGCAGAAACTGCTGGGCTGGGCGGAACCGTTCCGCAAGATCGGCGTGCGCGCGAATGCGGATATTCCTCGTGATGCAATTCAGGCAAAGGCTTTTGGCGCTGAGGGCATCGGACTATGCCGTACCGAGCACATGTTCTTCGCCGAAGACCGCATCCCCCACATGCGGACGATGATCTTGGCCAACAACGAAAAGGACCGGCGCATCGCACTGAAGAAGCTGCTGCCCATGCAGCGCAAGGACTTCATTGGCCTGTTCAAGGCGATGGCCGGTCTGCCCGTGACCATTCGTCTACTGGATCCGCCACTGCACGAGTTCCTGCCAAAGCGCGAAGATCTGATGGTGCAGATTGCGGTGCTCGAAGCCACCAAGCCGCGTTCATCGAAACTGAAAGAACTGCACATGCTGCTCAGTCGTGTAGAAGAGCTGCATGAATTCAACCCCATGCTGGGACATCGCGGATGCCGGTTGGGAATCACTTATCCGGAAATTACCGAGATGCAGGCGCGGGCCATTTTTGAAGCGATGGTGGCCGTGGATAAGGAAGGCATCAAAACCCACGCGGAAGTGATGATCCCGCTGATCTCGACCGTGAAGGAGATGGCGAATCAAGGGGCGATTGTGCGGCGTGTGGCCGAAGAAGTGTTCAAGGAAAAGGGAAGACACGTGCACTACCTGGTGGGAACGATGATTGAGCTGCCGCGTGCCTGCCTGGTGGCGGATGAGATTGCCAAGGAAGCGGAGTTCTTTTCTTTTGGCACCAACGACCTGACGCAGACCACATTCGGCTTTTCACGCGACGACGTGAACAAGATTCTGCCGACGTATCTGGCGGAAGGGATTCTGAAGCAGGATCCGTTTGCCGCGATCGACCGGGATGGTGTGGGCGAACTGGTGCGGATCGGCATCGAACGGGGGCGGAAGACGCGTCCCAAGCTGGAGGTAGGCATCTGCGGCGAGCACGGCGGCGAGCCGTCGTCGGTGGAGTTCTGCCATCAGGTGGGGATGGATTATGTGTCGTGCTCCCCGTTCCGCGTGCTGACGGCACGGCTGGCAGCGGCGCAGGCGGGAGCATCGGATAAGCTGAAAGTTGAGGGCGGACGGACGAAATAGAGCCTTGACCACAGAGGGCACAGGGGCACACAGAGAGAGTTAAGTTTTGGCACGGTTGAATGAAACTCTGTGTTCCTCGGTGACCTCTGTGGTTTTACTGCACTTTCTGCAGGCGGGCAACTAATTTTTGCGCCAGGCTTTCTTCCGATTCCGACCAGAGCAGGCGCGCGCTGGTGCCGCTATTCTTCTCCACGTTCACAGAGAATTCAACCAGCTTTGCCACGTTGTCGCGAATCTTGGCGCGGGTCTGGTCGTTGAGCGAAGTCTCGGGTTGGAGAAAGTACGAATCCAAACCGAAGTCCACCTGGATGTGTCCTGTCTGCTGGTAAGCTCCTTCGTCGAATTCTTCTCCCTGGACGATGAATTTTACTGGCGCTGGCTCAAGTACCCAGTTCGCACTCGAAGCGTCGGGTGTCCACAAATCCCAGTGAGCTTCGAAGACGTAAGCGTAGTCGTCATGAACCTGCTCAGCGGCGATCAGTGCAGCTTGCCCGGCATCGATTCCTGCGGGAAACCGGCGTTCCAGTACCGTAGCCTCGTTCCAGGAAACAGGATGCAGCGCAAAGTAAGTGATGCCCGGACGCTGCGCCGAGAAAGGAAACTGTTGCAACACGGCAAAGGCATGCGGTAGCATCTCCGGGCCGGAAAAATCAGCGAACCAAAGACTGAGATAAAGCGGATCGGACACAATTTCCTCGAATGGTTGTTGGCCACGCCTCTAGTGCACGGCGTTCTCAATTCTAAATTGTCCGGGCCATCGGTAGAAACTCGACTGGCCAGGTCGAAACATCGTGGTCGCGTTTTGACAGGGCTACATGGGCTTGTTACGATCAAGTGTTGCTTTGGGTAACCCGCCTCACAGCTGTCCCCGTCGTCTAGCCTGGCCTAGGACATCGCCCTTTCACGGCGGTAACACGGGTTCAAATCCCGTCGGGGACGCCAACCTTATCAACCACTTGCAAATCCCCTCCAGAATTTTGTAGGTCCGTTACAGTCCGATAAGCCTCGGTGCTTGGTTTTTCTTCGTTTTTGTCGAGCAGCAAACTCACAACTCGGCTCTGCGCATCTCGCTTGGTTTGCGTGATTGCTTGCGCATAGACGTTCAGAGTGACTGAGATGTTTGCGTGCCGCATTAGCTCCTGCACAACCTTCACGTCCTCGCCGTTCCCCTTGAGGAGCGTCGCGTACGTATGCCGGAACGTGTGCCAACCGAAATGGCCCACGATTCCGACTTCTTTCGCCGCCAGTTCCAAGTGCGCCTTGTAGAGCGAACCCGGCCAGTACGGCAGTTTTCCTCCGCTGTGCGGACTGGCGAATACCCAGTCCTCATCGGTTGGGTATGGACTATGCAGCCGCCAGTTCCACAAAACCTTAGACAGTCGCAAATCGAGAGGAACCGGCTTGCGAGAGGCTTCGGTCTTGCAGTCCCCGACGTGTTGCATCACGATCGAGCGGATGACATGGACTTCCATCTTCTGAAAATCGATATCCTTCCACTTGAGGCCTAACAACTCC